>OFDN01001779.1_pt1 | contig 13219 bp, 13 predicted proteins | sample 1520971 | NCBI WGS metagenome assembly OFDN01 (sample SAMEA94257418, study PRJEB24077) | hot springs metagenome | biome: Aquatic biome; feature: Geographical feature; material: Water | place: India | collected 2012-06-12 | depth 5 m | reverse complement strand
CCCTCGCCGGCGCCGGTCACGCGCTCGTCGGCATCTCGGCGGCCACCGACGATGAGCGCGACCGGGTCGCCGCCCTCCTGCCGGGGGCGCCGGTGCTCGACGTTCCCGCCATCGTCGAGCGCAGCGAGCTCGTCATCATCGCCGTGCCCGACGACCAGCTGCCCGATCTCGTCGCCGGGCTCGCGCGGCTCGGGGCCTGGCAGCCCGGCCAGCTCGTGCTGCACACGGCTGCGCGCTACGGCACCGCCGTGCTCGACCCCGCGCGGGCGGCGGGGGCGATTCCGTTGGCCGTGCATCCCGCCCTCGCCTTCACCGGCACGAGCGTCGACCTGGCCCGCCTGCGCGACGCGTGGTGCGCGGTGTCCGCGCCGGCTCCGGTACTGCCGATCGCGCAGGCGCTCGTGGTCGAGATGGGGGCCGAGCCGGTCGTCATCGACGAGGGCGACCGCGCGGCATACGCCGATGCGGTCGGTGCCGTCGCCGCGTTCTCGAGCGCGCTCATCGGCCAGTCGGTCGCCGCCCTGCGGGCGATCGGAGTGGACGAACCGGGCCGGCTGCTCGGCGGCGTCGTGCGCTCGGCCGTCGAGAACGCGCTGCAGTCGGGTGCTGTCGAGAGCGTCGATAAGCTCGACCGGTGAGCACCGCCGCCCTACCGCCCCCTGCCGGTCTGCCATCGGCTGGTCTGCCACCGGCTGGTCTGCCATCGGCCGGTCTGCCACCGGTCGAGACGACGATCGCCGGGCTCCGCTCGCGACTCGACGCCGCGCGCGCCGAGGGGCGCACCATCGCCCTCGTTCCGACCATGGGGGCGCTGCACGACGGGCACCTCGCCCTCGTCGACCACGCGGCGGAGGCGGCCGACCTCGTCATCCTCTCGGTGTTCGTCAACCCGCTGCAGTTCGGGCCGGCGGAGGACTTCGACCGCTACCCGCGCGACCTCGAGGCCGACCGCGCGGCCCTCGCCGGGCTCGGCGTCGATGCGGTGTTCGCACCCGCCGTCGATGAGATGTACCCGACCGGGCCCGTGCAGACGCGCGTCACGGCCGGGCCGGTCGGCACGATGTTCGAGGGCCGGTCGCGCCCCGGTCACTTCGACGGCATGCTGACCGTCGTGGCGAAGCTGCTGGGCATCGCCCAGCCGCACGTGGTCGTCTTCGGCGAGAAGGATGCCCAGCAGGTCTTCCTCGTGCAGCGCATGGTGCGCGACCTCGACATCCGCACCCGCGTCGACGTGGTCGAGACGGTGCGCGCCGACGACGGCCTCGCGCTGTCGAGCCGCAACGCCTTCCTCGACCCGCGGCAGCGCCGCGCTGCCCGCGCGATCCCCGACGCGCTCGAGGCCGCCCAGTCGGCCGCCGACCGCGGCATCGACGCGGTGCTCGCCGCGGCGCAGGGCGTGCTCATGGGTGCCGAGGGAGTCGAGCTCGACTACGTCGCCGTCGTGCGCCCCGACAGCTTCCAGCCGGTCGACGACGACCACCGCGGCCCCGCCCGCGCCCTCATCGCCGCGCGGGTCGGGCCGACGCGGCTCATCGACACCGCGCTGCTGCACCTCGGCTGACGCGGGCCGCGCTCGAGCATCCGCCGCCGTCGGAGCAACGACGGAGACGCGGCTGTTCCACATCGACAAAGGTGCGTTTGGGGGCCGTTCCACACTCGGTCTCCGTCGTTCGTCCCAACGCGGGCGCGGGTAGGCTGGTCGCCTGATGAGCGAGAACTCCGAGACCGAGATCCCCGAGCCGACCGCCGAAGAGAGTGCCGAGGAGATCGCCGAGCAGAAGCAGGTGCGCCTCGACAAGCGCCAGCGCATGCTCGACGCCGGTCTCGCACCGTACGCGATCGGCCTCGAGGTCACGACGACGATCCCGGATGTCCGCGACCGCTTCCCCGACCTCGCACCCGACACGGCCACGGGCGAGCGGGTCGCCCTCGCCGGCCGCATCGTGTTCAGCCGCAACACCGGCAAGCTCTGCTTCGCCACCCTGCAGTCGGGCGACGGCAGCCGCCTGCAGGTGATGGTGAGCCTCGCCGAGGTGGGCGACGAGAGCCTGGAGCGCTGGAAGGAGTTCACCGACCTCGGCGACCACGTCTTCGTCGAGGGCGAGGTCATCACGAGCCGCCGCGGCGAGCTCAGCATCATGGTGTCGAGCTGGGCGATCGCGGCGAAGGCGATCCTGCCCCTGCCGACCCTGCACAAAGAGCTCAACGAAGAGACGCGCGTGCGCCAGCGCTACCTCGACCTGATCGTGCGCGAGCAGGCGCGCCACACCGTGCGCGCTCGCGCCGTGGCCGTCGCCAGCCTGCGCAGCACCTTCGCGAGCCACGGCTACCTCGAGGTCGAGACGCCGATGCTGCAGACGATGCACGGCGGAGCATCCGCGCGCCCCTTCGTCACCCACTCGAACGCGTTCGACACCGAGCTGTATCTGCGCATCGCACCCGAGCTGTTTCTCAAGCGCGCGGTCGTCGGCGGCATCGAGCGGGTGTTCGAGATCAACCGCAACTTCCGCAACGAGGGTGCCGACTCGACGCACAGCCCCGAGTTCGCGATGCTCGAGGCGTACCAGGCCTACGGCGACTACCACCAGATGGCCGACCTCACGCAGGAGATGATCCAGAACGCCGCGGTCGCCGTGTCGGGCTCGCACGTCGTCACCTGGGCCGACGGCACCGAGTACGACCTCGGGGGCGAGTGGGACCGCCTGAGCATGTACGACTCGCTCAGCGCGGCCGCCGGCGTCGAGATCACGCCGCAGACCCCGATGGCCGAGCTGAAGAAGCTCGCCGACAGCGTCGACATCGAGATCGACCACCCGCTGCCCGGCAAGTACGTCGAGGAGCTGTGGGAGCACTTCGTGAAGGGTTCGCTCGTTAGACCCACCTTCGTCATGGACTTCCCGGTCGACACCAGCCCGCTCGTGCGCGAGCACCGGTCGCGCCCCGGCATGGTCGAGAAGTGGGATCTCTACGTGCGCGGCTTCGAGCTCGCGACCGCGTACTCCGAGCTCGTCGACCCGGTCATCCAGCGCGAGCGATTCGTCGCGCAGGCGGCGCTCGCCGCGGGCGGCGACCCCGAGGCGATGCGGCTCGACGAGGCCTTCCTCACCGCGCTCGAGCACGGCATGCCGCCGTCGGGCGGCATGGGCATGGGCATCGACCGCCTGCTCATGGCGCTCACCGGCCTCGGCATCCGCGAGACCATCCTGTTCCCGCTCGTGAAGTGACGCGTCCGCTGGTGAAGTAGGGTCGCGTCATGGTCTTCAATCGGGATGACGAGCTCAAGCTGCCCGGCGACGAGAACAAGAAGCCGGCCATCAGCATGAACCGCATCGCGCTGTGGCTCGTCGTCGGCGGCATCGGCGCCTACCTGCTCATCTCGGGCCTCATCGGCATCGTCGCCAAGGGCTGAGCTTCTCTCGTCACCCCCGTACGGGGGACTGCCGCCGTCGCAGCGGCGCGCCTACCCTGGGCACACCCGTACCCCCCATTCGCGCGGATGCCCACCCAGCCTCCCCGCGTCGCCCGACCCGAACGGCGACCCCCCATGATGTCTCACCGACTGCGCGTAGCCGTCGCGGGAGTGCCCATCGTGCTCCTGTCGACGCTCCTGCTCGCGAGCCCGGCGCTCGCCGCCGACGCGCTGCGCATCACGTCGCCGGTCGCCGGGTCGAGCGTGTCGGGCCCGCTCACGGTCGAGGGCGAGGTCGCGGCGAGCCGCCCGCTCGACGTCGACCTCAGTCTCGCGCCGCAGGTGCTCGGCGATTGCGGTGCGCCGGCCGTCACGAGCCGCGCGGCCGATGTCGACGGGGCCTTCAGCGCGAGCATCCCGACCGCGGGGCTCGCCGACGGCACGTACTGCCTCATCGCCGTCGCCGACGACGGGCGGCTCTCGACCGTGCTCGCCGACATCACGGTCAGCAACGAGATCACGCCCGGCGAGGAGGTCGACGGCTTCCAGTTGTCGACCGAGGCGCTCGGCGGCGCGAGCGGCGGAACGGGCGCCTCGGCGGCTCCGCTCGTCGCGTCTCCGCTGCTCGGCGACCTGCCGATCGTCGGCTCGGCGGTTCTCGCCCTCACCATGGCACTCGCCGGCGTCGTGCTCGGCACCGGCCTGTGGGCCCGGCGCCGCTCGGCGGCCTGACCCGCCACACCCACAGCCGCGCGCCGTACTATAGGGGCATGCCGGACGACTTCTGGGGCAACGCGATCTTCTCGGTGACGCCCACCATCGTCATCGGCCTGATCTTCTGGTTCGCGATGCGCGCGATCATCCGCGCCGATCGGGCCGAGCGCGAGACGCACGCGCAGGTCGAGGCTGAGGAGCGCGCCCGCATCGCGCGCCAGCACGCCGAGAAGGCCGACGCCGACCCGCACGAGTAGCGCGCCCCCGTCGCGCGGATCGCGCACGCCGCTTCGTCGCGCGGGGCTGGTGCGCTGGTCAGTCGCGCGGACGCAGCCGCACGTCAGGCATGACCGGCGCGGGCAGCGCGCGGCCGTTCCAGCCCTCGACGATGCCGAATCGCCCGGTCGCCGTGCCGTGCTCGACGACCTCGGCCTGCCACTGCTCGCGGAACGCGACGATCTCGTCGTGGTCGCGGCCGATGAAGTTCCACCACATCACGATCGGCTCGCCGAGGGGCTCGCCGCCCAGCAGCAGCGCGCGCACGGGATGCTCGCCCGCCGCGATCCGCAGCTGCGAGCGACCCGGCGGCGCGTAGCCGAGGTGGGCGACGGGAAGCTCGGTGCCCTCGAGGTGCGCGGGCCCCGCATCCACCAGCAGTCCGTGCTCGAAGGCGGGATCGACGGGCAGGTCGATCGCGGCGCCGGCCGGCAGGTCGAGCTGCGCGCCGAGCAGGGCCGTGAAGGTGCGTACGGGGCTCGACGCCGACCCGGCGAGAGCCCCCACGAACACGCGCAGCGTCGCCGGGCCGAGCGCGATCGGCGCGGGCGCGGCGTGCTCGAAGAACGGCGCGGTGTGGCGGTCGCGGTCGGGCAGCGCCACCCACAGCTGGGCGCCGTGCAGCCGGCGGGTCAGCGGCGTCGACACCTCCGAGTGCTGAATGCCGCGGCCCGCCGTCATGAGGTTGACCTCGCCGGGGCGCACCAGTTGGTGCGCGCCCGTCGAATCACGGTGCTCGACCTCGCCCTCGAACAGCCACGTCACCGTCTGCAGGCCGGTATGCGGATGCGGCGGCACCGTCATGCCGCCCGTCTCGGCGACGTCGTCGGGCCCGTAGTGATCGACGAAGCACCAGGCGCCGATCAGGCTGCGCGCTCGCTGCGGCAGGGTGCGACGCACGGTCATCGCGCGCGGCCCGCCGAGCGGCACCTCGCGCGGTTCGAGCACCTGGATGCCCGCATCCGGCTGCCCGTCGCAGACGAGCTCGGCGGGCTCAGCCTCGAGGTTGCTCATGCCGCCACCCTACGTCGCCTCTGTTGCCAGGTTCATGTTCGTAACTCAGGCGGAACGATCATCGGTGACATGATGACCCGTCATCTGTGTCACCTCTGCCTGAGTTGCGAACAGGCTCGCCACGTCAGGGGTGGTCGACGACGAGCAGGTCGCCGACCTCGCAGTCGAGTGCCCTGCAGATCGCTCGCAGCGTCGAGAACCGGATCGCCCGCGCGCGGTCGTTCTTGAGCACCGAGAGGTTGACGATGCTCACGCCGACAAGCTCGCTCAGCCGGGTGAGCGTCATGCCGCGTTGTTCGAGCAGCTCGTCGAGTCGGCAGTGGATGCCCGTCTCCTCGTCCTCCGACACCGCCGGGTTCATCAGACCAGGCCTGTGGTGTCGCTCTGCAGCCGCTCGCCCTGGCGGATCAGCCCCGCGACGACGACGAGCGCGAGGCCGACACCCACCGGCACGAGATCGACGACGACTGTCGGCGGGATGGAGGTCAAACTTTCCCCGTTGACGTCGGGCCGGAGGGTGAAGAGCGTTTCGGCCGCGCGAGCCCCCGAGAATGCGCTGGCGAGCTGTGCGGCGATCGACCCGATGGCGAGCACCGAGCCGCCGATCACCATGAGCCTGGCGAGGTTTGGCGTGAATGGTTCGGCCGAGATCGACTGCCGCGCCAGTCGCGCGACCATCACGAGCAGCGTCACGAGGACGACGGTAGTGATGACGACCTCAGCCGCCACGAGTATTCGAGTCAGCACGTCGAGACCGCTGGCAGTGAGCGTCATGGTCACCTGTTCGGTGCCTCCGCTGATCACGCTCGCGTCGCTCGCGCGAAGGTCTGCTGGCGGGATGTCTGCACTTGCAATGACGGGCACCCGCAGGCTGAGCGTCGGGAACGCGAACGCGGCGACGATGCCGACGATGCCCGCGACGGCAGACAGCAGGGCGAGCACGAGGGACCCGCCAGCAACGAGTCGCGGCAACCAGGGGCGCGGGGATTCTCGCCGACCTATGCCGGCCACGAGCAGCACGGCGAACACGAGTATGGCCAGCAGCACGATCGTGAACGGATCCATCACAGTTCCTATCGATAGTCGTTATTAACGATATTCGATATGGTATGAGGATGCGCGGAGCGCCGCTACCCGTCGCCACAAACCCTCACGCCTACGGCGAACACGGGCAGTTCTGCGGGGGTGCCCTGGTTACCCTCGATACAGCGGCTCCGCATCCTGTCGACGGCGTCGCGTGAGGAGAGTGCGAGATGTTCGAACGGTTCACCGACCGGGCCCGTCGTGTGGTGGTGCTGGCGCAAGAAGAAGCCAAGATGCTCAACCACAACTACATCGGGACCGAGCACATCCTCCTCGGCCTGATTCACGAGGGCGAGGGCGTCGCCGCCAAGGCTCTCGAGTCGCTCAACATCTCGCTCGACGCCGTTCGCGAGCAGGTTCAGGACATCATCGGCCAGGGGCAGCAGCAGCCGACCGGGCACATCCCGTTCACGCCGCGCGCCAAGAAGGTGCTCGAGCTCTCGCTGCGCGAGGCCCTGCAGCTCGGCCACAACTACATCGGCACCGAGCACATCCTGCTCGGCCTGATCCGCGAGGGCGAGGGCGTCGCCGCCCAGGTGCTCGTCAAGCTCGGCGCCGACCTCAACCGCGTGCGCCAGCAGGTCATCCAGCTGCTGTCGGGCTACCAGGGCAAAGAGGCAGTGGCCGTCGGCGGCGACAGCCCCAGCCCCGACAAGGGCTCGCAGGTGCTCGACCAGTTCGGCCGCAACCTCACGGCCGCTGCGCGCGAGGGCAAGCTCGACCCCGTCATCGGGCGCGAGAAGGAGGCCGAGCGGGTCATGCAGATCCTCTCGCGCCGCTCGAAGAACAACCCCGTGCTGATCGGCGAGCCCGGCGTCGGCAAGACCGCCGTCGTCGAGGGGCTCGCGCAGGCGATCGTCAAGGGCGAGGTGCCCGAGACGCTCAAGGACAAGCAGCTGTACTCGCTCGACCTCGGTTCGCTCATCGCCGGAAGCCGTTACCGCGGTGACTTCGAGGAGCGCCTGAAGAAGGTGACGAAGGAGATCCGCACGCGCGGCGACATCATCGTCTTCATCGACGAGATCCACACGCTCGTGGGTGCGGGTGCCGCGGAGGGCGCGATCGATGCGGCGAGCATCCTGAAGCCCCTGCTGGCGCGCGGCGAGCTGCAGACCATCGGGGCGACCACGCTCGACGAGTACCGCAAGCACTTCGAGAAGGATGCCGCTCTCGAGCGCCGCTTCCAGCCGGTGATGGTCAACGAGCCGGCGCTGCCGCACGCGATCAACATCCTCAAGGGGCTGCGCGACAAGTACGAGGCCTTCCACAAGGTGTCGATCACCGACGGCGCGATCGTCGCCGCGGTCAACCTCGCCGATCGCTACGTGCAAGACCGCTTCCTGCCCGACAAGGCCATCGACCTCATCGACGAGGCCGGCGCTCGCCTGCGCCTGTCGATCCTGTCGTCGCCGCCCGAGCTGCGCGAGTTCGACGAGAAGATCGCGGCGGTGCGCGCCGACAAGGAGCTGGCGATCGAGAACCAGGACTTCGAGAAGGCCGCCGCGCTGCGCGACGACGAGAAGAAGCTGCTCGGTGAGCGGCTGCGCCTCGAGAAGCAGTGGCGCGCGGGCGAGGTCGCCGCGAGCGGCGTCGTCGACGAGGGCGTCATCGCCGAGGTGCTGGCGCAGGCCACGGGCATCCCCGTCTTCAAGCTGACGGAGGAGGAGTCGAGCCGCCTCATCTTCATGGAGAAGGCCCTGCACCAGCGGGTCATCGGCCAGGAGGAGGCGATCTCGGTGCTCGCCAAGACCATCCGCCGCACGCGCGCGGGTCTGAAAGACCCGAAGCGCCCCTCGGGCTCGTTCATCTTCGCCGGGCCCACGGGTGTCGGAAAGACCGAGCTCGCCAAGGCGCTCGCCGAGTTCCTGTTCGACGACGAGGGCGCGCTCATCGCGCTCGACATGTCGGAGTACGGCGAGAAGCACACCGTCTCGCGCCTGTTCGGTGCCCCTCCCGGCTTCGTCGGCTTCGAGGAGGGCGGCCAGCTGACCGAGAAGGTGCGGCGCAAGCCGTTCTCGGTGGTGCTCTTCGACGAGATCGAGAAGGCGCACCCCGACATCTTCAACTCGCTGCTGCAGGTGCTCGAGGAGGGTCGCCTGACCGACGGTCAGGGTCGCGTCGTCGACTTCAAGAACACGGTCATCATCATGACGACCAACCTCGGCACGAAGGACATCACGGGCGGCCCGGTCGGCTTCACGATCGAGGGCAACCAGGCGGCGACCTACCAGGCGATGCGCGCCAAGGTCGTGGAGGAGCTGAAGAAGCACTTCAAGCCCGAGTTCCTCAACCGTGTCGACGAGACGATCGTCTTCCCGCAGCTGACGCAGGACGAGCTGCTGCAGATCGTCGACCTGTTCGTGAAGCGCCTGCGCGAGCGCCTGCTCGACCGCGACATGACGATCGAGGTCTCGCAGGCCGCGAAGGAGCAGCTCATCAAGGTGGGCTGGGACCCGACGCTCGGTGCCCGACCCCTGCGCCGCGCGGTGCAGCACGAGATCGAGGACGCGCTCAGCGAGCGCATCCTGCACGGCGACCTCGACGCGGGCGACCACATCGCGGTCGACTTCGTCGACGGGGCGTTCACCTTCGCGACCACGAAGCGCGAGCTCGCGGCCGTCGAGGCCGGGCCCTCGGCCGCGTCGGCCGCCGACGCCGGCGAGCTGCCGCCGCTCGACTAGCGCGCAGAACGGCACGCGGCGGGCATCCCTCACCGGATGCCCGCCGCTGCTGCGTTTGGCTCCCCCCAGCGCGGCTCTAGGCTGGCGGGGTGAACAGCAGGGCCTTCCACGTGCGACCGGCGCGCACGACCGATGTGCGGGCGATCAAGCGCCTGGTCGAGCCGCTCGTGCAGCAGCGCATCCTGCTCGGCAAAGAGCTCGTCGTGTTCTTCGAGTCGCTGCAGGAGTTCCGCGTGGCCGTCGACGACGCCACCGGTGACGTCATCGGGTCCGGGGCCCTGCACGTGATCTGGGAGGACCTCGGCGAGGTGCGCACGCTCGCCGCGCGCGACGACTGGCGCGGCAAGGGCGTCGGGCACGCCCTGCTCGAGAGCCTGGAGGCCGAGGCGCGGGTGCTCGGCCTGAAGCGCCTGTTCTGCCTGACCTTCGAGGTGGAGTTCTTCACCCGGCACGGCTTCGAGCCGACCGGCGAGCAGCTGCTCGTCGACCCCGAGGTCTACGCCGAGCTCGTGCGCTCGCCCGATGAGGGCATCGCCGAGTTCCTCGACCTCTCGCGCGTGAAGCCGAACACCCTCGGCAACACGCGCATGCTCAAGTCGCTGTAGGGGATGGGGTGGCCTACCCTGGCCGCATGTCGACGATCCGCAACCCTGTCGGACCGCTGCCGCCGGAGGTCTACTGGCGGCGTCGCCTCGTCGTGGGCCTCGGCGTGCTGGCCGTGATCGTCATCATCGTGCTCATCATCGTGCGGCCCGGAACGGGCGAGCCCGCCGAGCAGCCCACGCCCGACCCGCAGTCGAGCGAGACGGCCGAGCCGGGCGAGGGCGACGGCGCGAGCGGCGAGGTCGCCGCGTGCACGGCCGACCAGGTCGAGGTGACGCCCGTGACCGACGCGGCCTCGTACACCGCCGACCAGCAGCCCCTGCTGTCGCTCACGCTGCTCAACACGGGTTCTGACCCGTGCACGATCGAGGCGGGCAGCGATGTGCAGAGCTACGTCATCACCTCCGGAAGCGACCGCATCTGGGCGTCGACCGACTGCCAAGAGCCTGGTGTGCCCGCCGTCGTCACCCTCGAGCCGGGCGAGCCCCTGTCGACCACCCCGTTCGCCTGGAGCCGCACCCGCTCGACCCCCGACGACTGCGGCAGCGAGCGCCCGCCGGTCATCGCCGGGGGTGCGACGTATCGCCTCAGTGTGAGCGTGGGCGAGTTCGCCAGCGCGGGCGATCGCCCGTTCATCCTCAACTAGTGCTCGGCGCGCCCCGCTAGCCTGTTCGGGATGCCCAAGCGACGCACTCCGAAACGCCCCGTCACCCCGACCCGGGGTCGGGCCCGGCCCGGCGCGAGCGTGCCTGCCCCCGGCCTGCCCGCCTCCACGCTGCCGCCCGACCAGCGCCTCGGAGCTGCCCTCGAACGGCAAGACGCCGCCGCCGTCGCGTTCGCCCTGCGCAACGACCACGTGATCGTGCCGCTGCTGCCGGTGGAGGGGCCGCCGCAGGTGCGGGTGTTCCGGCGCGGCGAGGCCGACAAGTACATGCTGCTGCTCTTCTCGGCGCCCGAGCACTACGCCGCGATGACCCCGCACGAGCCGGAGCATCGCGTGCTCGCTTACGACGGCGCGACGCTGCGCGACTTCCTCGAGCAGAACATCGGCGTGCTCGAGGCGGTGTGGTTCGATGTCGCCGGCCCGCACGCGATGCAGGCCGAGCCGCAGGATGTGCTCGACGCGCTGCGGCTGCCGCGCGAGGGCGCTGACCCGGCTGCCGGCGACGGCGCGGAGGCCTAGAACTCGGGCACGTCGAGCGCGTCGTCGTGCGCGCTCGCGAACGCGAGCCGCACGGCCTCACGCAGGTGCAGCGCCGAGGCGTCGACCACGGAGGTGTAGCCGAGCCGCGAGGCCTCGGCCGCGCGCTGGGCACTGCCCGCGACGGCGCGGATCTCGCCGGCGAGACTGATCTCTCCGATGGCGGCGAGATGGGCATCCAGCGCCTTCTCGCGACGCGCGCTCGCCACGGCGAGGGCGATGGCGAGGTCGGCGGCGGGTTCGGTCAGACGGATGCCGCCGACGGTCGAGACGTAGACGTCGAAGCCCGAGAGCGGCATGCCGCAGCGGCGCTCGAGAACGGCGAGCAGCATGGCGACGCGCGACGAGTCGACGCCGTTGACGACCCGGCGCGGCTGGGGAGCGTTGGAGGCGACGATGAGCGCTTGCACCTCGACCGGCAGGGCGCGGCGGCCCTCCATCGCGATGGCGACGCACGTGCCGCTCACGGGGGTGCTCGAGCCCGAGCGGAAGAGGATCGACGGGTCGGCGACCTCGGCGATGCCGTCGCCGGTCATCTCGAAGCAGCCGACCTCGTCGGTCGGGCCGAAGCGGTTCTTGAGCGCGCGCACGAAGCGCAGCGCGGTCTGGCGGTCGCCCTCGAACTGGCACACGACGTCGACGAGGTGCTCGAGCAGACGCGGCCCGGCGATCGTGCCGTCTTTCGTGACATGGCCGACGAGCACCACAGGAACCTCGCGCTCTTTCGCGACGCGGATCAGGGTCGCCGCGACCTCGCGCACCTGCGAGACTCCGCCGGCGAGCCCGTCGACCAGCGACGACGCGACGGTCTGCACCGAGTCGACGATGACGAGCCCCGGCTGCACCTCGTCGATCTGGCCGAGGATCGTCGCCAGGTCGGTCTCGCTCGCCAGGTAGAGCTCGGGGGTCAGCGCTCCCGTGCGCTCGGCGCGCAGCCGCACCTGGGCCACCGACTCCTCCGCGCTCACGTACAGCACGCGCTGGCCGAGCCGCGCGGCGCGGGCGGCGACCTCGAGCAGCAGGGTCGACTTGCCGACCCCCGGCTCGCCCGACAGCAGGATGGCGGCGCCGGGCACGATGCCGCCGCCGAGCACCCGATCGAACTCGGCGATGCCCGTGGGCGTGTGGCTGGTCTCGCGCGGCTCGATCGACGTGATCGGGCGCGCGGCCCGACCCGCGGCCGGGCGGCTCGCCGCGGTGCGCGGCTGCGCCGGAGCATCCTTCTCGATGACCGTGCCCCACTGCTGGCACTCGCCGCAGCGCCCGGCCCACTTCAGGGTCGTCCAGCCGCACTCGGTGCAGACGAAGTTCGCGGTGGGCTTGGCCATGGTCGCTACAGAATACGGGCCAGCGCCGACACGGCGGCGGGATGCGCGCTCGCGCCCGACGCCGGTTCGACCCACCCGCTCGCCTGTACTAAACTCTCCCGCGGTGACGTGTCCGAGCGGCCGAAGGTGCAACTCTCGAAAAGTTGTGTGGGTGTTGAGCCCACCGTGGGTTCAAATCCCACCGTCACCGCCAAGTTGTTCACGTTGGAACCCCCGGAATGCGAAAGCGAGCCGGGGGTTTCGCTTTGCCCCGCTTCGTCGCCAGACAGGGCCTGCGTCGCGCCGTGTGAGGCGACGTCCGGCGCTTTCCGGCCTCCGGTGCCCACCTGGGCCAAGCCGGTCACGGCGGCCACCGGCTCGGCCAGGACACCCGCCACCTCGACGACGATCGTGCCGTCCGCCAGGCGGGGGTTCTGCTCCGCGACATCGAGCTCGATCGTCTTGAACACCGCCTGATTCAGCCACTTGCGCTGCTCAGGCGTCGCCTCTTTGTATAGCCTCCCGGCGTTTGCCAAAAGGAGCAGAATCAGGTCGAGGTGCTTGAGGACTGTCGTCATGTTCTGCTGGCAGGCCTCGATAAGGCGCTTGGCGTCGTTCATCTCCGCCATCACGGCCGCCTGTCGCTGTCTCAGATCTTCAGCCGGAATGATGTCATCCAAGTAGGCGTCGATCAGCTTCTGCTTCTGCCGCTCAAGCGTTATGAGCCGCTGTCGTTGGCTGGCGAGCAGCGCTTCGTCATGCGCTTGCTGGGCCTCCAGCTGCGCGCGACTTGCCTGGCCGACCTGTGCAATGGTCTCGGCGGTAAATTGCACCTGGCTGTGCCAAATGCGCTCCATCTCCTTCTCGACGAAGTCGGTGCCGACGTACGGCAAGTCACACTCGGTGCGTCCGGTGTGCCGCCCGATGCAGA
>OFDN01001777.1_pt1 | contig 13226 bp, 10 predicted proteins | sample 1520971 | NCBI WGS metagenome assembly OFDN01 (sample SAMEA94257418, study PRJEB24077) | hot springs metagenome | biome: Aquatic biome; feature: Geographical feature; material: Water | place: India | collected 2012-06-12 | depth 5 m | reverse complement strand
GGCAGCCCCGAATCGGCGCTGGCCGCCCGCGCCGCAGCCGACCCGCTGCTGCGCGAATGGCAGGCGCTGCGCGCGCTGTGGCAGGCCGGCGGGCCGGACAACCTGTCGGCGCTGCTGCGCCACTTCCTGCAGTCGGGCGCACTGCCGGCTGCGCAGCCGGCGCCCGACCTGCTGTGGCGGGTGGCCGGCCGCAACATGCCCGAGGCCGAGCGCCTGCCGTTCGCGCCCGGGACACCGGTGGTGGCGGTGATCGATCTGGTGAATCAGGACGCGCGCATTGCCGACGCGCAGTGCGCGGCCATCGTCGCCCGCGGTACCGGTTGCGTCGCGGTGCTGGCGCGCTGGGGCGAGCCGTCGCGCCGCGCGGTCGACGCGCTGGCCGCACGCGTCGCGCCGGCGCGGCTCGCGTCGGCCGTGGTGCTGCAGGATTTCGTGCTCGGGGCGGCCGAAGGCCGCGAAGCGGTGACGCGCGCGCTGCAGGCGCTGGACGTGCCGGTGTTCAAGGCAGTGCGCATGCACGACCGCAGCCGCGCCGAGTGGGCGCTGTCGGCCGATGGCCTGCCGGCGCCCAGCGTGCAGTACCGCATCGCGCTGCCCGAGCTGCAGGGCATCGGCCAGCCGCAGGTGGTGGCGGTGGCCGGCGCCGTGCGCACCGACGCGCTGACCGGCGTGGCGCTGCGTCCGCCCGAGCCGCTGGCCGAAGAAATGCAGCGGCTGGCCGCGCGCGTCGCCCGCTGGCAGGCGCTGCGCGCGAAAGCCAATGCCGACAAGCGCGTTGCGCTCGTCTATTACAACCATCCGCCGGGCCGGCAGAACATCGGCGCCGACAACCTCGACGTGCCGGCTTCGCTGCTGCAGATGCTGCGCGCATTGCGCGATGCCGGCTATGACACCGGCGAACTGCCGGACAGCGCCGAGGCGCTGCTCGACCTGCTGATGGACCGCGGCGTGAACCTGCCGGAAAACGGTGCCGAACTGCGGCGGCTGGCACGCGAGGTGCCGTCGCTGCCGGCCGACGAGTACGCACGCTGGTTCGATACGCTGCCGCTGGCTATACGGCTGGAAGTCGCCGAAGGCGCGCCCGGCCGCATCCACGGCGACGTGATGGCGGCGCGCGAAGCCGGCCTGCCGGCCACCGGCCGCGCACGCATCGCGCACGGCGTGGCCGAACTGCGCCACCTGCTCGAAGGGCTGGATCATCCGCGCCGCGACCGCGCGCTCACCCTGCTGGCGAAGATCGAAGGCGCGTGGAACCGCTGTGTCGCGCGCGAGCCGGGCGAACACTGCGCGCAGGCGGCGAATCTGCGCCGCGACATCGTCGCGCTCGGCATTCCCGGCCTGCGTGGCTGGGGCCGCGCGCCGGGCCGGGTGATGGTGCAGGGCGATCGCCTGCTGGTGCCCGGCCTGCAGTTCGGCAAGGTGTGGGTCGGCCCGCAGCCGCCGCGCGGCTGGGAGGTGGATGAGGAGCTGCTGCACGCCAACACCAGCATTCCGCCGCCGCACCAGTACCTCGCGGTCTATCGCTGGCTGCACGCCGTGTTCGGCGCGGACGCGCTGGTGCACGTCGGCCGCCACTCGACCTATGAATTCCTGCCGGGCAAGGCGGTCGGCCTGTCGGCCACCGACTATCCGTCGCTGATCGCCGGTGACCTGCCGGGCATCTATCCCTACATCGTCGATGGTGTCGGCGAAGGCACACAGGCCAAGCGGCGCGGCGGCGCGGTCATGGTGGATCACCTGACGCCTCCGCTGGCCGCCACGCCGCTGTATGACCGCCTGCTCACGCTGCGCCAGCTGGTCGAGAGCTTCGAAAGCTCCAGTTCGGACGAACTGCGTGCGCGCGCCGCGAAGGAAATGCGCAGCCAGGTCGAGGCGCTCGAACTGCGCGCCGAACTCGAAGCCAGCATGGCCGACGTGCTCACCGTGCGTGGCCTGCGCTTCGAACAGGTGGACGACGAACTGCTGGCGCACGAGATCGGCCACTACCTGACCAAGCTGCAGGAGAAGTTCATGCCGCTGGGCCTGCATGTGTTCGGCCGGCCGTGGTCGGACCCGGCGGTCGACATCATGATGGGCTCGATGGCGCGCGGCGATGACGCGGCGCCGGTGCGCGCGCGGCTGGTCGCGTCGCCGGCGGCCGAGATGAGCGGCCTGCTGGCCGGGCTGGACGGCCGCTACATCGAACCGGGCAAGGGCAACGACCCGCTGCGTGCGCCGGACGCGCTGCCCACCGGCCGCAACTTCCACGCGGTCGATGGCGATGTGCTGCCGACCCGGCTCGGCTATGCGCTGGGGCGGGAACAGGCCGGTCGCGTGCTGGCGAAGCCGTCTGCCGGCGGCTCAGAGGGGGTGGTCATGTGGGCGTCGGACGCGGTGCGCGACGAAGGCGTCATGCTCGCCTTCAGTCTCGCGCTGATGGGTGTCGAGCCGCAGTGGAACGCGCGCGGCGTGGTGCAGGGGCTGGCGCTCGCGCCGGCGCCGGCAGGTGGCCGCCGCGATGTCATCGTCACCACCTCCGGCCTGTTCCGCGACCTCTATCCCAATCTGGTGAACATGCTGGACCGTGCCGGCCGCATGGCGCTGGCCGCCAGCGCCGATACGCTGCTGGCCGCCGATGCCTCGCTCGCTCCGGCACTCGACGCCGCGCTGGCGCCGTTGCCCGAGCTCGCGCGCGGCGCCGAGCCGCTGGCCGGCAATGCGGTGGCGGCACAGTGGCAGGCGCGCGTGACGACGCTGCTGCAGGCCGGACACACGCCGGAGCGCGCCGGCCGTGAAGCCGCGTGGCGGGTGTTCGGCGACGCGCCGGGCGCCTACGGCGCCGGCGTGAACCGCATGGCCGAACGTTCCGGCAGTTGGACCGCGCGCGAACAGCTGGGCCGCGTCTATCTGCGCCGCATGGGCCACGCCTACGGCATGGACGCCGGCGGCGAGCCGGCGCACGCCGCCTTCGATGCCGGCGTCACGCAGCTGGCCCGCACCTATCACGGCCGCGCCAGCAATCTGTACGGCCTGCTCGACAACAATGACGCCTTCGACTACCTCGGCGGCCTCAGCCTGGCCGCCGAAACGCTGACCGGCCGTGTGCCGGACGCGCGCGTGCTGTACAACGCCGACGCCGCGCACGCCAGCGTCGAACCGCTGGAAAGCGCGCTGCTGTCGGAACTGCGCGGCCGCTACCTGAACCCGGAGTGGATACGCCCGCTGATGGGTCACGGCTATGCCGGCGCGCGGACCTTCGGTCAGGAATTCATGGAAAACCTGTGGGGCTGGCAGGTGACGCGACCCGACCTGATCCGCGACTGGGCGTGGAACGAAGTGAAGCGCGTCTATATCGACGACGGTCACGGTCTCGGCCTGCCCGCCTTCCTCGAACGCGGTCACAACGGCCACGTGAAGGCGCAGATGCTGGCCATCATGCTGGTCGCCGCGCACAAGGGCTTCTGGAAAGCCGACGAGGCCACCGTGCGCGATCTGGGCACGCAGCTAGTGCGCCAGATCCGCCGCACCGGCCTGCCGGGCAGCGGCCACACCGCACCCGACCACGCGATGTGGGACTGGCTGGCGCCGCAGCTGGCGGCGGACGACGCGCAGGCGCTGCGCGCGGTGCTGGCCGGGGCGCAGGTGGAGGTGGCCCCACCGGTGGCAGCGCCCGCCGCTCCGGTGCGGACGGCCGTGCCGGCCAGACCGACGGCAGACATCGCCGCCGATGCGACGGCCGCAGCACCGGCACCGGTGCGCTGGAGCGAGCTGCAGGCGGTGGCTGAGGCCCCTGCCGCTGCGCCGCCGTGGGCCGCCCTGCTGGCCGGTGCCGCCCTGCTGTTTGTCGCCGGACTGGTGCGCGGTACGCGCGTCGCCTGAAGAACACGCAACAATGAACACGTGAGGACGAAGACATGACCGATCTGGGCTGGGTACACGAAGGCGTCAAACTGCTGCTGCTGCCGGTGATCGCGGTGCTGCTCGCGGCCTGCGCCGCCGCACTGCTGGAAGCGGGGCTGGCGCTGGGCGAGCGGTTGCGCGGGCTGGCCGCGCTGCGCCGCAGTGGCGATGCGGACGCCATCGAAAAGCTGGCGCGCCGCCGGCTCGAACGCGCCGATCTGCTGGCGCGGGTGCCGCCGATGCTGGGCCTGATGGCCACCATCATTCCGCTCGGCCCGGGCCTGGCCGCACTCGGCCGCGGCGAATCGCAGGCGCTGGCGCAGGCGGTCACCGTGGCCTTCGACGCCACCGTGCTCGGCCTGGCCGCCGGCATCGTCGGCCTGTGGGTGGGCCGGCTGCGCCGCCGCTGGTACGAAGAACTGCTGGACGACATCGAATCCGCGGGAGCGGCACGATGAGCTCCGGTCACCGCCGGAGCCGCCGCCGCCTCGGTTCGCGCTTCGACGGTGCCGACGAGGATCCGCGCGCCAGCCTGGTCAATCTGGTCGACGTGATGCTGGTGTTCGTGTGCGGCCTGCTGGCCGCGCTGACCGCCGGCGGGCAGGCGGTGCTGCGCCCGGTCGAGGTCGAACGCGGCCGCGAGATCGCGCCGCCGGACCAGGGTGCCCAGGTGCAGGGCGTCGGCATGAAGGCGCTCGGCCAGGTCTATCTGGACCCGCAGACCGGCAAGATGATCCTGATCGAAAGTCCGTCCGGAGCCGCGCGATGAGCGACGCCACCGCACCGCTGCCCTATGACGACGAAGCCCGCGCGGCGGTCTATCGTGTCATCGCCGAGCGGCGCGACATGCGCCACTTCCGGCCCGACCCGGTCGATCCGTCGGTGTTGCGCCGTCTGCTGTGGGCGGCACATCACGCACCCAGCGTCGGCTACATGCAGCCCTGGCGTTTCGTGCGCGTTACCGACGCCGCGCTGCGCGACGGCATCCACGCACTGGTCGAGGAAGAGCGCATCGCCACCGCGCGCGCACTCGGCGAGCGGGAAGAGGCCTTCATGCGGCTCAAGGTCGAAGGCATACGCGAATGCGGCGAACTGCTGGTGGCCGCGCTGTGCGAGGGGCGCGAACGCCACGTGTTCGGTCGCCGCACGCTGCCGGAAATGGACCTCGCCTCCTGTGCCTGCGCGATCCAGAACATGTGGCTGGCAGCGCGCGCCGAAGGCCTGGGCATGGGCTGGGTGTCCATCTTCGATCCGGACAAGCTGGCGGCACTGGTCGGCATGCCGGACGGCGCGCGGCCGGTCGCCGTGCTGTGCATCGGCCATGTCGACGCCTTCTACGTCGCGCCCATGCTGGAACTGGAAGGCTGGGCCCGCCGGCTGCCGGAAGACGTGCTGATCGGCGAGAACCGCTGGCCGGAGGGCGGCGCGTGAATTTCGGACTGGTGCTGGCGGCGGTCGCTGCAGTCGCGCTGGACCGCCTGCTGGGCGAACCGCGCCGCTTCCACCCGCTGGTCGGTTTCGGCGCGCTGGCCGCGCGGCTGCAGGCGCTGCTCAATCCGCCGCTCACCCAGAACGATCCGGCCACCCGGCTGCCGGGCGTCATCGCGTGGATGCTCGCGGTGCTGCCCTTCGTGCTGGTTGCGCTGTGGCTGCGCAGCGCCGGCGGCGTGCTGCAGGGTCTGGTCGATGTCGGCCTGCTCTATCTGGCCATTGGCGCGCGCAGCCTGACCGAGCACGCGCAGGCGGTGTCGCGGCCGCTGGCCACCGGCGATCTCGACCAGGCGCGCGCGCGGGTCGGCTGGATGGTGAGCCGGGACACCACGCAGCTGGACGACAGCGGCGTGGCGAAGGCGGCCACGGAATCGGTGCTGGAGAACGGCAACGACGCGGTATTCGGCGCACTGTTCTGGTTCTTCCTGCTGGGCGGGCCGGGCGCGCTGCTGTTCCGGCTGGCCAACACGCTGGACGCGATGTGGGGCTACCGCACGCCGCGTCTGCGCTATTTCGGCTGGGCCGCCGCACGCATCGACGATCTGCTCAATTTCGTGCCGGCGCGGCTCACCGCGCTGAGCTATGCGCTGTGCGGCTTCAGCCGTGCCGCCACCGCGCGCGCGCTGGCCTGCTGGCGCGCGCAGGCGAAAGCCTGGGACAGCCCGAACGCCGGCCCGGTGATGGCGGCCGGCGCCGGCGCGCTGGGCGTGGCGCTGGGCGGTGCGGCCATCTATCACGGCGAGGTCGAACAGCGGCCGCCGCTCGGCGAAGGTGTGCCGCCGGCCGCCGCCGACATCGACCGCGCGGTGGCGCTGGTGCAGCACGCGCTGTGGCTGTGGCTGGCCGTTGCCACGGCGCTCGGCCTGTGGGGCCTGCTGTGAGCGCCCGCCCGCTGCACGGCGGCCGGCTGCAGGAAGCGGCCCGCCGCTACGGCATTGATCCGGCGGCGTGGATGGACCTGTCCACCGGCATCAATCCGCAGCCCTGGCCGGTACCGCCCGTGCCGCAGTCGGTGTGGCAGCGCCTGCCGGAAGACGACGACGGGCTGGAGCACGCGGCGGCCGCCTTCTACGGCAGCGACGCGCTGCTGCCGCTGGCCGGTTCGCAGGCGGCGATACAGCTGCTGCCGGCGCTGTTCCCGCACAGCCGGGTGGCGATCCTGTCGCCCACCTACAGCGAACACCCGCACGGCTGGATGCAGGCCGGGCACGCGGTGCGCGCGGTCGCGCCGGACGGGATCGACGCCGCAGTCGACATGAACGACATCCTGCTGCTGGTGCAGCCGAACAATCCCTGCGGCACGCTGTTTCCGCCGGAACGGGTGATGGACTGGCAGGCGCGGCTGGCGGCGCGCGGCGGCACCCTCATCGTGGACGAAGCTTTCATCGACGCGACGCCGGAGGCCAGCATCGTGCGGCACGCCGGCCGGCCCGGTCTGGTCGTGCTGCGATCGCTCGGCAAGTTCTTCGGCCTGGCGGGCGCCCGGGTCGGCTTCATGTTCGCCGAACAGTCTCTGCGCGACGCACTGGCGCTGAAGCTCGGGCCGTGGCCGGTGGCCGGTCCGTCGCGCTGGGTGGCGCGGTATGCGCTGGCCGACCGCGACTGGCAGACCACGCAGCGCGCCCGGCTCGCCGCGGACGCCGCGCGGCTCGCTGCGCTGCTGCGCGCCACCGGCTGGGGCGAGGTGAGCGGCTGTGCGCTGTTCCAGCGCGTGCTGACGGCGAACGCCGCCGCGCTGCACGACGCCTTCTGCCGGCGTGGCATCCTGCTGCGTCTGTTCGATGCGCCGGCGGCATTGCGCTTCGGCCTGCCGGCGGACGAGGTCGAGTGGCGGAGGCTGGAACGGGCGGTCGACGAAGTGGCTGCCGGTGGGTGCGCAGCTGCGAACAGTCTCGTGGGAGCGGCGCCTTCGCCGCGATTGCAGCCGTGAAGCCGGGACAGTGCGTGATCGCCAGCTTTTTCGCGGCGGGGGCGCCGCTCCCACGGCAGGGACGCGCGGCCTGTCGCCATACCACCGAATCGAGGAATGACCGGATGAAGAAAGCATTTTTCCTGCTGTTCGCCGTGCTGGCGCTGCCGGCCGCGGCGGAACTGCGGCTGACCGACGACGCCGGACGCACCGTGGTGCTGGCCGCGCCGGCCCAGCGCATCGTCAGTCTGGCGCCGCACGTGACCGAACTGCTGTTCGCCGCCGGTGCGGGCGGCAAGGTGGTGGGCGCGACCCAGTACAGCGACTACCCGGACGCGGCGAAGAAGATTCCGCGGGTCGGCGGCTACACCTCGGTGGACATGGAGGCGGTGGTCGCGCTGAAGCCGGATCTGGTGATCGCGTGGAAGAGCGGCAACCGCAACCAGCAGTACGACAGGCTGGAAAAGCTGGGCATACCGGTGTTCGTGAACGAGCCGCGCAGCCTGGACGATGTGGCGCGCGCGATCGAAACCTTTGGCCGCATCGCCAACACGCCGCGCGAGGCGGAGGAGGCGGCCCGCGCCTTCCGCGCGCGGCGCGACGCGCTGGCGAAACAGTACGCGGCGCGGCCGCCGGTCGCGGTGTTCTACCAGATCTGGAACAAGCCGCTGATGACCATCAACGGCCAGCACCTCATTTCCGACGTGATGGCGCTGTGTGGCGGCCGCAACGTGTTCGCCGGCCTGCCGATCCTGGCGCCGACCGTGACCGAGGAAGCGGTGCTGGCGGCGGCGCCCGAAGTCATCGTCGCCAGCGGCATGGGCGAGTCGCGGCCGGAGTGGCTGGACGCCTGGCGGCGCTGGAGTGCGCTGCCGGCGGTGAAGGGCGACAACCTCTATTTCATTCCGCCGGAAATCCTGCAGCGGCACACGCCGCGCATCCTCGACGGCGCGCAGAAGCTGTGCGAACAGCTGGAGCAGGCGCGCCAGAAGGCGGGCCGCAAGTGAGTGCCGGCGATCTGTGCGGAGATCCTTATCCGAAGCGCATCGCCTGTCTGTGCACCGAGGCGGTCGAGGTGCTGTACGCGCTGGGCGAGGCCGACCGCATCGCCGGCATTTCCGGATTCACCGTGCGGCCGCCCGAGGCACGCCGCGACAAGCCGAAGATCAGCGGATTCTCGACCGGCAAGCTGGAGCGCATCCTCGCGGTCGAGCCGGATCTGGTGCTGGCCTTTTCCGACCTGCAGGCCGACATGTGCCGCGACCTCGTGCGCGCGGGTGTCGAGGTGCATGTGTTCAACCAGCGTTCGATCGCCGGCATCCTGCGCATGATCGTCACGACTGGCGCGCTGGTCGGCCGCGCGGCCGAAGCGCAGGCGCTGGTGGACGACCTGCAGCGCGGGCTCGATGACGCGCGGGTTCGCGGCGACGCGCGCATCGCCCGCCACGGCCGCCGGCTGCGCGTGTATTTCGAAGAATGGGATGAACCGCTGATCTCGGGCATCCGCTGGGTGTCGGAGCTGATCGAACTGGCCGGCGGCGAGGACGTGTTCGCCGATTTCGCCACCCGCCACAGCGCGAAAGAGCGGCGCATCGAGGACCCGATGACCGTGGTGGCGCGGGCGCCGGACATCATCATCGGTTCGTGGTGCGGCAAGAAATTCCAGCCCGACCACCTGCGGGCGCGGCACGGCTGGGCTGCAGTGCCGGCGGTGGCGAACGACCGCCTCCACGAGATCAAGTCGGCGCTCATCCTGGCGCCCGGCATCGCGGCGCTGACCGACGGACTGGCCGCGCTGGAAGCCTGTCTCGACGGCTGAGCAAGATCCTGCGCACGCCGTCGTCCGGCGTGGGTGTGCGCAGCGGTGGTCGCGCCGGACAACGAGGTCACAGGTGTCCGTCGCCCTTCAGGGCGGCGGGTGAAACGGGAACGGGGTGAGCGCGGCGATGCGCAAGGCCCCGGCTGCCCCCGCAACGGTAGGCAGGTGCGGGTGCGCCACGGCGGCTCCGACGGAGCGGCAAGCCACTGGGACAACCCGGGAAGGCGGCGCATCAAGACCTGCAAGTCCGGAGACCGGCCTGTGACCGGGGGCGACCGCACGGCGGTCGCGACTGCAACGGGCTGTCCGCGGGGTGGCGGAGGCTGGCGATCAAGCGCGTCCGCAGAGACGTGCCGCGCCCGCCGAAGCGTGCGGATGGCTGCTCAGGGAGAGAAGCATGTTTCATCCGTATCGACCGCTGACCGCACTGGCCGCCCTGTGCCTGCATGCGGTGGCGCACGCCGCCGATGTGCCGACGCTGGATCCGGTCTTCATCGAGGCCGATCGACACGACCTCATCGGCGCTGCCGACACCGCCAGCGAAGGCACGGTCGGCGCTGACCAGCTGACCCACCGTCCGCTGCTGCGGCCGGCCGAGGCGCTGGAAACCGTGCCCGGCCTCATCGTCACCCAGCACTCGGGCGACGGCAAGGCCAACCAGTATTTCCTGCGCGGCTTCAATCTCGACCACGGCAGCGATTTCGCCACCCATGTCATGGGCATGCCGGTGAACATGGTCAGCCACGGTCACGGCCAGGGCTATATGGACCTGAATTTCCTGATCCCCGAACTGATCGCCGGCCTGCGCTACCGCAAGGGTGCCTACGGCGCGGAAGACGGCGATTTCGCCACCACCGGCTCGGCCCGCATCGATTACGCGCGCAGCCTGCCGGCGCCTTTCGCGGACGTGAGCGTCGGCGGCAACGGCTATCGTCGCGCACTGGCGGCCGGCAGCCATGAGCGGGACGGGCTGACCTGGCTGGCGGCGGTCGAGATCACCCGCAACGACGGCCCCTGGGTGCAGCCGGAACAGCTCGAAAAGGAGAACGCGGTGCTGCGCCTGTCTTCAGGCACCTCGGCCAACGGCTACGCGCTGACGCTGATGGCCTATCAGGCACGCTGGTATGCCACCGAGCACGTGCCGGAGCGCGCCATCGACAGCGGCGAGATCGACCGCTACGGCGCATTGCTGCCCAGCGACGGCGGCCATACCCACCGCCACAGCCTGTCCGGCGAGTGGGCACGCGAAATCGAGGGCGGCGCACTGCGCACGAACGTGTATGCGATCGACTACGACCTGAACCTGTTCAGCGCGCCGTCGGGATTCATCCGGGGCCCTCAGGGCGACCAGCACGAACAGGCGGACCGCCGACGCGTGTTCGGTGCTCAGGTCGTGCGCGACTGGCGGCCCGCAGGCAGCACCACCGAGTGGAGCGCTGGCCTGCAGCTGCGACATGACCGCATCGGCAGCGTCGGCCTGTATGACACGGTGGGCCGTGTGCGCACCGATACCGTGCGCGAGGACCGCATCCGCCAGACCGGTGTCGGCCTGTTCGGCGAAGCGCGCACCCAGTGGCTGCCCTGGCTGCGCACCGTGCTGGCGCTGCGCCACGACGACATGCGGGCCGAGGTCGATCCTCAGGGCGGGGTGTTCAATGCCGCCAACGGCGGGCGTGTGCGCGATCACCAGACCAGTCCGAAACTGTCGCTGGTGTTCGGCCCGTTCGGGCCGACCGGCCGGACCGAGTACTACGCGAGCTGGGGTCGCGGCTTTCACAGCAACGACGCGCGCGGCGCCACCGCGCGTGCCAACCCGCAGGACGGTTCGGCGGTCGCTCCGGTGCCCCTTCTGGTGCGCGCGGAAGGCGGCGAGATCGGCCTGCGGGCCGTGCCGCTGCCCGGATGGAACATGAGCGTGGTGCTGTGGCAGATGGATATCGCCTCCGAACTGGTGTTCGTCGGCGATGAAGGCGTGACCGAGCCCAAGGGCGCCTCGCGCCGGCACGGCATCGAATGGTCGAACTACCTGACGCCGACGGACGGCGTCATCGTCGATGTCGACGTCGCCGCGTCGCACGCGCGCTTCACCGCAGCCAGTCCGGACAACGGCGGGCGCCACGTGCCGAACGCCATCCCGCTCACCGCCTCGCTGGGCCTCACGCTGGATCGCCGGGAGAAGTGGTTCGGCGGCCTGCGCCTGCGCTACATCGGCGCCTACGCGCTGGAAGAGACCGGCCGCGAACGGTCGGACGCTTTCTGGATGGTGAATGCGCGTGCCGGCTACCGCTTCGATCCGCGCCTACAGCTCACGGTGGACGTGCTCAATCTGCTCGGCAGCCGCGCCCACGACATCACCTACTGGGGTGCCGCCTGCAGCCGCGCCGATGGCGCGGGCTGCAACGGCGGCGACGGCATCGACGGGCGCCTGGTGCATCCGCTTGAGCCGCGCACCGTACGGCTGGCGCTCAGGATGGGCTTCTGAAAGTCGGCCTGCTCAGAACCGGTAACCGAGGCCGACCGACAGCAGCAGCGGGTCAATGTCCAGCTTCGTGACCGGTACCCCGGCCCCCTTCACTTCGATGTCGCTGTCTATCTTCACGTACTTGGCGTCGAGGTTCAGGAACCACTGCGGCGCGAGCCGGATGTCGACGCCGAGCTGGGCGGCCCAGCCGAAGCTGCTGCGGTCCATGGTCAGCGGCACGCTGCCGCCGAGCACGGTGCCGGCGTCCAGCTTGACGCTCGAAAAGCGGGTGTAGTTCAGGCCGATGCCGGCGTAGGGCCGCACGCTGCCCTCCGGATTGAAGTGGTACTGCAGCGTGAGCGTGGGCGGCAGGTGCTTCACCGAGCCGATGTTCACGCCACCCAGTTCGACGTCGTGCTTCTGCGGCACGGTCAGGATCAGTTCGGCCGCGATGTGGGGCGTGAAGAAGTAGCTGATGTCGACTTCCGGAAACAGCTTGTCCTCGGCTTTCACCTCGCCCAGCGCCGGCACCACGGTGGTGGTCGAATTGTCGTTCGACGGGCTCATGTGCAGCGCGCGCACCCGCACCAGCCAGTCGCCTTCGGCCGCCTGCGCGCTTGCGGTTGCCAGCGCCGCGACGGCAGCGATGCCTGCCCGGTTCCTTTTTGTCATGTCTGTCTCCCCGGGGTGATGCGCCCGCGGCTGCAGGCGCTGAATCACTCTAGGAAGGCGGGCCGGCGACGAAAAATAGGATTTTTTGCGGCGCGCATTCGCTTCGGCTTATGGCTCGGCAGCGCTTCGTGAGCCACGGCTGCATCGCGGCGGGGGCGCCGCTTCCACAGAGCGCTCGGGCAACGGACTGGGCCGGGTTTTGCGGGAGCGGCGCCCCCGCCGCGATCGGGCCTTGGAGCAGTTTGTCCGGGCCCGCGTGGCATAAGGTCAGGATGCAGTCGCGTCACTCAGGCCGTGCCGCTCAATCGGCCCGCAGGCGTGCCAGAAAGCGGTCCAGCGCAGCCGCGAAAGCGCGGGTATCGGCGGCCGAGAAGGCCGCAGGGCCGCCGCTCATGACGCCGCTGTCGCGCAGATCGTTCATCAGCGCCCGCATCTGCAGCCGCTCGTGGATGGTGTCCGGAGAGAACCACTCACCGCGGGGTTCCAGCGCATGAGCGCCGCGCGCGAGCACGGCAGCGGCCAGCGGAATGTCGGCGGTGATGACCAGATCGCCGGCGCTCACCGCCTCTTCGATGTAACGGTCCGCCGCGTCGAAGCCGTGCGCCACCTGCACCGCACGGATGTGCGGCGACGGCGGCACGCGCAGCAGACGGTTGGCGACCAGCGTTAGTTTCAGGCCGGTGCGGTCGGCGGCGCGGAACAGCGTGTCCTTGACCGGCGCCGGGCAGGCGTCGCCGTCCACCCAGAGCGCGATGCGGGCGCTCATGCCAGCCACCACGCGAAGAGCGCCAGCAGCACCGCCGCCATGCCGGTGAAGGCCACCGCCTCCTCGCTGTGCGGCTCGCCGCGGGCCGGCGGGTAGCGACCCAGCGTGAGCACGCGCAGCAACAGCCAGCCGGGCAGGTAGAACAGCCCGACCGTCAGCAGATTGAGCAGGAATATGGCGCGCAGCACGGCGGCGTCAGTCGAGCGCCTTGCGCAGCAGTTCGTCGACC
>OFDN01001776.1_pt1 | contig 13241 bp, 9 predicted proteins | sample 1520971 | NCBI WGS metagenome assembly OFDN01 (sample SAMEA94257418, study PRJEB24077) | hot springs metagenome | biome: Aquatic biome; feature: Geographical feature; material: Water | place: India | collected 2012-06-12 | depth 5 m | reverse complement strand
CCATATAAGCATCTGATGACCGGCGTGTCCTTCATGCTGCCCTTCGTGGTGGCGGGTGGCCTGCTGATCGCGCTCGCCTTCGCGCTGGGCGGTATTCACGCCAATGATGCGGCAGCGAAGGGCACGTTGGCCTATGCCCTGTTCGAAATCGGCGCCAAGGGCGGCTTCGTGCTGATGGTGCCGGCGCTGGCGGGCTATATCGCCTATTCGGTTGCGGACCGCCCCGGCATTGCACCGGGCATGATCGGCGGCATGCTGGCCGCCAATCTGGGCGCGGGCTTCCTCGGCGGCATCGTCGCCGGCTTCATCGCGGGCTATGGCGTCGACTGGCTCAATCGCCTGATTCAGCTGCCCAAGAACTTGCAAGGATTGAAGCCGGTCCTCATCCTGCCGCTGCTCGGCACGCTGCTGACCGGTCTGCTGATGCTCTATGCCGTGGGCACGCCGGTTGCCGCTGCGCTGGCTTTCCTGACCGATTGGCTGCGCAGCATGCAGGGGTCGAGTGCGCTGATGCTGGGCTTGATCCTGGGCGCGATGTCGGCATTCGACATGGGCGGGCCGGTCAACAAGGCGGGCTATGCCTTCTCGGTCGGCCTGATCGCCAGTCAGGTCTATACACCGATGGCGGCCACCATGGCAGCTGGCATGACGCCGCCGCTCGCCGTTGCGCTCGCCACTCGACTGTTCCGCAATCGCTTCACGCCTGAAGAGCGCGAAGCCGGCGCGGCCGCCGCGGTCCTCGGCCTGGCATTCATCACCGAAGGGGCAATCCCCTTTGCCGCGCGCGATCCGCTGCGGGTCATTCCGGCGCTGATGGCCGGTTCAGCTGTGACCGGGGCCATCTCCATGGCGATGGGCGTGGAGCTAAAGGTGCCGCATGGCGGACTGTTCGTGCTGCCGATCCCTGGCGCGGTCACCCATGTCGGCGTCTATGCGCTGGCCATTTTCGCCGGCACGCTGGTGAGCGCGCTGCTGGTCGGGCTGGTCAAGCGTCCCATAGCAAAAATCAAGGCCTGACGCCCCGAACGCGTCACGATAATCGGAGAGGCTATTCATGTATTTCAGGAAGATGGGTGCCGCCTGTATGGCCGGCGCCATGGCCTGTACCGCGCCCGTCGCGCTGGCACAGGATCAGGCGGTTGCCGATGTCGATCCGCCATCGGTCCAATCGGACGCGCCGGCCCCATGGCAACCGCTGGCAGCGGAGGGGGTAACATTGTCGCTCAGCTATACCGGCGAGGCGGCGACCAATGTATCGGGCGGGCTTCGCCGCGACGCGACCCATGCCGGGCAGGTCTATGTCGGCGCCGAACTAGATCTTGACCGGATGATCGGCATCGATGGCGCGATGCTGCATTTTGCCGTCACCAATCGCCATGGCAAGAATCTTTCCGCCATGGCGATCGGCAATAATACGTCGGTGCAGGAAATCTATGGCACCCAGAATACCCATCTGGCGATATTGACCTGGCAGCAGAGCTTCCTGGACGGGCGACTGGATATCGAGGCCGGGCGCAGCCAGGCGAACATCCATTTCCTCAACTCGCCGCTCTATTGCCATTTCCAGACCAATTCGGCCTGCGGCAATCCGACCTTCGTCTTCAAGAACAGCAATTTCACCTATTTCCCGGCATCCAGCTGGATGGCCCATGCCAAGCTGCATGTGACGCCACAGGTCATGCTGCATGCCGGCGTTTACGAAGTGAGCCCGGACCGCAAGCGCGCAAGCGACCATGGTTTCAATTTCAGCACGAAGAATGCGACCGGGGTGATCATACCCTGGGAATTAAGCTTTAGCCGGGATGCAGCCGATGATCGGCTGCCGGGCCATTATATTCTGGGCGGCTGGTTTGATCGTGGCGACTATGCCGATCCGCTGCGGGACGACCAGGGTGGCATTGCGATCCTGACCGGGCGAGCGGCGGCGACGCGGAACGGGCGGTCGGGCCTCTATGCCCGCTTCGATCAGCAGCTGACCCGTCCCGATCCGGCCTCGCCGCGGGGGGTGAGCATCTTTGGCGTGGCGATGACCAACCTGTCCGGCCAGGTCGAGGAAAGCCGTTATCTGGGCATGGGGATCGTACAGACCGGTACCTTCGCCGGGCGTGATCAGGACACGATTGGCTTCGCCATCAACGATCAGCGTTTCAGCGACCTGGCGATCCAGCGGATGAACACCGCGCGGGTTGCGGCGGGCGGGCGTGCCGATATTCGTCGCCATCAATATATGATGGAACTGGCCTATGGATTGCAGGTCAACCCGGCAATCCGACTGTCGCCCAACCTGCAATATATCCTGCATCCCGACCAGACCGGGGCGCCCGATCGCACGCGGAACATCCGGAATGCCTTCATCCTGGGATTTAAGTTCACCGTGGATGCGATGCAACTATTGTCTAGCTAATGCCATTATGATTGCATCGATCTGCAATCATCATTTCTCTGATCGTGTGCTCTAGCCGCCAATAGGCTAAATTGGAATTTGATGGGTGCGGCTTTGTAATTCCAAAGATGAGAACATCTGGTTTAGAAGGATTGAGGATTATACTTCCGCCAAGGAGGCGACGGCATCGCTTTTGAGCAAAGAAATCAGGTTCGGTGCGTAGGTAGAGAATAGCGGAAGCAAGCCAGCGCCTATCGCAGGAGCCTTTTCCCCATTCTCGCCAATCTTGAGTTCTGGGCAGAAGAAATCGCGGGGGGCGGTCTTTTGGATAGTATTTTTGACGCGTTCTGACAGATGGCGTAACTGGGTATGTGGTAGTCCGCCCCCGATGACCACGGCATCAAGGTCTAGAAGGCTGTTCGCGCTAATAATCACGAATGCCAGCGCCTCAGCGCAGTGTTTCAACCACGCTTCCCAAGCCGGATCGTGTTCGCCTTCCCCACTGGTTGTCATCTGGTACAGGGAGGCGGCGTGTAGGAGGAAGTCCGTGCTGGTACCTTGAGGAATTGGCATTGAGGCAAGAGCCCCAGCATTGCCGTTTTTACCGCGCTTGATCTCTCCGTTCAGGATAAGGCCACCGCCAACGAAACTCCCGATATGGACATAGAGGAAATTGGTCAGCCCCACGGCTGATCCCGACATCAGTTCGGCAAGGGCGCCTGCATTGCCGTCATTTTCGAAAATGACCGGGCCATCCAGTTCCTTCTGGAAATACTCCTCGAGCCCTGGTGCTGCCCAGGCAGCGGCCTGCTGGGCCGCGATGCCCGCCTCTTCGCGCCATTCGCCGATGAACCAGGGCATGGCGATGCCGAAACCCAGAAAGCCTTCGCGCTGTTCTTCCCTTAGCTGCGGCAAATGTTTTTGCGCAAAGCATTGGATAAGCTCCACGGCACTGGCGGGGCTGGGATAGGATGTAGTCGTGCTTTCGCAGGCGATGATGCGGCCATCAAAATCGAGCATGGTGCAAACCAGCCGATCGCGGCCGATTTCAGCTCCGATGGTGCAGCCACTGCCTCCGTTGATCCGGTAGATGATCGATGGCTGTCCCATGCCTCCTGTGCGCTTTCCGGCCTTTATCAGTCGCCCTTCGTCAGCAAGGCTTTCGACAATTCGGACAGCCGCCTGCGGTGAGAGACCGGTTATCCTGGAAAGGTCGGCCTTCGAGGCACCGTTGAGCCGTCGCACCGTCGCGAGAATGAGGCGCTCATTATACCGTCGCACGCCCACCGCATTGCTGCCACGCTTGTTCACCTGCGACTCCGCTCAATATATCGGCAGCAAGATGATGCGCGATAGGTGTGGTGGTTTGGAACAGCCTTGCTCCAAATGGCAAGGGCGAGTCATGGCAAGAGCTGCTTGACAGACTAAATCACATTGATAGATTTAGTCTGTCAGGTAGCAGATTCGAGTTTGAGACTATGGCAGGGCGGGCAGCATAGTTCCTTGTCATTTGGCTTCGTTCGGACCTGCGGGCGCGCGGCGGCTGAGAACCTCTCCTTTCTTCCACTGCGAGCGCCTGACCAACCCGACAAAGCTCGTCCAAACCGGACGGGAAGTGCCCAGTTTCCAGACTGCACGCTGGAAATGTAAGGGGGGAGGATAGGGGCTTACAGCCCAGATCCTCCCCCATTTTTTTGGGAGGTACGGGCCCCTCTTGCAATCGCAAAGAATGTGATTGACACACTAAATCACATTTGTAGATTTAATGGAGTCGCAAGGGCGGCTGGCAAGCACGAATACGTGCTGCAGGACAGGGAAGAGGATGACCTTGGAGGCTATTCCACATAATTTTTTACGCAGATTGCATGGCGCCTCGACGGTGTCTTGTTTCTGGTCATGTGTGGAGCAGGCGGCGCGCCATGCCCGCAGTCAATTCTTTCCCCTTGAAGCTTCATCCCCGGCCCTGTTGGGGGCGGGACAGCTTGTCGTGCGAGTAAAACATGCAGAATGACAACCTTCTCCTGGGTGCCATCGAAGCGGGGGGTACGAAATTCCTCTGCGGCATCGCCGACCGCAATGGGCGCGTCATCCGGCAGCAACGGATCGCCACTACGCTCCCTGCAGATACGCTGGGTGCGGCCACCGCATTCTTCGAGCAGGCCGAACTCGACCTGGGACGATTGTCCGCTTTTTCGATCGGCAGCTTTGGTCCCCTGTCTCTCAATCCAGTCGCGCAGGACTATGGTTCGATCACATCGACGCCCAAGGCGGGGTGGCAGGATGTCGACCTGCTTGGTCATTTTGCCCGGACGATCGATGCGCCGATGGCGCTCGATACCGATGTCAACTGTGCGGCAGTCGGCGAAAAGCTGTTCGGCAGCGGGCAGGGGCTCGATACCTTCTGTTATGTGACGGTTGGAACCGGCATTGGCGTGGGTCTGCTGATCGATGGTGCGCCTCATGGCGGTGCTAATCATCCCGAGGCGGGGCATATCCGACTGCCGCGTGCTGCGGGCGATGAGCTTTTTGCGGGCATTTGTCCTTTTCATGGCGATTGCCTTGAAGGTCTGGCTTGCGGCCCAGCAATGCGCGCCCGCTGGGGTGTTCCAGCTGAGCAACTTCCCCCAGATCATCCTGGCTGGGAGATTGAAGCGGACTATCTTGGCGCCCTGTGCGCGACATTGACCTACATCGTGCGCCCCGACCGTATCATCATCGGCGGTGGCGTCATGGAGTCTCCCGGCATGTACCAGCGCGTACGGCGCGCTCTGAACGGTAAACTTGCCGGCTATGACGCCAGTATGCGCGCCCTCGAAATGGACGACTATATCGCCGCACCCACGGCGGGCGCATCGGCGGGACTGACCGGCGCGTTCGCGCTCGCCTATCGGACCGCGACACGCCAGTGGCCGATGCACTGGTCTGTCGAACTTCCGTCATCTTCCAATCAATCCTCTCTCTCAGGAGCTGCACTTGCATAGTCCTTCCCTATCGGATCACGCGGCTCACAGGATGGTAGGGCCGAGCGACGCTCGGGTGACCGGTGCAATCGTCCTGAGCGCAGCCGGCGCGGCGCTTGGTGGCCTCTTGTTTGGTTTTGATACTGCCGTGATTTCTGGCACGACCTCGGCGCTGCAGGCGCGGTTTGGCCTGAGCGATGGCATGCTGGGCTTTACGGTTGCATCCGCTCTGATCGGTACCGTACTCGGCTCGCTGGTGGCGGGCGCGCCGGCTGACCGGTTCGGTCGGCGTGCGGTCATGCTTGCAGTTGCGATCTGCTATGTTGTGTCGTCGCTCGGCACGGGCCTGGCGGGCAGCTGGGGCACGCTCCTGGCCTTTCGGTTCCTAGGAGGTCTGGCGATTGGCGCTGCCTCGGTGGTTACGCCGATCTATATTGCCGAAGTTTCTCCAGCGCGTTTCAGAGGGCGGCTTGTTGCGCTGAACCAGCTCAACATCGTGATGGGCATTTTGATTGCTTTTCTATCCAATTACCTGATCGCCAATCTCGCCCCTGAACAAACCGCGTGGCGGTGGATGTTCGGCATCGTCACCCTTCCGTCAGCACTGTTCCTTGCCGTTAGTCTCCTATTGCCGGAAAGCCCGCGCTGGCTGGCGATTCATGGGCGGGGGCCGCAGGCGCTGGGCGTCATGAAAAGGCTGGGATTTCTCGATCCGACGGATGAACTTCGTCATATCCAGGAGGCCGAGGCCCGTCTTGATCGATCCATCGCACCGGGCCTGTTTCAGGCCGCCTATGCTCGCCCGGTCGCCTGCGCCATCGCAATTGCCATGTTCAACCAGCTCTCCGGTATCAACGCGCTGCTTTATTACGCGCCGCGTGTCTTTGAACTGGCCGGTGCAGGCTCTGACAGCGCGCTGCTGCAGTCTATCGCCATTGGCGGCACCAATCTGGTTTTTACCATCTTGGCGCTGTTTCTGATCGATCGCTTCGGTCGCAAGCCACTCCTGTACACCGGGTCGATCCTATGTGCCGTAGCCCTGCTTCTCGTGGGCTATCAGCTGGAAAGCTCTGATCCCGACGGCACGTTGATCCTTGTTGGTCTGTTGGGTTTCATCGCCGCCTTTGCCGTGTCGCAAGGCGCTGTCATCTGGGTGTTCATTTCCGAGGTTTTTCCCAGCGCGGTGCGCGGCAAGGGGCAGGCGCTTGGCAGCACGACCCATTGGGTCATGGCTGCTGCGATCACCTGGGCCTTTCCCGTATTTGCAGCCCGGGTCGGTGGTTGGGTCTTTGCCTTCTTTGGCGCGATGATGCTGCTCCAGTTCATCTGGACCTGGAAGGCGATGCCCGAAACCAACGGTGTCGCGCTCGAAGACATGGACCTTGGGAGTGCGCAGGCATGATCAGGACGCTTTTCTTGATGACCGCTACAGCTCTGATGGTTCCGGCCGCAACCCAGGCGCAGCGAGCCGATCCTCGCCCGACATATCATTTCGCGCCCAAGCGCAACTGGATGAATGACCCCAACGGTCTGGTCTATTTCGAAGGCGAATATCATCTCTTCTATCAATATAATCCCCATGGTGACCGCTGGGGGCATATGAGTTGGGGTCATGCCGTCAGCCGGGATCTTGTGACCTGGGAGGAATTGCCGGTCGCCATCCCGGAGACCGCCGACGTCATGGCGTTTTCCGGCAGCGCAGTGATCGACTGGAAGAATAGCAGTGGCCTGGGCCGTGACGGTAAGCCGCCGATGATCGCGGTCTACACCGGTCATAATCCCAAAGCCAAACTGCAGTCCCAATATCTTGCCTACAGCAATGACCGCGGACGAACATGGACCGTACATGGCGAGGTGCTGAGTGTGGGATCTCCGGAATTTCGGGATCCCAAGATCTTCTGGCATGAACCGACAAAGTCATGGGTCATGGTCGCTGTCATGGCGACCGAAAACCGCGCCGTCATCTTCACGTCACCCAATCTCAGGCAATGGACCTTTGCCAGCAGTTTCGGTCCGGCGGGCGGCCGGGGACGAAATTGGGAATGCCCCGATCTCAATCTCCTTCCCGTCGAAGGCGGAAAGCCCGGAGAGCAGCGCTGGGTGCTCAGCGTCAATCTGGGCGACCAAGCTGTGGGCGGCGGTTCGGGCGGCCAATATTTCGTGGGCGACTTTGATGGTCGTCGCTTCACGCCTGTCGAAGGGTGGGGCGGGGAACCGGTCTGGACGGATTATGGCGCCGATTTCTACGCGGCGGTCGCCTGGAATGATCTTCCCAAGGACGACCCTCGCCGCATCTGGATCGGATGGGCCAATGACTGGCGTTATGCCGAGGCGATACCCACCTATCCCGCCCGCGGTATCATGACTGTACCGCGCAGCATTTCCCTGAGGAAAACCGCCGAGGGCTATCGGCTGACGCAGCGGCCGGTGCAGGAACTGGAACAGTTGCGAGGCGGCAAACAGGCCGTGCGTCAATTGTCGCTGGGCGAAGAACCCGTTCCGCTCCCCGTCGAGGGTGGTGCCATTGATCTTCAGGCCAATCTTTCATTGGGACAAAGCGAGCAGGTGGCGATCACGCTGACCGATGGCGAGGGTTATCAGATGGTGATCGGCGTCAATCCGACGGTAAACGAGGTCTTCATCGATCGTTCGCGCTCTGGCCCGCATTTCCACGACGGGTTTGCAAACCGTCATGTGGCGCCGGTTGACCTGAGTAAGGGCAGGGTGTCTCTTCGGCTGCTTGTGGATGAATCGATCGTCGAGCTGTTCATCAACGATGGTGAGCAGACGATCACTGATCGCTTCTTTCGCGGTTCAGGAACCCTGCGCTGGAGCGCTTCTGCGCGCGGCGCACCTGCAACCATGGATATCACTGCATGGCCGATCAGGCCGGAGGTGTCCCGCTGACGATCACGCCACACGAGAGCTGAACAGCTCGATCACCATCGGATGATTTTGAATTTCCGCTGCATGGACAGTCGGAACGCAGCTTCGCGCGGCCTGCATAGCAATAAACAAAGGGAGGATAATCATGAATTTCAAGGCAGTGGCACTACTTGGATCAACGTCGCTCGCATCGCTTCTGCTGGCTGCGCCGGCCATCGCGCAGGATGCAGGCGGTAACGCGGCTTCGGCAAAGAAGAAAGGCGAGGAGACGATCGATTCCGCGTCGGTTCCAGACATTGTCGTAACGGGTTATCGTGCCGCGCTGGGCTCTGCGCAGGACATGAAGCGCCAGTCCGATGCGATTGTCGATGCGATCGTGTCGGAGGATATCGGCAAGCTTCCTGACAATAATGCGGCTGAAGCGATCTCGCGCGTCGTGGGTGTGCAGGTGCTACGCTATAATGACGAGGCGGGTGTGGTGCTTGTCCGTGGACTTCCGGACGTGAACACGACCTTCAACGGACGGGAATTCTTCACGGCTGATGATCGTGTACTGCATCTGCAGGATTTCCCGGCTGGCGTGGCCGCAGGTTTGGAGGTCTACAAATCGGGCACGTCCGATCTCATCGAGCCAGGGCTTGCCGGCTTGATCAATTTGCGTGCGCGTCGGCCGTTCGACGTCAAGGACACGCAAATTGCCGGCGAAGTGCGCGGATCCTATAATGACCAGTCCAAGGCCTTCGACCCTTCCGCCAACCTCCTGTTGACCAAGCGCTGGGATACGCCGATCGGCGAGATCGGTGCGCTCGTCAATTTCAGTTATGTCCGGATGACCTACCGCAACGCCGATCGTTATGCCGATTCCGCTATCATCAGCCCGCTGGGCTTTGGTGCTGATGACCCCGCCGATGACATGACCGTTACGACGCCAGGCGTGGGCAATTTCCGCTTTCCTGCCAATGCCGGCAATTTCTACGAGAAGGGCGTTCGGCATCGGCCCGCGATCAATGGCGCGATCCAGTGGCGACCGACCCCCGATCTGGAAATCTATGCGGAAGGCCTTTGGCAGGCCTATCGGGGCAAGGTTCTTCGCGATGGTTTCAACGTCAATTTCGAGCGTCGCAGCATCGATGGCATCGCCCCGACACTGAGCAATGTGGTCCTAGTCGAAGGCGAGCCCCTCAAGGCGGCAAGCTTCACCAAGACCGGCGGCTATGTGCCCGAATTCTTCCGGTCCACCCAGGACGACCAGACCGACACCTATCAGGCGGCACTGGGATTCAAATGGAAGACCGACCGAGCCACCTTGTCGGGCGACTTCGCCTACACCTACAGCAAATATGAGGCGGACGAAGACAGCGTCGATGGCCAGCTCGCCAGCTCGCCGACGATCAATGTTGAATGGGACGTCAAGGGTTCGGCCATCTTCGATCTGGGTGACTTCGACAAGACGAACCCCGCCAACTATATCTGGCGCGGCTATTATCAGCGGCATTTCGTCACCAAGGGTGATGGCGTGCAGGGACGGCTCGACCTGGATCTCGATACCGATTTTGACTGGCTGCCCAAGATCCAGGTCGGCATTCGGGCGAGCGACCGCACTGCGCTCATGCAGAATAACAACCGCTACGCCTACACGGCTGGCCTGGGTCTCCCGCTCGCGAGCCTGCCGACAGGCGAGCTTGAACTCATCAATGATGGCTTCCGGGGCGATCCGCAGCGCTTCCAGAACTGGCTGGCACCGACCCGCGGTTCCATCCGGGACAATGTGGAAGCGCTGCGGCAGCTGGCCTATGCGTCTGTGCAGCAATTGACGATCATGTTCCCTAATGACGGTGGTATCCGCGACGCCGTGACCAAGTTCGCGACCGAGGAAATACCGTTCGATCCGCTCAATGGCTTCACTGCCAAGGAAAAAAGCTATGCCATGTACGGCCAGGGCAAATATGAGTTTGACCTTGGGGATGTCGCTGTCGACGGTACATTCGGCGTTCGCGTCGTCAACACCGATGGCCGCTATTCCGGCTTCTCACGGGTAAACGGCTCTGATGGCACATCCCAGATCGTCCCGCAGGTATCGCGCCAGAACTATCTTGATGTCCTGCCTTCGTTTTAGAGCCCGATCCAAAAGTTGTTGAGCAATACCAGCATGTTATGATTCACGCCGTCCTTGCGAGAGATGGAGTGATCAATGGCATGGACTGGCATTGCTCGAGATGAGCATAGCCGCAAAGGACTGCGGTATCCAAGCGACATGACGGACAGAGAGTGGGCGCTGGTGGCACCGTTCATTCCTCCGGCAAAGCACGGCGGTCGGCGTCGCAGCACGAATATGCGTGAAGTGGCCAACGCGTTGCTCTACCTGGCCTCGGCCGGATGTGCCTGGCGCCTGCTGCCCAAGTGCTTTCCACCGGTCTCGACGGTCCGGCGCTATTTCTACGCCTGGCGTAACGCGGGATTGTTTGAGGTGATGAACACGCTGCTGGTCATGAACCTGCGAGAGATCGAGGGGCGCGAAGCCTCTCCCAGTGCGGGCATCATCGATAGCCAGAGCGTGAAAACGACCGAGAGCGGCGGTCCGAGTGGGTATGACGCAGGCAAGAAAGTCAAAGGTCGAAAGCGTCATATCCTGACCGACACCTCCGGCTTTCTGATCTCCATCCTCGTGCACACCGCCGATATTCAGGACCGGGATGGCGCCGTCGACGTGCTCAAAAGGATTTGCCAGCGCTTCCCTTGGCTGCGCCATATCTTCGCCGATGGTGGCTACGCCGGTGACAAGCTCAGAACGGCACTCGCCAAAGCCGGGAACTGGGTGATCGAGATCATCAAACGATCTGATCAAGCCAAGGGCTTTGAAGTCCTCCCGCGCCGCTGGGTCGTCGAGCGCACCTTCGCCTGGCTGGGACGGTGTCGCCGCCTCGCAAAGGACTGGGAAGCGACCATCGCCTCTTCAACCGCCTGGGCTATGATCGCTTCTATCCGCATGCTCATCCGCAGAACCGCAAGGTATTGCTACGCCTGAGAAACTTTTGAATCGGGCTCTCAGACCCGGATCCGATTGACGCCCGAATTCCAGGTGCGACTGGCCTATAACCAGACCCGGACGCGGCCGAGTTTCGGCCAACTCAACCCATCCCTCAACATTACCCGTAACAGCCCTGGTCCTGACGGTTCGCCGCCGCAATATGCCGCCTTTGGCAACGGCGGTAATCCGAACCTAAAGCCGCTGACGTCGAAAAATTATGACGCGACGCTCGAATATTATTTCTCCAAAAATGGGTCGGCGACACTCGCAGTCTTCTACCGGGATCTCCAGGGCTTCATCAGCAACTACACCCGGGACGTGATGGACCCGGATTACGGCCGTATCCAGATCAACCGCCCGGAAAATGCCGGTAAGGGCGAAATCAAGGGGGCCGAAGCGTCCTTCCAGACCTTCTTCGATTTCCTGCCAGGGTTCCTGTCCGGCTTTGGCGTCCAGGCCAACGTCACCTATCTCGACGGCACCAATGCACTTCCAACGGTGCTGGGCGAAGGCGCTCGCCAGGTACGGATTACCGGCCTTTCGAAATGGGCTTATAATCTGACCGGATTTTACGAGAAGGGACCGGTGTCTGCCCGTCTGTCCTACAATCACCGTTCGAGCTACATCAACAGCTACAACCGGAACTCGAACGAGGATCAATATGCCGGGGAAATTACCCGCGGCATTTCGCGCCTCGATTTCTCCGCCTCCTATGAAGCGATCAAGGGAATTACGCTCGTCGGCAATGTGAGCAATATCCTGGGCAAGCCGTTCAACAATTATCGCTATTATAACGAAACTCAGTATTTCCCCCGCGATCTTAGGGTTGAGGGGCGTTATTTCAGCCTGGGTGTCAGGTTCAAAATGTAGTCCAGGTGCATTGTTGTAGGGGGTGAGGCACTTGTCTCACCCTCAAAACCTGGAGAGCGGACTTCTGGAATCGATTCATCATCCGATCTATTAGGTTGACGTATTCAAAGACTATCCCACGCGGTTTTGAATGGGCCTATGCGCAGTCTTCAACAAAAGACTACGTGGGCAGTCTGAAGCAAGTTCATGGGGAATTATGATCATTCTCGGCGACGAAGTTGAAGATGTTGTGACCGATATGGGTGGCTTGATGCGCATCCATCTTTTTCGCCCTGCTCGAGAGGCGCGGTTTCCTGCTCTACTATTCTTTTCGGAAATATATCAGGTCACGGCGCCAATCAGAAGGATCGCTGCATTTTTAGCCGGACACGGGTTCCTGGTGGCCGTTCCGGAAGTCTATCATGAATATGAAAAGGCGGGCACGGTCCTGCCATATAATTCTGAAGGGACCGACAGAGGCAACGCGCTCAAGCTTCTCAAGCCAGTCGGTGCCTTCGATGCAGATGCCCGCGCGGGTCTTGATTTCCTGACTTCTCATCCGTCATCGACCGGACAGGTCGGCACGATTGGTAAATGCCTTGGGGGCCATCTGGCCTTGCGTGCGGCATTTGATCCTCGGGTGAAGGCGGCAGCCTGTTTTTATCCAACGGACGTCCATAGCGGAACATTGGGGGAAGGACGAAGCGACGACACATTTGCCAGGTTGATCGAGCTACGCGCTGAGACGCTGTTCATATGGGGACGGCAGGATCCTCATATTCCTTTTGAAGGGCGCGAAAGGATTCGCTCGCGGCTTGAGGCAGTCGGGGCGAGCTACGAATGGCTGGAGTTCAATGCCGCACATGCTTTCATGCGCGATGAAGGTCCTCGCTATGATCCTGCTCTGACTGTGCGCGCGCTCTTGGCATCCATCGCGCTATTCCAGCGAGCACTGTGAATACGAATACGCGGTGAATGCCATGGGCCAGCTCTCATGTTAGCCATCAAATAGATTTCAGAAGGTGAGAATAAGCTGTGGGTCGTCGCCGAACTGAAGATAATTCCGCGGGCCTTTCCAAGGCGCCTGCGATCACGCAGAATCCCGACATCCGTTATCTGGGACGCCTGCTGGGCG
>OFDN01001775.1_pt1 | contig 13242 bp, 10 predicted proteins | sample 1520971 | NCBI WGS metagenome assembly OFDN01 (sample SAMEA94257418, study PRJEB24077) | hot springs metagenome | biome: Aquatic biome; feature: Geographical feature; material: Water | place: India | collected 2012-06-12 | depth 5 m | reverse complement strand
TGGCCGGCCTGGCGCAGCCGGTGGCGTAGCGGCTCAGCCAGCGCCCGCGCACCCAGCGCCTCCAGCGTGGTCAGTGCCTGCCGCTGGGCCGGCGCATTTCCTTCCGCGCTGGCGCGGGCCGCCTCCAGCGGGCAGCCTAACTCCGCCCAAGCAGTAGCCGCCGCCTGCCACTGGCCCGACGCCTCCAGCGAAAAGGCCTGCCCCGCGCAAAAGTCCGGTACGTCCACCGGTTGGCCAGCGCGACGGCACCAGAGCAGCAATTCGGCGGCATAACGGCCATGGCGCTTGGCAAGCGCCAGCGGCAGACCGGCTTGCGCTTCGGCCAGTGCCCGCCGTGGCTCATGAGCCAACCACGCGGCCTCGGCCCGAGCGGCCCGCATCGGCGCCACCCGCTGCAGGGTGCCGGTGCCCGCCGCCAGGGCGAGCGCGGCATCCAGCGCCGTCCAAGCGCCAGGCTCTCCCAGGCGGGCGCGGAGCCGGCCCAGCGCCACCAGCGCCACCATGTGTGCGATCGGTGCGGCGCGGCAATCAGCAATGACTTCTTCGGCGGCCTGGCGGGCTTCGCTCCAGCGAGCTTGAAACAGGCGCACCGTGGCCAGCCACGCCAGTTGGTACAGCCTCGGCGCATCCAGATCACGCTCCCTGCAAAATGCGATGCCACGCTGCAAGACTTCGTCGGCGATCGGCAGTTGCAGCATCTCGGCGCAGCCGGAGCCCAGGTTGGCGTCGATCATGCCGCGGAGCTGGTCGTCCTGCAGCGCGAGTGCCAGTGCCCGCGCGCGCTCGAAAGCTTGCAGCCCTTCCTGCGTGCGTTCCAGGCACAGCAGCGCACCGCCGAGCGTGATCAGTCCGACTGCTTGTCCATGGCGGTCGTGGCGCTGCGCCATCGCGGTCAGCACCGGCGTGATGCATTCGATTGCCTGGGCACTGTCGCGGTCCAGCATGCGCAGACCCGCGGCCGCACGGTGCACCTGGATGCTGGCCGCCGTCCATTCACCGGCGGGCAACAGGGTCAAGGCCTGCTGCATGGCCAGATTCCCTTCTGCATTGCGGCCGGCCATCACACGCAGCAGCGCCAGACGCGACCACGACACAGCGGCCTGCGCCGGCTGGCCTGCTTGGTGCCACAACGCGGCTGCCGCCTGGCGGGCGTGCAACGCCTCGTCCAGGCCGCCTGCGATCTGCACCTGGGTGCACTGCTCATCCAGCGCCCGGGCGCGTTCGGCTACCTCGATGGCCTGTTCGGCCACCTGTGCCCAATGCGCCGCCGCCTGCCGGTGTGCGCCCTGGGCGGCGGCCCGCACAGCGGCCAGCGGCGCCCAGTGCCGCAGCGCGGCACCATCGCCGGCGCCCTGGGCATGGTGGACCAGCCGCGCGGGATCCTGCACCGCCGCTGGCGACGCCGCCAGCCAACGCAGTGCCCGGCGGTGCCAAGCCTGTTGCTGGTGGTGCGACAGGCCGGTCAGCACCGCCTGCCGCGCTAGGTCGTGCCGGAACATCAGGCAGCCGTGGTCCACCAACAACACCCCGGTGGCCCGGCAGTCGTCTACGGCAGACAGGCTGGCCGGGCACAGCGCCTGCAGCAGCGCCGGCTCCACCCGCGGACCAGCCACGGCGGCCGCTCCCAGCACCCGGCGGGCAGCCGGCGGCAGCCGTGCGGTGCGTGCCAGCACCGCATCACCCACGTTGCCGGGCACGCTGGTGGAGGCGTGCGGGGCGGTGTGCAAGGCGGCCAGCACCTCGGTGACAAAGAACGGGTTGCCGGCGGTGCGCCGGTGCAACTCGTCCGGGTTCACCTCATGGCCCCCGCACAGCTGCCGCACAGCGGCCAGTGACAGCGGCGGCAGTAGCAAGCGTTGTACGCCGCTGGTGGCCAGGTCGCCCAGCACCGCGCGCAGTGGATGCAGCGGATGTAACTCGTCGCTGCGCAGGCTGACCACGAGCAGCGAGCGGGTGCGTAGCATGCGGCGGCCCACATGACGCAGCAGGTCCAGCGTGGCACCGTCTGCCCAATGCATGTCCTCCAGCACCACCAGACAGCCACCGGCGCCCATGTAGTTGAGCAGGGCGACGGACAGTCGGTGCACATCGGCCTCCGCCTGCAGCAGTGCCTGCAATTCGCCGCCGGCCTGCGCGGCCAGCTCTTGCAGCGGTGCCAGCGGTCGCGCCGTGTGCCAGGCATCGCAGCCCCCCCACAACACCGGCACGCGCCCCGCCCCTTCGGCAAGACGGCGCAGCAGCGTGGTCTTGCCGATGCCGGCTTCACCTTCCACCAACACGAGGCGGCCAGCGCCCTGCAGCGCCGCGTGCAGCTGGCTGACCAGCTGCGCCAGAAGGCCGTCCCGCTCCAGCCACTGTCTCATCGATCTACCTTGCCTCCAGCGTTCCGCGCACTGCCCAGGCACGGGCCTGCAGCACGATAGAGCCATCGGGCCGGCACGGCAAGCGCGCCTGCAGGTCCTGACGCAGGCGCTCGCGCATGTCCGCCGGCAGGCTCATCGCGTGGGCAGGCGCCGGCCCTTGCCCGCCTGTGAAAGGCTGCCAGTAGGCGTCAAAATCGGCAAAGTGCATCTCGATGTCCAGCGCCGTGGTCATTACGTGGCGCAGCCCGGCGCCGCAGAAGAGGGCCCGCAGCGCCTGCGGCCGGCACAGCGCGCTGGCCGCGCCCTGGTCAGCGTTGGCAGGCACCGGCAGCAGCCTCTGCGCGCTTTCCCAATATAGGCGGATGAGGTCCATGCAGCCGCCGTAATCCCACACATAAGCCGCTACGTGGCCCCCGGGCCGGGTGACTCGCGCCATCTCGGCGACGGCCGCACCCGCATCTGGGGCGAAGTTGAGCAGCAGGGCGGATACCGTGCAGTCGACCGAGGCATCCGGCCAGGGCAGGCGGTCGGCCGCGGCTTGCACCAGGCGGATCCGCGAAGCCAGCTGCGACTGGGCGAAGCGCAAAAAGTCCGCCGACGGATCGACCCCCGCAACAGAAGCCGGCGCACAGCGGGTCAGCACCGCGGCGCCCAGCGCGGCGGTGCCGCAGCCCACGTCCAGCCAGTGCAGACCGGCCGTTGGCGCCAGCCAACGCACGAAGGGCACGGCTACCTGGCGGCTCCAGCGGCCCATGTAGCACTCGTAGGCCTCGGCATGGTTCCAGGCGGCCATGTCAGTCTGCCAGCCAGCGCCGGGCAGCCAACGCACCAATGCGGCGGCCCATGTCCACTGCTGCCTCGGTGGAAAAGCGGAAATGCATCCCGCCGTGGATGCGGGCTTGGGCCACTTCCTGCACCAGATCATTCACATGGTGCCATTGGCGCTGTACGCCCGGCAGTGAAGGGCTGCTGGTGGACATACCGAGGGGTGGCGCCGCACCGAACTCGGCTTGCACTATCGCGCCTAGCACTGCGGCCTGGATGCAGTGGGCGCACGGGTACTCCGGGTGCATCGGGGTCACCAACAGCGGCTGCCAGCCGGGGTCGGGCCGGGTGGCGTCCTCGCCGTCCAAATCGGCATTGCGGATCGCCGTGACCGGCCGCCAAAAGCCGTGGTGATATTTGGCATCAAACACCGCGATCATCGCGTCGTCGCTGGCTTGGGACAGGGCAGCAAACAGCCGGGCATTGCGCAGCAGGTCGCGCTCGGGTGCCTGGGCCAGGCGGCGCAGTACTCCATGGTAAATCGGCGGCGCAGTAGTCTCCCAAAAGCGTGCGGCTTCGGTCTGCGCCGGGCTGCGCAGGGTGGACTGCAACGCGCCCAGTGTTTTCACCTCGTCAAAGTCGCGCACCCAGCGGGCGCCCTGTAGTGGTGGCGGGCCGGGGCGGAACTGGTCAGCAGTCGTCATCAGCCATGGCTTACGGCGGGGCCAATGCGGCACGGCCGGCGGCTGCGTCGGCACATACCGGCCAGCGGCCGTGAAGGGCCGGTAGATGTCGGCGCTGGTTGCAACGCCCGCTTCCAGCTCGCCGGCCCGTTCGGCCCATACCGCCTGTACCGCGTTGTTTGCCGCGGCCAGGCCCGCGGCCTGCGCAGTCCCATGCGCAGGCCCGGCGGGCAGCCGGACGGTGGCGGCGTCGAACTCTGCGGTCAACGCAACCTGCTGCGCCAGCGGTAGTAACCGCTGCAGCATGCCGCGGTGGGCGGCGGCCACGGCGGCTTCCATCGCGGTGGAGCGCTCGGCCACGGCGGCTTCCATCGCGGTGGAGCGCTCGGCCACGCGGCCAGGCAGCTCCTCAGCCACGGCCTGCACCGCCTGCAGCGCAGCGGTATGGGCCAGCGCCAGCGCGCGAATCGCCGGCTGTGTGGGCATGCCGGCGGCCGTGAGCAGCGCGCAGCTGCGCTGGTTCCAGTCCGTAACGGCGTCAGCCCGTGCCGGTGCGACCGACAGCCCCAGAACCACGGCCTGCACTGCTGCGTAGAGCAGCGTCAACCCAGGTGCTAGGCGTGGGCGGACCAGCGGATCATGGGGCAGGGCTTTGGGCGGCTGGCGGGCGGCAGGCGAAGCTTGCTGCATGGCGGACTCCTTGGTTTGGAGCGGCCATGCTGGACGGGCATGCTGGCGGTGCACCACGGCAAAATTGCCTAGATTGCATTCCCAAGGTGGCTAGCAGAGCAGCGAGCACATCGCCGCCCGTCCGGCTGTCAAGCGACATCCAGAACTGCCCCCCTGACGACATCCATGCTGCTGGGGGGCATGCGCGCTGAAGAGCGCATCGCTGCCTTTTTGCTCAACTTGGCACGCCGCCTCAAAGCGCGTAGCTATTCCGGACGGACCATGGTGCTACGCATGACGCGAGAGGGGATTGGCAACTACTTGGGCATGACCATTGAGACCGTCAGCCGCACTCTGTCGAGGTTGCAGGCGGATGGTTACGTCCGCCTGGACAAGCGTGAGGTCGAGACCCTTGACGCCGATCGGCTTGCTCCCATGCTGCAGCGGTAGTTCATGGCCGGCAGGCGCATCTCACAAGCAGATCGCCTACTAGACAATGCCAGGAGTGTGAAAGAGGGCGTTCAATGGTGCGCTCTCCCGCTCTCAGAACGATGCGCACTGCCACCTCTCCCATCGCCGAGCGCTCCACGGCTGTGGTCGCAAGCGTGTTTGTCGATGCTGCTTCGGCTGACCGCCTCGCCGCTCGACTTCGGCTGCAACCGTAGCTGCACACGGTAAATTCTGACCTGGTGGCAAGAAGCTTGTCCGGCGTTGGGACTCACCACGTGGCGCTTTGAGGTGCGTCGAGACTTAGGCGGCGCAGCTGGGCGGCGACGTCAGCAATCATCAACGGCTTGGCGATGAAAGTGTCCATGCCCGCGGCCAAGCAGGCGCTCGCATTGTCCGGCGTCGCGTCGGCGCTGGCCCCTAGGATGGGGAAGGGTGCCATGGCGCCTGAACGCTGGAGGGCACGGATCTGACGCGTCGCTTCAATGCCGTCCATGACGGGCATGTTCACATCCATGAGCACAGCCGATGGAGGCGTCTGCAAACAGAGGTCGACCGCCTGCTGGCCATCCTCAGCTTGCAGGACCGAGTAACCCATGGCCTCGGCCATTGCGCCCATGACGGCCTGATTCACTGGGTTGTCGTCTACGATGAGCAGGAATGGCGCCGGCCGCAAGGAGGCCAGGGGTGAGGGCAGCGAGCTGATGTCAAAACTGGGCTGCTGGACGGCGGTCAGGCGGGCCAGATCGTGAGGGCTGAAGGGCAGCGCTTGGAGGCCGTAACTGGAACTGGTCCGTTCGAGTGCCGGGTGCCCTAAAGGAACCGCCAGCACGCGCTGCACCTCGGAGGCCAGCGGCAGGTTGAGCCATTTCACGACTTCTGCATCCAGCGACAACTGCCGCTCATGGGCAAGCAAAAGCGCGGGCTGTTCGCTACTCGACCGACTAAGCGCATCCGTGAAAGCAATCTGAGGATCGAACAGCACGACCTCCCAGCCGAGTCGCTGCAGCCGGCGTTTGAAGACGCTGGATCTTGAGTTTTCCGGCAGGCGGACCCAGGCCACGGCGCCGTGGGCCGAAGGCTGCAAGGACGGCGCCTCGCCGGTCCAGGCGAAGGGTAGGGTGGCATCCAGCACAAACCCTTCGGACGCGTCGTGGACCAACACTACGGGCCCCATTGCGACGGGACACTGCCCGCGGGCGACGAGCAACGTAGCCTTTGACATGCCTGAGGGGGACAGCGCTAGATCTTCCAGCACCGCTGCGAGCCGAGGTCCGACCGAGAGTGCGCCGGCGCCGGTGATGCGGACAGTCGGCAGACCCCGATCGTTGACAGACCCCAAGATGGCCAGCAGTCCGGCGTCGATCAGTTGCAGGGCGCCCTGCAACAGCCGGTGCAGCGCCCGCTCGGCGAGCTCGACGTCACCTCGCACGGGAAGCGATGGCACGTCCACGTCAAAAGTGAATGCAAGCCCGCGCTCTGCGATCCGCGGCACGACAAGCCTTGTACTGCGGGTAAGGCATTCGGCGAAGTCAAACATTCAGGCCCTTGTGAGGCAGTAAACGAAGGCTTATACCGAAGAACTTCGGTGTTGGCGATCCCCGGTTGCTGGGGCCACTCGTCCGGCACTGCCAGCCTCAGATGCCGGAACCGGCCGGAGGTAGACGCCTAAGTGTGGCACGGTCCTCAAAGGCCAGAACAGCGCTTGTCCAGCCGCGGCGAAGTGCGCGGCGGCCGGCGCGACTCGCGCGCGAGCGCTGCCTAGTACGCGCTACCGGGAGCCTCAATCTGGGCATCGGGGCTCATCTTCGCGCCACGACGACGTTAGAACGCATCAGGGCGAATCCGCAGGCACTGTCCCAGCGACGATGGCGGCAGCAGCCTGCCGTCAAACCTCGACGGCCACTACATCCGCACCGCGGCTTGCCTCGTCCAACCGCTGCATGTTGTCCAGCAGTTTCAGCAGGTAGTGCACCGTGTGGGTGATGTCGTTGAGCGAAAAGCCGTCCAGCGCCTGCTCGTAGTAGCGAAAGATCGTCGGTAACGCCTGCTCCAGCCAGACCTTGCGTCCGCTGTCCGACATGGTGATCAGGCGCGAGCGGCGATCGCGGCCATCGGGTGCCGCGGCAATGTGGCCGTCGCGCTCCATGCGTGCCAGCAGGCCCGACAGGTTCTGCCGGCTCACCATCAGGTAGCGGGCCAGGTCGCCCACGCTCATGCCCTCGCCCGCTTCAGGCCGCGACAGCGCGCCCAGCACAGCCCACTGCTGCGTGGTCAGGCCGTACTGCTCCACCGCACGGCTGCCTGTCTTATGCAACATGTTTGCGCATTGATAGAGCCTGAAGAACAACCGGTTGGCCATCTCCATGCGCGCCGATGTGGCGTTTTCCAGCGGGTTAACCATGACTTGTTCTTTCTTGCGCAGGCCGGGCCCGCATCTTAATATGAGTCAACATATTGACGTATATGCCTGCCGCACCCAGCGACAGGCAAGCAACCACGGAGCACATCATGCAAGGCATCCAGGGCAAGACCATCGTGGTCACCGGCGGTGGCGGTGGAATCGGCAGCGCGGTGTGTCGGCGGTTCGCCGCCGAAGGCGCCACCGTGGCGGTGTTCGACCGCGACCTGGCCGCCGCCGAACGCGTGGCCGCGGCGGTGCGGGAGGCCGGGGGCCGTGCCCTGGCCTTCGGGTGCGACATCACGGACCGTCACGCGGTGGACGCCGCGGTACTGGCCACCGAAACCACGCTGGGCCCGATCGACGTGCTGGTGAACAACGCCGGCTGGGACGTGTTCAAGCCCTTCGCCAAGACAACGCCCGAGCAGTGGGAGCAGCTGATCGCCATCAACCTCACCGGCGCGCTGCATATGCACCACGCGGTGCTGCCCGGCATGGCCGAGCGGCAGCGCGGGCGCATCGTCAACGTGGCCTCGGACGCGGCGCGCGTGGGCTCGTCGGGCGAGGCGGTGTACGCGGCCTGCAAGGGTGGGCTGGTGGCGTTTTCCAAGACCATCGCGCGCGAGCATGCGCGCCACAGCATCACGGTCAACGTGGTGTGCCCCGGCCCCACCGACACCGCGCTGCTGGCCGGCGTGGCCGAGGGCAGCGCCAACCCGGCCAAGCTGATCGAGGCCTTCACCCGCGCGATTCCGCTGGGCCGCCTGGGCCGGCCCGACGACCTGGCCGGCGCCATCGTCTTCCTGGCCAGCGACGACGCCTCGTTCATCACCGGCCAGGTGCTAAGCGTATCGGGTGGCCTGACGATGGCCGGCTGACCTTCCACTTTTCCCGCACGGAGCAACCCATGGACTACACCGACATCCTTTACGAAGTGCGCAACGGCGCGGCCTGGATCACCATCAACCGGCCGGAGAAGATGAACGCCTTCCGGGGCACCACCTGCGACGAGCTGATCCGCGCGCTGTACCGCGCCGGCTATGACAAAGGCGTGGGTGCCATCGTGCTGGCCGGCGCCGGCGACCGCGCCTTCTGCACCGGCGGCGACCAGTCGTCGCACGACGGCCAGTACGACGGCCGCGGCACCATCGGCCTGCCGATGGAGGAGCTGCACACCGCCATCCGCGACGTGCCCAAGCCAGTGATCGCCCGGGTGCAAGGTTTTGCCATCGGCGGCGGCAACGTGCTGTGCACGATCTGCGACTTCACCATCGCGTCGGACAAGGCGGTGTTCGGCCAGGTGGGCCCGAAGATGGGCTCGGTCGATCCCGGCTACGGCACCGCCTTCCTGGCCCGTGTGGTGGGCGAGAAGAAGGCGCGCGAGATGTGGTACCTGTGCCGCCGCTACAACGCCGCCGAGGCCTTGGCCATGGGCCTGGTGAATGCGGTGGTGCCGCCCGACGAACTGGACACCACGGTGCAGCAGTGGTGCGACGAGCTGTGCCAGCGCAGCCCCACCGCGCTGGCCATCGCCAAGCGCAGCTTCAACATGGACACCGCTCACCAGGCCGGCATCGCGGGCATGGGCATGCTGGCGCTCAAGCTGTACTACGACACCGACGAGTCGAAGGAAGGGGTGGCCGCGCTGAAGGACAAGCGCCCGCCCGAATTCCGCAAGTTCGTGAAGTGACGAGGTGGGCCTGGCCATGAACCCCTACCTCGACGACGACCTCGTCACCCTCGGCGACCATGCGCGCCGTTACGCCCACGACCGCGTGGCGCCCGGCTTCCTGGAACGCGACCGCAGCCGCGTGCTCGACCGCGCGCTGATGCGCGAGATGGGCGAGATGGGCTTCATCGCGCCCGAACTGCCCGAGTCCGCGGGCGGCCAGGGCCTGGGCTGCCTGGCCGCCGGCGTGATCCACGAGGAAGTGGCGCGCGCGGACCTGAGCCTGTCCTACATCAACCTGCTGGCCTCGCTGAACGGGCAGATCCTCTCGCAGCATGGCCGGCCCGAGGTGGTGGCGCCCTGGCTGGCGCGGCTGGTGCGCGGCCAGGCGCTGCTGGCCATCGCGCTGACCGAGCCGCGCGGTGGATCGGACGCGGCCAACCTGCGGCTGCGCATCGAGCGCGACGGCGACCACTACTTGCTCAATGGTGAGAAGACCAGCATCTCCGCCGCCGACCAGGCCGATGCGGCGGTGGTGTTCGGCCGCACCGGCCCGGTGGACGCGGGCGCCCACGGCGTGACCGCGCTGCTGGTGCCGATGGACCTGCCCGGCATCACCCGCAACCGCTTCGATTGCCATGGCCAGCGCGCCATCGGCCGCGGCTCGCTGTTCTTCGAGAACGTGCGGGTGCCGGTGGACCACCGGCTGGGCGACGAGAACCGCGGCTTCGTGCAGGTGATGCAGGGCTTCGACTACTCGCGCGCGCTGATCGGGCTGCAGGTGCTGGCGGTGGCGCAGGTCTCGCTCGACGAGACCTGGGCCTACGTGGCGCAGCGCGAGGCCTTCGGCAAGCCGCTGTCGGCCTTCCAGGGCGTGTCGCATCCGCTGGCCGACTACCAGACGCAGGTGACCGCCGCGCGGCTGCTGTGCCTGCAGACGCTGTGGCTGAAGGACCGCGGCCTGCCCCACACCGCCGAGGCCGCGATGTGCAAGTGGTGGGCGCCCAAGTTGGCCTACGAGGCCATTCATCAGTGCCTGCTCAGCCACGGCCACGGAGGCTACGACCGCGGCCCGCTGGAGCAGCGGCTGCGCGACGTGCTGGGCTTCCAGATCGGCGACGGCACTGCCCAGATCATGAAGACCGTGATCGCCCGCAGCCGCGCCGGCCGCGGCGCGGTGCCGGCCTGACTGCACACCCACAAGACAAGGAGACGAGCGATGGACTTCGATGCCGTATTGATCCCGCCGCGCCGCGCCGAAATGGTGGCCCGCGGCCTGTGGCGCGACCGCACGATCAACGACGAGCTGGATGCCTGCGTGGAGCTGTGCCCCGACCAGCGCGCCCTCACGGCCGTGCAGTTGGCGGCCGACGCCGGCAGCCCGCAGGAGCGCAGCTTCAGCTACCGCGAGCTGGCGGCGATGGCCGACCGCGTGGCCGTGGGCCTGCACCGGCTGGGCGTGCGCAGCAACGACGTGGTGGCGATGCAGCTGCCCAACGGCTGGGAGTTCGTCGTCACCTACCTGGCCTGCTCGCGCATCGGCGCGGTGGTCAACCCGATGATGCACATCTTCCGCGAGCGGGAGCTGCGCTTCATGCTGGGCCATGGCCAGGCCCGGGTGCTGATCGTGCCGGCGCGCTTCCGCGGCTTTGACCATGAGGCGATGGCGCGTGGCCTGCAGGCCGAGCTGCCCACGCTGCAGCACTTGGTGGTGGTGGGCGGCCGCGGCGCCGACAGCTTCGAGGCACTGCTCAGCGGCCCCGCGTGGGAGCAGGCGGCCGATGCGGCGCGGATCGTCGCCGCCAGCCGGCCGGGGCCCGACGATGTCACCCAGCTCATCTACACCTCGGGCACCACCGGCGAGCCCAAGGGCGTGATGCACAGCGCCAACACGGTGTTCTCCAACCTGCACGCCTATGCCGAGCGGCTGCACCTGGGCGCCGACGACGTGGTGCTGATGACCTCGCCGATGGCGCACCAAACCGGCTTCATGTACGGGCTGATGATGCCCATCGTGCTGCGGGCACGCGCCGTCATCCAGGACGTGTGGCAGCCGGCCAAGGCCATCGAATTGATCAACCGCGAGGGCGTCACCTTCACGATGGCGTCCACGCCCTTCCTCAGCGACCTGGCCAAGGCGGTGGCCGAGGCCGGCACGCCGGTGCCCAGCCTGCGCCTCTTCCTGTGTGCCGGCGCGCCGATCCCCGGGCCGCTGGTGGAGCACGCGCAGGCCGCCCTGGGCTGCAGGATCATCTCGGCCTGGGGCATGACCGAGAACGGCGCGGTGACGCTCACCTGCCCCGAGGACGACGACACGCTGGCCTCCACCACCGACGGCTGCGCGCTGCCGGGCGTGGAGATCCGCATTGTCGACGTCGATGGCCACGTCGAGGTGCCGACCGGCCAGCCCGGCAAGCTGCTGGTGCGCGCCTGCTCCAACTTCGGCGGCTACCTGCACCGGCCGCAGTGGAACGGCACAGACGCAGAAGGTTGGTTCGACACCGGCGACCTCGCCCGCATCGACGCACGCGGCTACATCCGCATCAGCGGCCGCAGCAAAGACGTGATCATCCGCGGCGGCGAGAACATCCCGGTGATTGAGATCGAATCGCTGCTGTACCGCCATCCCGCGGTGCAGCAGGTGGCCATCGTGGCCTACCCCGACGCGCGGCTGGGCGAACGCGCCTGCGCGGTGGTGGTGGCTAAGCCGGGCGCGACCTTCGACTTCCCCGAAATGAGCCGCTTCCTGCAGTCCGAGCGAGTGGCGCTGCAGTACATCCCCGAGAAGCTGCTGCTGCGCGAGGCCATGCCGTCCACCCCCTCCGGGAAGATCCAGAAGTTCAAGCTGCGCGAACTGGTGCAGCAGGGAGAAGCCGCATGAACACGCTGCCCGCATCCCTGACGCGCCGCTGCCTGCTGGCCGCCACGCTGGTCGCATCCGTGGCCGCGCTGGCTCAACCCGCCGCCTGGCCGGCGAAGACGGTGCGCGTGGTGGTGGGCTTTGCGCCCGGCGGCACCACCGACGTGATGGCGCGGCTGCTGTCGCAACAGCTCACCGAGGCCCTGGGTCAGACGGTGATCGTGGACAACAAGCCCGGCGTCAGCGGCAACCTGGCGGCCGGCGAAGTGGCCAAGGCCGTGCCCGACGGCTACACCTTCCTGGTGGCCCCAACATCCGTGGAGACGGCCAATCCGTCGCTCTTCAAGAGCACGCTGCTGCCCTCGCGTGACCTCACGCCGGTGATGGCCATTGGCCGCACGCAAATGTATTTGATCGCGCGGCCCAACCTGGAGGTGAAGGACGCGCAAGCGCTGGTGGCGATGGCCAAGGCCAACCCCGGGCGCATGTCGTTCGCTTCGTCGGGCACCGGCACACCGCCGCACCTGGCGGGCGAGCTTTTCAAGCAGAGCACCGGCACCTTCATCACCCACATCCCGTACCGCGGCGCGGGGCCGGCACTGCAGGACGTGATGGCCAGCCAGGCCGACATCGCCTTCGATCCTGGCATCGCGTTTCCGCACATCAAGTCGGGCCGGGTGAAGCTGTTGGCGGTGGCCAGCGACAAACGCTCGCCGTTCTTCCCCGACGTGCCTACTTATGCCGACCTGGGCATCCGCAACGCCAGCCTGGACATCTGGTTCGGCGTCTGGGCGCCGAACCACACGCCGCCCGAGGTGGTAGCGCGGCTGGCGAGGGAGCTGAACAAGGCGCTGGCGCAACCGGCCCTCAAGCAGCGCTTCGCCGACCTGGGCGCCGAGCCCGCCCCGCTCGAGCAGGCTGAGTTCCGCAAGCTGCTGGGCGACGAGGGGCGCACGCTGGCTGCGCTGATCAAGGACCGCCGGATCATCGTGGAGTGAGGCCGTCATGAGCATTGGACAAGACGAGCCGCCGGTGCTGCAGGAGCGCATCGGCCGCGTGGGCCGCATCCGGCTCAACCGGCCGCGGCAGATGAATGCACTCAACGATGCGCTGATGGATGCGCTGGGCGCGGCGCTGCTGGCCTTCGAGAGCGACGACGGCATCGGCTGCATCCTGGTTGAAGGCAACGGCCGGGCCTTTGCGGCCGGCGCCGACATCGCGGCCATGGCCGGCTGGACGCGGCAGGACGTGGAGCGTGACCGCTTCATCACCCGCAACTGGGAAACCATCCGCCAGCTGAAGAAGCCGGTGATTGCCGCGGTGCACGGCCTAGCGCTGGGCGGCGGCTGCGAGCTGGTGCTGGCCTGCGACATCGTGCTGGCCGC
>OFDN01001774.1_pt1 | contig 13243 bp, 9 predicted proteins | sample 1520971 | NCBI WGS metagenome assembly OFDN01 (sample SAMEA94257418, study PRJEB24077) | hot springs metagenome | biome: Aquatic biome; feature: Geographical feature; material: Water | place: India | collected 2012-06-12 | depth 5 m | reverse complement strand
TTTCGGCCCGGTCACGGTGACCGGCATGGTGTGCTCCGGCCTGTTGCGTGCCTATGGCGATGCGCGGCGTGCGATGAACACGACGCTTGCCATGGCGATCGGCAACGCGGTGTTCGATCCCATATTGATGTTTGGCCTGGACTGGGGCTTTGTCGGGGCCGCCTGGGCCACGGTCATCTCGATCATCATGATGGCCGCAAGCGGCATCATCCCGATCCTGCGCCACTATGGCGGCTTCGCCATGCCCTCGCGCGAGAGTTTCGCTGCCAATCTCACCGATATCCGCAAGATCATGGTGCCGGCGGTGCTCACCAACCTGGCAACGCCGGTGGGCGGCATCATCGCCTTCCGCCTGATCGCGGTCTATGGCGAGGCTTCGGTGGCGAGCTACGCGGTGATTGGACGGATCGTGCCGCTCGCCTTCTGCCTGCTCTTCTCGCTTTCCGGTTCGATCGGCCCGATCATCGGGCAGAATTATGGCGCGGGCCAGCTCGAAAGGGTGCGCGGGACGATCGACCGGGCGGTCCTGTTCGCGGCCGGCTTCACCCTGCTGATCTGGCCCGTGCTGATCCTGGGCGTGGACACCATCGGCTGGATCTTCGATCTGCCAGCGGGCGGCATGGACCTGATCCATGCCTTTGCCTGGGTGGTGGTGCCCTTGTTCTTCTTCAACGGCCTGCTGTTCATCGCCAATGCCAGCTTCAACAATCTCGATCGGGCTTCCTGGTCGACCTGGACCAACTGGGGCCGCAACACGCTGGGCGTATTGCCGCTGGCGATGCTGGGAAGCCAGCTTGCCGGTGCGCCGGGCGTGCTGATCGGCCAGGCAGTGGGCGGCGTCTTGTTCGGGCTGGGCGCCTATTGGCTGACGCGGCACAGGGTCAACCAGCTGCGAAAATTATAGGTTAACCCGTTTGGCGACAGACGATGTTGCAGCTATTCGTGCAATCATGTCTCCTGAACGCGGTTTTACGGCCTGACCATGTCTATGCCCGACTCACCCCTGATCTCGGTCATGATGAGCGTGTACAATGCCGAGCGTTATGTTGCCGAGGCGATTCAGAGCATATTGGGCCAGACCGAAGGACGGTTCGAATTCCTGATCGTCAATGATGGTTCGCGCGATGCCTCTGGCTCGATCATCGATCGCTATGCCGCGCAGGACACGCGCATCAGGGCGATCCATCAGGACAATCGCGGGCTGATCGCCAGCCTCAACCGCATGCTCGACGAGGCGCGCGCTCCGCTGGTCGCGCGGATGGACAGCGACGACGTCTCGCGGCCCGAGCGCTTTGCGGTGCAGCTCGCCCATATGCAGGCGCATCCCAATATCGCGGTGCTAGGCACCAATACCGACGAACTCGATGCCGACGGTGCCTTCTTTCCGTGCAGCGATTTCCATCCCGAGCATCCGGCAGATATCCGGGAACGGCTGATGGTCGCGAGTGCAATGTGTCATCCCTCGGTAATGATGCAGCGCGATGTCATCCGGTCGCTCGGCGGCTATCGCGCCGCCTTCAAGCATTGCGAAGACTATGATCTGTGGCTGCGGGTCAGCGAGCGTCACGATCTGTACAATCTGCCAGACCGGCTGTTCCTGTATCGCCGCTCGCCCGATCAGGTCAGCGAAAGGCACATTCTGGTTCAGGCGATCGGCGCAGCCTGCGCGCGCTATGCCGCGCAACAGCGGCGCATGGGCCATCCCGACCCGTTCGAAGGCGCAGCCGCCCTGCCCCCGCTGGACCAGATTGATGCCGTGATCGGAACCACCGGGGTCGGCGCGCGGATGCGGCTCGAGGTGATCGACAGCATCAAATATTCGCCCGAGGCGATGAACGGCGGCGGCCTCGAACTGATGCAGGCGCATCTGCGCGAGGGTGGTACGAAGGACGGCTTCTGGCGCACGGCGGGTCGCATGGTCAAAATGGGCATGATCCCGCAAGCGCTCACGCTGTCCTATGACCTCGTTCGGTACTGAATAGCGTTCAGCACTGACTTTTCAGCGCGTTAACCGGAGCACTAACGGCTGTCCCTGTGCGAGACAGGCCAAATTGGGCGCTGATTTGGTAAGGGTTTTGCGCTATCGGGCATGTGACCGCGATCATATCGCCCGCCATCCAGCCAGGATAACGCCCTCGCCCATGTCACCCCGCCTCGCTCATCTCTTCCGTGCCCATGGCACGATGGGCCTGCGCGAATGGACGGCGTGGCTGTTGCTGGCGCTGGTTCTGTCGCTCGGAGCCTCGCAGATCGTGCGCGCCCAGCGCGCCGACGAAGCCGATGGTGCGCCGCGCTATCAGCCGAAGGAAGGCATGGCGTTCGAGCATGCGGGGGAGAATTTCCCGGGCTCGGCCTTCTATTATCTGGACGATGCGGGTTCGCTTGCGCTGGCGACGCCTGCGGTGCTGGCCGGAGACGAGTTCGGCCTGGGCGCGGGGGGCGACATGGTGCGCGGCCTCACGCTCGCAGGGTCGCCTCTCGATCATGCCCGCGCGCTGCAGTGCCTGACCGCTGCGATCTATTACGAGGCAGCGATGGAGCCCGACGCCGGCCAGCAGGCGGTCGCGCAGGTCGTGCTCAACCGCATGATGCACCCAAGCTATCCCAACACCGTTTGCGGCGTCGTCTATCAGGGCTCGGAGCGCGCGAGCGGTTGCCAGTTCACCTTCAGCTGCGACGGGGCCATGGCCCGCGCGCCCAGCCCGATCTATTGGGCGCGGGCGCGCCGGGTCGCCGAACGTGCTCTGGCGGGCTATGTCTATCGTCCGGTCGGCACCGCGACGCATTACCACACGACCGAGGTATCGCCTTATTGGGCTCCCAGCCTGGACTATATCGGCACCATCGGCGCGCATCGATTCTATCGGTGGAAGGGCGCGGCTGGCCGCAGCGTGGCGTTCAGCAGCCGTTATCTCGGCGGCGAGCCCTTCCCGGGACCCAAGCCGCGCACCGTGTTCATGCTGGCCGGCGGCGTCGATCCGCTCGACCCGCTGGTGCTCGCCAAGGCCTATGAAGCCGCGCGGCTGAAGGCCGAGGCGGATAATGCCGTCGCGCTCGAAGCCCAACGGCTGGGCCGTGCTGCACCGCTCGCCCCGAACGCCGCGACCGGTACCCCGGTCCCTGCCTACGCCCCCGAGATCGCGCGGCGCGGTGGCGAAAGCGCGCTGCGCGGCAACAACCTGCCCGACAACAGCCAGGTCCGCCCCGAATATCGCAATTCGGGCCAGTGGATTCGCCAGCCCGGCACCTGATCCCTTTGGCACGGCCGAACGCGTCGGCCCGTTTCCCCATTAACCACGACCGCAAACCAGCCTCGCCAAAGCGCGGTTAGCAGTTGCGCGCCTATGCTCGGTAATCATCGGGTTAACGCAGCCGCCCTTTGTCCCGATTTGGGACTCACGAGCGGTCCGCTCATTCCCGGCATGATAGCTGAACATCAGGGAGGTGCAGAAACACCGTCGTATTTTCAGTGACTTATCAAACGCCACAGCCGGTACGGCAGCTCGGCTTGGCGTGGCCGGCAGGGCATAAGGCAACGGGCGCATGAAAGCGCCGATACGGGGCAAGTTTGCATTTGGTTAACCGGCACCGGGGTATGACGGTTTACGAGGAAGTAACCACATGAAGTCCGTCGCCACTCGTAACAGCAAAAGACCGGCCAGCCCGATGCGCATCTTGCTCATCTGGACGCTGGTGTCCGGCCTGTTGTTCGGCCTCGCGGAATTCGGCGAGCCGATGGACGATATCTTCCGCATCGCCCGCAACAAGATGCGCGAGCATAATGCCAGCGGCCAGGTCGTAGTGGTTGGCATCGACAACCTTTCGCAACAGGAAGTCGGCAACTGGCCATGGAGCGCCGATGAATATGCCGCCTTGGTCACCAAGCTCGGCAAGGCCGGCGCGCAGGGAATCTATTTCGACTTTCCCCTGAATATTCCGCGCAACGACACGGGCATGGCCTCGCTGATCCAGGCGATGGCTGCACATCCGGGCAAGGTGCATATTGCTGCCAATTTCACACCGGAAACGGCCGATAAGCACAAAGCCCAACTGTTGCCCCCACCAGAGCTGCGCAATGTTGCTCATTTGATCAACACCAATGTGCGTACCAACGGCTTCAACACCGTTTGGGATGTCCCCTTCTCGAACCGCGTCTCCAATCTTTCCGTGCCCTCGCTGGCTGCCGCAGCGGCGCGTGCATCGGGCGATACGGGCGAGACCTTCCCGGTCGACTACGCGATTCGCGTGGATACGCTTCCCTATCTCAGCGCTGCAGAGGTCCTTCGGTCGCAGGCGGAAGCCGATGCAGTGCGCGGCAAGCGCGTGATTGTCGGAACCAATGCGACCGGAATCGGCAATCGCTATGCAGTGCCGGGCCATACCCCGCACGCCAGCGTCTTTGTCTCCGCCATCGCCGCTGAAACACTGATAGCAGGCAAGCCCACTGTCTATGGCTGGTGGATTCCTTTCTGCACCGCCTTTACCGCCTGCGCGCTGATGCTGCGGGTTTCAAGGCGCAGGATCGTGCTTGGCATGGTGATTCTTGCACCTGTTTGTGCCATCGCACTGCCCGCGGCGCTTGAAAGCCAGGGCTATGTCACCTCGATCATGCCGGCCCTGGTCCTGCTGCTGGGCAGCATGGGCCATCTTGCCTGGTTGCAGCATCGGCAGCGGTTCGACGAACGCGGGATGGTCAACGAAGTCTCGGGTCAGCCCAATCTCAACGCCCTGCGCGCAGAAGGCGCCGAGACGCAGGATGGCCTGATCGCCGCCCGCATCCACAACTATGCCGAGGCCGCGACAGCCCTGCCCGCCGCAGCCGAAAAGGAACTGGTCGAACAGATCATCCTGCGCCTGTCGCTGGGAAATGGCGGGTGCAAGGTCTATCAGGGTGACGAAGGCATTTTCATGTGGTTGCTGCCCGCCGGGTCGATCAACAATGTCGGTGATCAGCTTGCAGGCCTGAGCGCGATCTTCCGCAGTCCGGCCAATGTCTCGGGCCGTCTGATCGACCTGGGCATCGCATTCGGCGTCGATGCAGACCCCGGCCGGTCAATCCAGAGCCGCATGTCGAGTGCGCTCCTTGCCTGCCAGGAAGCCCAGAATGCCGGCGAGCACTGGCGCGTCTACGACCCCACCAAGCTGGAGGCGACCGAATGGCGCGTCACCATGCTGGGCGAACTGGACGCCGCGATCGACAATGGCGAGGTCTGGGTCGCGTTCCAGCCCAAGCTCGACCTTCTGTCCGGGGATATCTGTGGGGCCGAGGCGCTCGTGCGCTGGACGCATCCCGAAAAGGGTCCCATCAATCCCGAAGAGTTCATCACGGCGGCGGAGCGCCATGACCGTATCGAGAAACTGACCGAGCATGTGCTCAACCGCGCGGTGCAGGTGGCGGCCAGCCTGAACAAGGGTGGGCGCAAGTTCGACATGGCGGTCAACCTGTCGCCGCGTCTTATCGGCCACGCGAACCTCAAGCCGATGGTGGTGCAGACGCTGCGCCGTCACGGCCTGGCGGCTGAAAGGCTGATCCTGGAGATCACCGAAACCGCGGCCATGTCGAGCGCCGAATCCGCAATGCAGGAACTGCGCGACCTGCGTAGCATCGGGCTGCAGCTCTCGATCGACGATTATGGCACCGGCTTTTCGACGCTCGACTATCTCAAGCGCTGCCCCGCCACTGAGCTCAAGATCGACCGCAGCTTCGTGCGGATGCTCGTGACCAGCCGTTCGGACCGCATCATGGTCAATTCGACGATCGAACTCGCGCATTCGCTGGGTGAAGAGGTCGTGGCCGAAGGCGTCGAAGACAGCGAGACCTTGCAGCTGCTGGGCCAGATGGGCTGCGACAAGGCGCAAGGTTATCTGATCGGTCGCCCCATGCCGTACGAAGCGCTGGTCGATTATCTCGCCGATCATTCTCCCGCAAAAGCGGCCTGATTGTCCCTTACGACCTTTTGAATCTGCCGAAGCCTCCGGCTCGCGCTGCGCTGCGCGCATCGCGCACGAAGAGATTTGCACTTGCTTAAGTTAACGGCTTGTTGACCATTTTACATTCTGTTAGCTTTGTTTTTGGGCGTGTTTCGTATTTCGCGCCCTAAATGGAGTGCTAAAAATGGCAAAGCGTACCAAGCAGCCCGTGCGCGGATTCTGGGACTGGCTCCTGGGCGGCGGCTGGAACTGATTCGAGGTTTTTCACGAAACTTCAATCGGGTGGCCCCGGTCGAAAGGCCGGGGCCATTTTCGTTTTGGCGCTGCGACGCCGCCTCACCGGCCCTCACCATCGGCAAATAGCGGTCCTTCGGCCGCCCATCTGGGCCAGTCGACCTGCAATAGCGATTCGAATTGGTTAACGCGGGCGCACAGCCCCTGAGCAATGCCTTGCCAGGCCGACAGTGTTTCCGCGACGTTACTTCCCAAGGAATCGCGGCGCGCGCTTTTCCAGAATGGCATCGATTGCCTCGCGATGATCGTCCATCTGCTGCAGCACGCCCTGCCAGATCGCTGCCTGATCGAGATGCTCGGCAAGCGAGACATCGCGCGCGTCCTTGATGAGCCGCTTCGTCTTGCGGATCGCGGCAGGTGGGAATTGCGCCACCATCCGGGCAAGCTCCATCGCCCGCGGGATCAAGGCCTCGGCGGAAACAACTTCGGACACCAGCCCGTATCGTTCAGCCTTGGCCGCGTCGATGAACTCGCCAGTCAGCATCATCTGGGTCGCCCTGGCATGGCCGATGATGCGCGGCAGCAGCCACGCGCCGCCATCGCCGGGAATGATGCCGACGCGCAGAAAGCTTTCGGCGAACACCGCATCGTCGGTTGCGATCCGGATGTCGCACATTGAAGCCAGGTCGCAACCGGCACCGATCGCATGCCCGCGAATGGCGGCGATGACCGGCACCGACATCCGCTCCATGGTCAGTGGAATGCGCTGGATCTGCGTCTTGTACCAGTTTTCGAGCTGCATCGGGCTCATATGCTGTTCGGCAGTGAGCGCCTTGATCTGCTTGATATTGCCGCCCGAACAGAAGCCGGGCCCCTCGCCCGTCAGCACGACACAGTCAATGGCCGGGTCCGCGTCCGCTGCCTCCAGGGCAGAGACGAGAGCGCCGATCACCTCTTCGGACAGCGCGTTGCGCGTTTCGGGGCGGTTGAGCGTGATCGTCGCGATCCGCCCCTCGACCGCATAGAGCACCGGCGGCGATTCGAGCCTCGCCTCGCGCGCAACCCGATCGGCATAGCCACCGCCATGAAACAGGAGGGGCGGCTTGCCGTCGCTCTCGTAATCAATGACTTCGCCGACCATGATGACGTGATCGCCGCCTTCATAGAGGTGACGGGTATTGCAGACCAGCCGCGCCGAGCACCCCTGGATGAAGGGCGGACCCTGCTCTCCGATATCGAGCCCGGCAAACTTGTCTTCGATACGCGAGGCAAAGCGGTTGGCCAGTTCGTCCTGGTCGCTCGCAAGAATGTGCACCGCGAACTGACCCGCCTGTTCAAACGCCGCCATCGACCGTGCCGAGCGTGCCAGCGACCACAAGATCAGCGGGGGATCGAGTGAGACCGAATTGAAACTGTTCGCGGTGACCCCCACCGGTGCGCCATCAGCATTGCGGGTGGTGACGATGGTGACGCCAGTGGCGAATTGCCCCAGCGCGTTGCGAAATGTCTTGGGATCGAAATGGGCCATGCCGTTGCCCTAGCCTCAGGCAAATGCTCCACGCAACGTCAAAGTCCGGGGTTTGGCTCGGACAATTTGCTTGGTTGGGTCCGCACGGGCTACTACACTGGCGGCCTACATGCAGGGCGGCGGGGCAGCAACGGCAATGAGCGGCGAATTCGAAGTGGCAGGCGCGATTGCCGAGGGCGGAATGTGGGCGCGCGTTGCCGAGCCCGAGGCGGGCGAAGCGCATGCCGAAGCCCATGGAAAATGCCTCAATTGCGGCACTGTCCTCGCCGGTCCGCACTGCCACCAATGCGGCCAGGCGGCGCATGTCCACCGTTCGATCTCGGCTTTCTGGCACGACATCCTGCACGGGGTGCTGCATTTCGACGGCAAGTTCTGGAACACGCTGCCGCTGCTGGCCTGGCAGCCAGGGCATCTGACGCGCCGCTACATCCATGGCGAGCGGGCGAAATTCATCAGCCCGATGGCGCTGTTCCTGTTCGCGATCTTTCTGATGTTCGCGATCTTCTCCTATGTCGGCTCGCCCAATTTCACGGGTGATGCAGCCCAGCAAGAGGCCGCGAAGGAAGGCGTCAGCGTTGCCACCGGTACCGACTGGCGCGCAACCATGCGCGCAGAGATCGGCACATTGGAAAAGAAGATCGACGAGCGTGAAGCGGAGATGAGGGCGCTGCCCGCAGACTCTCCGCGTCGCGCAAAGCTGAACGCGCAGATCCGCGATTTCAAGTCCGAGATCAATGGGTTGAGCTATGCCACAGAAGGCAAGCCGCGCTATCCGGAATTGCTTGGAGCCGAGGGCGGTTCGTTGCCCGATATGCTCGACTTCGACAGCGAGGTTGATACCGGCTTTCCTGCCTTTGACGCCTGGATCAACAAGGTCGCGGCCAAGGCCAAGAAGAACCCGGAGCTGCTGCTCTACAAGATGCAGTCGAACGGGTACAAGTTCGCCTGGCTGCTGATCCCGCTATCGATCCCGTTCGTCTGGCTGGCAACGATCGGCAAGCGCGGCCACCGCTTCTACGACCATGCGGTGTTCACCACCTATTCGATCGCGTTCATGTCGCTGCTGTTCATCGTCGTGACGCTGTCGTGGAAATTCAATATCATGCCGGGCTTGGTGACCACCGCAGCGCTGTTCTACGCGCCGTTCCACATGTACCGGCAGCTGCGCCACGCCTATGGCACGTCGCGCATCGGAGCGGTGTTCCGTCTGTTCCTGCTGCTGAACTGCACCGGTATCGTGGTGCTGCTGTTCCTGACGATCCTGATCAACCTGGGACTGATCGGTTAAGCGCCCGCAGAGTCAGCTGCCGAAAAAGCGGCGCTTGATATCCTCGGCCAGCCGCGCCGGCCGAAGCGTTTCTGCATCGAGGCAGCACCAGCTCGACTTGACTTCGGCCAGAACATCCTCGCCGCGGCGGATGATCGTGTCGTAAAAGGCGCGCGCGCCGTGGACCTTTTCCAGCACCACGGTCGCGATCACCTGATCGTCGAGAAATGCCGGCTTGCGATAGGTGATCTCGTGCTTCAGCGCGACCCACAGATGCTCGGCCACCGCCTGGGGCGGCGCGATATTCTGCCAGTGCGCGATCACCGCATCCTGCACCCATTTGAGATAATGGGCATTGTTGACATGGCCCATGAAGTCGATCTCGGACGGATCGACGCTTATGGGATGGTCATGGCGGATGGCGGCGGTGTCAGACATGGATGCAATGTAGCGATGACAGCCGCTTTACGGAAGCGGAAATGCCGGAGGCTGCGACGAGCCCCCGGCCTAAACCCACTTTATCAGAACGCGTAGCGCGCGATCACCTGGAACACGGGGCCTGCCTCTTCGGCCTCCAGTTCATACTCGTCGAAGTTGCGCGTTTCCTGATCGTCAACGGTGTTGAACTTGTTGAACACTTCGCGCTTTTTGCCGTTGAGGAGGTTAGAGCCAACGGCGCGAATGGTCAGGCTGTTGCCGAAGCGCTTTTCGATGAAGATTTCCAGATCCGCTCCATAGGTTGTGGTCACCTCCTCGGCGACCACGCGACCAAAGGCAGTGCCCTGTTTGCGGTAGGTTGCGCCGAAGGCAGCGCCGATCGATTTCACGTCCTGAATGGCGCCGAAATTGTAGACATATTTCGACTGGTCGTTGAACCGGCGCTTGCCGAACTGGTCAGTAATCTCGCTGTCAAGATACGATACATTGCCGAAGATGCCCGTATCGGGCAGGCCAAGAAAGCCCAGGTCCGTCGACATGTCGAATTCCACGCCATAGACCTTGCCATCGCCGACATTGCGGGGCTGGAACACGAAGGTTCCCGGGCCATCCGAACCGACAACGCCGGTATTGGTGAGTTCGATCAAATTCTGGACATCGCGATAGAAGAAGTTGATGCCGATGATCCCCCCGCGCCCGATGCGCCGCTCATAGCCCAGATCGAAGCCCCATGCGGTTTCCGGGTCGAGCTGCGGGTTGCCGAGCAGGTCGTTGTCGCCCAACTCGGTCTCCAACAGCGCCGGAGAGATGAAATTGAACTCGGGACGACGATTGGTGCGCGCCACCGAACCGATGATCCGGTCACGATCGGTGATGTCATATTTGAACGACGCCGACGGCAGCAGCTTTTCATAGTCATTGCCCTGCACACCTGCCGCGGGCACCGTCGCATCGACGATGTTGAGATCGGTGGTTTCGTAACGCAGACCGGCTTCCCAAGAGAAGCCGCCATGGCGACCTTCCACCAGCGCGAAGCCGTCGATGCGCCGTTCCTCGATCGTGTTCACGCTACCGGGTTCGGGGGCGAGCGCACCAAAGGCAGTATTCAGTTCAGTCGGGTTGCGCTGAAACTGGTTCCAGCTGCGCGCCGCAGCAACGTTGAAGCGATTGCGTACGGTCAGGATCGCAGTATCGCGGTCCTTGTCCTGGTAGAAGCCGCCGAATACCAGCTTGATTTCGTCGCTGAGATCGACCGCATGCTCCAGCTTTACGGTGAATTCGCTGTCGTCGATATCGACCGTGGTGAGGTCGCCAGTGAAACGCGGCGTCGCCCGGTCGAAGTCGATCTCGAATTCGGTTTCGCGCTGCTTGTCGGTGAAATTGGCATAGCCGATGCGCAGCGAGGTTTTGCCGGCCGACCATTCATGCGAGAGCTTGCCGTCGATCGTGTAGTTTTCCTGATCGATCTCGTTCACATTGGCATTGTCAGTCAGAAGGTTTCCGCTCGCCGCGCCATTGCGCACCGGGCCGTTGATGGCGGTCGGGCTGTTATATTCGTAGCTGCGCTCGTCCTCGGTCCGGTCGGTGCGCACATAGAATCCGCGAATCTGGAAGTTCGTGTCGCCGCCGTCGATCTCGTAGGTCGCGTTGACAGAGTAATCCTTGCCATCGCGCGTGTCGGTCTGATCTTCGCGATTGTCGAAATCGTCCGTCGCAAAGTTAGGATTGTTTTCTGGCGAATCGCTGTAGCGCAGGCTCGATTTCAGCTTGGGGTTATGCCGCCCCTGGAAGTTGCCGCCGATCAGCAGACGACCCGGACCGACCTTGCCGCCGAACACCGCACCGAAGCTGGGCTCGAACTCCTCATCGTCATAGTACAGCGCGCCGCCGCGGACATAGCCGCCATCGAGCTGATAGCCGTCGCGAAGAACGATGTTGAGCGAGCCTGCAACCGCATCACCGGTGCGGCGCGCGGAGTTGGAGCGGACGATTTCGACCCGCGAGATCAGTTCGGCGGGAATGCGATCGAGGAAGAACGAACGGTCGGCCTGCCCGCCGGGAACGCGCTCACCGTTGATCAGGATCTGGGTATAGCCGGGCGGCAGGCCGCGCAGACGCGGGCCATCGCTTTCGATCACATCGGAGAGGAAGGTCACCGAAGGCACGCGCTTGAGCGCATCGCCTGCAGTCAGCGGCTCGAAACGCTGGAAATATTCGGTGCCATATTCGAGCACAGGCTCCGCGCCATCGATGCGGTTGCGATAGCCGATCTGGCCCTGCACCACGATGTCCTGCGACGTGGTGATCGTCTGGTCGCCGTCGCGCGGTTGTTCCTCGGCGACTGTGTCTTGCGCCGAAGCCAGCGCAGGAAGCATGGCCAGCCCGGCAATGCCGGTGAGCAGCGCACAACGGGCCGCGCGGTTGAAACCGAAAATATTTGTCATGGAATGACCCCCCGAATCAAACAGCCGGATCGACTGCGTTGAGCGCGCCGCTAACAGTGCTCCGAGACGGATGGATGAAACCAAGGTTTCAGTTTTGCGTCACTTCTTGCACAAAACTGTCATCAATGCGCCATATCGACATGGCAGCGACCCCCGACCGCAGTTCGACTTCAAAAAAGGATATCCCGTCATGGCCGCTCGTTCTTCCGCCACCCTGTTCGGGGTGAGCCTTCTCGCGCTGCTGGCCAGCGCCTGTGCGCCCAAGGAAATTCCGCTTGAGGTGCGAATCGCCAATGCATTGCCCGCCGTCGATGTGCCCGCGACGGCCGAGACCGTCCCGGTCGGCACCGCCAACGCCGATGCGGCGGACGATCCGGCGATCTGGCGCAACCCGGCCGATCCGGCGGCGAGCCTGATCGTCGGCACCGACAAGAAGGCCGGGCTCTATGTCTATGGCATGGACGGCAAGGTGCGCGGATCGTCGCTCACCGGGCGCTATAACAATGTGACGCTGTTCGCGGGCGAGCATGGCATCGTCGTCATCGCCAGCGATCGGACCGATCCGGTCAATTCCAAGCTCGCACTGTTCCTGCTCGATCCGGCGACCGGTTCGCTGTCGCCGCTGGCGAGCGTGCCGAGCGGTGCGGGCGAAGGCTATGGCGTGTGCGTTGCCCCTGCCCCGCGCATCGCGATGGTCGGCGCGCCCGATGCGATGACCGCCTATGCCGCGATCAAGGACGGCACTGTCCGACAGATCAGCATCACGCACAAGGATGGGAAGGTCGAGCACAGCGCCGGGGCAACCTGGAAGCTCAAGACCCAGATCGAGGGCTGCGTGGTCGATCCTGCCACCGGCGCGCTCTATGTCGGCGAGGAAGATGTCGGCATCTGGAAGATCGACCCTGCACGGCCCGATGCTGCACCGGTGCTGTTCGCCGCCGCCGACAGCAAGCAGCTCGTCGCCGATGTCGAGGGCCTTGCGCTCGCCACCCGCGACGGCGCGAGCAGCCTGCTCGTCGCTTCGAGCCAGGGCGACAATGCCTATGCCGTGTTCGATACCGCCACGGGCAAGCTGCTCGGCCGGTTCCGCATCAACGGCGGCGCGCTCGACGGCACGTCCGAGACCGACGGAATCGAGCTCGCGATCGGCGATTACGGCCCCGGCTTCGAGCAGGGGCTGTTCATCGCGCAGGACGGCGACAATGGCGGCGGCACGCAGAATTTCAAGCTGGTGAGCTGGGCCGCAATCCTCGCCGCGCTCGGTCTTTAACCGCGCCCGCGATAGCCCGGAACGTCCTGCGGCGGCAGCCAAAGCCCCGCAGGCGGTTCACCCGATTGCCAGAACACGTCAATCGGAATGCCGCCGCGCGGATACCAATAGCCGCCGATGCGCAGCCAGTG
>OFDN01001769.1_pt1 | contig 13280 bp, 11 predicted proteins | sample 1520971 | NCBI WGS metagenome assembly OFDN01 (sample SAMEA94257418, study PRJEB24077) | hot springs metagenome | biome: Aquatic biome; feature: Geographical feature; material: Water | place: India | collected 2012-06-12 | depth 5 m | reverse complement strand
AGCTGTATTCCCAGAGCACGCCGCCCTTGAGGCGTTCGGGGTTGGCGACGCCTAGGCGCCGCACTTCGGCGAGCAGCACGTCTTCGAGTCCAGCGGGAGCGAGCGCAAGGAGGTGCGTGGGCTTGAGGGGTTCCATCCCTTCGGGAAGAGGGGGGGCAGACGGGAGCAGGGGCTCCGAAGGCATGATTTCGGCTTCCGTGCGTTTTTTGCGGAGTAGGACCCGGGGCGGAGGCGTTGTCATATGCCGCGTTGCGTCTCACAAAGGGGGCGACGTGGCAAGATCTAACGCCGTGCGAGCTCGCGCTCCGTGCGGGCTCCGCGCGCGCGGTCGAGCACCCCGATGCCGACAGCGCCCGCCATCACCAGAGCGGTGCTGATGCCCGCGACCATGAACGGCAGGGCGATACCCGCCCCCGCGATTCCCGCCCAGACGTGCGCCACCATCGGGTCGACATAGGGGCGGATCAGCACGACGGCGGAGGCGGAGGCCGCGGCGGTCGCCACCGCGACCACCACCCCCACCTGCAGGTCGATGACGCCGATCGCACGGGCCGGACCGATCGTGAGCAGGGCCAGCACGGCGACGGCGGCGAGCGCGCTCGCGATCGCCATGACGATGGCCGAGACGGCCGCGGTGCGAGAGAGTCGGTCGAAGCCGCGACGGTTGTAGAGCATCCCGAGCCCGATCGCGGCCAGCAGCACCGCGATCGTCGTCGGCAGCGAGCTGAGGGCGCTGATGAGCTGCGCCTGCGCGAGAAGCTCGGGGTCGGGCTGGTCGGTGCCCGGCGACCCGACCGGTCCGAACACATCCGGCAGCGGCATGAGCCCGAGAACCCCGATCACCTGACCGGATGCCCAGCTCACGAGCGCCGCGAACCACAGCACGACCACCGGGGTCGGCAGCAGCGGCTGCCTCCCGCGCACGTCGGACGCCACGTCGCTCACGCCGTTACCCTAGCCGAGCTGCAGTGAGCAAGCCTCGGCCCCGTCAGACGATCAGCTGGCGCATGCCGGCCTCGAGCGCGGCGACCTCGGCCTGCGCGGCGGCCCGGCGCTCGTCGACCGAGCCCTGGTCGCTCGACGCGTCGATGTAGACCTTGACCTTCGGCTCGGTGCCGCTCGGCCGCACGATGACGCGGGCGCCGCCGTGCATCCAGAACCGCAGGATGTCGCTCGGCGGGAAGACCCCGAAGCCGCCCGAGAAGTCGTCGACCTGGCTGACGCGCACGCCGCCGATCTCGTTGGGCGGGTTGTCGCGCAGGGCCGCCATGATCGCGCCGATGCGGCTGAGGTCGGTGACCCGCAGGGAGACCTGGGCGCTCGCGAACGCGCCGAAGCGCTCGTCGAAGTTGCGCTGGTGCTCGGCGAGCGTGCGGCCGGCGGCCTTGAGCTCGCCGGCCAGGGCGAGCAGGTCGACGGCGGCCGAGATGCCGTCTTTGTCGCGCACCTTCTCGGGGTCGACGAGGTAGCCGAGGGCCTCCTCGTAGCCGTAGGCGAGGCCGCCGACGCGCGAGATCCACTTGAAGCCCGTGAGGGTGTCGCTGTAGCTCACGCCGTAGGCGCCGGCGACCGCCGCGAGAGCGGGGGAGGAGACGAGCGACGCGGCGAACTTCGCCTGGCGCTCCTCGCGCTGCAGGCGCTCGGCGGCCCGCCAGCCGAGCAGCGCGCCGACCTCGTTGCCGCTCAGGCGGCGCCAGCCCTCGGGAGTGCTGGGGTCGGGAATCGCCACCGCGAGGCGGTCGGCATCGGGATCGTTGGCGATGATGAGCTCGGCGTCGGCCGCGCGGGCCGTCGCGAACGACAGATCCATCGCGCCCGGCTCCTCGGGGTTGGGGAACGCCACCGTCGGGAATGTGCCGTCGGGCTCGATCTGCTCGGCCACGACCGTGGGCTCGCCGAGGCCCGCCGCGGCGAACGTGCGCCGGGCGACCTCCCACCCGACGCCGTGCATCGCCGTGTAGACGAAGCGCACCGGGTCGATCACGGGCGACTCGGCCGTGCGGGTGACGAGCGCGGCCGTGCGATCGACGTAGGCGTCGACGACGCTCTCGTCGGCGAGGGCGTAGTCGGTCGACCGCGGCAGCTCGCCCACCACGCTCGTCTCGGCGACCGCGAGGATCGCCTGATGGATGGCCTCATCGGTCGGGGCGACGATCTGCGAGCCGCCGTCGCGGCCGCCCAGGTAGACCTTGTAGCCGTTGTCTCGCGGCGGGTTGTGGCTCGCCGTCACCATGACGCCGGCGCTCATGCCGAGGTGCCGCACGGCGAAGGCCAGCACGGGCGTGGGCAGCGCGCGCGGCAGCAGCACGACGCGCACGCCCGCCCCGGCCATGAGCTCGGCCGAGTCGCGCGCGAACACATCGCTGTTGACGCGGCCGTCGTAGCCGATGACGACGCTGGGCGGTTCTGTCGAGGGGGCCTCGTCGCGCTCGAGCAGCCAGCGGGCGAATCCGGTGGCCGCCTGGGCCACGAGCACCCGGTTCATGCGGTTCGAGCCCGCGCCGAGCTCACCGCGCAGACCCGCGGTGCCGAACGTCAGGCGGGTGTCGAAGCGGTCGCGGAGGGCATCCATCGCCGCCGCATCGCCGCCCTCGGCGGCCGGGATGAGCGCCTCGAGCTCGGCGCGCGTCTCGGGGTCGGGGTCTTGCTCGAGCCACGACTTGGCCCGGTCGAGAGTGGTCATGAGTGACTCCCTCCAGCGCGATGGTGATCAGAGTGCAGCGACGATGCGGGCCAGCAGGGCGCTGATCACCGGTTCGGCATCCTTGCCCGCCTGGATGACCTCGGCGTGGCTGAGCGGCTCGGGCGAGATGCCCGCGGCGAGGTTGGTGATGAGCGAGAGGCCCAGCACCTCCATGCCCGCCTGGCGCGCGGCGATCGCCTCGAGGGCCGTCGACATGCCGACGATGTGGCCACCCATGGCCTTCGCCATCTGCACCTCGGCGGGCGTCTCGTAGTGCGGCCCGCGGAACTGCACGTACACGCCCTCGTCGAGGCTCGGGTCGACCTCGTGGGCGAGGTCGCGCAGCCGCTGCGCGTACAGGTCGGTGAGGTCGATGAAGGTCGCGCCCTCCAACGGCGAGTTCGCCGTCAGGTTGAGGTGGTCGCTGATGAGCACGGGCGTGCCCGGCTTCCAGTGCGGCTTGATGCCGCCCGCGCCGTTGGTGAGGATCATGACGGAGGCGCCGGCCGCCGCCGCGGTGCGCACCGAGTGCACGACCCGGCGCACCCCGTGGTTCTCGTAGTAGTGGGTGCGGGCGCCGATGACGAGCGCACGCTTGCCGCTCGGCAGCAGGATCGAGCGCAGGGTGCCGACGTGGCCCTCGAGCGCGGGCTTGCTGAAGCCCGCGATGTCGGTGGCGGGGATGGTGTGCGTGGTCTCGCCGATGAGGTCGGCGGCCTTCGCCCAGCCCGAGCCAAGGGTGAGGGCGATGTCGTGGCGCTCGACCCCCGTCGCCTCGGCGAGCTGCGCGGCCGCCTGAGCGGCGACGGCGAAGGGGTCGGCGTGCGGGTCGTCGAGGGGATTCGCGGCGGTGTGGGACATGCCTGCCAGCCTACTGACGCACCCCTCGCGCCGCCGCTGACTGCTCGAATGAGGGCCTGGATGCGGGAGGATGGTGAGCATGACGACACTCTTCGACCGCAAGCAGCGCATCGCCGTTCTCGGCGGCGGCCCGGGCGGCTACGAGGCCGCGCTCGCCGGAGCGCAGCTGGGGGCCGAGGTGACGCTCGTGGAGCGCGCCGGCGTGGGCGGCTCGGCCGTGCTCACCGACGTCGTGCCCTCGAAGACCCTCATCGCGACGGCCGAGGCCGCCGGGGCGATCGCCGGCGCCGGCGAACTCGGCGTGCAGTTCTTCGCGCGCGGCGAGAGCGGGCGCGCGGTCAAGCCCGAGCTGGCCGTCAACCTCGCGCAGGTCAACAAGCGCGTGCTGCGGCTCGCGCAGGAGCAGAGCGACGACATGCGCCAGCAGCTGCTCGACGCCGGCGTGCGCATCATCGTCGGCGAGGGGCGCCTCGACGGCCCGCAGCGCGTCGTCGTGTCGACCGGGCAGGGCAAGAAGCGCACCGACTTCGACCAGTGCGACGCCGACACGGTCATCGTCGCCGTCGGCGCGAGCCCGCGCGAGCTGCCGAGCGCGCAGCCCGACGGCGAGCGCATCCTCACCTGGACCCAGCTCTACCGCCTCGACACCGTGCCCGAGCACCTCATCGTCGTCGGCTCGGGTGTCACAGGTGCCGAGTTCGCCTCCGCCTACCGCGCGCTCGGCGCGCAGGTGACCCTCGTGTCGAGCCGCGACCAGGTGCTGCCGGGGGAGGACGCCGATGCCGCCCAGGTGCTCGAGACGGTGTTCCGCCGCAACGGCATGACCGTGCTCTCGAAGAGCCGCGCCGACTCGGTGGTGCGCAGCGGCGACGGTGTCGTCGTGACCCTCGCCGACGGGCGCGTCATCGAGGGCTCGCACTGCCTCATGGCCGTCGGCTCGATCCCCAACACCGCGGGCATTGGGCTCGAGGATGCGGGGGTGCAGGTCACCGCATCCGGCCACATCGCCGTCAACAAGGTGGCCCGCACCTCGATGCCGAGTGTCTACGCGGTCGGCGACTGCAGTGACTCGCTGCCGCTGGCCTCGGTCGCCTCGATGCAGGGGCGCACCGCGGTGTACCACGCGATGGGCGACGCCGTCACGCCGCTGACCCTGCGCAACGTCACGTCGAACATCTTCACCGCGCCGGAGATCGCCACTGTCGGCTTCTCGCAGAAGCAGATCGAGGAGGGCGCGACGCGCGGCGTCGTGCACAAGCTCATGCTCGAGACCAACCCGCGCGCGAAGATGCAGGGCGTCAGCGACGGGTTCATCAAGCTCTTCGCCGCCCGCACCTCGGGCACCGTCATCGGCGGCGTCATCGTCGCCCCGCGCGCCTCCGAGCTCATCCTGCCCGTCGCCCTCGCCGTCGAGCACCGCCTCACGGTCGATCAGCTGGCGCGCGCCTACTCGGTGTACCCCTCGCTGTCGGGCGGCATCACGGATGCGGCGCGCGCCATGCACGTCGGCCGCGACTAGTGGCTGCCGCCGCCATCGAGCTCCCCGCGCGACGCGTGCTCGTCGCCTGCCTCATCGGCGTCGGGCTGCTCGTGTCGGCGCACGCCGTGCGCTCGGCCCTGGTGCTCGCGTGGCCCGAGCCGACGCTGCTGCAGGGCGAGCTGCTGCGCATCCTGTCGATCGGCGCCGAGTCGGGGCTCGCGACCTGGTTCACGCTGCTCATGATGCTGTCGACCGCGCTCGTCGCCGTGCTCATCGGCGTCGCCGAGCGCGCGGCCGGGGCGCCCCGCTCGGGGTACTGGTTCGGGGTCGCGGCGGTGATGCTGCTGGCGTCGCTCGACGAGCAGATCCAGCTGCATGAGATGTGGGTCGAGCCGTTCCGGGCGCTCTTCTCGATCACGACCGGGCCGTTCCTGCTGGCGTGGGTCATCCCGGCGCTCATCGTCGCGGCGCTCGTGGCGCTGATCTTCGTGCCGTGGGTGGTGCGCCTGCCCGCCCGCACGCGGCTGTGGGCGATCGCGGCGGTCGCGCTCTGGATCGCCGGCGCCGCGGGCATGGAGATGGTCGACAGTGCCACCTTCGAGTGGCGGCAGGCGATGGATCCCGTGCGCGCACACTGGGTGAGCGCGATCATCTACACGACCGAGGAGGCCATGGAGATGCTCGGCGTGGCCGTGCTGCTGCACACCCTGCTGGTGCACGCCCGCGAGCATGCACCGGCCGCGCTCGGGGCGCGCATCCGCATCGTCTGAGCGGCGACCGCGCCGCGGGCGCCTAGTCGACGATGCTGAGCAGCACGTGGCCCGATGCCACGGTGTCGCCGACAGCGGCGCCGATGCTCGCGATGGTGCCCGACTTGTGGGCGGTCATCGGCTGCTCCATCTTCATGGCCTCGAGCACGACGACGAGGTCGCCCGCGACCACGCTGTCGCCCTCGGCCACCGCGATCTTCACGACCGTGGCCTGCATGGGGCTCTTCACCGCGTCGCCCGAGGCGCCCGCGGCCACGCGCGATCCGCCCCGCCGCGACGGGGGAGCGGTGAGCGCCGTCGAGGCGCGCGACGCGGATGCGGGGGCCAGGTTCTCGGGCAGCGACACCTCGAGGCGCTTGCCGGCGACCTCCACGACCACCGTGTGGCGGGCGGTCGGAGCCGCGAGCGGCTCGGCGAGCGAGCCGCTCCAGGGCTCGAGCTGGTTGTCGAACTCCGTCTCGATCCACCGGGTGTAGACGCTGAACGGCTGGCCGTCGGCGGGCGCGAAGGCCGGGTCGTCGACGATCGCGCGGTGGAAGGGCAGCACGGTCGGCAGCCCGGCGACCTCGAACTCGGCGAGGGCGCGGCGCGAGCGCTCGAGCGCGTCGTCGCGCGTCTTGCCGGTGACGATGAGCTTCGCGAGCAGCGAGTCGAAGGCGCCCGAGATCACGTCGCCCGTGGTGACGCCGGAGTCGACGCGCACGCCGGGGCCGCCCGGGAAGCGCAGGGCGTGCACCGGCCCGGGCATCGGCAGGAAGTTCAGGCCCGGGTCCTCCCCGTTGATGCGGAACTCGAACGAGTGGCCGTGCGCCACGGGGTCGTCGTAGCCGATCGCCTCGCCCTCGGCGAGCCGGAACTGCTCGCGCACGAGGTCGATGCCCGTCACCTCCTCCGAGACCGGGTGCTCGACCTGCAGGCGCGTGTTGACCTCGAGGAACGACACGGTGCCGTCGGCGCCGATGAGGAACTCGCAGGTGCCCGCGCCGAGGTAGCCGACCTCTTTGAGGATGGCCTTCGACGACGAGTAGAGCAGCTCGATCTGCTCGGGGGTGAGGAACGGCGCGGGAGCCTCCTCGACGAGCTTCTGGTGGCGGCGCTGCAGCGAGCAGTCGCGCGTCGAGATGACGACGACGTTGCCGTGCGCGTCGGCGAGGCACTGGGTCTCGACGTGGCGCGGCTTGTCGAGGTACTTCTCGACGAAGCACTCGCCGCGACCGAACGCGGCGACGGCCTCGCGGGTGGCCGACTCGAAGAGCTCGGGCACCTCCTCGCGCGTGCGGGCGACCTTGAGGCCGCGGCCGCCACCGCCGAAGGCGGCCTTGATGGCGACGGGCAGCCCGTGCTCGTCGACGAACGCGAGCACCTCGTCGGCGCCGCTCACCGGGTTCAGGGTTCCCGGCGCCAGGGGCGCGCCGACCTTCTCGGCGATGTGGCGGGCGCTGACCTTGTCGCCGAGCTTCTCGATGGCCTCGGGCGACGGCCCGACCCAGATGAGCCCGGCGTCGATCACGGCGCGGGCGAAGTCGGCGTTCTCCGCGAGAAAGCCGTAGCCCGGGTGCACGGCGTTCGCTCCCGACCGGCGGGCGACGCTGAGCAGCTTCTCGATGACGAGGTACGTCTCGGCGCTCGTCGACCCGTTGAGGGCATAGGCCTCGTCGGCGAGGCGCACGTGGCGGGCATCCCGGTCTTGATCGGCGTAGACGGCGACGGTGGCGATGCCGGCGTCGCGGGCGGCGCGGATGACGCGGACGGCGATCTCGCCTCGGTTGGCGATGAGGATCTTCGTGATGCGGGCCATGGTTCCCCAGCCTAGGGGTGCGCCGGGTGCCCCGGTTTGGCGGTGCGCCACAAAAGGAGGGCGGGAGGGTTAGCGGATACCGGGATCGGCCGTCAGCGGTTCCAGAGGTCGGTCCATCGCCCGCCGAGTTCGTGCACGAGCTTGCGCAGCAGCGGCACCGAGAGACCGACGACCGTGTGCGGGTCGCCCTCGATGCGGTCGATGAAGCCCGCGCCCTTCGAGTCGATCGTGAAGGCCCCGGCGACCTTCAGCGGCTCGCCGGTGGCGATGTAGGCGTCGATCTCGTCGGTCTCAATGTCGTCGGCGAAGTGCACCGTCGCGTGCGAGGCCCGACCGGTCGCCCCGCGCAGACGCCCGCCGCGGTGGTCGATGAGCCAGTGCCCCGAGTGCAGCACGCCGCTGCGGCCCCGCTGGGCGAGCCAGCGCTCGCGGGCGATGTGCGCCTCGTGCGGCTTGCCGTAGACCGTGCCGTCGAGCTCGAACGCTGAGTCGCCGCCGAGGATGAACCCGTCGACGCTGTCCGGCTCGAGCCCCGCGGCCGCGAGCACCGCCGGGTCGAGCCCCGCTTCGGCCTTCAGCCGCGCGAGCAGCTGCACCATCTCGGCGGCCGGCAGCGCGCCATCGGGATGCTGCGCCGCCGCCGCGGCGACGGCCGCCTCCTCATCCACCCCGGGCGCGAACGCGACCGGCTCGATGCCGACCGCCCGCAGCGTCGCGAGGCGGGCGGGCGACGTCGAGGCGAGGTAGAGGCGCACGGTCTGATCGTATGCCGGTCGCCCCGGTCGCAACTCAGGCTGAACGGCCATCGGTGACGTGGTGTGCACGCTCCCACGTCGGCACAGCCTGAATTGCGAACAGACCTAGGCTGAACGCATGGGTGAGCACATCGGCACGGAGATCGAACTGACCGTCGACAAGATCGCCCACGGCGGCATCGCGGTCGGGCGGCTCGACGGGCGGGTGGTCTTCGTCTCCGACGCCATTCCGGGCGAGACGGTGCGGGCGCGCGTGAGCGACGACCGCAAGAAGAGCTTCTGGCGCGCCGACACCGTCGCCGTGCTCGAGCCGAGCCCCCACCGCCGCGAGCACGTCTGGGCGGCCGCCGGTCTCGACCGCGACCCGCGGGGCCGCGCCGGCGGCGCCGAGTTCGGCCACATCGCTCTCGCCCACCAGCGCGAGCTCAAGCGCCAGGTGCTCGTCGAGTCGCTGCAGCGCTTCGCCGGCCTCGGGCCGGAGGACCTGCCGGGGGGCCCGACCGCCCTGCAGGTCGAGGCGCTGCCCGGCGACGCCGCGGCGAACGGCCTGGGCTGGCGCACGCGCATCCGCCTGCACGTCGACGCGCAGGGTCGGCTCGGACCGATGGCGTCGCGCTCGCACACGGTCATCCCCGTGACGGATGCGCCGCTCGCGACCCCCGCGGTACAGGCCGCGATCCCCTTCGCCGAGCGGTTCACCGGCCTGGGCACCCTCGATGTGCTCGCGCCGACCGTGGGCGAGCCGCGCCTGGTGATCGGGGAGCAGAAGCCGACCGTCATCCGCGAGGTCATCCGGGGCCGGGAGTTCCAGCTCGACGACACGGGCTTCTGGCAGGTGCACCGCGAGGCGCCCGCCGCTCTCAGCGCGGCTGTGCAGGAGGCGATCGTGCCCGAGCTCTTCGATCCCCGCGCCCGCAACCTCGACCTGTACGGCGGGGTCGGCCTGCTCGCGGCCGCGGTGGCCGAGCGCTTCGGGGCGAGCACGAGCATCACGAGCGTCGAGGCCGACGAGCGCGCGACCGATCACGCGAGCGAGAACCTCGCCGGGTGGGTGGGGGCGTCGGCCGAGCCCGGCCGCGTCGATCGCTGGCTGCGCGCGCTCGACGCCGGTGCCGCGGCCGCTGAGCGCGACCGGCTGCGCGCCGCGACGGTGGTGCTCGATCCGCCGCGGGCCGGGGCCGGAACCGAGGTGATGCAACTGCTTGGCCGCCTCGCCCCCGCGCAGCTGGTCTACGTCGCCTGCGACCCGGTCGCGCTCGCGCGCGATGCGGCGCTCGCCGCGGCCGACGGGTATCGGATGGTGAGCATCCGGGCCTTCGATCTGTTCCCGCACACGCACCACCTGGAGGCCGTCGCGACCTTCGTGCGCGATTGACGATCGCCAGGGTCCGGCACGCGGCGATCGCGCGCGCGGCGCGCCATGCCCCCCGCGGGGGGCCTGTGCGCGGCTACCATGAGAGCAGTGCGCCGGAGGTGTCGACCTCGCGCCATCCACGATGAAGGGTCTGGGTCTGCAGCAGTGGTCGCCCCGGTGAGCAAGAGCGTTCGCGTCGCGATCGTCGACGACCACGAGTCGGTGCGGCTCGGTCTGCAGGCGGCCTTCCAGAACGCGGGCTTCACCGTCGTGACGACCTCGGCGAGCGTGCCCGAGCTGGTGGAGGCCCTCGACGGGCGCGAGCTCGACGTCGTGGTTCTCGACCTGTCGCTCGGCGACGGCTCGAGCGTCACCGAGAACGTGAAGGCCGTGCAGGCGCTCGGCGCCGGCGTGCTCGTGCACTCGATCGCCGATCGCGTGGCGAGCGTGCGCGAGGCGCTCGCGGCCGGTGCCGCCGGTGTGATCCCGAAGTCGTCGGCGACCAGCACGGTCATCGCCGCGGCCGAGACCGTCGCGCACGGCGAGGTGCTCAACAACCTCGAGTGGGCGAGCGCGATCGATGCCGACCGCGACTTCGCGAAGGCCCAGCTCGGGCGCCGCGAGCGCGAGATCCTGCACCTGTACGCGAGCGGTCTGCCGCTCAAGCTCGCCGCCCAGCAGCTCGGCATCGGGTACTCGACGGCGCGCGAGTACCTCGACCGCATCCGTGCGAAGTACGTCGAGGTCGGCCGCCCGGCGCCGACGAAGGTCGACCTGCTGCGGCGCGCGGTCGAAGACGGCATCCTCCCGGGTCTCGATCCCGATGGTGATGAGTCGGCCTGACGCGGCCCCGGCCGTCGCGACCGGTGCGCCCTCGGGGCGGCGCGCGTCGCGACGCGAATCGCGGCGGGAGTCGCGGCTCGACCCGCAGCGGGCACCGCAGCGCACGCCGCTGAGCCGCAAGCGCGTCGACACGGTGGTGTCGCGCTCGGTCGCGTGGTTCGGCATCGTGTTCGGGCTGCAGGCGGTGCCAGGACTGCTCAGCCAGTACGCCCTCGGGCAGCCGCTCTGGTCGGCGCTCGCGGTCGGTGCGATCTACGGCTCGCTGCTCACGGCTCTGCTGTGCTCGACGATCAAGCGCTGGGTGGTGGGCTCGCACCTGCTGGTCTCGTTCGTGTACGTGGTGGCGCTCGTGACGTGGCCCTTCTTCCTCGCCGACCCGGCGGTGCCGCAGCAGGGCGACCACTGGCTCTATCAGTTGACGACCGTCGCGACGGCGACGGCCGCGATCGGCTTCCGGGTGCGCGGGGCGCTCGCCTACCTCATCGTCGTGCCGCTCATCTACGGCATCATCCGGGCCACGCCGCAGGGCGGCGGCGGGCCCTGGGAGCTCGGGCTGTTCAACGCGATCTACGCGATCATCCTCGGCGGCGCCGTGCTCGTCATCGTCACGATGACCCGTGCGGCCGCGACGTCGGTCGACGAGGCTCAGGGGGCCGCGCTCGACCGCTATTCGCGCGCGGTGCGGCAGCACGCGACCGAGGTCGAGCGCGTGCACGTCGACTCGATCGTGCACGACAGCGTGCTCACCACCCTGCTGACGGCCGCCCGGGCCGAGACGCCCGAGCAGAAGGCCCTCTCGGCGCAGATGGCGGCCAACGCGATGCGCCATCTCGACGAGGCGGCTCTGGTCTCGCCCGATGACGGCTCGACGGTGCGCTTCCGGCAGCTGGCCGACCGCATCGTGACCGCCGCTCGGCAGATGCCCGTGCCGTTCTCGGTGCGGGTGCGGTCGCTCGACACGCGCGTGATCCCCGCCGCGCAGGCCGAGGCCCTCTACTCGGCGGCTGTGCAGGCGATGATGAACAGCGTGCAGCACGCGGGCGGCCCCGAGGTGCGCCGCTGGCTCAAGGTGTCGGGCGTGCACGGCGGAGCGGTCGAGATCGAGGTCGGCGACGCCGGCGGCGGCTTCGACCCCGAGCAGGTGCCCGCCGAGCGGTTAGGTCTGCGACGGTCCATCGTCGAGCGGACGGCGAACGCGGGCGGCGAGGCCGCGCTGCGCACCGCCATCGGCCGCGGAACGGTCATCGTGCTCTCGTGGCCCGTCTTCACGGCACCGGATGCGGAGCCCTCGTCGTTCGATGAGGCGGGCGGCACGGCATGAGAATCGGAGTTCCCCGCGCCCTCATCGTGACCATGGCCGCGATCTTCTCGGCGTACCACATCGTTCTCGGCCTCTACACGATCGATGTGCCGGCGAACCCGATCCCGGTGCTCGCCGCGATGGCGCTGTACGCCGGGGCAACGACCGTCAGCCTGCTGCCCGGGCAGCCCGAGCGCATGCCGACCTCGATGGCGATCGCCAACGTGCTGGTGTGCATCGCGATGGCGCTGCTCATCGCCCCGCAGCTCGACCCGGCGCGCGAGGGCGGGCTCGGCTACGCCACCTGGTACGTGGCGGCCATCGGCACGCTCATGACCATCACCTCCACGCGCCGCCGGCACCTGTTCGCCTGGATCGGCATCGCGGCCCTCGTCGTGCACACGATCGTCTGGGGCGGCCCGGGGCTGCTGCTCGGCATCGGCGTCATCGGCAGCGCCGCCTGGGTGGCGGTGTCGCACATCCTGTCGCGCGCTCTGCTCAAGGCCTCGGCCGACGCCGCCCGATTCGCTCGCGCCGAGCGCGAGGCGACCGACTGGCAGGCCGCGCAGGAGGCGCACCTCTACGAGCGGCAGTTCCGACTCGGGCAGACCAGCACGATGGCGGTGCCCATGCTGCGAGCCATCGAGCAGTCGGGCGGCGAGCTGACGGAGGAGCAGCGGCAGGAGTGCCTGCACCTCGAGGGAGCCATCCGCGACGAGATCCGCGGTCGTCGTCTGCTCGACGATGAGGTGCGCCGCGAGGTGATGGCCGCGCGCCGACGCGGGGTGACGGTCACGCTCTTCGACGAGGGCGGGCTCGATGAGCTCGATGACCCGTCGCTGGCGCGCGTGCTCGGAACCCTCGCCGAGGCGATCCGGTCGACCTCGGCGACGCGCGTGATCGCCCGCACGGCCCCGCCCGACTCCGACATCGCGGTCACCGTGGTGGGGCTGACCCCGTCGGCCACGGCGCGCGCCCGTGAGCTGGGCGAGAGTGACGACGACGATGACGATGCCGTCGACCTGTGGCTCGAGATCCCGCGCACCAGCCGCTGAGAGGTCGTTAACGATCGAAGGGCCGGAGTACCCATCTCCGGCCCTTCGTCATGTTCGAGGGAGACCTGCAACCCGAATGCCGATCTCCCTCGCCCCCCAATCCCAATTCCGCTACCCGTGCGGTCGTTGCGATCGGTCGTGAGCCGTAGAGTCGGCTCACCTGACGTATTCAGAATGCCGGAGCGATCCGCCCCGCACAGTCGTCATTTTGGGGGACGACGGGGGACAGATTTTGTACCCCGACCCCGCGAGAGGCCCGGATTTCCGCGGTTCCTCGGTCACGCATCCGGACCGAACTGGGTACATGGCCCCCGAAAGCGGGGTACCCGCGGCCGCTCAGCAGCCGCGCATGCCCGCGGTCGCCGCCCAGGCTCCCGGGCC
>OFDN01001765.1_pt1 | contig 13294 bp, 16 predicted proteins | sample 1520971 | NCBI WGS metagenome assembly OFDN01 (sample SAMEA94257418, study PRJEB24077) | hot springs metagenome | biome: Aquatic biome; feature: Geographical feature; material: Water | place: India | collected 2012-06-12 | depth 5 m | reverse complement strand
GGCGGGCGGGGCCGGCGGGTGCATCATTCCAGACAAGGCACGCCGTAGGCGGCGAACGCCCACGACGCCTGTCCCGCCCTCGATGCCACGAGCAGCGAGGCCGCCGTCGGGGCCACCGTCGGCCATGCCGCGCCGTCACCCCACCCGCTCGACCGGAGACACCCGCGGCGGGGCGACGAAGTCGTCCTGGGCGAAGATGATCTGCCGCTCGCGCGGTTCTAGCGCGGCGGGTCGCCCCGACGATGGCGCAGATCGCCGCCACCACCCCTTCCAGGGCATGGCGGGGTCGCGGCTGCCCAGGCCGTGCGCCACAACCAGCACCTCCACCGTATCGCCCGACCCGTTGTGCGCCGGATACGGCGGCTGGCGGGGGGAGACGATCCAGGCCTCATCCCCGCCGCCGTCGGCCAGCATTTCGATGCGGCCGGGCGGCCCGCGCCAGGGTGCGGCATTCTGACGATGGGGTTCACCTGCGGACGGTCCTGCCGCGGCACCAGGACCACGCCACCGCCTTTGTGCCCGGACGCCGGATGACGGCAAACGGATCGGTACTCCCCCGTAAACATGGCGTGCGCGGATGAGGATTCCGTTTCACGCAAGACATGAGAGTTTTGAAGGCGGAGCGTCAATCCTAGCCACAGTCGCAAAATTAATGCTTTTGATTCAAATTATATGGGAAAGCACCAATTTGATGGCCTGACATATCCAAGTTGCAAGCTCTACGCTCAATCGTCGCGCAAAAAGACGTGGCGAACCATCAACCCCTATAATTTGGAGAGAGCAATGGCCGGTGCATTTCGCAGCATGACCGTGATCGTCTCGAACGAAACGGATACCGAGCTTTTCTTCCTCGACAAAGGCGCGAAACACGGTATCTGGGTCGATGCATTTCCCGTCGCGCCGTTCATACCCGGTGGGTCGGCGATGCGCCCCGGTGAGGGCGCGTGGCGGACGGAATCCGACGGCTTCCTGACCGGTACCGACGCCTGGGCCAAGTACAGGATGGAGGATGGTGCGACGCACTTTATCATGGGGTGGGACTCGCCGGCCAAAGGCGACCCGGGGGCGGGCTATTACCTGGAGGGGCCGAAGGCCGAGCAGTACGAGGTGATCAATATCTGCAGCGCGGAAGGGAACGCCACCTGCCGGTACATCCTGCGCGAAAAGGCAGCCGCTCTCCCCACCACCGACGCGAGCGAGTAGACCGGGCACACGGCAGGGGCGTCGCCGCTTCGGCGTCGGCGCCCCTGTGCGGTCATTCTCCTGAGGTTTGCCGCGTCACCCGACCCGTTCGACCGGGAACACCCGCGGCGGGGCGACGAACTCGTCCTGGGCGGCGATGATCTGCAGCTCGCGGGTGCCGGCGCGGCGGGTCGCCTCGAAGATGGCGTAGATCGCCGCCGCCGCCCCTTCCAGGGCGCGGGCGGAGTCGCGGCTGCGCAGGTAGTGGGCCAGGAACAGCGCCGCCACCGCGTCGCCGGAACCGTTGGGCGCCGGGTCCAGCGGCAGGCGGGGGGTGGAGACGATCCAGGCGCCGGCCTCGCCGCCGTCGGCCAGCATCTCGATGCGGTCGGCCGGCCCGTCCTCGCGCAGCAGGCTGGTGACCAGCACCAGCCGCGGCCCGGTGGCCCGCACCGCCGCGGTGGCGGCCAACGCGTCGTCCAGTTTGCGGATCGGGTGGCCGGCCAGGAACTCCAGCTCGAACTGGTTGGGGGTCACGATGTCGGCCGCCGGAACCGCGTGATCCTTCATGAAGTCGGGAATGCCGGGCCGCACGAAGAAGCCGCGCCCCACATCCCCCATCACCGGGTCGCAGCAGTAGACCGCATCCGGGTTCGCGGCCTTCACCCGCGCCGCCGCCCCCACGATCGCCTGACCCAGGGCTGCGTCGCCCATGTAGCCCGACAGCACGGCCGAGCAGCGCTCCAGCGCGCCGCGCGCGGCGACCCCGTCCAGCACGTCGGCGATGTGCTCGGCGCTGAACACCTGCCCGGTCCAGGAGCCGTAGCCGGTGTGGTTGGAGAACTGCACCGTGTTCACGGCGATGACGTCGATGCCGAGACGTTGCAGCGGGAACACCGCGGCGCGGTTCCCGACATAGCCGTAGGCGACGTGCGATTGGATGGAGAGGACGGTCTGCATGGCCGCGAACTCTAGGCCATGGGCCGTCCACCCGCAAACGGGAAGCGCGCAGGGCACCCCGCGCGCACCGCATGCTGCACCGCCAAACGCAGATCAGGTATGCGACCCCGATAACCCATGTTTCGGAAAGAAAATCTTTACGACACACGAGTATAACACGAACAAAATAAGGTGCGTCCCGCACCGCAGAATGTGGGAGAGTCGATCATGTCAGTGGAGCTGACCGGAATTTCGTTGCGCCGGCGCGGACACGAGATGACCAGCGTGTCGGGTTATGTTGCGTTGCATGGCAATGGCCAAGTCGAATTCTGCGGTGCGGCAGCGGAGCAGGCGGATCTGATCCGCGACGCGCTCGATCATGCCGACCTGATGGCGCCGCCCCGTGATCTGCGGGCCGAACGCGCTTTCGCACCGAGCTGCGCCACCTGCCCGCTGGTCGGCCGCGCCACCCCCACCTGCGCCTGCATCCAGGCGGATGGCTGGCGGGTCGGCGGGGTGACCGGCAGCGCGACCGTGCGCATCCGCCCTGAGCTGCCGGCCGCCATCACCGGCACGGTTGACGATGTGGCCCGCGGCCAGCTCCGGCGCGAACTGGCGAGTTTCGCCGCCGGCCGTTCCATGGGCGCCGTCCGCGCGGCGTGACGCACGGCGCGGCGGTGGACACCGGGGGACACCCCGGCTAATCAACAGGCTGACGACCGATCCCCGCAGGAAGGAAGACAGCCATGGCGAGCGCCGTCCGCCCCCGCCGCAGCGTGCTCTACATGCCCGGCTCCAACCCGCGCGCCCTGGAGAAGGGGCGCGGGCTTTCCGCCGACGGGCTGATCCTCGACCTTGAGGACGCGGTGGCGCCGGACGCCAAGGCGGCGGCACGCACCACCATCCGCGAGGCGCTGGCCGCCGGTGGCTATGGCCGGCGCGAGCTGGTCGTGCGCACCAACGCGCTCGCTTCCCCTTGGGGCTACGACGATCTGGTGATGGCCGCCACCAGCGGCGCGGACGCCGTTCTGCTGCCCAAGGTGGAGAGCGCCGACACCGTGCGGCAGGCCGAATCGGTGCTGCACGCGGCCGGCGCGCCGGACGGGCTGGCGATATGGTGCATGATGGAGACGCCGCTCGGCATGCTGCGGGCGGCGGAGATCGCCGGGGCCAGCCCGCGGCTGGGCGCCCTGGTCATGGGCACCTCCGACCTCGCCAAGGACCTGCACGCCGCCCACACCCGCGACCGGCTGCCGATGATCACCAGCCTCGGCCTCTGCCTGCTGGCGGCGCGGGCCCACGGCCTCGCCATCCTCGACGGGGTGCATCTCGATCTCGACGACGAGGAGGGCTTCGCCCACGCCTGCCGCCAGGGGCGGGAGCTGGGCTTCGACGGCAAGACCCTGATCCACCCCAAGACCATCGCCGCCTGCAACACCGCCTTCGCGCCCTCGGCCGACGAGGTTGCCCACGCCCGACGCATCATCGACGCGCACGCCGCCGCACTGGCGGAGGGCAAGGGGGTGGTCGTGGTGGACGGACGGCTGGTCGAGAACCTGCATGTGGAGAGCGCCCGTCGCCTCGTGGCGCTGGCCGACGCCGTCGCCGCGATGGGTTGACGGCCCCCGCAACGGGGATCAACCGGCCTGCGCCTCCCGCACATGGGCGATGAAGGCGCGCAGCCCCGCCGACGCCAGCCGCTGGCGCGGGTGGTACAGGCACAGGCCCGGAAAGGGCGGCGTCCAGTCGGCCAGCACCCGCTCCAGCGCCCCCGACTCGAGATCCGGACCGGCCGACCGCTCGGTGACGTAGGCAATTCCCGCCCCGGCACGCGCCGCCCGCAGGCTCAGCGCGTGGCTGCCGAGCGTCAGGCGCCCCGGCGGGTCGATGCGCACCGCCTCGCCGTGACGCTCGAACTCCCAGCGGTGGAGGGTTCCGCTGGGCATCCGGGTGCGGATGCACTCATGGGCGAACAGATCGGCCGGGGCCAGCGGCCGTCCCCGCCGGTCGACATAGCCGGGCGTCGCCACAACGGCGAACGCTTCGGTGGGCGTGATCGGGATCGACACCATGTCCTGCGGCACCGCCTCCGCCAGCCGCAGACCAGCGTCGAACCCCTCCGCCACGATGTCCACCAGACGGCCTTCGGTGACCAGATCGACCCGCATGTCCGGGTAGCGCTCCAGGAAGGCCAGCACCAGCGGCAGCACGCGTTCGGCGGCCCCTTCGGAGCCGTTCAGCCGCAGCAGGCCGGCCGGGGTGTCGCGGAACCGGTTCACCATCTCGACCGCGCCGGCGATCTCCCGCAGCGCCGGCTGCACACGCTCCAGGAAACCAGCGCCGGCCTCGGTCAGGGAGACGCTGCGGGTGGTGCGGTTGAACAGCCGCACCCCCAGCCGCCGCTCCATCGCCGCCACCGCGTGGCTGAGGGCGGACGGGGACAGGCCAAGCTCCGCCGCCGCGGCGCGGAAGCCGCGATGGGCCGCGACCGCGGCCAGGGCCTTCAGGTCGTTCAGGCTGAGATCAGCCATTGTCCGATATCCTGCATCGATGCGTGCGATACTGGACCGATTATCACATCAATCCGGCCGACACATATGCCAACGCTCCAGAAAGGAGCTTTGCATGACGCAGACCGTACTGATCACCGGCTGTTCCACCGGCTTCGGCGAGGCGACCGCCCGCCTGTTCGCCGCCCGCGGCTGGAACGTCGTCGCCACCATGCGCCAGCCCGAGGCGGGCGCCGCCCTCGCCGCGCTGGACCATGTGCTGGTCACCCGGCTGGACGTGCAGGACCAGGCCAGCATCGAGGAGGCGGTGGGCGCCGGGCTCGACCGTTTCGGCCGGATCGACGCGCTGGTGAACAACGCCGGCTTCGGCCTGTTCGGGGTGTTCGAGACGACGACGCGCGCGAAGATTCAGGAGCAGTTCGACGTCAACCTGTTCGGGCTGATGGACGTGACCCGCGCCCTGCTGCCCCATTTCCGGGCCAACCGGTCGGGGGTGATCGTCAATGTCGGCTCGGGCGCCGGGGTGTTCACCCTGCCCATGATCTCGCTCTACTGCGCATCCAAATTCGCGCTGGAGGGATTCTCGGAGTCGCTGTCCTACGAGCTGGCCGGGCTGGGCATCCGGGTCAAGATCGTGGAGCCCGGCGGCGTGACCGCCACCGCCTTCGGCCAGCGCAGCGCCGGGGAGGCGGCGCAAGCCGCCGCGCTGCCGGATTACCAGCCCTTCACCACCGCCATGGCGGAGGTGTTCGCCGGCCTGCGCGCGTCGCGCGCCAACGCCACCAGCGAGGAGGTGGCCGAGGTGATCGTCGAAGCCGCGACCGACCACAGCGACCGGCTCCGCTTCATCGCCACCGACGACATCAAGCCCCTGGTCGCGGCACGCCGCGAGACGTCGGAGGAGGCGTATATGGCCTTCATGCGCGCGCGGGTGGGTCCGAAGCCGGCCTCATGACCCATCGGAACGGGGCATGGCCCTCACCCGTTGGGGGATCGGACCTTTCGACTTTGGAACCATTCCATCATCGCCGCGGTTTCCTGCCCAGTGGCTGAGGTGGAGATGGCCGATGTCCGCAAAGGAAGGTGGGCGCACGTCCAACCGCGGGTTCGCGTCGATGGATCGGGAGCGTCAGAGACAGATCGCCAGCAAGGGCGGCGAGAGTGTGCCGGCGTCGAAGAGAAGTTTCTCCAAGAATCCGGAACTCGCCGCGGAGGCCGGCCGAAAGGGTGGCCGGAGCGTGCCCGCATCGTCGCGCAGTTTCTCGCGCGATCCCTCGCTCGCCGCGGAAGCGGGGCGCAAGGGCGGGCAGGCCAGTCACGGCGGCCGGGGGACGGAACGCCCGGAAGCCGATTGAGGCTTGGACGAAGGACGTTGGGGCGGAACCACCGCCCCAACGTCCTTCTTCTTACGACGACAGCTTTTCCAGCTCGCGCAGGATCGAATCGCCCATCACGGTGGTGGAGCAACGCGCCATGCCCGGGGCCATGATGTCGGCCGTCCGCATGCCGCCGCCCAGCACATTCTGCACCGCCTTCTCGATCATGTCGGCGTCCTGGCCGCGATCGAAGGAGTAGCGCAGCGCCATCGCGAAGGACAGCATCGTGGCGATGGGGTTGGCGATGTCCTTGCCGGCGATGTCGGGCGCCGAGCCGTGCACCGGCTCGTACAGCGCCTTGCGGTTGCCCGACGCGTCCGCCGCACCCAGCGAGGCCGAGGGCAGCATGCCCAGCGAGCCGGTCAGCATCGCGGCCTCGTCCGACAGGATGTCGCCGAACAGGTTGTCGGTGACGATCACGTCGAACTGCTTGGGGTTCTTCAGAAGCTGCATGGCGCAGTTGTCGGCGTACATGTGCTGCAGCTCGACGTCCGTGAAGGACTCCTTGTGCAGCTTCGTCACCTCGTCCCGCCACAACAGGCCGGATTCCATGACGTTCGCCTTTTCCACCGAGTGCAGCTTGTGGCCGCGCTGGCGCGCCAGCTCGAAGGCGACGGTGGCGACGCGACGGATCTCGCTGGTCGTGTAGGACTGGGTGTTCAGGCCGCGGCGCTCGCCGTTGCCCAGATCGGTGATGCCGCGCGGCTCGCCGAAATAGACGCCGCCGGTCAGCTCGCGGACGATCATGATGTTCAGGCCGCGGACCACGTCGGCCTTCAGGGTGGAGGCATCCACCAGCGCGTCGAAGACGATGGCCGGGCGCAGGTTGGCGAACAGCCCCAGCTCCTTGCGCAGAGCCAGCAGGCCCGCTTCCGGCCGCTTGTCGAAGCCGATGTTGTCCCACTTCGGCCCGCCGACGGCGCCGAGCAGCACGCAATCGGCCGCCTTCGCCTCCGCCAGCGTCGCGTCCGCCAGCGGAACGCCGTGCGCGTCGATGGCGGCGCCGCCGACCAGACCTTCGCTGACGTCGAAGGTGATGCCGCGCTTGCGGTCCATCCAGTCGATGACCCGGCGGACCTGACGCATCACTTCCGGACCGATGCCGTCACCGGGGAGGAACAGGATCTTCTTGTTGGCGGGCATGGTGCGGTCTCCGCGTTCGATACTCGGTGTGGATGGCTCAGGTGATGACGGTGGCAACGCCCGCTCAACGAAACGATGGCGTATGACCGTAAGAGGTCAACCCCACATCCAGGGCTGGCTGCCGCGCTGCGCGCTTTCGTAGGCGTCGATGGTCGCGGCCTGCTGCATGGTCAGCCCGATGTCGTCCAGGCCGTTGAGCAGGCAGTGCTTGCGGAACGGGTCCACCTCGAAGGGGATGCGGCCGCCGTCCGGGCCGGTGATCTCCTGCTTCTCCAGATCGATGGTGACCACCGCGTTGGCGCCCCGCGATGCGTCGTCCAGCAGCAGGTCAACCTGCTCCTTCGGCAGCTTGATCGGCAGGATGCCGTTCTTGAAGCAGTTGTTGTAGAAGATGTCGGCGAAGCTCGGCGCGATGACGCAGCGGATGCCGAAATCGAGCAGGGCCCACGGCGCGTGCTCACGCGAGGAGCCGCAACCGAAATTCTCGCCGGAGACCAGGATCGAGGCCTTGCGGTAGGCCGGCTTGTTGAGGACGAAGCCGTCGATCTCCTGGCCGTCGGGGGTGTAGCGCATCTCCTCGAACAGGTGCTTCCCGAGCCCGGTGCGCTTGATGGTCTTCAGGAACTGCTTGGGAATGATCATGTCGGTATCGACATTAATCATCGGCAGCGGGGCGGCGACGCCGGTGAGGACGGAGAAGGGTTCCATGGGCCGGTAACCTGTCGGGCAAGGAAGCGGCACGGGGTGCCCGCACCGGGGAAACGGTGAATAGCATCCCGGCCGCGCCAATGCAAAAGGAAGCTTGCCATACGGACGGTGACCGACGTTCAGTGATGGCACGCGGCCCCTCGGGTGCCACCTCGCAATGCTTCGGCGCGGCGTCGATGCCGCGTCGCGCGGTGATACCGCGCCGACTGGACGGCGTCAGAGCGCCATGAAGTCCTGATAGTCCTCGACGAACTCCACTGGCACCACCACAGTGTTCCCGTTCACGGAGAGCTCGACATCGGCAGCGGGACGGTGTGGTTGGTTCTTCCGGACCGCCATCCGGATGCGCAGACCCCGGCCATCGGTGGGGATCGACATCTGGGCGTCCGGGACGTGAAGGCGTTCGGCCAGCTCCCGCCCCTGTTCCGAAATGATGGTGCGCATTTCGTTGAAGGTCGCCTTGCGTACGGTCGCCATCGGTCCGAACCCTCCTGCTGTCCGTCACACGGGAGTCAAATGGCTAACGCCAAGCGCGCTGCAAAGTTCATTCAACACATACGATATCGGGTTCACAAGGGTTTGATTGGGCGACCCCGCGAACAGCAGCCCGACCAGTTCGTGGTCACCGTTCAGCACCGGGCTGCCGCTGTCGCCCGCAGCGCTGAAAGGTCCTCCATTGTCGGCCGTGGCGGCAACGATGATCTGGTCCACGAACAGTGCGGTGCCGCCGGGATAGCCGACGGTCGAGCGGCCGGCCACGCTGACGACGTCTCCTTCGGTCAGGCCGGTCGTGCGCCCCATCTTGTAGACGAGCCCCGGGCCGACCAGCGTGCCGTTCTGGTCGAGGTCGTAGGGTGCTGCGACGCCCAGCATCCGGCCAGCCAGCCCGACCCGCTCCATCTGCGACCGGTCCACCGCGTCCAGTAGCTCGGCGGCGGCCGCGTCGACACGGTTGTGCGGCGTTGCCGACGGATTGGGAAACTGGAGCGGCACTGCCGCCGTGAAGCGCGCGATCTCGAACTGGGTGGCAAGGCTCGTCACGGTGGTGAACCGGGCGAGTTCGGCCTGGGTCAGGTCGAGGGTGCCGGGCTGCACGATCGGCTCATGCAGGGCCGCCGCGTTCGACCGGCCGATCACGTGATTGTTGGAGATCAGGTAGAGCGTGCCCTTGTCGTCGCGAGCGAAGAAGCCGAGCGTGCCGACGTCGAGGATGCGGGGGTAGAGGAACGGATTGGTGATGCCGATGCCGGCACGGGGGCTTTGGAACCGCTTCTGCAGGTCGAGGGTGGGGGGCGCCCCTCCATACTGGCCGCGTTGGTTCGCCGGCACCTGCAAGCCCGGCAAAGGCTGGAACCGTCCCCCGGATTCGACGACGTTCACCGCGTCGGACCCGGAGTCGGCGAGGAGTTCGTGATCGCGATCCGTGGTCATGGACAGCAAGGCGTCTCCCGCCGTCCGGATCAGGGCGGTTTCCGGGAGCTTCTTTTCGACGTAGACCGCCACGCAGAAATCCCGTGCGCCGACCACCGGCCCGCCATCCTTCGTCCCGACCGCGACCGCAACGACACCGGGTTGATCGAGGAGATGCAGGGAATATCCATCGACGATATTTTTCGCGTCCTCGAAGTTCATGATCGGCACCTGATATCGAAAAGGAGAGTATTTTCGAATTTGCACCACCTTTATGAGGTTGACAAGCCTTGTGCGGAGGGCGCACACGCTGCCGCGTGTCGTGAATGTCCAACCCATCGAGCCCGATGCCGTTCTTTTCCGCCCCCCGCCTCCTCCGCCAGTTCGGTGCCTTCGGGGTGGTCGGCGTCATCGGCTTCGTCGTGGATGTCGGGGTGGTCTGGCTGTGCCTGCGGTTGGGCGGGCTCGATCCCTATGCGGCGCGCGCCGTGTCCTTTCTTGTCGCCGCGACGACGACCTGGGCGCTGAACCGCGCCTTTACCTTCCGCGGCGCCCGGCCGGAGGCGGCGCACCGGCAATGGGCGAAGTTCCTGGCGGCCAACGCCATGGGCGGCGTCGTGAACTATGGCGTCTACGCGGCGCTGGTGGGGGGTGTCGCCTTCTTCGCGGCGGTGCCGGAGGCGGCGGTGGCCGTGGGGTCGCTCAGCGGGATGGGGTTCAACTTCACGGCGTCGCGCGCGCTCGTGTTCCGGAACGCATGACGGTCCGCCGTCCGGAGCATGCATGGCTGTGCTTGCGGGCATGCACCTCTTTTCCGCACCGCGGCATCTTGTCCCGCGACGGGATCTTGCCACCTCAAGGGCAGTGACGGCGTGAGCGGGGGCCGCCGTCCCGATTGACGTTACGACAGACAGGGTACCCCGATGACCATGAAGGATGTGATCGCGGCGTGGGCCGCGGGCGCGATGGCGGTCGTCGTCGCGCTGGGTGGCTTGACGGTCGCGTCGGCCACGTCGACAGCCACCTCGACGGATGGAACGCCGTCCACCATGCGCTCGCTGGAATCCGCCGCCTATGGCGGGGCCGACTGGGCGATGGATGTTTGGGAGACGACCGGCACCATTCCGGCGCGTCCGGCGGTTGGGGACCGCCACGCGCCCGATGACCCGGTCGATCCCGTGCAGGACGAGGCGATGAACAGCGTGCTGGCGGGGCCTTGAGGCCCCTCCAGCCGTTTCGCAGCCACCCGTCTTTTCGTCAGTTGGGCCGCCACCGCGCGAAATGGGCGAACAGCGCCAGGCTGGCCGCCACGGTGGCGTTCAGCGATTCCACCGCCCCGGTGGTCGGCACCGCGAGCCGGCGCAGCGGCAGCCCCTCGGGCAGCCCCTGCCCCTCCTCGCCCAGGACCAGCCGCAGATCGCGCGGCCAGTCGAAGCGCGTCAGATCCTCGCCGCCGCCGTCCAACGCCAGCACCGGCCCGGCGATGCCGCCGAGTTCCGCCCAGGACGGACCGCGCAGCAAGGTCAGCGCGAAGGGGGCGTTGGCCGCGGCGCGCAGGCAGCGGGGGTGGAACGGGTGCGCCGCCTCCGCCATCAGCACCACCCGCCGCGCGCCAAAGGCCGCCGCGCTGCGCAGCGCCGCTCCCAGATTGTTCGGGTCGCCGAGCGCGCAGACCAGCTCCAGCCCCTGCGGCGGCTCCAACGGGTCGAGCGCCGGCATGTCCGGCACCGTGCCCACCAGCAGGGGGACGCCGGTCCCGGCCACGTCCAGCCGCTCGAACAGCGGCTTCGCCAACAGATAGGGGGCGACGCCGGGCGGCAGGGTCATGCATGCCAGCGCGTCGGCGTCGGCCGACAGCGCGGCGACGAAGCGGCCGGGGTGTGCGGCCAGCGCCTCCGGCACCGTTTTGCGGCCGGACAGCAGGAACTGCCCGTGCTTCCGGATGCCACGCCCGTCCAGCACCGCCTCCCACAGCTTGAACTGCGGATTCTGCGGGCTTTCCAGGGTGCGGATGCGGTCACGGCTCATGACCTCCGTCAATAGTGGGCGACGCAGCCCTCCGCAAGCCCCGCCAGCCCCCACCGGCCATGGACTCGCACCCCGGCATGGCCATATAACGGCGTCATGATGCGGGAATTCCTCAAAATGCACGGGCTTGGCAACGACTTCGTCGTGATCGACGCCCGCCGTGATCCCTACGCCCCCAGCGAGGCGGAGGTGCGCGCCATCGCCGACCGCCGGACTGGCGTGGGCTGCGACCAGTTCATCGTGCTGGAACCCGCGGTCACGCCCGGCACCGGCGGCTTCATGCGCATCCGCAACGCCGACGGCAGCGAGGTGTCGGCCTGCGGCAACGCCGCGCGCTGCGTCGGCTGGCTGCTGATGGAGGAGGCCGGGTCCGACCGCGCCGCCTTCGAGACCAACGCCGGCCTGCTGGAGGCGACCCGCGGCCCCGCCGGTACGGTGACGGTGGACATGGGACCGGCGCGTTTCGCCTGGAACGAGATTCCGCTGGCCGGACCGGCCGACACGCTGCGGCTCGACGTCGAGCACGCCGGCTTCGCCGGCCCGGTGGCGGTCAGCATGGGCAACCCGCACGCCGTCTTCTTCGTGGATGACGCCGAGGCGGTGCCGCTGGCCGAGGTCGGCCCGGTGCTGGAGCATCACGCCGCCTTCCCCCAGCGCACCAATGTGGAGTTCGCGACCGTGCTGTCGCCCACCCGCATCCGTATGCGGGTGTGGGAGCGGGGCGTCGGCATCACGCGGGCCTGCGGCACCGGCGCCTGCGCGACCGCGGTGGCCGCCGCCCGCCGCGGCCTGACCGGCCGCAAGGCCGACGTGGAGCTCGATGGCGGCACCCTGACCATCGAGTGGCTGGAGGACGGACGCGTCCTGATGACCGGCCCGGTCGCCCACAGCTTCACCGGCCGGCTGTCGGCCGGTTTGGGCGGGACATGAGCGACGGCACCACCCCCCGCGACCCCGAGATCGTCACCTTCGGCTGCCGGCTGAACGCCTACGAGTCGGAGGTGATGCGCGGGCATGTGCGCGCCGCCGGGCTGGACCGGGTGGTGATCGTCAACACCTGCGCCGTCACGTCGGAGGCCGAGCGCCAGGCGCGCCAGACCATCCGCAAGCTGCGGCGGGAGAATCCGGACGCCCGCATCGTCGTCACCGGCTGCGCCGCGCAGATCGACCCCGCGCGCTTCGCCGCCATGCCGGAGGTGGACCAGGTCCTCGGCAACCAGGAGAAGCTGCAGCCCGAGAGCTGGGGCCTCGCCCCGGCGGAGCGGGTGGCGGTCAACGACATCATGGCGGTGCGCGAGACGGCCGCCCACCTGATCGCCGGATTCGAGGACCGCGCCCGCGCCTTCATCCAGGTGCAGCAGGGCTGCGACCACCGCTGCACCTTCTGCATCATCCCCTTCGGCCGCGGGCCGTCGCGCTCCGTCCCCATCGGCCGCGTGGTGGAGCAGGTCCGGGCCCTGGTCGCCGCCGGCTACAACGAGGTGGTGCTGTCCGGCGTGGACATCACCAGCTACGGCCCCGACCTGCCGGGTGCGCCGACGCTGGGGCAGATGGTGCGGCGGCTGCTGGCGCTGGTGCCGGAGCTGCCGCGGCTGCGCCTCTCCTCCCTCGATCCGGTGGAGATCGACGACGATCTCTGGCGCCTGATCGCCGAGGAGCCGCGGCTGATGCCGCACCTGCATCTCAGCCTCCAGGCCGGCGACGACATGGTGCTGAAGCGGATGAAGCGCCGCCACAGCCGAGCCGACGCGATCTCCTTCTGCGAACGGGCGCGGGCGCTCAGGCCGGACATGGTGTTCGGGGCCGACCTGATCGCCGGTTTCCCGACCGAGACCGACGCGATGTTCGAGAACACGCTGCGCGCGGTGGACGAGTGCGGGCTGACCTGGCTGCACGTCTTCCCCTACAGCCCGCGGCCCGGCACGCCGGCCGCCCGCATGCCGCAGGTGCACGGCGCCGTCCGCCGCGAACGCGCCGCCCGCCTGCGCGAGGCGGGGG
>OFDN01001763.1_pt1 | contig 13305 bp, 19 predicted proteins | sample 1520971 | NCBI WGS metagenome assembly OFDN01 (sample SAMEA94257418, study PRJEB24077) | hot springs metagenome | biome: Aquatic biome; feature: Geographical feature; material: Water | place: India | collected 2012-06-12 | depth 5 m | reverse complement strand
TACCCCTCCGACCGAGGCCTGCGGCCTCGCCCACCTCCCCATCCCTGCGGGACGGGGAGGGACTTTCGCGGTCACTCCCCCAAGAACGCATCCATCGCCGCATTGACTGCCTCGGGCGCCTCCCACGGCACGAAATGCCCGCAGTCCGGCACCTTCACGATGGTGAGCGGGTCGATGATCTGCTCCAGTCCCTCGAGGTTCTCAGGCGGCAGAGCGAGGTCGTCCAGAGCCCAGATCACCAGCGTCGGGATGGTCAGCTTGGGCAAGGCGGGGGGCGTCCAGCCCTCCGGCACTGCGAAAGGCGCGTCCATCGGCGGCACGTCGATCGGGCTCGCACGGTAATAGTTGAGCATCCCGAAGGCGGCGTCACGGTTCTGCCAGTCGCGCAGCAGCTGGTCGCGCTCCTCGGGCTCCATCGCCGTGGGGCGGTCCCACTTCACTTCCTTGAGCAGGAGGCCGGTGAGCCCGTGCTCCTTCACCAGCGCGTCGTTGGCAGGGTCCTTGAACCCGCGGATGTACTGGCTCGCCTCGCGCTGGACAGGGTGAGTGTAGAGCAGGCGCTGGAAGATCGCCGGGTGCGGCGCGTTGGCGATCACCGCGCGGGTCACGCGGGCGTGCTGGCCGCCAAGCGCCACCCCCCAGGCAATCGCCCCGCCCCAGTCGTGCCCGACGATGGTGAAGCTCGCGATCCCCAGCGTGTCGGCGAGCAGGAAGACGTCGCCGATCAGCTTGTCGGGGGTATAGGCAGCGACCTCCTGCGGCTTGGAGGAACCGCGATAGCCGCGCTGGTCGGGCGCGATGCAGCGGAAGCGGTCGGAGAAATGGCGGATCTGGTGCCGCCAGGTGCGATGGCTTTCGGGAAAGCCGTGGAGGAAGATCAGCACCGGGGCATCGACCGGGCCTTCATCGACGATGTCGAGGTGGATCCCGTTCGGAAGGTGCACCCGCTTGAGGTCGAAGCTCATCACTGCTGCTCCAGCTTGTCCATGTAACCCTTGGCGACCATCTCCGCGACCTGATCGAGCAGCGCCTCGGGCGTGCGGCGTGCCTCGCCCATGGCGAGCTCGAAGCCCTCGGCGACGATTATCTCGCGAGTGCCTGTGGCGATCCCGTCAAGCATCTGGCGGGCGGCGACGTCAGCCGGGATGCCCTCGTCGATCGCCTTGTCGCTGCGGCCCCGCGCGGTGCCTTCGGCGGTGAGCGCGTTCCTCGACACATTGGTGGCGACCGAGCCCGGGTAGATGGTGTGGACGCTCACGCCGTTGATCGACAGCTCGGCCCTGAGCGCGTCGGCATAGCCCGCCAGCCCGAACTTGGCGGCGCAATAGGCGGTGCGCATCGGCACCCCGACCTTGCCTGCGATCGAGGAGATGAACCCCAAGGCCCCCGATCCGCGCTCGGCCATGTGGCCGACCAGCCCTTGCGTGAAAGCGATCTGGGCGAGGAGATCGACTTCGATGATGTCGCGGTAGACCTGCATCGAGGTCTTGAGCGCGCGGCTGCGCTGCGAGATGCCGGCATTGGCGAAGGCGATGTCGACGCCGCCCTTCCACGCGATGGCGTTCGCGGTCGCGTCAGCCAGAGCGGCATCATCGCGCACGTCGAAGGCGAGGATCAGGGTCTCGCCGCCGCACTCGGCCGCCACCTCGGCCAGCCGTTCTTCATCGCGGCCCGAGAGCACGACATGCGCGCCCCGCGCCGCGACTTCCCGCGCCAGCGCTGCGCCGATGCCCGAGGATGCGCCGGTGATCCATGCCACCTTGCCTGCGTAGTCCATGTTTCTCTCCCTTTTCCTGGAGAGGTAGCGGGCGGTTCGGGCCCGCGCAATCAGGTTGCGATTGCAGACCGGATCATGGCGGCGAGTTCCACCGGAAACACCGCCTCGTGCCAGCTTTCCAGCTCGTCGAGCGTGAACCAGCGGTGCTGCGTCATCAGCGCCTGCTCGGTCTCGGTGTGCCCTGCGGTGTCGATCCGCGCGTCGTCCACGCGTATCAGAAAGAAGCGCTCGTCGGCCTGCACCGGCTCGCCCTGCACGGTGATGAACTCGGGCGTCATGCGCGCGATCTGCGGGCCGGGATCGGCGATGATGCCGGTCTCCTCGAGCAATTCGCGCCTTGCGGCGTCTTCGAAAGTCTCGCCCGGATCGACCTCGCCGCCTGCGGTCACCCAGAAGGGCGGACGGCCGGGCACGTCATAGCGAAACATCAGCGCGCGGCCCGCGGGGTCGAGCACGATCAGCCGCGCCGCAGGGCGCAGACGCAGGGCGGGGTTGAGGGTCACGCTCACGCTTCCGGCACGCTCGCCTTGATCGCCACCGCGTGCACGCGCTGCCCGACGATGTCCCCCAGCGCCGCGATCACCGCGCGCTGGCGGGCGAGGCGGTTCATCTCGGCAAAGACCGCCGCTTCGATCTCCACCGTGAAATGCGATTCGCCCGAACCGTCGTCGCCCATGTGGCCCGAATGCTTGGCGCTGTCGTTGATGATCGCCAGCCGCGTCGGCGCGAAAGCCTCGGTCAGGAGCGCGTGCATTTCCTCGGCAACCGATCCGGTCATCGTTTTCTTCTCCCTTCGGTGTCACTCCTTTGGAGCACCTGCCAACGCATTGCAAAGCGTCAGGCGGCAGTCTATCCGCGTCGCGATGCCCACCTCGTTCATCGTCATCGACGATTTCCTCGAAGAACCGGATCACTTCCGCGACCTGGCCTTGGGCCTGGACTACCCCGAGCAAGGCGGAAATTACTCCGGTCGCAACAGTGTCCAGCGGCTCGATCTCCCCGGGCTTTCGGACTATGTCTCGCATGTTACCGGGGAGCCGTTAAAGCCGGTCGAGCCGCTTCAGTCGCACGGCAAATGCCGATTGACGCTGGCGAGCGATTCCAAGAACGCCCGGGTTCACGTGGACGATTCCCAGTGGTCCGGCATCCTCTATCTCTCGCGTCCGCAAGACTGCCGCGGTGGGACGCGATTCTTCCGTCACAAGGCGACAGATACCGATCGCGCCCCGATCAACGATAGCGAGGCGCAGGCGATGGGGTATGCGAGCGTGGCCGAGGCGTGCAACACCATCCTCGCCAAGGACAGCCTGCGTCCCGCGGCGTGGGAGAAGACTTTCGATATACCGATGCGCTTCAATCGTCTGGTGCTGCTGCGCCCGTGGTTCTGGCATACCTCCTGCCCCGGTTTCGGGAAAACGGTGCACGATGGTCGACTGATCCAGGTCATGTTCTTCACGCTCGATCCAGCGCGAACGAAGTAGAGGTCTCAGCATTGGGGCTTTTGGCGCTTGGATTTTGCGCCTGCAATCGCCACCTAGCGCCCTCATGCCTTCACCACGATTCCACGGCCGCGTCGAGAGCCCCGGGCGCGCTTGCGAAGCTCCAGGCTGCCGTGAGGCGGGAGAGTTCCGCGCGCCGGGCGTGCGCCCCCACGGCTTCGACGGGCCGGGCGAGTGGCGCTGGTTCTGCCTGCAACACGTGCGCGAGTTCAACGCCGGATACGACTGGTTCGAAGGCATGAGCGCCGAGGAGATCCTGCGCGCCCAGTCGCCCATCGCGGGTTGGCAGACCGAGAGCCGGGTGTTCCGCCCCACGGCGGGAATCGCCGACGGGCCGCGCTGGGCCGACTATGCCGACCCCTTGGAGGCGATCAGCGCCAGCGCCCGCGGCATCAAGTCGCGCGCCGAGCGCGAGGCCAAGGCGGCGATGTCAGGGCGCTTCTCGCGCGAAGAGGCAGCAGCGCTCGAGATCATGGGTTTGGGCTCCGACACCGATCGCACGCGGCTGCGCAGACGCTATTCCGAACTGGTGCGCCGCTACCACCCCGACCGCAATGGCGGCGACCGCGCCCACGAGGCGCAGCTCACCGCCGTGGTCGATGCCTATCAGGTGCTCAAGAAGAGTGCGGCGCTGGCCTAGCCCTGCGCGGCCTTGATGATCGCCGCGTCGATGGCGTTGGCCTCGGCATAGGCGGGTCGCTGGGTGATGCGCTCGACGTAGGCGCGGAACGATGAGCGCTCGGGGATCGAGCCGAACCTGAGGCCCCACACGAACTGGCTGCCCACGTAGGTGTCGGCCATGGTGAAGCGGCTGCCGGCCGCGAAGTCGTTTGTGGACAACCAGCTATCGAGCGCGTCCAGGGTCAGTTCGAAGCTGCCGAAGCCCGCCATCCCGGTCTTGCCCTCGGGCACCTGCCAGCCCATCGCCTGCGCCACGACGGCCTGCTCCAGCGGCCCGGCGGCGAAGAACAGCCAGCGGAAATAGGCGGCGCGCTCGTGCGCGTCGGGGAGAAGGCCTTTGTCGGGGTGGGTCTCGGCAAGGTAGTGGTTGATCGCGGCGCATTCGGTGACGACGTGGTCGTGACCGCCGTGGTGGTGGACGAGCGCGGGCACCTTGTTCATCGGGTTGATTGTCTTGAAGCTCTCCGGGCGCGTGGCCCAGTCGAACACCAACTGCTCGTAATCCGCGCCCGCCTCGTGCAGCGCCCAGCGCGCAATCTGACCGCGGCTCATGGCGACGGTGTAGAAGGTGAATTCGGCCATCGGTGTCCTCCCCTTTCGTCGAAAATCAGGTCTGCCGGAACGCCCAGCGCAGCGTGCGGCCCATGCCCCATGTCGCGGCGCGCGCGGGCAGGGCAGCGAGCACCGGGCGCTGGAGGTTGAGCATCGCGGCCGCCCAGCCGGGCAGCATGGCGACGGCATCGGCGGTGATCATCGTCTGCACGGCCAGCGGCGTCCCCGGGGGGCGCTGCGAGAGCACCAGCTGCGCCACCTCGCGCGCTTCCTTCGAAGTCGCGAGATCGTGGCGCAGCTCGCGGAAAATTCTATCCGCCTCGGCGCGGGTCTCGGGCACCGGATCGGCACCAAGCGCGCGGGCGATGACCGCGAACTGGCGGTAGTATTCGTCCTGCTCGGCCACCGGCATAGCGGGGCGGACATGGCGGAGATAGCCCGCCAGAAAGCTCTGCGCTTCGGTGACATGCACCCAGGCGAGCGTGCGCGGATTGGTCGCCTCGTAGCGCGTGCCGTCGGGGAGCGTCCCGCCGACCTTGGCGTGAATGCGGTTGACCCGCGCGATCGCCTGCATCGCCGCGTCGCGGTGGCCGAAGGTGGTGACGGCGATGAACCGCGCGGTGCGGCGCAGCCGGCCGTGCATGTCCTCGCGGAAATTCGAATGATCGAGGACGCCCTGGAGCGCGTGGGGGTGGAGCATCTGCAGCAGCAGCGCGCGCACCCCGCCGGTCATCATCCCGACGATATCGGCGTGGACCAGCCGGATCGGCGTGTCGCGTTCGAACAGCGCCTCGTCCGAGGGCGGAGTGGGGGTCTGCCCGTTCGCGGTGTCATGGAAAACCCCGCGCACCTGCGAGACCAGCCTGAGGCGCAGCGATTCGAGGGGGTCAGGACGCGCCATACCCGCCAGAGGTAGGTGCAGCGGGCGCGCATTGCCAGCGCCTTCGGCGCGTCAGGCGCGGCGCACGAGTTGCATCAGGGCTGCGGTGGCGGTGTCGAAGATCGCCGGATCGCTGCCGGCGCGGGCCAGCAATTGGGCACCCTGCAATTGCGCGAGCATGGCGGCGGCGAGTGCGTCGGCCTGCGTGGGCCCGCCCGGAACATCGAGAGAGCCGTCCGCCGCCCCGTCGCGAAACAGCTGGGCGAACCAGTCGATCACAAGCGCGTTGGCCGCCGCCAACCGATCCAGCATCGCCGGGCTCGCTCGCTCGCCGTCGCCCGCGATCGCGGCGCACAGGCACATCGACGAGCCGTCGCCCAGCGCATCGCGGTAGAGGCTGACCGCCGCCCGGAAGGCCCCGGCAGCGTCCGGCTGCACGGCGCGGAAGACAGCCAGCGCCTCCTGCAGCCGCGCCACATAGCGCTCGAGCACGGCGAGGCCGAGATCGGCCTTGGCGGGGAAGTGGTGGTGGATGCTCGCCTTGCGGATCCCCGCTTCGGCCGCGAGGTCGGCATAGCTGAACCCGCCGAACCCGCGCGTGCGGATGGCGCTCTCGCCCAGATCGATCAGAAGCTCGCGTGTCGACATCCCTACCAACTAGTAGGTTGACTCGGGTGAATCAAGAGCTACTACGCCTACCTACTGGTAGGTTGATCACCAGCAAGGAGAGACAAGATGCGCATTTACGATGTCGAAGGATTCGCCAACCCGGCCCGCGTCCGCATGGCGCTGGCCGAGAAAGGCGCGAGCGGGCAGGCGGAATTCGTCACGGTCGATGTGATGGGTGGCGAACATCGCTCCGCCGCGTTCCGCGCCCGCAATCCCGATGCGACGGTGCCCTGCGCCGAGCTTGCGGACGGCACCCACATCGGCCGCTGCACCGCGATCATCGAATACATCGACGGCACCTTCGCCGGCCCCTCGCTGATCGGCGACACCCCGCGCCAGCGCGCGATCACCCAGATGATGAACCTGCGTGCCGAGGAAGGCCTGGTCGACGCGGTCGCCGCCTGGTTCCACCACGCGACCGAAGGTCTGGGTCCGCAACTCGAAACCGACCAGCTTCCCGAGTTGGGCGAGCGGGGCTATCGCAAGGCGCAAGCGACGATGCGCTATCTCGACACGGTGCTCGCCGATCAGCCGTTCATCGCCGGTGACATCTACACCATGGCCGATATCACCGCCTTTGCCGGGCTCGCCTTCGCCGATTTCGCAAAGGTCGAAATCCCGGCGGACCTTGCCCACCTGCGCAGCTGGCGCGAGCGTGTCGCGCAACGCTACTCGGACAACTGAGATGCAGATCAACGCCGACTTCGCCGCCCCCGTGATCGTCGCCACCGACAGCCTGCCGTGGCAGGCCTCCCCCATGGCCGGGGTCGACCGGCGGATGCTCGACCGCGTCGGGGGCGAGGTCGCGCGGGCGACCAGCATCGTGCGCTATGCCCCGGGCAGCACCTTCCCGGGCCATGTCCATGCCGGCGGGGAGGAGTTCATCGTCCTCGACGGCGTGTTTCAGGACGAGCATGGTGACTACCCGGCGGGCACCTATGTTCGCAATCCGGTGGGGACGGCGCATGTGCCGGGCTCGGCGCCGGGGTGCACGATCTTCGTCAAGCTGTGGCAGTTCGACCCCGAAGACCGGGCGCAGTTCGCGCTCGATCTCGGCGCGCTCCCGCTCGCGCCCGATCCGGCACGGGCCGGGGTGGCGAGCGCGGTGCTGAGCGCACGGCCCGACGAGGACGTGCGGCTCGAGGTGTGGGCGCCGGGTGCAAGCGACACGCTCGCCGCGCCCGGCGGGTTTGAACTGCTGGTGCTTGAGGGCAGCCTCGCTCACGAGGGCGGCACGCTCGCCCGCCACGGCTGGGCACGCTTTCCGGAGGGCGCCGCGCTGCCGCTCGCGGCTGGCCCCGAAGGCGCGCGAGTGTGGATCAAGCGCGGGCACCTCGCGGTAATCCGGCTGCCGGGATAGCACGCCGCACTTGCAAATTAAGCAGGCCGCGGAAGGCAAAGCATCGCTTGCAGCAGCGCGCCTTGCGCTCTAACCGAACGCCACGATGACTGCATCTTCCCGCTCCACTGTCGCCGGCGCCAGCGCCATGCCCAACCAGCCCGACACCACGGTCGACGTCCGCGAGGTGTTCGGCATCGATGTCGACTGGCAGGTTCCCGCCTTCTCGGCGCGCGACGAGCACGTGCCCGAGACCGATGGCGCATATGTCTTTGATCCGGACACGACGCTGGCGATCCTCGCAGGCTTCGCGCACAACCGCCGGGTGATGGTGCAGGGCTATCACGGTACCGGCAAGTCGACCCATATCGAACAGGTGGCGGCGCGCCTCAACTGGCCCTCGATCCGCGTCAACCTCGACGCGCACATCAGCCGCATCGACCTCGTCGGGCGCGATGCGATCGTGCTGAAGGACGGGCTGCAGGTCACCGAGTTCAAGGAAGGCATCCTGCCCTGGGCGCTCCAGCACCCGGTAGCGCTCACCTTCGACGAATATGACGCGGGCCGCCCCGACGTGATGTTCGTGATCCAGCGCGTGCTGGAGTTCGACGGCCGCCTGACCCTGCTCGACCAGAACCGCGTCATCACGCCCAACCCGTTCTTCCGCCTGTTCGCGACCACCAACACCGTCGGCCTCGGCGACACCAGCGGGCTCTATCACGGCACCCAGGCGATCAATCAGGCGCAGATGGACCGCTGGAACATCGTCGTGGCCTTGAACTACCTCAAGCCCGAGGTCGAGCAGCAGATCGTCAAGTCGAAGACCCCGCAAGCGGGCGACAAGCTGATCGCCGACATGGTCAAGGTCGCCGAGCTGACCCGGCAGGGCTTCATGAACGGCGACATCTCGACCGTGATGAGCCCGCGCACGGTCATCACCTGGGCACAGAACGCGGCGATCTTCGGCTCGACCGGCTTCGCCTTCCGTCTCAGCTTCCTCAACAAGTGCGACGAGGCCGAGCGCACGCTGGTGGCCGAATACTACCAGCGCGTGTTCGGCGAGGATCTTCCGGAAGGGGCGGGGAAGAAGCGGTAAGCGATGCGGCGGGCGCTCGTCACGGTTCTCGCGCTGCTTGCCGCGCCGGTTGGTGCCCAGCAGGCCGACAGAGCACCCCAGATCGCTCCGCCGCCACCACCCTATCCCCGGGAAGCTCGCGCCGAGGGCGTCAAGACAGTCGATATTCCGCAGGCCGCCAAGGATGCGGGCCATAATGGGCGGGCGACCTACACCGCCACGGTCGGGCCCGACGGCAAGCTGATTGCGCTGGTGCTCAAGGAGAGCAGCATGTCGCCCGCTATCGACGCTGCAGTGAAGGCGCATGCGGAGACACTCAGGTTCTTCCCCGCCACCGACATGGACGGCAACAAGGTGCAGGGCACGGTCGATGTGTCGATGGCCTATGCCCGTCACGATGCCGACAGCCCGGGCGGTGGGATCGCAACCTATACTTGCGGCGACCTGGTGCGCGAATGGGACTGGTTCAGCGCCGCCAATGCCGGTCGGCGCAAGCTGTTCTGGCCGATGAACGCCTATACCTCGCTGACATCGGTTCAAGCGATGCGGCAAGGCATCACGCCGAGCCCCGAAGGCCGCCAGATCGTGCGCGCCCAGCGCGAAAAGATGTGGGCCAAGCTGATCAAGCGCTGCCGCAAGCAGCCGGCGCGGCTGATGCTCGAAGAGGTGGACCGGCCGCAAATCTACGCTGCTCTGCTCAATTCGTTCTGACCGCTTGCTAGCCACTGTCCTAGCCTGATAACACAGCGCTAACCATGGCGTTCTTCGACCGATTCTGGAAAGGCTCCCGGGCTCGCGCAGACGAGGGTGCAGGCACGCCCGCCGGGTTCTTTCCGCTCTACGAATCCGCGCGTCCCCTCGACGATGATGACTACGACGACCTGCCGCGCCCGCGCGTTTCGGCCAATCCTGCCTTCGACGACTGGGATGCCAAGCTCGGCCTCGTCGACGAGGCGCTCGCCGCGACCGAGAAGAAGCGCCTCAGGTGGTGGCAACGCGATTACTGGCGGCAGCGCTCCAAGCTGTGGTGGACGGGGCGGGGGATCATGGCGTTCTTCGCCGTTATCGCGCTGCTGATCGGCTGGCTGACGGTCACCGCGCCGCTCTCCAAGAGCCTCGAGCCGATCGCCCCGCCGCAGGTCACGCTGCTCGCCAGCGACGGCACGCCGATCGCGCGGCAGGGGGCGATCGTCGAGGCGCCGGTGAAGGTGGCCGACCTGCCCCCGCACGTGGTGCAGGCCTTCATCGCGATCGAGGACCGGCGGTTCTACAGCCATTGGGGCATCGACCCGCGCGGCATCGCCCGGGCGGCGTGGACGGGGTACGGGGGCGGCTCGACCATCACCCAGCAGCTCGCCAAGTTCACCTTCCTCTCCCCCGAGCAGAGCCTCACCCGCAAGGCGCGCGAGGCGCTGATCGCGCTGTGGCTGGAAGGCTGGCTGACCAAGGACGAGATCCTCGAGCGCTACCTGTCGAACGCCTATTTCGGCGACAACCAGTACGGCCTGCGCGCCGCGTCCTTGCACTATTTCTACCGCCAGCCCGAAAAGCTGCGCCCCGAACAGGCGGCGATGCTGGCGGGATTGCTGCAGGCACCTTCGCGCTATGCGCCCACCAGGCACTACGACAAGGCGAAGAAGCGCATGGAGCTCGTCATCGACTCCATGGTGGATGAGGGCTACCTCACCCGCACCGAGGCCGACGCGCTGCCCGATCCACGCATCGACGTGCGCACCCGCGACGACAACCTGCCGACCGGCACCTACTTCGCCGACTGGGCGCTGCCACTCGCCCGCGAGGGGATGGAGGCGGGCTATGCCAAGCAGGTGCTGACGACGACGCTCGATTCCAGGCTTCAGGCGCTCGCCAGCCGGATCGTCGCGCGCGCGCCGCTCGGGGGGGCGCAGGTTGCGCTCGTCGCGATGCGCAAGAACGGCGAGGTGGTGGCGATGGTGGGCGGGCGCGACTACAAGGCCTCGCCCTTCAACCGCGCCACCCAAGCGCGCCGCCAGCCGGGTTCGACCTTCAAGACCCTCGTCTACCTTACCGCGCTGGAGGAGGGCTGGGAGCCCGACGACACCATCCCCAACACGCCGGTCACCCAGGGCAGCTACCGCCCGAAGAACGCGCGCGAGCAGTACTCGGACCAGATCACGCTCGAGGACGCCTTCGCCTCATCGAGCAATGTTGCGGCCTTCCGGCTGTTCCAGGCGGTGGGGAGCGAGAAGGTCATCCGCACCGCGCGCCGCCTCGGCATCACCGCGCCGATGGCCGAGGGCGACCCGAGCCTCGCGCTCGGCACCTCGGCGATGACCCTGATGGAGCTCACCGCGGCCTATGCCGGAATCGCCGCCAATGCGTACCCTGTCGAGCCCCACGCCTTCCCGCGGGGCGAGCGCAGCTGGTGGGAGTGGATGACCACCCGCACCAGCGCGTTGTCCTCGGGCGATCACGAGGACCTGGAAGGCATGCTCCGCGCTGCGATCAACCGCGGGACGGGGCGGGCGGCCGCGCTGCCGATCGCGAATTACGGCAAGACCGGCACCACCCAGGACTACCGCGATGCGCTGTTCGTGGGCTATGCGGGCGACCTTGTTGTCGGCGTGTGGATCGGCAAGGACGACAACACCCCGCTCCCCGGCGTCACCGGCGGCAGCTTGCCGGCGCGCATCTGGCGCGACTTCATGCTTTCGGCACTCAAGATCGACGCCGCGCCCGCGCCCGCGCCCGTGGATACCCCCGACCCCGAAGGCCCGGTCCAGCCGCTCGACGTGCTCGAAGGGGGCGAAATCCCGCTCGGGCAGGAGGGCACGTCCTTGCGCGTCGACGAGAACGGAGTGTCGCTGCGGCAGGACGGCGTGCCGGTCGAGGTGCGGGTCGATGAGGGCGGGGTGGTGGTCAGGCCTGCGCCCGCGCCCACGCCGCCGCCCTAGACCATCAGGATATTCATCACGGCCGTCGCGATCGGGCGCGTGCGGTCCGATTGCCATGCCTCGACCGTGACATTGGCATTGCGCCGCCCCAGCCGCGTGATGCGACCCACCGCGAAGCTCGCCTGTGACTTGCCCGCGGCGAGATATTGCACGGTGATGTTGATCGGCTTCAGCAGCGGATCGCGCCCCGCCGCCAGCAGCGCGGTGCGCAAGGCGGCATAGCCTGCATTCTCCAGCAGCCCGGCGGTCGCGCCGCCGTGGAAGTGCTGCGGGCGGCCTTCGACCATCGGCCCGAAATCGACCGTCAGCACCGGCATCCCGCCCTCGTCCTCGCCGGTGAGGCTGAGGCCGAGCGAGCGGGCATAGGCGGGGAGCTCCAGTCCCTCAGGCATCGCCGCCTCCACCCAGCGCCGGATTGGCCTCGCGCGGATCGGCGCCGATGGTCATGAAGCAGCCCGCGACATGGGCAACCGGATCGGCGAGGTCGTCGTCATAGGCGATCCCGCGCACGAAGGCGGCCGAGCGCGTGATGCGGTAGCATTCGACGCGGCCCCTCACGCTCGCCCGCTCGCGCGCGGGGCGCTGATAGTCGACGCGCAGATCGAGCGTCGCGACCGGCTGGAAAGTGCCGCGCGTCTGCCAGATCGCCATGCCGCTCGCCATGTCCATCAGGCTGATGATCGGGCCCGAGGCGAGGACATGCTGGCTCGAATCCCCGATCAGATCCTCGCGCCACGGCAGTTCGAGTTCGACCCAGTTGTCGCCCTGCTCGGTGAACCTGAGGCCCAGCCAGCCGGTATGGCCATGCCGGAAGAACCACTTCGAGGCTTCGCGCGCGTCGAACCGGGGGGTGGCGGGGGTGTTCATGGGGGAGCGCATAAGGGCAAGGCGGCGCGGCGCACAATGGCTTATTTTGACGTGGGCGCGGTGGGCCGCGCTCAACCTGTCAGCTTCAGCACGAGAACGTAGAGCACGACCCCGAAGAACGGCACGATGATCACGAGGGCAATGATCGTGCAGCCTTTCTGAACGGGAAGCGGCAGGCGAGCGAACAGGAACCTGCCCAAGGAGATCAGCAGGTCGCGGATAATCCAGTTGATGAGGTCGCCCATGCCTTGCCCCTGATCGGCGGTTCAGCTGCCCAGCACGATCACGCCAAGCGTGATCACTGCGGCCAGCACCAGCACGATCAGGAACAGCCGCCAGCAGCCCCGTCGCCGCCGACTCCTTGCGTCGTAAGCGAAGCCATCGGCACCGATGTCGGCCAGCACATCGGCGGCAACCTCGACTGCGCCGCCGATCGCTTCCCCGACCGCCTCTTCGACCATCTAGAGCACGCCCCCTGCCAGCCGGTCGATTGCCCCCTGCAAAATCACCGCCGCCGCATGGCTGTCGATCGCGGCGGCGCGTTTGGCGCGGCTCATGTCCTGGCCGATCATCGCGGCTTCGGCGGCCTGGGTCGACCAGCGTTCGTCCCACAGGAGGATCGGGAGGGCGAAGGCCTCGGCGCAGTTCCTGGCATAGGCGCGGGACGCCTGCGCGCGCGGGCCTTCGGAGCCGTCCATGTTGCGCGGCAGGCCGAGGACGATCCCGCGCACGGAACGGCTCTTGATCAGCGCAGCGAGAGTCTCGCGGTCCTTGCCCCACTTGCCGCGCTGGATCGTGGTGCCGTTGGTGGCGAAGCGCCAGCCCGCGTCGCAGGTCGCGGTGCCGATCGTTCTGGTGCCGAGGTCGAGCCCGAGCAGGACGCCGCCTTCCCCTACGGCCTCCCCGAAGCCGCGCGCGTCCTCGAAGATCAATTGGCGGGTTTCCACGCGTCCACCCGCCGCGCCACGTCCGCCTTGGTGTTCGCCCAGAACAGCGGCAGGTCGTAGACGTGGTAATTGTTGCCCGGCAGCAC
>OFDN01001762.1_pt1 | contig 13309 bp, 13 predicted proteins | sample 1520971 | NCBI WGS metagenome assembly OFDN01 (sample SAMEA94257418, study PRJEB24077) | hot springs metagenome | biome: Aquatic biome; feature: Geographical feature; material: Water | place: India | collected 2012-06-12 | depth 5 m | reverse complement strand
CGGCGGCCAGCAGGCGGCGCCGGCGCGCGCCGGTGGCATCGGGGAACGGGGTGGGTGGGGACTGCATGGTGTGGGAAACAGGGAGGAAGAAGTGGAAGTCAGCGCCGCTCGCCCATGCGTTCCATCGCACGCTCCAGCGCGCCGTCCAGCTCGGAGGCCAGGTCGGAACGCAGGCTCTGCAGGCGCAGCAGCACGGCCTTGGCAGGGTCGATCTGGCCCTGGGCCACATGCAGCAGGCCCAGGCGCAGCAGCGCAAGCCGCGAGGCCGGCTCGATGCTCAGCGCCCGCTCGGTGTAGCGCTGGGCGCTGGCCAGGCGGCCCATCTCCTGCTGCGCCAGGCCGCGCATCAGCCAGGGCTGGGCATCGCTGCCGTCCTCGCGGGCCCAGGTGGTGGCGAACTGGTCCAGCTCCTGCCAGCGGCGCTCGCGCGCATACACCGCGGCCTGCAGGAAGCGCGGCTGGGTGGTGGTGGGCTGCTCCCAGAACGGCGCCTCGGCCGCGCGCAGCGAACCGATGGGCTGCAGCGCGCCATCGGCCAGCAGCGGCCGCAGCCAGGCCACCGGCGCGGAGAAGTAATGCGCATGGCCGCCACGCAGCCGGAAGGTGAGCACCGCCACCAGCCGCTGGGCATCGTCGAACAGGCCGCCGCCGCTGGCACCGGAGCTGAACCAGTTGGTGCTCTGCACCACCTGCGCGGCGTCGAAGCGGTGCAGCGCCACCACCTGGCCGCGGCTGTGCTGCAGTCCCTGGCCGCCGGTGAAGCCGATGGCGCTCACCGTCTGGCCCGGCTGCAGCGGCTCGTCGCCCAGCGCGGCCGGCGGTGCGCCCAGGCGCGGCACCGACAGCACGCACAGGTCGTGGCGGGTGTCGGCGGCCTGGGCCTCGGCGGTATAGCGCAGGCCGCCGCGCAGCACATGCACCTGGCCCGCATCGCGGGTCACGTGGCAGTTGGTGACCACCTTGTCCTCGGCCACCACCACGCCGCTGCCCAGCGCGAAGCCGCCCTGCGACCGCAGCACCTCCACCTTGACGATGCTCTGGCCCACCTGCACCAGGGCCGCGCCTTCCAGCGCCGCGGCGGGCAGGCCGGCCGTGGCCAGCAGCCACGCCAGCAGCAGCGGCCGCAGGAGGGCACCGCGCTCAGTTGCGCCGGTCGCCCGCGGTATCGAGCAGCGGAACACCGAACTCCTTCAGGATGGCCTGGATGTCGGCCTGCTTGGCGGTGATCAGGCCTTCGATCTGCTGCTTCCATTCGCGCTCGCCGTAGCGCACGCCCATGGCCATCTCGTAGTCGAACTGCACCCCCGGCTCGGAGGCCAGCGGCAGCACCGCCAGCGGCGGCTGCTTGACGCGTTGGGCGAAGTAGCCGGCGATGGGACCCCAGACGATGGCGGCGTCGATGTTGCCGGCGGCCAGTTCCTTCTCGATGATCTCGCCGGGGTACTGCGCGGGGTCGGCGCTCATCATCTTGTAGGGCACGCCCTGGTCCACCAGGTCGTGCTTCCTCAGCCAGTCGCTGGCCGGCGAACGGTCGTAGATGCCGATGCGCAACCGCTTCAGCCGCTCGGGCGGCAGCTTGAGGAAGTCGTCCACCGAGGCCACGTCGTCCAGGCCGCGGCCGCGGTTGACCACCAGCGCATAGGTGCTGCGGTAGTAGGGCTTGGTGACCGACACCCCCTGATCGAAGCCCACCGGCACGCCCATCACGATGTCGCAGGGGTAGTCCTGACCCGGCAGCTTGTAGCGCAGCGTGTTGCGGATGAAGGCCATGCGCTGCGGGAACGAGTAATAGGTGACCGGCAGCCCGAGCGACCGCCCGAACAGCTCGGCGATGCGGTTCTCGATGCCCTCGCCCTTGACGTTGGAAAAGGGCAGGTTGTTCGGGTCCTGGCACACCCGCAGCGCCTGGCGCGGCGCGGGGGCGTCGGGGGCCGAGGTCTGCGGCGGCTGCTGCTGCGCGGGCTGGGCCTGCGCAGCCCCACCCACCGCCGCGGCGATCGACGCGGCCGCCAGCGCGGCCAGCAGCGGGAGGTTGCGTGCAGTCATGTCGGCGTCCTCAGGGAATCGGGCTGACCTTGGCCTGGGTGATGGCCCCGTCGGAGCGGCCCTTGAGATAGGCATACAGGTTGTCGATGTTGTTCATCACCATCTGGTTGGTGCCGAAACTCTGCATGCCTTTTTCAAGGCGCCCGTCGCGCACGGTCTTGATGAACTCCTCCTTGCTCAGGGTCTTCATGCTGGTGATGAGCGAGGGGCCCACCATGCCTTCCTGGTTGGCGCCGTGGCAGCGGTCGCAGGCCGCGGCCCGCCAGGCCCGGAAGCCGTCCATCGTCTTGGCGTCGACCTTGGTGCCGTCGACCACCGTGTAGAGCTTGTCCTGCGCTGCGCTGGCCATCGTGACACCTGCGCAGGCCAGCAGTACCAGCATCTGCTTCAACTTCATGTCTCGTCCGTCCTTCTCGCTTGAAAAAAAGGGGGCCGGCCCGCCGATGTCCCGGCGGGAACCTGCCCCCCACCCATCCAACTTGTCAGTGCCTTGCGCGCGGATCAGTTAGGCAAGGCAAACACTGTGAGCGAACCGCCCAGCTCGGTGTATTGGGACAGTTCCCTGTACCCGCCCACCGCGCCCAGGCCGTCCTGGTCCTTCTCCAGGCCCGCGGCCATGCCGATGCCGGCCCAGCCGCCGATGCCCGAGAACACGCCGATGTACTGCTTGCCCTTGTGCTCGTACGAGAACACGTTGCCGATGATCCCGGAGGGCGTCTTGAACTTGAACAACTCCTTGTTGATGTCGTTCTTGTCCACGCACTTCATGTAGCCCTCGAGCGTGCCGAAGCAGGACAGGCCGCCCGCGGTGTTGAGCGAGCCGCTCCACACCGAGAACTTCTCCGGCTTGCTCTGCACGATCTTGCCGGTGCCGGCGTTCCAGGTGATGAAGTTGCCCATGCCGCCATGGCTGCCCGGGGCCGGGTACATCGACAGCGTGGCACCCACGTACGGCTGGCCGGCCGTGTACTCCACCTTGAACGGCTCGTAGTCCATGCACACGTGGTTGGTCGGCACGTAGAACAGCTTGGTCTCCGGATCGAACGAGGCGGGCTGCTGGTCCTTGGAGCCCAGCGCCGCCGGGCAGATGCCCTTGGTGTTGACGTCAGGACCGTTCTGCGCCGTGGAGTACTTGGACACCACCTGCGGCCGCCCGGTCTTCATGTCCACGTGCGTGGCCCAGTTCACCTGCGGGTCGTACTTCTCGGCCACCAGCAGCGCACCGGTCACCCGGTCCATGGTGTAGGCGAAGCCGTTGCGGTCGAAGTGCACCAGCGCCTTCGTCGGCTTGCCCTTGACGTCGATGTCCGCCAGGATCATCTCGTTGACGCCGTCGAAGTCCCACTCGTCGAACGGGGTCATCTGGTAGACCCACTTGGCCATGCCGGTGTCCAGGTCACGCGAGAAGATGGTCATGGACCACTTGTTGTCGCCCGGGCGCTGCGAGGGGTTCCAGGTGGAAGGATTGCCGGTGCCGTAGTACAGCGAGTTGGTGGCCTTGTCGTAGCTGAACCAGCCCCAGGTGGTGCCGCCGCCGATCTTCCACTGGTCGCCCTGCCAGGTCTTGAGCGACGAGTCCTTGCCCACCGGCTTCATCGCGCCGTCGGTCCAGGTCATCGTCTTCTCGGGGTCCATCAGCATCTCGGCGTCGGGGCCCACGCTGTAGCCCTTCCAGGCCAGCTTGCCGTCGCTCAGGTTGTAGGCCGCGATGAAGCCGCGCACGCCCCACTCACCGCCGGAGATGCCGGTGATCACCTTGTCCTTGAAGATGTGCGGCGCATTGGTGTTCACCGCGCCCAGCTTGGGGTCGCCGTTCTTGGTCTGCCACACCGGCTTGCCGGTCTTGGCGTCCAGCGCCACCAGCATCGAGTCGGCCTGCTGCAGGATGACCTTGCCCTCGGCATAGGCCAGCCCGCGGTTGACGGTGTCGCAGCACATCTGCGGGATCACCGCCGGGTCCTGCTTGGGCTCGTACTTCCACTTGATCTTCTGCGTGTCGAGGTCCAGCGCGAACACCTTGTTGGGGAACGGCGTGTGCAGGTACATCGTGCCGTCGATCACCAGCGGCGAGCCTTCGTGGCCGCGCAGCACGCCGGTGGAGAAGGTCCAGGCGACCTGCATCTTGCCGACGTTGCTCTTGTTGATCTGGTTCAGCTTGCTGTAGCGCTGGTTGAACATGTCGCCCGCTTGCATCGCCCAGTTCTTGGAATTGGCGATGTTCTTCTCCACGTCGGCATTGGCATACGCCAAGGCCGGGAGAGCCAACAACGCAAGCCCCAAGCGCTGCGCATAGCGAACGCTCGATTGCCGGGAAAGCTTCATCGATGTCTCCTTCTCTGGGTGGTCTGGGGTTGTGCGAAGGTCCGCCACCGAAGCCCTTCGATGCTGGTACGCAGGCAGGCTGGTCCGCAACAACCATGCCCATCGCCGGCAACCGGTGCGCCGGCTCCGGGCCCTGCAACGGGCCGCACGGGGCCGGTGGCGGCCCAGGTGCCGGATGCGCTAGGTGAAACCCTGAAATTGCAGGCTTGCAATTGGCCGCAGGGCGGCTAATCCACCTGTCTAGGCAAGTGCCGACTGGGGAAAGCCCTGAGTGCATCGGGGACCGGTGCGGCCGATGCCGCAGCGCAGCACGGCTGCCGCTTCGTCGCAGGCCGCGACAGTGCAGGCCGCATTTTTGGCGCAGAGTGTTGCAACAAGAGTGCAGGGCTGTCGCTTGCCGCAGAATGGCCTGCCCGTGGCCCCTGCCGGACGCGCAAAGGCGCGGAAGTTGCTGGCTGCAGGCCAGAACCAGATGTCCCCTCCATGCTCCGTACCCAAGGCCTCACCAAGCGTTATGGAAAGCACGCCGCGCTGCAATCGCTGACGATGCAATTGGGCGCCGGCCAGTTCACCGCCCTGCTGGGGCCCAACGGCGCGGGCAAGTCCACGTTGTTCCAGGTGCTCACCGGTCTGTTCGCGGCCGACGAAGGTGAGGTGGAGGTGGCAGGCCATTCGCTGCGCCATGCGGCCACCGCGGCGTTGCGCCACATCGGCGTGGTGTTCCAGCAGATGTCGCTGGACCTGGACCTGAGCATCCGCCGCAACCTGCTGTTCCAGGCCGACCTGCATGGCCTGCCGCGCAGGCTGGCGCTGCAGCGCATCGAGGCCGGCTGTGCGCGGCTGAACCTGGAGCCCGACCTGCAGCGCAAGGTGCGCGAGCTGTCCGGCGGCAACCGCCGCAAGGTGGAGCTGGTGCGGGCCTGGCTGCACGAACCCGCGGTGATGCTGATGGACGAGGCCACCGTGGGCCTGGACCCCAGGTCGCGCCGCGACCTGCTGGCCGCCATCCGCGCGGACGTGCGCGAGCGCGGCACCTGCGTGCTGTGGGCCACCCACTGGGTGGAGGAAGCGCAGGCCGCCGACCGCGTGCTGGTGCTGCACAAGGGCAGCCTGCTGGCCGATGGCACGCCCGCCGCGGTGACGCAGGCGCTGGGCGGGCCCACGCTGGAAGCCGGCTTCATCCAGCGCACGACGGGCTGACGCACCACCCCATTCCAAGGAGACACGCACCCATGCCATTCCCTCTCCGTCATGCCGCCGGCTGCCTGCTGGCCCTGGCCTGCGCCGGCGCTGCCGCGCAGGGCACGGCCTACGTGTCCAGCGAGAAGGACGATGCGCTGACGCTGATCGACCTGGGCACACTCACCGTCAAGGGCACGGTGCCCACCTGCAAGCGCGGGCGCCACATGATGCTCACGCCGCAGCGCCAGCTGCTGGTGGCCTGCACCGACAGCAATGCGGCCGACCTGATCGACCCGGCCAGCAACAAGTCGGTGCGGCGCATTCCGCTGGGCGACGAGCCGGAGGCCTTCGACCTCTCGCCCGACGGCAAGACGATCTACGTGTCGAACGAGGACGACGGCGAGGCCAGCTTCATCGACTTCGCCAGCGGCAAGAAGCTCAAGTCGGTGAAGGTGGGCGGCGAGCCCGAGGGTGTGAAGGTGAGTGCCGACGGCAAGCTGGTGTACGTCACCTCCGAGGTGGCCAACCTCGTGCATGCGATCGACGTGGCCAGCGGCAAGATCGTCAAGAACATCAAGGCCGGCAAGCGGCCGCGGCGCATGGCCTTCACGCCCGACGGCCAGCAGCTGTGGATCACCAACGAGCTGGATGCGACGGTGAGCATCGTGTCCACCGCCACGCACGAGGTGACGCACACGCTGAAGTTCGAGGTCAAGGGCGCGCGGGCCGAGGACATCACGCCGGTGGGCATCCAGATGAGCGCGGACGGCAAGCGGGCCTTCGTGGCGCTGGGCCGGGCCAACCATGTGGCCTTCGTGGACGTGGCCGCGCGCAAGGTGACCGACCTGGTGCTGGTGGGCAAGCGGGCGTGGAACGTCACGCTGGACAAGGCCGGGCAGCGGCTCTATGTCGTCAACGGCCTGAGCGACGACGTGACGGTGGTGGACGTGGCCGCGGCCAAGGCCGTCAAGAGCATTCCGGTGGGGCGGGTGCCCTATGGCCTGGTGATCGTGGAGTGAATCCGGCGCGGCCATAAGAAAAGCCCGCGGCCATCTCTGGCGGCGGGCTCGGCTTCCGGACATCGCCGGCCCCTCGGGGTGGCGGATGACGGCTTCTTTGCGCAGGGGTACGAGTTCCCTGGGTTCGCCTCAATCTTGGCGGCGGTTTTGCGCTTCGGACGAGCGGAGTATAGGCCGTATCCCGACTAAATGCTGCGCCGCACAAGCCGGAATTGTTTGCAGATGCAACCATCGTCGTCCCCAGGCCCGCGCGGTCAACAGTAACCGCCTGACGGGCTCGCCAGCCGCCGGACCTGCCGCTACCCTGCCGGCCATGTTCACATGGCGCGTCCTTGAAGAGTCCGACTCCATGCAGCCGCAGGTGCTGCGGGCCTGGCAGGCGCGCCTGGAGGCCCGCGCCGACTGGCTGGCCCGCAAGTACGAGCAGAACCCCACGGTGCGCCAGGGCGTGGCGCTGGCCGCGCAGCGCCGCCTGCTGGCCGAGATGGGCGAGGCCGCCCGCGCCGGCGAACAGCGCGAAGCCGACCTGCAGCACCGGCTGTCCTCGCTGCGCATCGGCCTGGCCGCCGCCGGGCTGCTGGACGACCACTGACGACTAGTAGTGCGGCGGCAGCTCGTCGCGCAGGCTGCGCAACGGCATCGCATCGGGCGCCGGCTGCTCCCGCCGCAGCTGGGCCACCTCGCGCAGCAGCAGGTCGATCTGGGCCTGCTGGCGCACCACGATGTCGTTCAGGCGGTCCAGCAGGTCCTCGGTGAAGCTGGCCTTGATCTCCAGCTCGGTCAGTCGGTCGTCTTCGGTGGACATGGTGTTCAGGCGCCGCCGCGGGGGCCGCGCCGCTGCTCGCGCAGCATGAAGAGGTAGAGGCCTTCCACCTTCTCGCGCGCCCAGGGCGTCTTGCGCAGCAGCTTCAGGCTGGAGGCCACGCTGGGGTCGGTGCTGAAGCAGCGCAGCGGCACCCGCTCCGCCAGGCCGGGCCAGCCGTAGTGCGCTACCAGCGCGGTGACGATGGCCTCCAGCGTCATGCCGTGCAACGGGTTGCGGGGCTGGCTGGCGGGGGCGGGTGCGTCGGTCATGGGGGCGGCAGTATTCCATGGCGGCCGCGCGCGGCGTCAGGCGGCGGCACGCACCCGCACCGGCACCGACTTGACCGCCGGCACCTTGCTCTCGCGCGCATGGTGGTTCAGCGGCACCACCGGGTTGCATTCGGGGTAGTAGCCCGCGCAGCAGCCCGGCGGCAGGTCGTAGGCCACCACCCGCAGGCCGGACACCTCGCGCAGCACGCCGTCGGCCGGGCCGGCATCGGCGGCGGCGCAAGCCAGCGTCACCTGGCTGCCGTCGGCCACGCCCAGGCGCCGCATGTCGTCCCGGTTCATCAGCAGCACGTCGCGGGTGCCCTGGATGCCGCGCAGCCGGTCGTCGTAGCCGTACACCGTGGTGTTGAACTGGTCGTTGCTGCGCAGCGTGACCAGGCGCAGCACGTCGGGGCCGCCATCGCCGGCGAAGGCGGCGTCCAGCCGCGGCGGCACCTTGAACTCGGCCTTGCCGCTCTCGGTGTTCCATTGCCGCTGCGCCGCCGGCAGCGGCCGCGCGAAGCCGCCGGGCTGGTGCATGCGCTGGTTGAACTGCGCGAACTGGTCGGGCCAGGTGGCCTCGATGGCATCGCGCACGCGGCCGTAGTCCGCCACCCATGCGGTCCAGTCCACCTGCGGATTGGGCGCCAGCGTGGCCCGCGCCAGGCCGGCGACGATGGCGGGCTCGGACAGCAGGTGCTCGCTGGCCGGCGCATGCTGGCCGCGGGAGGCATGGATGCAGGCGGTGCTGTCCTCCACGCTCACCGTCTGCACGCCACCGGCCTGCAGGTCGCGCTCGATGCGGCCCAGGCAGGGCAGCAGGTAGCTGGTGGCGCCGGGCAGCAGGTGGCTGCGGTTGAGCTTGGTGGCCACATGCACCGTGAGCTGCAGCCGGCGCCAAGCCGGCTCGATGGCATGGTGGTCGGGCACCGCCCGCACGAAGTTGCCGCCCAGGCCGATGAAGGCCTGCACCCGGCCGTCCAGCACGCCTTCGCAGGCTTCCACCGTGTTCATGCCCTTGTGGCGCGGCGGCTCGAAGCCGTACTGCGCGGCCAGCCGGTCCAGCGGCACCAGCTCGGGCTTCTCGGCGATGCCCACGGTGCGCTGGCCCTGCACGTTGGAGTGGCCACGCACCGGGCAGGCGCCGGCGCCGGGCTTGCCGATGTTGCCGCGCATCAGCAGCAGGTTGACCAGCATGCGCACGTTGTCCACGCCCAGCTCGTGCTGGGTCAGGCCCATGCCGTAGACGCCGATGGTGGCACTGGCCTTGGCATACACCTGCGCGCTCTCGGTGAGCGCCGAGCGCCGCAGGCCGCTGGCGGCCTCGATGTCGGGCCAGGCCTGCGCCCGCACGAAGGCGGCGAAGTCGTCGAAGCCGTGGGTGTGCTGCGCGATGAAGGCGGTGTCGAGCAGCCGTGGCCGGCCATCGGCCTGGGCGGCATCGTCCAGCTCCAGCAGCGCCTTGCACAGACCGGTGATGGCCGCGATGTCGCCGCCCGGCTTCACCGCGTGGTAGCGCGAGGCGATGCGCGTGGTGCTGCGGGTGGCCATCTGCAGCGGCCGCTGCGGATTGGTGAACTCCTCCAGCCCGCGCTCATGCAGCGGGTTGAACACGATGATGGGCACGCCGCGTTCGCTGGCGGCCTGCAGCGGATGCAGCATGCGCGGGCTGTTGCTGCCCACGTTCTGGCCGAAGAAGAACAGGCAGTCGGTGTGCTCGAAGTCCTCCAGCTTCACGGTGCCCACCGGCACGCCCAGCGCGGCCTTCAGGGCCACGGAGGTGCTCTCGTGGCACATGTTGGAGCTGTCGGGCAGGTTGTTGGTGCCGTACAGCCGCGCGAACAGCTGGTACAGGTAGGCCGTCTCCAGCGAGGCGCGGCCGGAGGTGTAGAACACCGTGGCATCGGGCGTGGCCTGCAGCGCCTTCAGCTGCGCGCCGATGTCGGCGAAAGCCTCCTGCCAGCCCACCGGCACGTAGCGGTCGGTGGCAGCGTCGTAGCGCAGCGGCTCGGTGAGGCGGCCTTCGTGCTCCAGCGCCTGGTCGGGCCAGCCCAGCAGTTCGGACACCGCATGGCGGGCAAAGAACTCGGCGCCCACGCGGCGGCGGGTCAGCTCGGCGAAGGTGGCCTTGGCGCCGTTCTCGCAGAACTCGGCCAGGTGCGCATTGGCCGGCTTGGCCCAGGCGCAGGAGACGCAGGCGAAGCCGTCGGGCTTGTTCTGCCGCGCCAGCTCCGGCAGCGCGGTGGGCGCGTCGTCGTCCCGCACGCGGCGCGCGATGGAGCTCACGGAGCCCCAGCCACCCACCGGGCCGTCATAGGGCTGGATCTCGACGTCGTTGCTCATGGCGGGCCTTCGGATGCGGTACTGCGGAACGCTGGCTGCGGCAATCAATGCACCTGCACCGCCCGAGGGTGCGGAACAGCCCTTGCCAAGCCAGCGGGCGGCGCCCTGCCGCGCCACCTGGGCACGGAAGACACATGACGGGATCCGACGACACCCTTGCCGCAAGACTCGGCGGCGCCCTCGCCCTGGCCGTGGTGGCCGGGGCCACGCTGTTGCAGGCGGGCCGGCTGCGCCGCGCACTGCAGGCTGCCCGCGGGCTGGTGGCCGACACCACCGCCTTCACCCAGCGGCCGCACGGCCTGCGGCAGCGCGTGCTGCTGCTGGGCGACAGCACCGGCGTGGGCGTGGGCGGCGGGCCGGCGCAATCGGTGGCGGCGCTGCTGGCGCGCGACCATCCGCAGTTGCAGCTCATCAACGCCTGCCGCAGCGGCGCGCGCCTGCCCGACGTGGCGCAGCAGGTGGCCGCGCATGCGCATGAGCTGCCGCACATGGATGCGGTGCTGGTGCTGGCCGGGGGCAACGACGTGCTCTACACCCGCCGGCTGCCGCAGCTGGAACAGGCCGCCGATGCGCTGATGCGGGTGCTGGCGCCGGTGGCGCCGCGGGTGGTGTGGCTGGGGCCGGCCAACATCGGCCATGCGCCGGTGTTCGTGCCGCCGTTCTCGTGGTGGATGTCGCTGCGCACGCGGCAGGCCGCCCGCATCTATGCGCGCTGCGCACGCCGGGCGGGGGCCACCTACCTGGACTTCTTCCGCGTGGGGGCGGCCGACCCTTTCGTGGCGGACCGCCAGCGCTGGTTCGCGCGGGATGGCATTCACCCCAGCGCGGCCAGCTACCGCTATTGCTACGACCGGCTGCGGCGCAGCGCGCCCTTCAGCCGGTTGCTGCCTGCCGCAGGCGCCCTCAAGGCGCGCGTGACAGCCGCGGGGTGAGGAAGATGGCGTACAGCGCCGACAGGCCCACCAGGATGTAGACCGCGCGGGCCAACACGGTGCCGGCGCCGAAGAGCGCGGCCACCAGGTCGAAGTTGAACAGGCCGACCAGGCCCCAGTTCAGGCCGCCGACGATGAGCAGGATCATCGCGATGGTGCCCACGATGGAAGTGGAATGCGTGCGCACCCCGGGTGCTGCGGTGGTTCGGTCCATGTCGGTACGTCCTTCAAAAGCGGTTGTCGGCGCGGTATTGCGCACAGCGCTGCATGGGCACATGGCGTGCCGTGTGCCGACGCGGATGCCGGGCCGGCTGGCAAGCCGATTGCCGCCTGTACCGGGCCTGGACTGCGAAAGGGCAGCATGCAGATGCCGGTGTCGCGGCTGTTTGCCGTCAGCGTGAGGGAGGTGGTGCCGCTGCTGGCGGCACGCAGCCTGAGCTACACCTTCGGTGAGCAGGGCAGCGACTGGTGCACCGCGCAGGCGCCGGCGCTGGCCTGCAGCCTGCACCGGCTGTACCTGTGTGCATTGGGCCTGCTGTCACAGGGCTTCCTGGCCTTCCATGCGGTGGCGCGCAGCCAGAAGCTGGGCGGCTGCATGCTGCGGCTGCGGGTGGGCGGCACCGGCCGGCTGGGCGCGGATACACAGATGCTGCATGCGCTGGACCGCATGGGCTTCGTGGTGGACGTGGATGCCTCCGGCCGCGCCGGCCAGCCGCGTTTGCAGCGTGCCCATGGCCTGTGTCCCGCGTCGCAGGCACGCATCGAGTTCGCCTGCCTGCCGCTGGCGGGTTTCCTTTTCAGCGCGGCTTATCCGCTGCGCGATGCCCAGCGCGAGCCGGAGCCGCCGCCGGCCAGTGGCCATCCGCGGCTGTGGCTGCTGCAGGGCGATCCGGTGAATGCCGCGTCGGTGGCCAGCCAGGCCCAGGCACGCGGCTGGGCCGTCACCACCCTGCCCACGCTGGACGATGCGCTGCGGCGCGTGCGTGCGCAGCGTCCGGGCCAGGCCTGGCCGGCGCTGGTCATCGCCTTTGAAGGCCCGGGCCTGTCGGTGCTGGCGCTGCAGCGGCTGCGTTTGCTGCTGCCCGAGCGGGTGCACTGCGTGCTGGCGGTGGAGGCGGGATCGCCCTGGCTGCTGCATCCACAGACGCTGCCCGGCTTCGTGCTGGGCTGCCATCCGTTCAGCCGCGGCGACTGGAACCGCTGGACGCAGGCGCTGGCCGGCAGCGCCGACGCACCCAGCGGCGGCACCCGACCGGCCCCGCTGACCACGGCCGACCGCCTGCCGGTGCTGGTGGCCACGCCGCAGCCCGCGCTGCGCACGCTGGCCCGCACGATGCTGGATGCGCTGGGCTACGAAGTGCACCTGGCCGCCGACGGCCCCCAGGCCCTGCAGGCCTGCCAGCAGCGGGCGCCGGTGCTCGCCCTGCTGGACTTCCAGCTGCCGGTGCTGGATGGTTGCGAAGCCACCCGCCGCCTGCGCGAGCTGCAGCGCCATGGCCATGCACCGCCGTGCCGCGTGCTGCTGCTGGCCCATGCCGAAGGCGCGTCCGCCGAGGCCGACACCCTGTCCACCGATGCCCTGTGGCGCGCCCAACAGGCCGGCGCCGACGGTTGCCTGCCGGGCCCGTTGCAACCGGACACCCTGCAGGCCGAGCTGGCGCGCTGGTGCGCCACCCGGCGGGAGCCTGATTTGCTGCAGGCATGCGCATGACGACCCACACCACGCCACCCACCGCCAGCCGGCCCATCCCGCGCGACCCGCAGATGGACAGCAGCCTCGCGCTGATGGCCGACCCCTACCGCTTCATCGGCAGCCGCTGCCGCGAACACGGCACCGACGTGTTCGAGGCCCGGCTGCTGCTGCGCCCCACGTTGTGCCTCACCGGCCCGGAGGCCGCGCGCCTGTTCTACGACGAGGAACGCTTCGCCCGCCGCGGCGCTGCGCCGGAGGCGCTGGAGGCCACGCTGTTCGGCCAGGGCGGCGTGCAGGGCCTGGACGGCGAGCGGCACCGCCATCGCAAGGCCTTGTTCGTCTCGCTGTGCGGGCCGCAGCCGGTGCAGGCCCTGGCGCAGCAGGTGCGCGAGACCTGGCGGCGCACCGCCGCCGGCTGGCGGGCCGGCGAGCCGGTGGTGCTGTATGCCGCGGCGCAGGAGGTGTTCACGCGTGCGGTGTGTGCCTGGGCCGGCGTTCCGCTGCCCGAGGCCGAGGTGAAGCAGCGCACCCAGCAGCTGAGCCTGCTGTTCGATGGCGCAGGCGCGATGAACCTGCAGCACCTGCGTTCGCGGCGTGCCCGCCAGGCCGCCGATGCCTGGGCCACCGGCCTCGTCGAGGCGGTCCGCAGCGCCGGCGTCAGTGCGTCCACCGCGGCCACGGCGCTGGAGCGCATCGCCAGC
>OFDN01001759.1_pt1 | contig 13321 bp, 19 predicted proteins | sample 1520971 | NCBI WGS metagenome assembly OFDN01 (sample SAMEA94257418, study PRJEB24077) | hot springs metagenome | biome: Aquatic biome; feature: Geographical feature; material: Water | place: India | collected 2012-06-12 | depth 5 m | reverse complement strand
CCCGCCTGTCCGAACTAAAGAGCCTGCCGCTCGCCGCCTAAATCTCTGCGGCTCCGCGCCGCGCCGGGTAAGCCCCGAACCTCCCTCTCCTGAGGAACCCCACATGACCTGGACTTTTCAGCCGGAGGCTCCCCTGAGCCTCGGAACGATGGATTGCGTCGACACGCGCCGGATCATCGCCGGACAGCACGGCATGACCTTGGCCGAGATGCGCGCCCTGCACGCCAAGCTGTCTACCTGGCTTGAGCCGCTGCGCTACGTCCGCGATAGCGCCAATCTGGAAGCTGCCCACGAAGGCCCCTGCGCTGCCCTAAGCCTTGCCGACAACATCACCGGCCTGCTGCACGAAACCGGGCTTGAGGATGCAGTCAGCGCCCTGGCCGACCAAATCCGCGAGGCAGAAGGCGGGGTATCCGGCCCCGTCCATCTGTCCGCATTTTTCCCGACCAAAGCCGAACTCGCGAAGGTGGCGTGATGACGGAGGAAGAAAAGGCCGCGCGCCTCAAGCCATTTAGAACAGCGGAGAAGCTTCTGATCTCCCAAGCGTATGCCTTGGCGTCATTGTTGTGCGAGTGCAACGCAGCCCCCCAGCTCGTCTCAACCCTTTTGCTTACGGCTACGGTGGTTGCCGCACAGGACGACGACAATGCCGTAAAAGGGTTGATCGAAGGGATGAAAGCGTTCCTGGCGGACCACGGCGAAATCTCCCCGCCGGGCGAGGCGCTACAATGACCGCCGCCCGCTGCCCCTGCGTCGTGTCGCTCACCGAGGATGTCCCGTTTTGCGCCCCCATCTGGGCATGGGCCTACCTCTTTTGGGGCGCGCTATCCGTCCTGAATGACGATCATTCAAGCGAGCAGGATTTCCGCGACGCGCTTTTGAGCGTCGATGACATCGGCCAACACTGCCCGTTTCCTGCCGTTGCCCGCCGCGCCCGCGCAATCATCGCCGCGATCTTCTGGCGACGTAACCCGCTTCCCCCCGCACCGCCCCACCTTCCCCCGCCCGGCCCGGAGGCCGCTTGATCATGCCGCTTGACGCTCAAGAACCGATCACAATCCGCGCCTCGTCGCTCTCCCTCCTGTTCGACTGCCCTGCGCATTGGGCGGCGAAACATCTGGAAAAAAAGCAGATGCCGACCAGCAGCCGCGCGCTACTCGGTAAGGCGATCCATGCCAGCACAGCGACCTATGACCAAGCCGTTATCGATGGCGATAACGTCAGCATCGACGATGCCGCCGCCGCTGCGGTGGATGCGATCCAGCGCCCCGACGAGGAGGTGATCTGGTCCGATGACGATAACCCGAGGGCGATGGAAGGTGTCGCGCTTAGCCTGCATCGCCGATATTGCATGGAGATTGCCCCCCAGCAGATTTACGTCGCGGTCGAGGCAAAATGCGAGCGCCTCGTGTTCACCGACATCGGCATCGCCCTGACGGGGACGGTTGATCGGGTCCGCCTGCTCAATGACGGGCACGGCATCGCCGATCTGAAAAGCGGCAAGAGCGCGGTTTCTGCTGCGGGCGAGGTCGCTACCAGCGGGCACGCACTGCAAATGGGTTCGTATGAACTGCTGGCAGAGCATGCCTGCGGGATTTCGATCACCGCCCCGGCGCAAATCATCGGCATGCAGACCGGCAAGACGCCTGCCGGGCAGCGGATCGGAACCGGCCTAATTCACGGTGCGCGCGACCTGCTGATCGGCGACGGCGAAACGCCCGGCGCGCTGGAAGTCGCCGCCAAGCTAATCCGCAGCGGCCTGTTCTACGGCAACCCGAAATCGATGCTCTGCGGTCAGAAGTTCTGCCCGATTTACCAGACCTGCAAATACCGGAGATAATTCATGAGCCAAGAAATGACACTGGCACAGGTGCGCCAGAAAACCGATGTGGAGGTAGGGTTCTTCTCGTCGGCCAGCTTCGAGCTTATGCAGCGCGTGGCAAAGGTCTTCGCCTCATCGAACATTGTGCCAACCCAGTACCGCTCTGAATACACGAAGGGCACCGGACGCAGCGCGCAGATCATCCAAAACCCCAATGCCCTTGCAAACTGCATCATCGCCATCGGCATCGCCCAACGGATGAGGGCGGACATCCTCATGGTGATGCAAAACCTCTACATCGTTGAGGGCCGTCCTAGCTGGTCCTCGGTCTGGATCATCTCGGCAATCAATCTCTGCGGGCGCTTTTCCCCGCTGAAATTCGAGATGCGCCACTTGGGCGAGAAAGAAATCTCCTACGAAGAGACGTATTGGGAGGACGACAAGAAGCAGCGCCAGGTCAAGAAGACCATCATCGACGACTATGAATGCGTGGCTTGGGCGACCGAAAAACAGACGGGCGACCGGCTGGAGTCGATCAAGGTGTCCGTCGGCATGGCCGTCAAGGAAGGCTGGTATCAGAAGACCGGCTCGAAGTGGCAGACGATGCCCGAACTGATGTTGCGTTACCGCTGCGCCAGCTTCTTCGGGAAGGTCTACGCGCCCGAACTCCTCATGGGCCTGTCGAGCGCGGAAGAAGTCGCTGACACCATCGACGTTACGCCTGACGGAGAAATCCTGGGCGTCACGACCGAAGCGCTGCGGCGGCAGCCCATCGACGTAACTCCTACCACGACGGAAACCCAACCTCAGCAGATCGCGCAAACCGCCGAGGCGGCGATTACGCCGACTATTAGCGGCAACGGAGAAGACGATACCCCCGCCCCGGTCGAAGTAGCTCCCCCCGCACAGCAGGCCGCACCCGATGGAACGACCGCTGACGAACCGCCGCCGTCAGAAGACAACCTATTTGGGGAGTAACCCGCTATGCGCCTGATGATCCGAGACTTCGGCTCGCTGGAGCGGGTCGATGTCACCCTCTCCGATAAAATCACCCTCATTGCCGGGCCGAACGCCGTCGGCAAGAGCACCACCGCCCGCGCTCTGGGCATGCTTCTGGCGGGCGTGACGATCCCCGAGGGGATGCTCAAGAAGAACTCGGCCGATCTGGTCCGGGAAGGCCAGGACGGCGCCAGCATCGCCCTTGTCGTCGGCGAAGGCCAGCATATCAGCATCACCTACCCGGCTGCGCAGCGGGCAACAGCGGGGAGCGATCTACCCTATGCCTCAAACATTGCCGCCGGGCTTACCTCCTGGGAGAGCCTGAAACCCGACGAGCGCGCCCGGCTGCTGGCGGACCTGCTGAAGACGGCGCCGACGCGGGAAGACCTAATCGCTGCCCTTGCGGATTGCGGCGTATCCGACCGCGAAGCCGACGCGCTTTGGAACGATGTGCAGTCCATCGGCTGGGAGAATACCGAGAAATCCCAAAAGGACACCGCCACCAAGGCGAAAGGCGCGTGGGAGCGCGTGACCGGCGAGCGCTTCGGATCGAGCAAAGCCGCCATGTGGCGTCCCGCGAATTGGACGCCCGACCTGATGGAGGCCACCGAAGCCAGTCTGAAGGCTGCCGAAAAGCGAGCGCAGGAGGAGCGCGACAAGGCCGTCGCGGGCGCTGCGGTCGATAGCGCCAAGCTCGAAGAGTTGCGCGCAAAGGCTGCCAAACTCGAGGACGCAACGGTCGAAGCCGAAGCCGCCCGAGCCGCTCGGGAGCAGGCGGCGAGCGACCTCGAAAAAGCGATCAAAGCCCGGTCTGAAATGCCCCTGGTCGAAGGGCATGGTGCGCAAGCTACGCCCTGCCCGTGCTGCGGCGAACAACTCCTTGCCCGGAAGGATCACCGGACCCAGGAACTCCGCCTCGCTAAGGCTGCCGAATTATCATGGTCGGAGAAAAAGGCCCTAGAACTTGATCTCGCTGGCGCAGATGGAAAGGTCGAGAACTGCCGCGCAGCGCTCAGTGCTGCCGAAAAGAGGCTCGCCGCTTCCAGCGATGCCTTTGAAGATGCCCAACGCGCGAAAGAGCAGTTAGCGCAGGCCGAGGGGCGCTCCGGCAGCCTGGACGCCGTGACGAAGGCGACCGACGCACTCAACACGGCGAAAGCACGTCTGAAAGCCTGGGCGGACGCAAACGCGGCCAAGGCCGAATATCAGAAATTCGCCCGTGCCGATGCCGTGGCGAAGATCCTCAGCGATACCGGCGTCCGCAAGACCAAGCTCCAGCGCGTGCTGGAGATGTTCGCCGACAGCTACCTCGCCCCGCTCTGCGACGGTGCGAAATGGAAGCGGGTCGAAATCGCCCCGGACCTCTCGCCGACCTATGGCGGTCGCGCCTGGGCCGTGCTGTCCGAGAGCGAACGATACCGGGTCGAAGTGATCCTGCGCATCGCCCTCGCCACCCTCGACGGCTCTGCAATGGTCATCATCGACTGCGCCGACAGGCTGGACCAGCACCAGCGCAACGGCCTGTTCGCCATGCTGAAGCGCCTAGAAGACCTACCCGCCCTGGTCTGCATGACCGCCCGCCGCGAAGCCGTCCCCAACCTCGCCGCCCGAGGCTTGGGCGCGAGCTACTGGATTGAGGACGGCACCGCTACCCCCATCGCCGACGCCGCGCAGCAAGCCGCGTAACGCCCCCACTGATCGAAAGAACCCAACCATGACCAAATCGCCGACCGATACCCCGAAGCCCCGCCGTGGTCGCGGCAAACGCCGCTCTGAAGACGGCCTGCCCAACCCCATCGATATTCATGTCGGGAGCCGCGTGAAGCTGCGGCGCACGCTTCTGGGGATGAGCCAGGACAAGCTAGGCGAAGCTATCGGCCTGACGTTCCAGCAGGTGCAGAAGTACGAACGCGGCGCCAACCGCATCGGCGCTAGCCGTCTCTTCGAACTCTCGAAGGTTCTGGACGTGCCCGTGTCCTTTTTCTTCGATGACATGCCCACGGCAACAAGCGGCGGACCTGTGCCCGGCATTGCGGCTGCGAGCGCTGGTGAACCTGACCTCGCCAAGCGGGAAATTCTGGAACTGGCGCGCGCCTTCGACCGGATCAAAGACGAGAAAGTGCGGAAGAGCGTGCTGGAACTTACGAAGAGCCTGGGCCGGGCGGAGGTGGCGTGATGGAAGACGTTCAATACGAAGCACCGCTCGGCGGGAATACTCCCGGCGAAGACCTGCCCGATGAATGGGCGCTGGTCGAAGTCTTCGGGCATCGCCAGCACTGGGGCCGCATCCGCGAGGTCGAGAAGTTCGGCACGAAGCTGCTCGCTATCGACGTGCCAAAAACAGACGCGCCCGACGCACCGTTTCAGACGCACCTTTACGGCGGCGGGGCGATCTTCTCAGTCACACCAACCGACGAGGCGACCGCCCGGAAGAAGAACAAGCCGTGGGCTTCGTCCTATGTCGCGTTGCCCTCGGCAGACGGTGATGATGACGGGGAGAATTTGTGATGCCCGATCTTTTCTTCGACACCGAAACCACCGGCCTGCCGGATTACAGCCTGCCGGTCGATCACCCCAAGCAGCCCCATATCGTGCAGCTTGCCGCGATCCTCATTGATGACGGCGGCATCGAGCGCGCTTCTCTGAGCGTCATCATCAAGCCGGAGGGCTGGACGATCCCCGAAGGCGCGGCGGCGGTGCATGGGATTTCAACCGAACTCGCTAACGCCGTCGGCATCGAAATCCGTGCGGCCATTGGCGTGTTCCTGCGGCTGCGACGGGTCGCTTCAGTGCTGATAGCCCACAACATCAAGTTTGATGATTTCCTGATCGAAACTGCGACCCGGCGCACCTTCGGCGATCTCGTTCCTGAATGGCGAGGGGAGCGCTTCTGCACGATGGAAGCTGCCGCGCCCATCGTCGATTTACCGGCAACTGACCGGATGAAAGCGGCGGGGTTCAACAAGCCCAAGCCCCCGAAGCTGGCCGAGGCGTACAAGCATTTCTTCGGCGAAGAACTCGAAGGCGCCCACGACGCGCTCGTCGATGTGCGCGCCTGCCGCCGCATCTATGACCATCTCCAGAAAATCGGGAAGGGGGTGCAGGCATGAACGCGATCAAGCTGCCGGTGACGGCAACCTCCAGCGGCATTTTTGTTGATGCGCAAGGAAAATGGGTACAGAGCGATGATGTTGCCGCCGCCCTGAACGCCGCCGACCTGCGCGCTAAGATTGAGGGGACGAGCGATGCTGATGTAATCGACATATTCAATGCCATGTCTGACGCTTGCCGGAAGGGCTTGTGGCCCGGTGCCGTCGCCTCAGCAGGTCGCGCTGCGCTAATCAAGTTGCTAGCGAGCGACTCGGCGAAGTCCCCCGCCCTGAACGCCGCACCGACGCGGGCTTTTGAGGGGCTGACGGTGGAAGCGTTGGGCGAGATGCTGTCGGAAGCTGGCGAGGAGATGGGCGACCCGCCACACGATCTATTCGCTAGAGGTGCTTGGCTTGCAGCCCACGACGCGGCCCTTCTCTCCCGCCTCCAAGCCTTCGACGCTCCCAAGCCGCCCGCAACGGCGCTTCAGGAACCGCGAAATGATCTTTGGGCGGTTCATGTCCTGGGACCGGACGATATCCACGCCGCCGCCAGCCACGCGGACGCGCTGGCGCTCTGCGACGAGCTGAATGCGATAGGACTGCAAAACAACGCAGGCAAAACCCCCGGCGATCAGCGGTATGTGATCCATATCGCCTATCCCATGCCGTGGCCCTATTCGCCGGAGGCCCATGCAGAAAGCCTAGCGCAGCGCCAAGCGGACGAAGCGGAATGGGCTGCGCGGAAGGCAGCCTATGAAGCCAAGATTAAGGCGGATGCTGCATCGCAGTCGGCCCATGCCTCAGTGGCAACGATGCCGACTGCGGGAACGGCTGAGACCTGACATGGAAATCCTCTCGATCCTGCTGGCGCTGATCGAGTTTGTGGCCGACATCGCCAGAACCCTGAAAGCGAAAACCGATGAACGATAACCACCCCCGCATGGTGGAGGTGCCCGCCGAGCTATTGGCGCTCTGCCTGATCGCTCTCCGACAGTGCGGCACCCTCCTCGGCCTGATCGCAGACCAAATGCCGCCCAGCCAAGGGCAGGCCGACCTAACCGAGCAGTGCGACGCGCTGCTCGCTGTCAGCAAGCGCATCCGGGAGTTGGAGCGTGGTTAGGCGCATGTCGAAAATCCGCCCCGGTTTTCGATATGGCGGGAGGGGAGACGGATGAGCGACTATCTCACGCTGATCGAAGTCGCCCGCCATTTTGGCGTCTCAGTACCGACAATCCGGGACGCCCTCACCCGCCACGCCTTGGGATTTCGGGTCGGCAAATGCTGGCGTTTCAGCCGTGCCGACGTGAGCGCCCTCGAAGCCAAATTAAGGGAGGAACGCCAGCCGTGCCCCTCAAAGTCTGCCCCCCGCACAAGAACTCGAAAAACTACCGCATCCGGGGGACCGTCAGGGGAATCCGCGTTGATGAGAGCGCAGGCACAGATAATCGCGCTGCGGCAGAAGAGCTGAGGGCGCGACGGGAAGCCGAGCTTCTTGATTTGGCGATACACGGGCGCCCCCCAGAAAAGCCGCGAACCCCGGCAGACATCACATTTGCCGAGGCGTTCCTCAGCTATGTCGATGCCCCAGATCGTTCAAATCAGGAGAAGCTGCGCGCCTCCCCGCTCCTCGATCATTTTCAGGAAACTGCTCTGGGGCTGATCGATCAGCTTGCGGTCGATGCCTATATCCGAGGCCGATTTAAGCCCGGTATCTCTGCTGCGACGATCAATAGGGAGGTCTACACCCCTATCACAGCCATCATGCGCGGGGTTGGCTACGTGGTATCGTTCCGCCGCCCCAAGGTTCGAACACCGCAGGTCGATTACCTGACGCCCGATCAAGCCGACCGGCTCATCCAGGCCGCCGCACCGCATCTGCAACCACTATTGATCTTCCTGCTCTGCACCGGATGCCGGATGAGCGAGGCGTTAAACCTGCAATGGTCATCGGTCGATCTTAGGTCCGGGCGTGCCCGTATCGTGAATTCGAAGAACGGCGAGTCGCGGGGTATTCCGCTAATCCCTGAATTGATCGCAACCCTGGGAAACCTGCCTCACCGCAATGGGCATGTCTTTCGCAACCACCTAGGCGATCCTTACGCGGCGCGCGTTGGCGGCGGCGGGCATATCAAGACGGGCTGGAAAGCAGCGTGCCGACGTGCGGGCCTTTACCATGAGGCGGTGATCATCGGCATCAAGACCGGGAAGCCCCGGAAGATCGTTAAAGCGATGTTCAGCCCCCACGACCTTAGGCACACGTTCGCCAGTTGGCTCACCATGCGGAATGTGCCGATCCGCACCATTCAGGAGCTATTGGGCCACAAGGACATCAAGATGACGCAGCGCTATTCCCACCTCTCGCCCGACCATATCGCCGAGTCCGTTCGGGAGATTGGGAAAAATCTGGGAAGTAGACAGGAAATGGCCCGTAAGCTATTGAAGCTACAAGGCTGAACGCTCCCTTGGTAAGGGAGAGGTCGACAGTTCAATCCTGTCCGGCAGCACCATCTTCCAGGCCTTCAAGTCTCTGACTTGTAAGGCTTTTTTATTGCCTGAATGGTTTCTATGTCTGAAAACCTACGGTAATCCAGGGCAAGAACAGAAAGCGAAACATCACCTGAGTTTGGGTAAAACTTGGGTAGCGCTTGGGTAGTGGTGTTCCGCCATCGTTCTGAAAGACCGGCAGCCCGATCTATTCGGTTAGCGCTTAGGCCCCCAGAAATACACCGCAGCGTCCCAGGCCAGCGCCCACCAAATCAGGCCCGGCGCAATCAGGCCGATATGGGGGTTAACGTAGGGCATCATGCCGCCATCTCCCGCAAATCTGCCGCCTTGCGGGCGAAATAGTCCGCCCGGGACAGCAACGCGCTTTGCTGGATCGTGCGCGCCGCCGCTGGGTCGGTCGCGATAAACTGAGACATGAGCCGGTGGCGGCTGCCGTCCGGCAGATCGACGGCATAGGCCGGATCACCCCCATCGGGCGGCAGGGCGATAACCGCCGCATGGATCGTTTCCGGGTGTTCAGGGCGGACCACGAACACCGGCTGGCCGGTATGGAACATGAAAATCTCCTAGCGTTTTAGAGTGGGACGAGGCCAGCAGCCCCGCTCCGCCCCGGTTTCGTTGTGGGTTAGGACTTGGCTGGTTAACTCGTCGGACATGACGGCAATATCCCGGCTGGTGGGGCGGATCGCTGACCACCCGGCACAGCCGTCAAGGATCTGTCGACCACTGCTGCAACCGCTGGCGCCGAGTGTCAGGGCTAAGAGCGCGCAACGAATCGTCAGTTTCGATACGGGTTTGCAGGGCATCTATCGTGTTCTCCTGTGCCTTGGCGCGGGTCGCGGTTTCCCCGGCGGCATAGGCCCGCCACAACAGCAGGCCGATGGCAGCGGCTGCTAGCAGCCCGAGGGCGGCATAGCGCCCCCAGGCCGATCCGGTCAGCCACGCAAGCGCGGCGATCACGGCGCCGCTCGATTGGCGCGGGCGGCGCGATAGGCCGCGTAGGCAGACAGCAGCACCCCCGCCACGGCCAACGCTGCCAGCAGCCATTTATAGTCCAGGGCAGCAACGGCCTCGCGCAGGTTCGGCTCGGTGACAACGGCAATTGCCGTCGCCAGCACGCCGCCGCCGGAAACCCCCGCCGCACTGGCCGTCGATGCTGCGGGGGCTTTTGCGGGTTTCGGGGGGATTGCCGGAGCCGCCGGGTTCACGATCCCGGCCCGCCGCAGCATTTCGTCAATCTCTTCCGGGCTATAGATCACCCGTCCGTTCTCGTGGCGAATGATCGCTTCCAGCAGCGGGCGCATGATCCGGTATTCGGTTAGGTCAACGATTTCATCAGGATCGACACCGACCGCCCGGGCGACAGCATCCACATAGGCGCGCGTGTTATTCTCGGAGGGAGGCGCCCAGGTCGAAATTACCCCACGGATCGTATTGATTCCCCGTCGATCTTTATAGAACTCGACCAGCTTCACCGCAGCCCGCCCACCGTTGAGCGCGCTGTCGAACCGTTCAAAGCGCGGCTCGATGCTCACGTCGCGCGGCAGTTTTCCTCGCCAAGGGTTATTAGGGCTGTAGTCGATATTGCCCGGATTATTATTGCGTTCCCCGCGCGTTTGCGCGGGCGCGGCTTTGGCTTGCGCCATAATGCACCTCATAAAAAAACCGCCCGAAGGCGGCGGACTTGCTGGAAGTTTGGCGACGGGTTAACCGCCCAGTTTTTTGAAGAAGGCGCTGATCTGGTCCCAGCCGCCGCCAGCCAGCCAGCCGAAAAACCCGCTACCGCCGACAGCAGCAGCGGCTTTGGGCAGGCTTGACCGGGTGGCGGTTGCGGCAGGCTCCGCCCCCACGCTTTGATTGCCCTGCGAGATATTTACGTCGACCGCCCCACCTGGCCCCCTTGGTAAGCCTTCAAGGGCTTCGATGCGCCGCTCAAGACGTTCGAAATTCTTTTCGGCATAGCCAAGGTGGATTTTCATTTCGCGGCTAATTTCTTCCAGGGCGTGCGCTACGTTTCCCAGGGCTTCGGCCGTCTGTCCAAGGCGAGTTTCCGCCCGTTCACGCCACGCACGCCCCTCCCGCGCGCCTGCCTGGATTTCGGCGAGAACGGTATGAATATCCCCCGTCGTCATGGCCGCACCGCGAGCGTCGAGGGATTAAGACCCGCAGGCAAATTGCTGGCGTTCCACGGCCCGGCGGGGGTCGATGCCGCGAAGGTGCGCCCGGCATCGCCGAGCATCACGAACCGCCCCTGGACGCAGACGATGGGGCATTCGGTATCATAGGCGCCGGACGCCGCCGGAAGCGCCGCCCCGGCCTGGACTGTTAACCCGGCGTCGGTGGTAAAGCCGGTTAGCGCCTCGGTATAGGCGCAGGCGACGATATAGCCATTACCGTAGGCCATGCCGCGATAATAGCCGCCACTGGTTAGAACGGTGGGATTGCTCTGTGCAAACCAGCCCGCCCCATCGGTAGACCGCGCCAGCAGTGCGTTCACCGCCACATCATTCGGCCCAAACCAGATGCCGTTCAGATGGGCGATTTGAAAGCGGTAGCCACCCGCGAAGGCTTTCACCAGGGCCCAGGCGTCGGTATCGCTGGGCCGGAAGTACCAATCGGTGACAGTTGCGATGATCGATGCCCCGCCCTCCGACCGTTCGAAGGAGTAGGCTGCTGTCGCCGCGATAGTCGCCCCGGCCACGCCCCAAGTCACGCCACCGTCTGTGCTGGTCAGAACGGCGAGCGCGCTACCCGTGCTGCCGACCGCCCACCAAGCCCCGGCCCGCCAGCGCAGGAAACCGAGGGACGTGTATCCGCTCGGCAGGGTCGGCACAAAGCTGGTGAAGTTGATCGCATCGGGTGACGTCCACATCACCCCCGCCACTTGATCCCAGATCAGCCAGCGGTCGCCATAGGCGGCGCTATCGCCCTTTACCCCAGGGATGAGAACCCAAGGCGTCAACGAGTTAAGCGCCCGCGCCGCGCCACTTTGGCCGACCGCTAGCAGACGATTGATTTGGGTGTTATTGACCGTGATCGAAAAATCCCGGTCAGCAAAAGCCCCGCTCGCCGCCGTGGCGCGGGCGGTGAAATTAAACACTTCGGGCATACCGCCCTCCCTTTTTTGGATTTGGCCTACCGCGCTTTGCGCTAATTGAGGCCGCTAGGTGATGGTGATCGAATAGGCGCGCGTGCCGAAAGCGAAACCCGCAGCACTTGCACAAGCGACCGTAAACCCATAGGCGCCCGGCGGCGCTTCCGCGCTAACCGTGCCGCTGATAGAACCGCCAGCAACCGCCATTGTCAGCCCCCAGGGCAGCGTGCCGCTGCTGATCCAGAACAGGCCTGAGGTGCTCACCGTCTGGGCAATCGGCCCGACCGACGCGCCCCGGGGAAAACTGCCAAGGTCCGTCGCCACCGGCGCCGTCCAGGTAATGACCGTATCCGGCTCCCAGGTGCCGCCGCCGATATTCCGCACCACGCCCGCCAGCGCGCCGGTATCGCGGTCGAGCGTCAGGCCCCAGGGCAACACGCCGTCGCTTATCGTGTAGACCGCAGCCCCGGTTGCCGCGAGGCTAAGGGCAACCGGTTCGTTGATGCCATTATAGGTTTCCCGCACCGTGCCAAGGCTGCCTCCTGCGGTCACCCAGACCGGCGGCGGGCCAGGATCGTCGGTCGCGCCGCCGATCACCGCCAGCGTGCCCGCGAGTGCCCCCGTCTCGATGTCCAGCGTTACGCCCCAGGGCAAGCGCCCGGCCCGCACGGCAAAGCTGGCGGCGCCGCTGGCGGTCAGGCTTGCGGCAAAACTGCCGCCCTGGGTCGCGCTGCCTAAACTGCCCGCCGCCGTGCCCCAGATCGGTGCGGTCGGTGCCGGGCGCGGGGTGCCGCTGATCGTATCCCCAACCAGCGCCAACCCCGGCGGCAAGCTGCCCGAGGGGAGACTATAGCTTACCGGCGGCGCCTCCGTCGTCGCCAGCAGCACCGCCGAATAGGCTGCCTCCCACTCCCCCTCGAGCAAAGGCGATACCGTTACCCAGGCGGGCGGCGGTGTGTTCACCGGCAGCCAGCCGCGCGTAGCTAGCAGCATGTTACGCCTCCTTATAGACGATGGCAGCATCCCAGCGGGTTTCACCGCTCGCTGCCGAGAGAATGATCCGCGTGCGGGCATTCGGCGCCGTGGCGATGCTGCCCATCGTCCCGCCGTTCCATTTGATCGTTTCGCCGCCCGGCGCGTTGAGGGTCAGCGTCCGCCCGCCGGTCGCGTCTTGGTCAATGATCAGGGTTAGGCCGATGATTGTGTTAGACGCCGCAGGCCGGGGTGGGAGGGTCAGGGTCGCATTGCCCGTGAGCCGGTAGTGATAGGTGTTCTGCGTTCCATAGACCGGCAGCGTCGCCGTGGTAGAGACATTGGTCGGTGCCTGCTTCGCCTCGGTAATCCCGATCAGCTTCGAGTTCTGAAGCACCCGCCCGTTGAAAAGCTGCGCAATCGTCGTTTTCCCGAGGGCCGTAGTGCCGCCCGCCGCCGCTGACGTCATCAGATGATCGGCGTCGGCGGGCGTGGCGCGCGCGGCGAGATTGGCGACGAGCAACCCCATGTGGATTTGGCCGGGGGTGCCATCGGTCTTCATGATCACAAAATGCGCTGCCGAGGCCGCCAGTTCGGCGGAGAGCTGTGGCAAGGCGAGCCCGTTGAACGCGACCGTCGCCGTTGGTCCCGCCGTCGTAACCGAAATCCCCTTTAGCGGATCGCCTGCCACCGTTCCGATCCCGCTGCTGCTGCCGGAACTGGCGGAGGTCAGCCGACCAAATTGATCGACGGTCAGCGTGGCGTTCGTGTAGGTGCCGGGGGCAACGCCGGAGGTCGGCAGCTTGTGAACATGGTCGGCCCGCGCCGCCGAGGTGG
>OFDN01001758.1_pt1 | contig 13327 bp, 15 predicted proteins | sample 1520971 | NCBI WGS metagenome assembly OFDN01 (sample SAMEA94257418, study PRJEB24077) | hot springs metagenome | biome: Aquatic biome; feature: Geographical feature; material: Water | place: India | collected 2012-06-12 | depth 5 m | reverse complement strand
GGAGGCGGCGGTGGGGGTGCCGGAGGCGGGGGCGGCGGTGCGGGCGCATCGGCGACCTCGCCGCCGAAATGCCCGATCAGCGCGGCGAGCCCGCCCGCGAAGCCTGCGGCAATCGTGCCGATCTTCCAGCCCGAGGCGTGGCGATAGATTTCCGCCAGCATCACCGCCTTTTCGTTGGTGAGCGCGGCCGCGGCATCGAAGCTCGCCTTGCCGCCGTCGAGGCTCACCATCAGCGGGCGGCTTTCGCCGACCGAGCGGCTGTCATGGGTGGCGGTGAAGACGATGCGGTCGATGTTCGCGGGGAGGCGGTCGAGTTCGAGCGTGAAGGTCGCGGTGTTGCCCGCGCTCGCCATGCGCACCTCGCCGCCCGGGGTCGCGGGGTTGGAGAACAGCACGACATAGCGATCGTCGCCGATCTTCTGTCCGGGCTCGAGGCCAAAGGCGGCGATGTCGATCCCGTCGAGGCCGAACTCGACCTTCACCTCGCAATTGCTGCCGACCCCCAGGTCGGACAGCGAGCGCTTTTCCCCACGTTGCAGCTGCATGCGAATTTGCTCCCGGTGTTGAGAGGCCCGCCGCGCCCCTCGCGCGACGGGCCGGGATGAGTTCAGATCACAGAATGGCGCGGGCGGGCGCTGTGAGATCGTGGACGGTGCGGCCGCTGGTGCGCTCGCCGATTGCCTTGAAGTCCCACTGGCCGCCCGCACGCGACAGGCGGGCGAGGATCAGCCCGGTGTGCGGGCCCGCATCCGAGATGTCGAACCGCGCCAGCTCGCGCCCGCTCTTCTTGTCGACCACCCGGGCGAAGGCATTGGCGACCTTGTCGAAGGTCTGCCCGCGGAAGGAGTTGACGGTGAGCACGATGTGCTCGACGCGCGCGTCCAGCCGGTCGAGTTCGATCGCGATGCTCTCGTCATCGCCGTCACCCTCGCCCGTCAGGTTGTCGCCGCTGTGGCGGATCGTGCCGGCAGAATTGGCGAGCTTGCCGAACCACACCTGCTCAAGCACGGCCTCGTCGGCATCGAAGGTGATGCACGAGGCATCGAGGTCGATATCCCCGCCGCCGCCGAACAACCCGCCGAAGACGCCCTTCTTGGCGACGTCCCAACCCACGCCGAGGCTGATCTGGGTGAGACCGTGCGGCGCCTCCTTGGCGAGGCTGACCGACTGGCTCTTCTGGAGCGATATTCCCACTGATCCCCCGTGACGCTGCGATCTGTCCCGTATCGAGACAGGGTATCCCCGAAGGCCCGAGGGGTGTCAACCCCGCGCCCGAAGGGATTGCCCGGGGCTTAGTGTTGTTATCCTTACGTTTTTGTTAAGGCTGGGAGCAATGCGATGAATTGATTCTGCCGCCTTCAGCCCCTCGCCTGCTTGCGGATCAGCTCGTATACTGATCGCGCGCGGGGAATGCGGATAAATTGCGGGACCGGATCGAAGGTCGGCTGCCAGGCGCCGAGATCGCGCCCTTTGAACGGGTTGATGGCCGGGCCGAAGCGGATGGTACCCGATCCGTCTGAATGCTCGGTCAGCTCGAGCGCGGGGAGATGCCGGATATCGAGCGACACGATCTCCGATCCGCGCGCGATCAGCACCCGCTCGGTGGTGACGCTGTAGGTCGTGGCGCGGCGTATAGAAATGTCGAGCGCGAACCGGCCGACCGTAGCGTAGAGCCCGACCACGAGAAACGGCAGTCCGAACAGCCGTATGAACAGCGGTGCGCCGCTGCTCCACGCCTCGACATTCCAGGACACCGCAAACCAGGCCCACAACATGCTGAACGGGATTGTGAAGGCATCGATTGGTCGCAGCAGCAGGCCCTGATGGGGCTGGCCCTTCCAGACAGTGGTCTCGCCCGTCATCGCGCCCCTCTAGATCCCGAAGCTGCCCTTCAGCCCGTCGATCACATATTGCGCCGCGAGCGCGGCCAGCAGCACGCCGAGGAGGCGGGTGATGACCGCTTCGACCTTGTCGCCGAGCAGCCGGATCAGCGGGCCTGCCGCGACCAGCGCGGCCGCAGTGATGACCAGCACCGCGGCCAGCGCGGCGAGGATCTGGCCCTGCTCGGGCAGGTTGCCATCCGCCTCGTTCATCAGCAGCATGATCGCCGCGATCGCGCCCGGCCCCGCCAGCATCGGCATCGCCATCGGGAAGACCGAGACGTCCTCGATCTCGGGGGTGGCGGCGATCTTCTCGGCGCGTTCCTCGCGGCGTTGGGTGCGCTTTTCGAACACCATGTCGAAGGCGATGAAGAACAGCATCAGCCCGCCCGCGATGCGGAACGAGTTCAGCTCGATGTGCAGCGCGCCCAGCAGCTCCTGCCCGAACAGCGCGAAGATCAGCAGGATGACGCTCGCGATCCCGGTCGCCCGCAGCGCCATGCTCCGCGCCTGCGCCACGCTCGCGCCCTTGGTCAGCCCGGCATAGATCGGCGCGCAGCCGGGCGGATCGATCACCACGAACAGGGTGACGAAGGCGGAAAGGAAGGTCTCGGTCAGCATGGCGGAAGGCTCTGGCGCCCCCTCACATCAATCGCCGGTCGGCACAAGGCTTTGTTCGATCCCCGTCAGCCAGCGGCCCTGCTGGAAGTAGTCGGCGGCGATATAGCGCGTGCCGTCGGCGCGGTGCTCCCAGCGCCAGCGCAGCGTGCCGTCGCGCGAGAGCCTGGCGTCGGTCTTGCCATCCTCCCCGAGCGGGATCGCAGGCGGCGGCGGAACCGGCGCACCGGGGCGCGGGCACGTGGCGACGAGGCCCTGGATCGCGTCGATCTCGGTCACCACGATGTCGCCCGGCTGCGCCTCGACCTTCGCCGGTGGCGGGGGCTGCGGCACGTCGGGCCCGCCGACATCGAAGACGTAGCGATAGGCGCCATCGGGCTGGCGCTCCCACACGGTGACGAAGTTGCCGACCGTGCCGTCGGGCCCGCGCAACCGGCCCTGGCTGACCGCGACCGCGCCGTCGCAGCTCATCACCACGGTGCGCGCCTTCCACGTGACGGCCTGCGGCGGATCCTTCCGCGTCGCCAGCCACGGGGCGATGGGGAAGGGGCCGCCCGGGCCATGCAGCAGCGCACCGGGCGCGGCATACTTGGCGAAGGCGGTCCACTGGCCCAGCTCCTGCGCGTCCCGGGCAAAGGCGATCTCGGCGGCGACGATGGTGCTCGGCTGCGCGGCCCCCGGCGCGGTCGCGAGCGCGCGGTCGATGATCGCCACCTGACGCTTGGTCGGCTTGGGCGGCCCCCCGCCGCCAGCGCAGGCGGCAAGGCTGGCGCAGAGCGCGGCGGCGACGAGCAGGCGGGCGTGGTTCATAATCCCTCGGGCGGCTCCATTCCGGCGTGAGCATGCGCGGCGACCAGCGTGTTCCGGAGCAGCACCGCAATCGTCATCGGCCCCACTCCGCCCGGCACCGGGGTGATCGCGCCCGCGACCCCGGCGGCCTCGGCATAGGCCACATCGCCCACCAGCCGCCCCTTGGGCTTGTCTTCGGTGGGGGCCAAGCGGTTGATGCCGACATCGATCACGGTCGCGCCCGGCTTGATCCAATCCCCGCGCACCATCTCCGGCCGCCCCACGGCGGCAACCACGATGTCGGCGCGGCGCACCACCTCCGGCAGGTTGCGGGTGCGGCTGTGCGCGAGGGTGACGGTGGCATTGGCATCGGTGAGCAACTGCGCCATCGGCTTGCCGACGATGTTCGAGCGCCCGATCACCACCGCCTCCAGCCCGCTGAGGTCGCCCAAGTGGTCCTGCAGCAGCATCAGGCACCCCAGCGGCGTGCAGGGGACGAAGCCCCTCTGCCCGACCGCGAGCCGCCCGGCGTTGATGACGTGGAAGCCGTCCACGTCCTTGTCCGGATCGATCGCGGCGATCACCGCCTGCTCGTCGAGACCTTGCGGCAGCGGCAGCTGGACGAGGATGCCGTCAACCTCGGGGTCGCGGTTCAGCCGCTCGACCAGCGTCAGCAGCTCGGCCGAAGAGGTGGTGGCGGGCAGGCGGTGCTCGAAGCTCGCGATCCCCGCTTCCTCGCAGGCCCGCCCTTTGGCGCCGACATAGACCTGGCTCGCCGCGTCATCGCCGACCAGCACCACCGCCAGCCCCGGACGGCGCCCGGCGGCAAGCGTGAAGTCCGCCGCGCCTGCGCCGATCTTCGCCCGCAAGGCGTCCGCGAAGGCCTTCCCGTCGATCCGCGCCGCCATGGTCTGGAGGGGATCCGGCATCAGTAGGCGAGGCCCTGCACGACCCGCGAGACCGCCGCGAGCAGGATCATGAACACCATCGGCGAGAAGTCGATCGCGCCGGTATCGGGCATGATGCGCCGGATCGGGCGCAGCGCCGGCTCGAACAGGCGCGAGAGCGCATCGTGCACCGCGAAGACGAACTGGTTGCGCGGGCTCACCACGTTGAAGGCGAAAAGCAGCCCGATGATGAACCAGATGATCAACAGCATGTTGGCCGTGCTGATCACCATGCCGAGAATATCAACCAATGCCTGAGTCATTGCGATCCGTTTCCGTTACGAAGGCGGCGGCTTGCCGTGTGGCTGGCCTGCGCCCGATCTTGTCCCTTGGTAGGCGTATTAGCCTGTTAATACGCCTCGCGCCATAGTGTTCCCGCGCCCCGGTTCCAGCCTCATGCGCGCACCAGCGTGCCGGCCCCGCGGGCGGTGAAGAATTCGAGCAGCATCGCGTGGCCCACCCGGCCATCGAGCACCACCGCGGCCTCGCAGCCCGATTGCACCGCGGCGACGCAGGTCTCGAGCTTGGGCACCATCCCGCCGCGGATCACGCCGTCCTCGCGCAGCTGCGCGATGTCGGCGGGGGTGAGGTCGGTGAGCAGCGCGCCGTCCGCGTCCAGTACGCCCGGCACGTCGGTCAGCAGGAACAGCCGCGCCGCGCCCAGCGCCGCCGCGATCGCGCCCGCCATGGTGTCGGCGTTGATGTTGTAGGTCGCCCCGTCCTCGCCGGGAGCAATCGGCGCGATCACCGGGATCATGCCCGCGGCCACCACGGTGTCGATCAGCGTGGTGTCGACCGCGGCAGGCTCGCCCACGAAGCCGAGGTCGACCGCCTGTTCGATGTTGCTGTCAGGGTCGCGGGTGGTGCGGCTGACCTTGCGCGCGGTCACCAGCCCGCCGTCCTTGCCCGAGATGCCGATGGCCTTGCCGCCTGCGCCGGCGATCCAGCCGACCAGCTCCTTGTTGATCGCGCCCGACAGGACCATCTCGGCGACCTTGGCGGTGGCCTCGTCGGTCACCCTGAGCCCGTCGACGAAGGTGCTCTCCACCCCCAGCCGCCTCAGCATCTGCCCGATCTGCGGGCCGCCGCCGTGGACCACCACGGGGTTGATGCCGACCGCCTTCAGCAGCACGATGTCCTCGGCAAAGTCGCGCGCGGCCTCGGGATCGCCCATCGCGTGGCCGCCATACTTCACCACGAAGGTGCGCCCGGCATAGCGCTGGAAGTAGGGCAGCGCCTCGATCAGCACTTCCGCTTTCGCAAGGTCGGGCGTCTCGGCCCGCGGATGGATCGTCTTCTCGGTCACCGGCATCGTTCCCAGCGCGCATTTCGCGCATCTCGGCCCGCGCCCTAGCGGGCTTGGCGCGCGCGGCCAAGCGGCTTGGTGGGCGGGGCAAACGAGATTAGGCATTCCCGAATGTTGGTGCTAACCATGGGGCGGTCGCAGAGCTGAAACTTCACCAACCGCTGCCTTCCCGCAAGCCGCGGAAGCCAGCGCCCAGGAGACGCAGGCATGAGCGACCACAGCGCAGACAGCAACGGCACCCCGCCGGGAGCCGCAGACCCTTCGGGCGGAGGACGCCGCAACGGCGACCGCCGCCAGGCGCAGGTGCCCTTCGAGGGGGCCGACCGCCGCAAGGCCGATCGCCGCTCGGGCACCGACCGCCGCACCACGCCGCGGGACGAAACCGGCGATTGAGGCGCCCGGGCCGGTGGCCTTACCGGCTTGCGGGCTGGCGAGGGGGTTGCAGCGGGCATGACCGGGCAACCCCACGCCGCGCGGGGGGTGTGGGGGCGCGGATGATTTGGGGAGGGGTCACTCACTCATTTTTTGTTTGGAAGCTTACCTGCTCGACGCAGCAGGTAAGCCTGTTCTGGGTTCTTCGGCCTGAACGCGACAAACTCCCGCGAGCCGAAAACAAGGCCGAGATGCCTCATGAGCTCTCGATCATTTTCGGAATAGAGTATTGCGATATCCAGCCCATCAAGCAAATCTCGGGCTCCTCCGTTTTTTCTGAGCCGCTTCATGAAGTCGTCTTGAGCAGCCACGCTGGAAATGACTACGCGAGAAACCGGCATCTCCAGACATGACTCGAAGAGGCGAGCTAACCGAACTTTCCCGCCGCGTGCGGCCATTATGTAGCCTCGGGTTTCTGGGCTTATGAGAGACCAGAAGTTGGGCGTGTAAGGGAAGTCTTGCACGATCCACCAAATGTGGTCTCGTCCTGCGGCCGAAAACGACGTCTTTGCATCACGGTTCTGGCCTCCGCGCAGATACGCGGGTCGAGCGCGAACCAAACCAACAGCGCAAGTGGAGTCATCTTCGTTGACGCGCAGCAGAACGCAAAGTCGGTCGATGGCCTCGGGCGGGATCATCCAACCTGAAGCACCGCCTGTTGTCGACTTAACGTCAACTTCCCGCCCGCCGATCAATAGATCGAGCACCACTCCCTTTGGTACGCCGAGCCAATCCCGAAGAAGGATTTCGAACTTTGTGCCAAGGTATGTTTTCTCTGTCTTTTCGAGGTCAGAGAGGAAGTATCGCCCCGTACGTGCGGTGTCGATCACCTCGTCAATTGCTGAGCGGAAGAAAGAGCGAAGCTTCTCGACAAAGCGCTCCCTTCCACCGACAGCCTTAAGAAGATCGGCCTCAAGCAGAGCGAGGTCGGTGTGATCAGGATGCCCCTGATCTAGTGGCCGATAACCGTCGTCGCCGAAGAGCTTCAAGCGACCGCCCGAACCATTGAATATGACTTGAGCGCCAAAGATTCCTTGATTTTGCTGGCCACCGCGCACGCCACCGGAGGCGGAAAAGCATTGCCGACCTGCCGGTAGGCGGTCGTCTTTCTACCATAGAACTGCCAATCGGCCGGAAAGCCCTGCAAGCGAGCCACCATCGCAACGGTCAAACGCGGCATCCCGACGAAGTCGCTTTCTGGGGCTTTTTCAGCGACGGTGCGGCCTTCCACGCCAAGCGCCGCCCAAGCCTTGCGCGCACGGGTGGGGCCAAGGTCGGGGCCGCCATGCTTCTTTGAGCCCCCCACGATGGTTGGCGCAATGTCGTTGGCACCTTTCGCCCAGCGCACCGCTCCAACCCAGCCATTCACCGCCATCATGTCCTTAAGCACCTCGCCGACCGTCGGCGGGTTCTGCGGCAAGACTTCGGGCCATTCAAACCCGCCGGTGTATTCCTGCTTCAACGCCACAATCACCACGCGGGGGCGCAATTGCGGCACGCCGAAATCGCTGGCGTTGAGCAAACGCCAATCGACCACGTAGCCGAGCTTTTTGAATTCGGCCTTCAAGTGCAGACGATATTCCTCGAAGACGGGCGAGAGGAAACCGCGCACGTTTTCGATCATCACGGCCTTGGGCTTGATCTCGTCGATCAGGCGAATTGCGGCAGGGAACAGATTACGTTCGTCGAGGTCGCCGAGTTGCTTGCCGGCGACCGAGAACGGCGGACAAGGAAGCCCGCCCGCCATCAGGTCGACGCCTGCAAAGGGGCGACCGTCAAACGCGTTCATGTCTGCGCAGCGGACGTCCCATTGCGGGCGATTGAGACGCAGCGTCTTGCAGAAATCCGCCTCGATCTCGACGAGCGCGGCATGGTCGAAACCCGCCTGCTCAAGCCCCAAAGCCTGCCCGCCAGCTCCTGCGCAAAATTCGATCGATTGCATGGCGATACTCCTCTTCTTCGTACCGCTATGTTCTTAATTCGTTCCAGTCAAGCGAGCGGCTCCGAAATGGAGCCACTCGGCATGATCACTCCGCAGCCTCAGCCCCAAACAGCCCAGCCTCGGCCTCAACGCCCTCGCCCGGCTCATTCGCCGCCTTCGCCTTCTGCCGCTTGTCAAAGCTCGACCACACGGTGTTCCAGTCACCCCGCGTGGCGCCCTTCGAATATTCCGTCGCGCGCGTTTCAAAGAAGTTCGCGTGCTCGACGCCGTTCAGCAGCGGGGTGAGCCACGGCAGGGGGTGTTCCTCGATCATGTAGATCTCCTGGAGGCCCAGCTGCTTCAGGCGCCAGTCGGCGATGTAGCGGATGTAGCGCTTGATCTCCTTGGCGCTCATGCCGTCGACCGGGCCCATCTCGAAGGCGAGGTCGATGAAGGCGTCCTCGAGGCGGACGGTCTTCTGGCAGATGTCGATCAGGTCTTCCTTCACCGCCTTGGTGAGGCACTGGCGTTCCTCGCAGAAAGTGTGGAACAGCTTGATGATGCCTTCGCAGTGGAGGCTCTCGTCGCGGACCGACCAGCTGACGATCTGGCCCATGCCCTTCATCTTGTTGTGGCGCGGGAAGTTCATCAGCATGGCGAAGGAGGCGAAGAGCTGGAGCCCTTCGGTGAAGCCGCCGAAGGCCGCGAGCGTGCGGGCGATGTCCTCATCGGTGTCGACGCCGAACTGGCCGAGGAAATCGTGCTTGTCCTTCATTTCCTCGTATTCGAGGAAGGCGGAGTATTCGGCCTCGGGCATGCCGATGGTGTCGAGCAGGTGCGAGTAGGCGGCGATGTGCACCGTCTCCATGTTGGAGAAGGCGGCGAGCATCATCTTGACCTCGGTGGGCTTGAACACCCGGCCGTAGTTCTCGTGGTAGCAGTTCTGCACCTCGACATCGGCCTGGGTGAAGAAGCGGAAGATTTGCGTCAGCAGGTTGCGCTCGTTCTCCGAGATCTTCTGCGCCCAGTCGCGGCAGTCCTCGCCCAGCGGCACTTCCTCGGGCATCCAGTGGATCTGCTGCTGGCGCTTCCAGAAGTCGTAGGCCCAGGGGTACTGGAAGGGCTTGTAGGTCGGGCGGGCTTCGAGCAGCGACATGGGCGGGTTACTCCTTCAGGTGTTCTTGTATCAGATACGGGGACGCAGCGCGTCCGGATTCAGCGGCCCCAATAGGCGACGAGGATGATCAGGCAGAAGGGCACGAACATGCCGACCATCGCGATGTGGATCATCGCGGCGTTGAACGAATGGCCGGGCGTGTCGCGCTTCAACTCGCGCACCGCATTGATGCCGAACCACAGGCTGACGGCGAGGCCGAGCAGCGCGGCGGCGACGGGTATGTTCATGGCGTGTCTCTCCCCCCTGAGAGCGTGACCGGCAGGCGCGGCGCGGGACACGGCCCCGCGCGCGCGCGCGGCGGCGATTACTGGCAGCTCAGGCATTCCTCGTAATCGGTCTGCTCCCCGCTCGCGGAGAGTTCGATCTTGGGTGCTTCCGAGGTGTTGTCGGCCTCGACCCCGCCCGCAAACCCGGCGCGCTGCACAGACTTGGAGCGCAGGTAGTAGAGCGACTTGATGCCCTTCTCCCACGCCTGGTAGTGCAGCATCATCAGGTCCCACTTGTCGACATCGGCCGGGATGAACAGGTTCAGCGACTGGGCCTGGTCGATATAGGGCGTGCGGTCGGCGGCGAATTCGAGCAGCCAGCGCTGGTCGATCTCGAAGCTGGTCTTGTAGACCGCTTTTTCCTCCGGCGTCAGGAAGTCGAGGTGCTGGACCGACCCGCCCCGCTCGAGGATCGAGTTCCAGACATTGGTCGAGTTCTTGGCCTTCTTCTCGAGCAGCTTTTCCAGATAGGGATTGCGCACGATGAAGCTGCCCGAGAGGGTCTTGTGGGTGTAGATGTTGGCCGGGATCGGCTCGATGCAGGCGCTCGTCCCGCCGCAGATGATCGAGATCGACGCGGTCGGCGCGATCGCCATCTTGCAGCTGAAACGCTCCATCGCGCCCATGTCGGCGGCGTCGGGGCAAGGGCCCCGTTCCTGCGCCAGCAGCATCGAGGCTTCCGATGCCTTGGCGTGGATGTGCTTGAACATCTGCAGGTTCAAGGCCTTCGCCATCGCGCTCTCGAAGGCGACGCCTTTCTGCTGGAGATAGGAGTGGAAGCCCATCACCCCGAGGCCGACCGAGCGTTCGCGCGCGGCGGAATACTTGGCGCGGGCCATCTCGTCGGGCGCGCGGTCGATATAGTCCTGCAGCACGTTGTCGAGGAAGCGCATCACGTCCTCGATGAAGAGCTTGTCGCCCTTCCATTCTTCCCAGGTCTCGAGGTTGAGCGAGGACAGGCAGCACACCGCCGTGCGGTCATTGCCGAGGTGGTCGATGCCGGTCGGCAGGGTGATTTCCGAGCACAGGTTCGAGGTCGAGACCTTGAGGCCGAGATCGCGGTGATGCTTGGGCATCATGCGGTTCACGGTGTCGGAGAAGACGATGTAGGGCTCGCCGGTCGCCAGCCGGGTCTCGACCAGCTTCTGGAACAGCGAGCGCGCATCGACCTTGCCGCGCTCCGACCCGTCGCGGGGGCTGCGCAGCGTGAATTCGGCACCCTCGCGCACGGCCTGCATGAATTCGTCGGTGACGAGCACGCCGTGGTGCAGGTTGAGCGCCTTGCGGTTGAAGTCGCCCGAGGGCTTGCGGATTTCGAGGAACTCCTCGATTTCCGGGTGCGCGATGTCGAGATAGCAGGCGGCCGACCCGCGCCGCAGCGAGCCTTGGCTGATCGCCAGCGTCAGCGAATCCATCACGCGCACGAAGGGGATGATCCCGCTGGTCTTGCCGTTGAGGCCGACCGGCTCGCCGATGCCGCGGACATTGCCCCAATAGGTGCCGATCCCGCCGCCCTTCGAGGCGAGCCACACGTTCTCGTTCCAGGTGCCGACGATCCCTTCGAGGCTGTCCTCGACCGAGTTGAGGTAGCACGAGATCGGCAGGCCGCGGTTGGTGCCGCCGTTCGACAGCACCGGGGTCGCGGGCATGAACCACAGGTTCGAGATGTAGTCATACAGCCGCTGGGCGTGCGCCTGATCATCGGCATAGGCATCCGCGACGCGGGCGAAGAGGTCCTGATAGGTCTCTCCGGGCAGCAGGTAGCGATCGGTCAGGGTTTCCTTGCCGAAATCGGTGAGGCGCGCGTCGCGCGAGGGATCGGTCACCACCGTGAAGCGGCGATCATTGACCTTCTTGCTGTCGGTCTTGCCCGCGTCCTTCATGGCCGTGGCCATCGCGCCCGCCAGCGCTTCGCCAGCCTTGGTCGCGATCAGCGCATCGGAGCCGGTATCGGTGGTCTTCATCGTCATCGCCTTCTCGTTTTCGGCAGGCTTTTCATCCCCCGCGCTGGCGCCGGTCTCCACATCGTTGATCACATCATCCGGCACGTTGTCGCTCGCCTTGAAATCCATCTGAAGCCCCACTTGTCCCCCGAATCATCGCTATGGCACAAGTGGCCATGTTCTGATTCTGTTCTATACCGGCGGGTCCACAGACTTGCCAACAGTTCGCCCCCCGTTCGGGCGTGCCGGCATGTCGGTCGATCCCGTTCTGAGCGCTTGGCGGGCCCGTGTTCCGCGGCGACTCCTCTCCCGTTCACTCCGCTGGGGAGCGGCGGGGAAGTCACCATGGGTTGGGGGTCCGATTTGCGCCGAACCACTAGATGATGAATCAGCCGCGGACTCCCGTCAACGGTCGATTAAGCACCTAGTTACCATGACGGGGGTGTTTCAGGCCCGTGTCAAAGCCGCGACGCATGGAGCAAGCTTGAGTCGCGGGACCTGCAAGCCCCAAATTGAATCTGTGAAGAAAAATATGGGGAGTGAATCATTCGAATCCAGCGGTGAATCTTTTGCATGGGCGGGGGCTTCGAATGTTGCGCCGGAGGGGTCGAAACCCCCGCGTGGCTTGGCGACGCGCCGCAAGTTCCGCGCCTGCCTGAGGTCAGTGCGATTGCCGCTCCGCCTTGCGCCTTACAGCCGCGACAATCGCATCGGCCAGCGTCTCGTCCTCGACCGCACGGGCCATCGACACCCCGCCCGAAAGCATGGCCAGCAAAGCGATGGCTTCGGCCTGATCGTCCACGCTGTTCCCCGACCCGATCCCCGAGGCGAGGGTGTCGATCGCTCGGCGTAGCTGCTCTTCATAGGCGGAGCGGGTCTCCGGTCCGGCCCGTGCGACCTCGCCCGTCAGGCTTTGCAGCGCGCAGCTTTCGGCAATGTCGCAGCTGCGCCGGTCGGTGAGGTAGAAATCGATGAAGCGCGCCACCCATGCGCCGCCCGCCGCCTTCATCCCCGCGATACCGTCAGCAAGATCGGCCATCCCGGCCGCGACCGCCTCGCGGAAGGCGTCCTTCTTCGAGCGGAAGTGGGCGTAAAACGCACCGGAGGTGACCCCGGCAGACTTCGCCAGACCGTCGACTCCCAACCCGCCATAGCCATGGCTGCGGAAGCCGCGCCCCGCACTTGCCAGGATTCTTGCGCGGCTTTCCTCTTTTTTTCCAGCGGGATGGGCCATGGACACCTCTTTCCAAATAGCGATCGCTATTTTGTGATTGACGAAATAACGATCACTATATTATCACAACATCACGGTCGTTATATCGCGATCGTGATGCCGAGGCAAATGCTGCGGCATGCCCATGCCGAAAAGGAGCCCCCGATGTCCAAGGCCTTCGTCTACACAGAATTGCAGAACTCCCTCCCGTTCGAATCCGCGCCTTGGCGCGAGCTCAATCCGGTGATCCTCGAGCAGCCCGGCTTCCGCAACAAGACCTGGCTTTCGGGCGTCATCAACAACTCGGTCGGCGGGTTCTACGAATTCGATTCGATCGACAACGCCAAGAAGTTCGTCACCGGCTATTTCCCGGGCGAGGCGCGCAAATTCGGCGTCGCCCAGACCACGCGGGTGTTCGATGGCGACGTGGTGGAGGAAGCCAGCCGCTATCTGAACTCGGTCCATTTCGGCGGCACCGTCACGGTCACGCCGGGCGCCTTCGTCTATACCGAGGCGCAGATTTCCGCCAATTTCGCCGACGCCCCGTGGCGCGCGATGAACCCGATCCTCAAGGCCCAGCCGGGCCTGCTGCACAAGACGTGGCTGTCGGGCGTGCACACCCAGTCGGTCGGCGGCTTCTACGCCTTCGATACGGTCGAGAACGCGACGCGCTTCGTCACCGACTATTTCCCGACCGAAACCGCCGGGCTGAACGTCGCCTACACCACCCGCATCTTCGATGCGGCGCTGGTCGCCGAAGCGAGCCGCGGGGTGAACTCGCAGTTCTTCAGCTGACCCCCGCGCGGCCGGCGCACTCCCCCATGCGCCGGCCGCA
>OFDN01001756.1_pt1 | contig 13339 bp, 10 predicted proteins | sample 1520971 | NCBI WGS metagenome assembly OFDN01 (sample SAMEA94257418, study PRJEB24077) | hot springs metagenome | biome: Aquatic biome; feature: Geographical feature; material: Water | place: India | collected 2012-06-12 | depth 5 m | reverse complement strand
ATCCGCGATCGGTTCGAGCCGGTCGCGGCGCATTTCACCGGCCATGTCGCCTGGCGCGCGGTGGTGCCGGTGACCGACGCGCTGCGTCCGCTGGTGGACTGGCCCGGCATCCATATCGGCCCGGGCAGGATGATCACCCGCTATCCGGTGCGCGGCTCCACCCTGCTCAACCTGGTGTTCTTCGCGCGGCAGAGCGGTTGGCAGGACGATGGCTGGACCATCGCCGCCGTGCCCGGCGAGCTGCGCGAGGTCTATGCCGGCTGGGAACCCGATGTTCAGGCGATGATCGCCGCTGCCGAGGCTGTGCCGCATTTCCGCTGGGCGCTGAACGCGCGCCAGCCCCTCAAGAGCTGGATCGTCGATGGCAGCGTTACGCTGCTCGGCGATGCGGCGCATGCGATGACGCCGTTCCTGGGCCATGGCGCGGCCTGTGCGATCGAGGATGCGGTGATCCTGGCGCGCGCCCTGTCCGCAGCTGCAACGCCCGAGCAAGGACTACAACGCTATCAGGACGCGCGGATCGAGCGCACCACCTTCATCCAGGCCGAATCCAATGCCAATGCCGATCGGATGCAGGGCCAGGAGACCGACCTTTTCGGCCTCACCGAACTGCGCAACGAGGAAACGCTCGGCCTGTTCGATTATGACTGCCGCACGGTCGCGGTGTAAGGATTCATGCTGATGAGCGTTTCTCCCCTTCCCTTTTCCCCCAAGCCCTTTGATGGCCACCCGATCAGCGAGGCTACGCGCACGTTTCTGGAGCGCGACCATCTGCTGTTCATCGATGGAGCCTGGGTGGCCGCCTCTGGCGGAGAGGTGATGGAGACGCGCGACCCGGCGACGGGCCTTGTCGTCGCGCGCTTCTCGGTCGGCGAGGCTGCGGACGTCAACGCGGCCGTGGTGGCGGCGCGCAACGCGTTCGATGCCGGCTGGGGACGCTCGCAACCCGCCTTTCGCGCTGCGCTGCTGCGCAGGCTTGCCGACCTGATGCAGCGCGATGCGCAGATGCTCGCCGAACTGGAGGTAATCGACAGCGGCATGCCGATGTTCATCGCCAGCCTGACGGTGAGCAACTGCGTCGAGATGCTGCATTATTATGCAGGGCTCACAGGGACGATCGAGGGAACCACCACGACGCCGCCCGCGCATGTCAGCCTGGAGGCCGAAGCGCTGACCTATACGTTGCGCGAACCCGTCGGGGTTGCCGCGCATATCATTCCGTGGAACGTGCCGCTGTCGATGGCGATCCTGAAGCTCGCCCCCGCGCTTGCCGCCGGATGCACCAACATCGTCAAGCCCAGCGAGGAAACGCCGCTGACCGCGCTCGCGCTTGCCGACCTGATCGCCGAGGCAGGTTTTCCCGCGGGCGTGGTCAATATCGTCAACGGCACCGGAGCGAGCGTCGGCGCAGCGCTTGCCAGACATCCGGGGATCGACAAGGTGGCGTTCACCGGATCGACCGCGACCGGACGCCGGATCGTCGAGGCCGCGCTCGGCAATCTCAAGAAGGTGACGCTCGAACTCGGCGGAAAATCGCCGGTGGTGGTGATGCCCGATGCCGACCTCGCACTCGCGGTGCCGGGCGTTGCCATGGCAACCTATTTCCTGAGCGGCCAAAACTGCATGGCGGGCACCCGCATCTTTGTGCACGACGACATATACGAGGCAATGATCGAAGGGCTGGTCGCGTTTTCGGCGAACCTCGTGGTCGATCACGGCCTTGCCCCCGGGTGCATGATCGGGCCGATGGTGTCGCAGGCGCATGCCGCCAAGGTCATGGGCTATATCGCGCGCGGCCTCAGCGAAGGGGCGACGCTGCGCACCGGCGGCCAGCAACTCGCCCGCGCCGGCCATTTCATCGCACCGACCATCTTCACCGCAACGACCCCGGACATGGGGCTGGTCCAGGACGAGATTTTCGGCCCGGTCATGGCGGTGCAGCGTTTCGACACGCTCGATCCCGACGAGATCGCGCGCATGGCCAATAATTCACCCTATGGCCTTTCGGGCAGCGTCTGGACACGCTCGCTCTCCGCAGCGCACAAGATCGCCGCGCGCATCCGCTCGGGCCATGTGTCGATCAACTGCCATGGCGCAGTGGCGCACAATATCCCGTTCGGCGGTTATGGCCAGTCGGGCTGGGGACGCGAATTCGGACGCGAGAGCCTCGACAACTATCTCGAAACCAAGGCGGTCACCGCACGGCTTTAGGCAGCGGCTATTGCCTCAGGCGCTGCCCGGTCGAGTGCCTCGCCGATCGCCTTGGCGGTGGCGAGCAAATCGGGCAGATAGCTTTCCAGCGCATTTTCCAGCTTCAATGCCGAGGCAAAGAAGACAAGCGTCATCGCCGCCTCGAACCGGCCCTGTTTGAAGATCGGCACCGCGATCGACGAGGTCTTGCCCGGCGTGTGGTTGAAATAGTTGCGCCCCTGCACCGCATAGCCGCGCGCGCGAATGCCCTCCGCATTGAGCGCCAGCTCGGCCGCCGCGAGATAATTGGGGTCGATATCCTGGTCGGCGCGCATCCATTTGAGGATCTGCGCGCGCTCCTCGTCATCGGCATAGGCCATCGACAGCTTGCCCGACGCGCTGTCGAGCAAGGGCAGCGTAAAGCCCGGATAATATTGCGCGAAGGTGAGCGAGGTGTTCGCGTGCGTGGAATCACGCAGCATCATGTTCTTGCCGACGCGAATCGCGATCGACACCGGCCAGCCGACCTTGCGCGTCAGCGCCACGATATGCGGCCGCGCCGCTTCCACCAGCACACCGTCTTGCTGGTATCCGCTCGACAGGCTCTGCACCAGCAGCGTCGGGCGATAGCGCTTGCGCGCCGGCTCCTGCTCGATCAGGCCTTCATAGAGCAGCGTTTGCACGATGCGGTGCGCGGTGGGATAGGGCACATTGGCGGCACGCGAGATTTCCATCATCGTCATCGACCGGTTGCGGTTGATCGCCTTCAAGGCGGCAATCGCCCGGCTGAACGACTGGATCGGAACGCCCTTCATGGCCACAGCCCCCTTATCGCTTCGCCGCCCCATATCGGGGTCGGCGGCAGACAAATGCTGCGTAAAACTATCCGGATGGTGGCAGACTTTCCAGATCTATCCGACAGGCGGATATTTTCGCGCCCAGATGCCGATGATCGCCGCCCCTCCCAGCGTCAGCAGGGGCGGGATAAGCCCGAAGGCGAGGCCGACACCCAGCACGGCGCTCTCGCTCTGTGGAAGCCCCGCGACCGCGCGCGCGGCATCGAAACCGAAGGCGGAGAGCACAAGGCCCGTGAGCAACGTGCCCCCAAGCGCAAAGGCGATCTTGTCCGCCGCAATCCAGGCAGCCGAATAGAGTCCGGAATGGTCGGCATCCTCGGCGGAAATGTCCGCCAGCATCGAAAAGCCGATCACCGTCCAGCCCGAATTGCCGATCGCGGCGGTGAAGGCGAGCAGATAGGCGACCCAGATCGGCTGGTCGGCCAGCACCAGCCAGACCATGTAACTGAGCGCATAGATCAGCGACCCGGCGATGAACGCCACTGGCTTGCCGAAGCGGCCGGCCGCCCAGACCCATAAGGGCTGCGCTGCGATGATTCCGACACAGGCGCTGAGAATGATCACCCCGATCACCTGCAATGCGTCATTGCGGCCCGACTGGTAAGTGAGGAAATAGAGCATGGTTGCATAGCCCATGCCGCTGCCGGTGAGTTGCAGGAAATTGGCTGCGAACAGGCTGGCAAAGCGCCGCTGCGCGAACAGCCCGGCCATCGCGCCGATCCTGAGCGGCGGAGTGGCGGACACGCCCATCGCCCCATCCGCCTTTCGACCAATTCCAAAAAAACGCAAGCAGCAGCGAGGTGGAGGCGATGACCGACAGCACCAGCGCCATCTGTCGATAGCCGCCTGCGCCACCGCCGAAATGCTCGACCAGCGCGGGCGCAACCGCGCCTGCGGTCAGCACGCCCACCGCCGTGAACACTAGCCGCCATGCCATCAAGACGGTGCGCTGGCGTTCGCTCGAGGCAAGTTCTCCGGCGATCGCGAGATAGGGTACTGAGAAGGTCGCGAAAACCATCATGTAAAGGCTGAAGGTGACGATCACCCAGGCGGCGCGCAGCGCGTTGTCGCCATCGGGCACGCGAAACAGCAGGTTGAGTGCGACCGGAGCGAGCACCGCGCCGACCAGCAGCCAGTACCGGCGCGGCAAGCGGCGTTTCAACCGGTCGGACAGCATGCCGACGGCGAAATCGCTGCCGACGCCGAAGACCAGCTTGGGCAGGAAGATCGCAGCCCCTGCAAGCGCGACATCCATTCCGACGACATTGGTGAGGAAGAACAGCAACAGCAGCGAGGGGATATCGCGGAAGATCTGCCCCGCAATCTGCCCGACGCCATAGCCGGCCTGCCCGCCCAGCGTCAGCCGGGCGCGTTCGGGCGATGCAGACGCCGCCAGCGCTGCTGCCTCCACGCTCACGGGCGTGGCGGCATCGGGGGCAGCACGGGGGCGGCGGGCGGCTGGGGCGGCGTCCAGCCCTGTGGCACCGGCGCGGGCTTCTGCGTCTTCTTGTAATTTTCAAGGCTGGAAAGCGACGGGCCGTAATCCTCGGTCGGCGCGGTCAGATAGCCCGGATCGATCTGGCGCGCCGCCTCGACAAGATCGGCCGGAAGGTCCGCGATGCCGTTGGTCATGGTGCCGAAAGAGGCGAAATAGTTGATAAAGCCCGGCGCCTCACCCATCAGCATCCAGGGCAGCCACGGCGTGATGCGCGACCAGCTTCCGGTCACCGGCAATGCGGTGAGCTTCGGGTTTTCGATGTCCTTTTTGTTCACGAAGAACAGGAAATGTTCGGACACCCGGTTGAAGGCGCCCGCCGATTCGCGCGGCCATTCCTTCGGCTGGAGCGAGGCAGGGTAGAACAGGTCGATGCCCGTCTCCAGGATCAGCGTATTGCCCGGCCCTTCGCTCCAGTTGAGCAGGAACGGCTCGGGCGGGCGCGTATCCTTGTTCAGCCCGCCATAGCTCGGCGGCTGCGGCTTGGTGTCGCGAATGTCATAGTTAAACGGATCGTTGGCGATCGGCACCACCTTCACCGTCTCGCCGGTATAGGGGTTCTTCCAGCTGTCCATGATCTTTCCGGTCTCGAGATCGCGATAGAACACGACCTCCTTCAGCACCCGCCGCCAGTTGCCATCGGGCAGGCGCAGCGTGCGGACGACCGAGAATCCGTCGATCTTGAACAGCGGGCGCACCTTTTCATTGTCGCGCACGCCGTAGACGGTACCGGTGATGCGGCTGACCTTCTGCTTCGACGTATCAAGTTCGCCATCGATCCGCGCATAGGTGTCACGGTTCCAGACAGGGCTCTTGGTGTCGATCTTGGTGACAAAGCTCGGCACCTTGGGGCCTTTGGCCACGGCCGAGCCCGCGAGCATCATCCCGCCCGCCGCCAAAGCCAATGCCAGCCGCTTGATCAACGTCGAACCCTGTCGTGCCATCAATTCCTCCTGTCGGCGCCGCGTCATAGCAACAGATTGATGGCAAAGGCACCTTTCGCCGCAAGACATGTGCGCCAGTATCCACTCATCGGACATTTCGTGTCCGCTGCGCTTGCCAGAACAGGGCACAATCGGCGAAGCTTGGCAATCAGGACGCGAATTGGAGAAGGCCCGATGCTCAACTGCTTCCAGCAGGCGCACCATGACATGCTGCCCAGGCCAACCCATGACGAGGCATCGCGCCAGGAATTTGCCAAGAGCCTCAAGGGATTCATCCAGTCGGGCCTGCTTCCCGGCCTTGCCCCGGTCTACCAGACCCGCGCCGCCAGGGCGTTCGAGCGCGAGGAGGGCCGCGTGCCGGTCGACCGGCGCGACATCCGCAAGGCGATGGTTACCGACCCCTATTTCCAGCTCTATGCCAGCATCAACCGCATCGCGCAGGAACTGCTCTGGGAATCGACCAACCTCTCGGTCGAGCGCGAGCTGCCCGATCTGATCGAGCGCGCCAGGGCATTGAGCGCATCGAGCAAGGCCGAGCTTGTCATCCCCCCAGGCTTCGTGCCTCCCCGTTATGTCACCGCGCTCGACATTCATTGCATGCCCGGTGGCTATGCCAGCGCGGTGTGCGAGGACGACGTCTCGGTCGGCGCGCTCTACGACCGCGGCGTGTTCCTCTATTCGATGGGCTATGGCGGGCCGCACAACGACGACATGGGCCGATCGGTGTGCAACTATATCAAGCGCAACCGGCCGGAATTCCAGCCGCGCCGCATTCTCGATATGGGCTGTACCGTCGGTCACTCCACCCTGCCCTACAAGGAATATTTCCCGGACGCCGAGGTCTGGGGAATCGATGTCGGCGGCCCGTGCATCCGCTATGCCCATGCCCGCGCCGCGGCGCTCGGGCACGAGGTCAATTTCGCGCAGATGAATGCCGAAGAGACCACCTTTCCCGATGGCCATTTCGACCTCGTCGTCAGCCATATCCTGCTGCACGAGACCAGCGGCAAGGCGATGCCGCGCATCTTCAACGAGGCCTACCGGCTGCTCTCGCCGGGCGGGCTGATGATCCATGCCGATCTGCCGCCGTTCGACCTGATGGACCCGTTCACCCAGTTCATTCTCGACAACGAGACCTGGTACAATAACGAGCCATTCTGGGGCGCGATGCGCGACATGGACCAGATCGCGCTTGCTGAAGCCGCCGGTTTTCCCAAGGGCGAAGCGCGCTTCACCACCGCGCCGATGGCGATCATGGAGTTCATGGGCGCAGGCTATGACGCGCAAGCCACCGAAAGCGTCGCCGATCGCGAATTCACCGCAGGCGAATATGCCCCTGGCGGCGGCTGGGAAGTGCTGATCGCGCAAAAGCCCGTCGACCTGGCCCAGGCGGCTTGAGGAATTCAGGATGACCGAGACCACTGACCGCCCGCATGTCATCAAGGACGCCAAGGGCAAGCGCCCCCAATTCTACGAGCAAGCCGGTATCGACCAGCTGATGTCGATGGTGATGGTGCTGGCCGGCGAGGTCTGCATGCTGCGCGACCGGATGGATGCGCAGGAGCGCGTCGCCAAGGCGCACGGCATCGATCTGGCAAATGGCATCGAGGCGCTCGAACTCGACGAGCAGGCGCTGCAGGCGCGCGAGGCCTATCGCCAGGATTTTCTCGACCGGCTGTTCTACCTGGCCCGCAAGGAAGCGAGCGAGGCTGCGGCACAGGAAAGCGACGAGGCCTATCGCGCGACGATCGCAGATATCGCCGTCAACTGAAACTGCGCCAGGCGAAGCCTTGGCGACACAGACCTGCTTGCGAGCGGATTCAGGCGTCCCAGAGCGGTGCCAGGATCGCGGCCGGGTCTTTCAGGACTTCGGGCTTGTGCCGGGCGGTCGCTTCCAGCCAGGCAGGTGGCAGCGAATCGGGATGTGCATTCTGGCGGCCGACACCGCTCGCGGTCAGGTGTCCGGGGCGGTCGCCCATGCCCAGCCATGGCCGCCAGGATACGACATTGGCATAGCTGACCTCTGACGTGACCCGCGTCGCGCCCGGCTTCATCAGGTCGCTCTTGCGCGCGTGCAAGACGCTGTTGTCCGAATAGCGGAACGGCCTGGTGGCACCGGGGATCACCGCTGCAGAACGCATCTGTTCGCTCACCCACACATCGTCGCCGCGCACCACGAAGGGGAGCACAGCATGCTCGATGGTCAGCCCCGGTATCGGCTTGGGCAAGGTGAAGGAAAGGTCGCGTCCGAAGATCGAGGCCGAAGGCTGGAAGCCGCCACTCGGCACGATGCAGTCCTGATTGGTATAGGGGTTGCGGAAGCGGTCCATCGCCTTGCCGGTCGCCGGATCGGTAAACCAGGCAAGCTCGAAGCTGACCGAGCGATACGAGCCGTCGGTCAGCCGCCGGGTGCGCGAGAACACCGCCGATGACACGCCGAACAGCGGGGTCATCTCGTCCCCGACCACGCCGAAATAGCTCGCCTGCACCCAATTGGTGATCAGGTCCTCGTCCAGCGCGCAACGCATCATCATGAAGGTGCGCTGACGGCCTTCGGGGCTGGTCACATCGAGCTCGGGCGTGGACGCCTGCAGCCGCGACGGCAGCACGCTGGCAGCCCCTGCAACCAGCATTCCGGCAAGGGCTTCGCGGCGACGGATCATGCTGGCAGTCCTTCTATTGGTCGAACAGGGCGGCGCGGCATCCGGGGGACACCGCGCCTGCAAGGGTATCAGAACTTCACGCCCGCCGTGATGCCAAAGCGGCGGCGTTCGCCCAGATAGGCTTCGGGGATCGAGAAAGCAGAGGGGAAACCGGCGCGCGGCTGGTTGATCGCATTCTGCACATAGCTTTCATCGAGCAGGTTGTTGGCCCAGAGCGAGAAGCTGTAGCGGTCGCTCTCGATGCCGATGCGCGCGTTGACCAGGGTGCGCTCGCCAAAGCTGATCGTATTGATCAGATTGTTGAACGCCGGACCGCTGTAATTGACATCCACGCGCGCCTTGAACGCCCAGTCGTCCGATAGCGGGACATTGGCCACGGCATGCAGGTTGTACTGGGTCTTGACCGAGCGTTGCGGGCGCAGGCCTTCCAGCGTGGGCACGAACTGCGTGCCGCCATTGGCAGTGGGAACCGCAATGATCGGCGGGCAGCCCGGTGCGCTGCCGAAGGTCGCAGGCGTGGTGCCGGTGCGGCACTGCGGAATCTGCGAGCCGTCATAGGCGCCGGCGCGGAACTTGGGATCGGAATAGATGAAGCTGCCGCCGATCGAGAACATATCGGTAATGTCCCAGTCGGCCTGCATTTCAAAGCCCTTGGCGCGCAGGGCTCCAGCGTTCTGCACAATGCGCACCGGGTTCACCGCAGTGGGGTTCTGGGTGAAGGCGGAAATCTGCGCGTCCTTCCAGTCAACATAGAAAAACGATCCGTTCAGCGTCACGCGCCGATCGAAAAGCCGACTCTTGAAACCGGCCTCGTAGGTCCAGTTGGTCTCTTCCTCGTACGGCACTTCGCTCGCCAGGATACCGGTCGCGCTGACCGGATTGGCCGTGTTGAAGCCGCCCGAACGCACGCCCTTGGCCGCCGAGGCGTAGAGCAGGATATCCTCGGTCGGGCGATAGTCGAGCGTGAAGCGCGGGGTGAAGCTGTTGAAGGTGCGCTTGAAGATCGTGCCGGCGATCGGAAAGGTCCCTGCCGCCGGAACAGTCGTGCCGTTGATCGGCTGGTTGATGCGCGGCGCGGATGTCGGGTTCGAGATCGAGAAAACCTGCGCCTGCTTGACGTCCGAATTGTAGCGCGCTTCCGCGTTGAAGCGGAAATTGCCGAATTCATAGCCGAGCGCGCCGAAGATCGAGAAGGTCCTGGTGCTCGCGCGCGAATAGTTGCCGAACACCTGGGAGAGGTTGCTGTCCGGCACCAGGAACAGGTTGGCGGTAAAATCATACGGGCCGACGCCGGTCGCGGCCGGGGTCGCCAGCTGGTTGACCTGCACCAGCCGCTCGTTCGCCGCCAGGCCGCCGCCATCGGCACCCAGACCGCCCGCCGCCAGCGGAATGCGCGAGTTGAAATAATAGCCGCCGAAAATCCACTGGAACGGCGATTCATTGTCCGACTGGATGCGGATCTCCTGGCTGAAGGTCCGCACCCGCTCGACGGTGCCGATCGACAGGTTGACCCGGGTGAGCCGGGTATAGGGCGCCAGGCCGAAATTGGTGCCGCAGCTGGCATTGGTGGCGTTGCCCAGCGTACAGACGCCGAACTGCGTTCCGCCCGAGCTCAGGTCATAATCGCTGGTGCCGCGATTGTCCGCCCAGGTGAAACCGGTGACGCTGGTGGCCTTGACGCCGCTGATACGGCCTTCGAGCGTCAGCGAGACCTGCTTGTTCTTGGCCACGGTGTCCTTGAGGCCGGACGAGATATCGCTGACCTTGCGCGGCTGAAGCTCGCCACAGAACAGCAGCGGAATGCCGGTCGCCGCGTTGACGTTGCCGCAATTGAGACTCCGCACGGGCAGACCATAAACCGGCGACACCTCGGCTTCCGAATGCGTCACGAAGCCCGAGAGCAGAGCACGGAAATGCTCGCTCGGCTCAAACTCCAGCGCGCCCGAAATCGCGTATTTCTCGAAACCGCCCAGCTTGTCGTCCGGCGCGCCGGCATTGCGGCCAAAGCCGTCATAGGTGACATAGCCACCCGCGACACGCGCGCGCAGCGTATCGGAGAGCGGCACCGACAGCGCACCGCGAATGCGGTAATCCTCATCGACGCCCACGGTCGCCTGCAGGCTTCCGGAAAAGTCGCGGCTGGGCTTTCCGGTGCTGATCGCCATCGCGCCGGCAAAGGTCGAGCGGCCAAACAGGGCGCTCTGCGGTCCCTTGGCGATTTCGATCTGGCCGACGTCGAGCACCGAGATGATGTCGATGGTGTTGCGGCTGGTCTGGTAGATGCCGTCGATGAACACGCCGACATTGGCCTCGACGTTGAGGTCGTTTGCCGTATTGCCCGGGGCCAGGCCGCGAATGTAGATCGTCTGGGTGTTGCCGCCCGCGATGTTGTTCATGACGATGCCGGGGGTTGAATTGCCGAGGTCCTGCAGCGTCTGGATGTTGCGCTCCGCCAAATCCTCGGCGGAAAAGGCATTGATGACGATGGGAACGCTCTGCACGTCCTCGTCGCGCTTGCGCGCCGTCACAACGATTTCGGAGCGACCGCCCTCGTCCTCGCTGGCCGCAGCGTCCTGCGCGCTGGCGGGCATGGCGATGGTGATGCTGCCCAGGGCAACGCCGGAGAGAAGTACCGAACGGGCCAGGCCCGATGCGCTCAAGACTTTCATGATTCTGCAATCCCCCAATATGACACCTGGCCCGGTGACTTTTCCCTTCTGCTCCGCTACGCGCCGCGCCACGACGCCCGGATCGAACGTGCCGTCTGTCTCATTGTCCGGACAGACTTGCTCCTGACGAGGGGATGAGCGCATGAACCCCTCCGGTCATGCAAATCCGCGATGTCCAACTATCCGCCTGGCGGTCAATAGCCGCCGGTTCCTGCTGCCGGAAGACCGCATGGCGGATAGTTTGTTGCGCCAATCAAGGGCTCGGCCATCGCAAAGACATGGCGAACCCCGCGTGCCCGCAACAGTCGGACGCGGGCAATCGCTTCGGCTGTTCCATCGTCACGAGCGTTGTGCGGCTGCCTGCGCGTGCGTGGTCAAGGATACGATCAGGAAATGGCTTGTGGACTCGGATGTTCGGAGCCGGGTGCTCTTCGGGCCCTGCACCGCCAGGGAATGTCAAGATCGTGTCGGGGTAGCACAAGGTCCGGCGAGGATGCCGCGATCGGTCGCACTCTATCTCGACGGGGACCGGGTGCGGAACGGACTGGCGATATGGCCGCCGGCCCGTTCCGCCATTCGCCTCGCCTTACTGGCCAACGCCCATTTCAGTCAGCAGCCGTTGCGCGCCATCGACCTTGTCCATCGTCCATAGCATGAAGCGGCTGTCGACATGGATGGTGCGGTTGATGGCCGCATCATAGGACCAGTCGGAGACCACGCCGTCGAGCGTACCGTCGAACGCCAGACCGACAAACTCGCCGCGGGCATTGAGCGTGGCCGATCCCGAATTGCCATTGGTGATATCGACAGTGGAGAGGAAGTCGACCGGCAGCGTGCCCAGCCTCTCGTCGGCATAGCGGCCGAAATCGCGCGCCTTGAGCTTTTCGATCGCGGCCTTGGGCGCATCGAATTCGCCGCGTCCGGTCTGCTTGGCGACCAGCCCCTCGGCGGTGGTGAACGGCGTCCAGATCAGCCCGTCGCGCTGCTTGCCCGTTACCTGGCCATAGGTGAAGCGCAGCGAGCCATTGGCATCGGGATAGAGCGTGCGGCCCTGCTCCTTGGCAAAGGCAAGCTGCCCCGCCATCACTGCCGAGCGCGCCGCCTGCAGGCGACCGGCGCGTTCCTTGGCCTTTTCCTCATCGGCCTTGAGGCCCGGATAGGCCGCGACGGCGAGCTGGATGAACGGATCGCTCGACGCTTCGAACTCGGACGCGGGCTTATCCATCCAGCCGATGCGATCAGCCGTGACGCCGAGCCGCGTGTCGGCATAAAGCCGGTCCATGCCCAGTTCGGCGATCTTCGCCTCGAGCGGAGCATTGCGCTTGTCGGCGGCAACCTTGGCATATTCGCCCAGCGCCTGTTCGAACAGCACGCGGTCGACGCCCGCATCAAAGCGGCGCTCGACCTGGGTCAGCCGCTCGCGCATCGAAAGGCGGTCGCGATCCTGGAAGCCAGGCTCGCGCTGGGCATCCGGCTTCTCGCGCTCCTTGGCCCAGCGGTAGAGCAGCAGCGCCGAGGACAGCAGCTGCGCTCGGTTGATCGTGGAGAGCCTCAGGTTATCGACCCGTGCCTGATTCGATTCTGCCACCAATGCATCGAGATCGGTCAGCGCCCGTCCGTACATTTTCGTGCGCGCAGCATCTGCCGCCACCCAGGCGCGGAAATCGGCATCGGCCTTGTCCTTGCGGCCCAGCAGGTCGATGGCATCGGCACCTGCGATCTCGCCGAGCAGCTTCTTCTTGTAATTGTCCGAGCCCTTGAGGATCGAGGCATATTTGATTTCGGCGTCCTTGTTGCCCTTCACCGCCTTTTCGATTGCGGCGGAATAATCGGCGCGCAGTTGCTGGTCGGTTCCATAGACCTGTTCGAAATTGTGGCGCACCTCTGCTGCGGTCCAGTGGCGCTGGGTCACGCCCGGAAACCCCGCCACCATCACGAAATCGCCTTCGCGCAGCGGCTTGTCGGCGATCTTCAGCCAGGACTTGGGCTTGTAGGGCACATTTTCCTTGGCATAGGGCACCGACGAGCCGTCGGGCGCGACATAGGCACGGTAGAAGCCGAAATCGCCGGTATGGCGCGGCCATTGCCAGTTGTCGGTCTCGCCACCGAAATTGCCGATGCCGCCCGCAGGCGCATAGACCAGGCGGACGTCCTTGATCTCGAGCTGCTGCTGCAGGAAATAGGTGTGCCCGCCGAAATAGGGGCGCACATCGCAGCGGCGATTGGCCTGCTTCTCGCATTCCGCGATCAGCGCCTTGCGATTGGCTTCCAGCCGGTTGTAGCGATCAAGGCCGGAAAGCTTGGTGGTGACGCCCTTGTTCATCGCAGCGGTCACGTCGCGCAGATCCTCGATCACATAGATGCGCGATCCGGGGGCGGCAGGAAGCTCGTCGCCATGGGTCTTGGCCAGAAAACCATCGGTCAGATAGTCCTGTCCGGGCTTGGAATTATACTGGATCGATCCGTAGACGCAGTGATGGTTGGTCGCGACCAGACCTTCGGGGCTGACAAACGAGGCCGA
>OFDN01001754.1_pt1 | contig 13359 bp, 16 predicted proteins | sample 1520971 | NCBI WGS metagenome assembly OFDN01 (sample SAMEA94257418, study PRJEB24077) | hot springs metagenome | biome: Aquatic biome; feature: Geographical feature; material: Water | place: India | collected 2012-06-12 | depth 5 m | reverse complement strand
CCGAACTGATTCGTCGCCGCGGGCCGTGGCGAACGGTCGAGCAGGTCGAGCTGGCGACGCTCGAGTGGGTGTGGTGGTGGAACAACTCCCGCCTTCACGGCGAGCTTGACTACCGCACCCCTGTGGAAGTCGAGAAGGCGTACTACTCTGACGAGCAATCAGCCTTGCCGGCGTCCACCGGACAGGAAACCGGATAGGCACGAAACCCAGGCCGAATCACCGTAACGGCAGCCGCCTCCCCTTCCGTCCGTGATCGGCGCCAACGAGACCTAGATTCCACACACAAGTCTTGCGACGACTGTTCCTTCGGAATTCCGCGGCCTCGTCGCGGCAGCGGGCGAGTGGCTGAAATCGATCGCCCGCGAACGACCTCAGCCCCGGGTCTGCTCCACCCAGGCGCAAGCGCATCAACGACAGTGCGCAGCGCCATAGCCATCTCATCGCCGCCTACCAGGCCAAGACCGCCCTGGTCAGCTGGTCGCTCCAGCACGATCACGCCGAACTTGATCACCGCAAACATCGAGGGCACGTCGTGCCGCCCGCGTCCCCCTAAGTGCTGACTTTCTAACGCCGTGGAGCGGACTTATTGTCAGGTCAAACGCGAGTCTAGGGGTCCTCATGAAGATAATGCCATCCGCAGCGATCGGCGCCACCGCCGCCCTTGTTGCGGCCTTTGCTGTGACCCCAAGCGCGAGTTTCGCGAGTAGTGCAGGCGTCTCAGAGGTCGTGGAGTTCACCTACACGACGGGAGACTCACTTGGCTCGATCGTGGACCAGATCGAGAGCCAGCTCGGGCCCGAGTCGGCTGCCGAGTTCCTCGATCAGGTAGCCGAGCAAGAGGACGTCGATGCAGGCGTGGGGTACGCGCCTCTAGCTGAGGCGGCGCAAGATACGGGCGCAATCGAAGGCTGGGAAGGCCAAGCTTCACTCCTGGCTCCCGAATACTCAGCGATGGCCGTCCCCGCCTACGCGATCAATGGCGCGGTTGTGGCGGGCACAGACCGACGCACTTGGCGCATGCGGATTGTCAGCGAGCATGTTCAATGCCAGGCGCTCGGAGTGATCGGATGCGAGGTGACTGACCGGCGCACAACCCAAATCACTATTGACCCAGGCAACCTCGGCAGTCGCTTCCAGTTCCAGCAGTCAACATTCCCGAACGCTGGGCGCATCGACGAGCCGACGCTCACACTGAGGGTCTATCGAAACGGCAGCCTCAACGGGTCAAGACTGGTGCAGGAGGTTGGTATTGGCTACACCTCACTCACTCTCGCCCACACGACTGCACTTCGCTCGAACGGTTTTGCGTTTACCGTCACTGGGAGCGTGATCTCGAACGGCCAGCTGAGAAGCTTGACTCCATGGCGAACCGGTGATGGTGGATGCTCGACTGCGACGCAGCCAATCTGCCGATTCTCCTGACAATGGCAGACCGGCCGAAAGGGTTAAGCTCCGCCGAGCGCCTTGCTATCTGGCGCGACGAGATGGGGTCGCTTGATCCTGAGCTTGAGGCTCGCATCGCGGAAGACGATCACGAAGAGACGACGCAGTGGGTGGCACTCGCTGAGCACCTGAACACGAGCACTGTCGAGGCTCACCTGCGCCGAGCTCGGGATCCCGGGGTTGTCGCCATGCTGTCTTCGAGCCCCAACGCCCCGCTCTCGGCGATGGAGGCATTGCCCATGAGCGCGCACTCCGACAGGGGTCTGCAGAAGTACCTGGCCCGTCGGGAAATCCCCCTGGACAGCTCGCTCGCTGAGGCGCTCTTCTCATCGAGGACATCCTCGATCCTTCTCGGTCAACTAGTCACCGACCTCGGCATTGGGCCGGCGAGCGCGGAGATGTGATGCCGACCGAATAGCGCGTGGAATGAGGGGCGACCCCGGGGGAAGTCGGGACTGTGGCCGACGATTCACGCGGGCCCCAAACGCACGACTACATAGGGCCGGTCGAGTCGTCGCTGACGCGCCCCGTCAGTTGGTTTGTCCGTTCGGCAGATGCGGGCCGATGTAACCGACGTACACCCTCGGCTTCGCCCCGGTCGAGTTGTCGAGGAAGTGAAGCCGAGGCGCTGGCCAGCCACCGGGGACGATGTTTACGTGCGCCTCCATGTAGACGCGACCTTCTTGGGCCACTTCAAACGGGACTTCGAAGACGCGCGCGTCGTGATACTTCGTGGTGCTGGTAGTCGTGTCACTCTCCCGTAGTGCCACCCATCCGTGAGGAATGGCAGCGCGGTCATCTGGAGGAGCGAGGCACCACGATCGGAAGTGACCCGCGAAGCCATCCTCTTTCGAGAGCACGTAACTCTCGAGCGCTAGAAGAACGCGCCATGTTCGCTTCGCCCACGTGCCTGATTCGGGATACGCGTCTAGATCTGCGGCGGGTTCCGAAGTCTCGCCGACGACCACCCTGGTGAGAGAACCGGCAAACTCAAGTAGCTCGGCGAAGGATTGCGGCTGCTGCGCCTCGTGCTCCTGAGGAGTCGCGTGCGAATCGGCAGACACCCTGAGGTCTGCCAGCGATCGAGGGACTGCTGACGGTTTAGGTGACTCTTCTCGTCAGGCCGCGGACGCGGCCCGTGTGGTCATGATGGCTTCGAACTCAACAGGCGTCAACCGCCCCACACTGCGCTGCCGCCGACGTCGGTGATAGGTCCTCTCGATCCAGGTCACGATCGCGAGCCGCAGCTCTTGCCGGGTGGCCCACGGGCGGGTGTTCAGGACGTTCTTCTACAGCAACGCGAAGAACGATTCCATGGCCGCGTTATCACCAGCCGCGCCAACGCGCCCCATCGAGCCGACCAAGCCGGTACGGTGCAGCTCAAGCACGAACGCTCGCGAACGAAACTGGCTGCCACGGTCCGAATGCACGATCGTTCCGCGCGGTCGTCGTCGCTGGATCGCCATCCGCAAGGCCGCGACAGCCAGGTCAGCAGTCATCCGATCAGCGATGGAATAGCCCACGATCCGGTTGGAGAACACGTCCTTGATGGCGCAGCAATACAGCCTGCCTTCACTGGTCCAATGCTCGGTGATGTCCGTCAGCCACAGCAGATCAGGCGCGGTAGCCGTGAACGTGCGTTGCACGCGATCGTCGTGCACGGGCGGGCCAGGCCTCGTGTTCTTGCCGCGTTTGCGTCGACCGATCACGCTGAGCAGCCTGTTGGCTGAGCACACTCGCCACACCCGTCGCTCCGACGCGACGAATCCCAGGTCGGCGAGGTCATCCGCGATCAGCCGATAACCGAAGGTTGGCTCGTCGTCGTGCACGTCGAAGGCGGCGTTCGTCAGTTGGGCCTCGTCCCACGCGCGATCCGAGACCGGGTTCTTCAGCCATCGGCAAGACGGCTGCTTCGCGATCTTCAGCACCCGGCACGTCACCGCGACCGGCACCCTAATCGGGGCACCGGCCGCGGCCAGCTCGCGGACGAGCGGGTAGATCATTTTGGGAGCGAGCCCTGCGACAAATACGCTGCCGCACGTCGCAGCACCTCGTTCTCCTGCTCCAACAGTCGCACGCGCTTCTTCAGCTCGCGGTTCTCGACATGTTCTGAAGCGGTGACACCGGGCTTGATGCCGTCCTCAATCTCGGCCTGCTTGACCCACTTCTGTACGCACGTCTCGGAGATTCCGAAGTCTTTCGCGACCCGGGCAAACGACACCTCCCGGCGTCGAGCAATCGCCACGACGTCATCGCGGAACTCTTTCGGATAGGGCTTGGGGCTTCGGTTCATCCTTCCAGCGGTGACAGAATCACCACAGGTCAGGAGTCACCTAAACCGACAGCAGTCCCTTCCGCTGACGAGGCCAACGACCGGATTCGTCATATGGGCTGGTTCGAGGCGCTGCTCTCGCAAGGTCCGATGGCCGAGAGGGTGTGCCACTGGATGTGCGACAACCGCACCGTGGCACGCGGTGTTGCGGTCGCAATCAGCCCCCGACTGCCCGTAGCGATCGCCCGCGACTCAGTCGAACACACCTGGCCGGGTTATATCGCAGGCTTCGATTCGCTCGTGCGCGACCCTGGGTGGTCTGATGCACTTATCAACTTGGCTCTCCGGAACGTCCCGGTACGGTTGGTCGACGGCGACAAGGACCCGGTTCCCGTTCCCGGGCGCGCCGACGAGCTGGCCGAGCGGTTTGCGAACATTTCGGCCGCACGCCGACTAGGCGGTCATCGCCTGCCGCTCAGCGACCCGATCGGCTGTGCATCGATCGTGCGCGCCGTTCTCAGCGAACATGGTGCATCGGATTCCTGAGGTGTGAGAAGATACCCCCTGGAGGTATGAGAGATGCTTCGGCGCCTGGGGTACGTACTGCTGATCGCGACGTTCGCGGTCGTCGGCGTCGCCATGGGCGCCCATGGCTCGACCCCTGCCGGTCATTCGACCGCTGCTTCGAGCTCGGTCGCTGGTTCTGCCATGTCTGTGGAGCACAACCACGCCGACACTGTCGCTTCGCACTCTGACACCACAGAGCCACAGGGCCAGGGCGCTCCGTGCGCCGACTGTGCCGGCGATCACGCCGCGCTCCTGATGGCATGCGTATTTCTGGCGCTCATCGTGGTCGTCAGCCTGGTTCTTCCACTGGTTGCGCTCCGCTTTGGCTTGTTGGCCCCGGGCGTATCGAGCCTCGGCAGCACACCTCGTCGTCTTGCGGACCCGCGCCCTCCTGATCTTTCAGAACTCTGCATCAACCGCCAGTGATTCGCCGCCGGTTGACTTCGTAGCCACGCCGTCAACACTGCGACCGAACATCCAACACTGACGAAAGAAGTAGAACCATGAAGAAGTCATTCCGTACCCGCGCGCTCGCAGCGGGTGCACTCGCCCTGATCAGCATGGTAGGGCTCGCCGCATGCTCGACCACCACCGAGCCGTCTGAGAGCTCCGGCGCCAACATGGCAGACGTCATGTTTGTGCAGATGATGATCCCCCACCACGAGGGAGCCATCGAGATGAGCGACATCCTGCTTGCCAAGTCGGGAGTCGATCCCGAGGTCGTAGAGCTGGCAGAGCAAATCAAGGCCGCCCAGGGCCCCGAGATTGAGCAGATGAAGCAGTGGCTCGATGACTGGGGCATGCCCGCCATGAGCGACAGCATGGACGGCATGGATCACGGCGGCATGGGCGGTATGGACGGCATGGCAGGCATGACCGAAGAGGACATGCAGGCACTCGAGGACGCCAGTGGGCCTGAAGCAGGTGACCTGTTCCTCGAGCAGATGATCGTCCATCACGAGGGCGCAATCGAGATGGCGGAGGACGTCCTTGATGATGGCGAGCACCCCGGTGTGCGTGAGCTGGCGGAAAACATTATCGCCAGTCAGACGGCGGAGATCGAGCTGATGCGCTCGATGCTCGACTCCTGATGCGGCGGATAGGAGTGGCGGCCGCAACTGCGGTCGCCGCCCTTTCCGTCGGCCTGGCGGGGTGCAGTTCCCCAGCGGCGGAGACCCCCATCGTCGTGTCGCACGTGCACGCGGTGGACTACGACCTGCAGCGCGAAAGTGCCTACGTCGCGACGCATGACGGAGTCCTCAGCGTGGCGGCCGACGGTTCGGTAGAACGTATCGGTCAATGGGCAGGCGATGTGATGGGGATGGCGCGCTTCGGCGACACCATCTACTTCTCAGGCCACCCGGCACCCGACGAGAATCTGCCGCCGAACATCGGCGTGTATGAACTCAGCGTGCAAAGTGGGGAGTTCGCTCCGATTTCCCTTATCGGAGAAGTGGACTTCCACAGCATGACGATCGCGCAGTCGCCTGACGGCATGGCGCTGGCTGGCATCGACTCGGCCACGGGTCAGGTGATGGTCAGTCGAGACGGGGCGGAGACCTGGACTACAGGAGTGTCGATCGGCGCGCGCTCCCTCAGCTGGGATTCGAACGCCGAGAGGCTCTACGCAACGACGGAGCGGGGTCTCCTTATCAGCACCGACGACGGCATGACATTCACCGCCGCGGACGGCGCTCCGCTCTTGGTTCTGATCGCGTCGAGCCCGGCAGACGTGTCAACTGAGGCATTCCTCGTCGGAACGGACGTCGACGGCTATGTTTACACCAGCCCCGACGGTGTCACGTGGACGTCGATTGGGTTGGCACCACCACTCTCGGATGCCCTGGCGGTCGGCAGCGACGGCTCGATCGTCGTGGCCGGGATCGAGGGCGTGCATCGGTCTGAAGATCGCGGAGCCACCTGGACGGTGATCGCGGAGTTCTGACTTGCGTGGGGTGCGGCAGTGCGCCGCACCCCACGTGGAGCAGCGACTGCTGTCGATCCGGGTGACTCATGAGAAGCATCGCCCTTACCTTCGATTGGCAGCCAACCTGATCGATACTCCGCGTCGACGGAGCGCCCTCAAGATCGTGTGGTTGTCGTAACCCAATTGTTTGCCGATCGCGGAACTCGATTGACCCCGTTCGTAGAGCTCAGCGGCTTTGGACTTCTCGGATTCGCTCATCCTGCGTGATGCGTCAATGCCGTGGTCTTTGAGGATGCGCGCGACAGTAGTACGCGAGAGCTGGAACTCCTTCGCAACGGTTCGAATGTTGCGGACCGCGCGATAGCGACCGACAACGGCCTCTGCTTCGTATGCTCGTAGTTGGCGGGCTCGCCGCCGTGGTTCCGGGCTGACATCCTCGTGCTCGCGGGATGTCGAGCGGAAGTGCAGTTCTCGAGGTGAGACGACCCCTGGTGAGGGGTTCGAGTAAACCTGTAGCAGGTGCACCAGTCGCGAGTCCTAGGCGCCGTCGCCTCGCCACAGCCTGAGCCGCGTATGGCGTGCGGCGTGGACGAAGTCCTGGTCGGCGCTGAGCAGCTCGAGGTCGTGGGTGATGCACAACTGGGCGATCAGGGCGTCGATCGTGCCGAGTTGCACTCCCGCGCGCCGGCATCTATTGCGGAGGTCGGCCGCGGCGATGTGGTCGTCGCGCGTCGGCTGAATGGCGGGAAGCGCGCCAAGGCGGCGGCGGATCTCGGCCTGACTGTGCTCGGGCAGAAAGCCCTGCAAGAGCTCTTGCACGATGAGACCCGTTGTCACGACCAGGTCTGATTCGAGCGCCTTAGTGAGGTGTGCCACCGCAGTGGTCCGCGCCGGGTGGTCGCGACGGAGGGCGAGCGACCAAACGCTCGTGTCTACGAGCACCGTCATCCGCGCGAGCGCTCTGCCTTGTAGTCAAACGAGTCGTCCCACTCGAGGGTGCCGACCAGGTCGAGCACGCCGAGCTGCTCGCGGCGGGCGATGAACTCACGCAGGGCGAGCGTGACGGCGGCCTTCTTGGTGGCTTGGCCACTGATCGCGAAGGCGCGGTCGAGAAGGTCGGGATCCAAAGCCAGATTCGTTGCCATTACACCCTCCTTACACACAAGTCTACACATCCATCACTGGTCATTCGCCGACGGTAGCTGGCGCGCACGTCGATACGCCTACGACCGCAGGTTTGCCGTGGGTCTCCGCCCCCGTGACGGCTGGGGAGGAACTGACGACGAATGCGCGTGCGACTCCCTCAGCCGTCGAGGCTGGCGTCGATCTCGGCGCGACGGGTGCGGACGAGCTCGTCGAAGGCCTCGCGCGGCAGCGGAAGAGCATCCGTGAACGCGATCGCGCCCTTCGAGCGCTTCAGGTCGCCGAGCAGCGGGGCGACGGCGGTGACCACCGCGCCGCTGAACGGGTACACCGAGTAGCCGGCAGCCGTCTGCACCACGGCGACGAGCGGCTTGCCGCGGTAGATCAGGGCGGGCAGGCCGTACGCGACGCCGTCGACGGATGCGGGCTCGAGCTCGCAGGCACGCGCCATCCAGGCGGCCACGGTGGCGGGGCCCGGCTCGGGACTAGCGCCCACCGCCGCCCCCGCCTCCGCCGCCGCCACCCGAGAAGCCGCCGCCGAACGAGCCGCCCGAGAAGCTGCCGCCGCCGCTGCTCGACCAGCTCGAGGCGGGGGAGGTCGTCGTGGCGGTGACTCCCCGAACCGCGGTGCTGAAGAGTGCGGCGTCGAAGCCGTTCGTGCCGATGAACCAGTCGGGGGTCGTGTCGGTGGCGGCGACGCGCACGGCGAGCTCGCGCATCCACTGGTCTTCGACGCCCCAGACGACCGCCCACGGCAGCAGCTTCTCGTACAGCTTCACGAGTTCGAGGGTGTTGCCGACGTCGATGCGCTCCGCGCCCTGCGGGCTCTGCAGTACGCGCAGCCGCTCCTCTTCGGCGACGGTGAGGTAGAGCCGCATGCCCTCGAGGTAATCCCGCGCATCGCGCCCCTTCTCGGTGAGCTGCTGCGGTCGGATCGCGAGCACGAAGGCGATGAAGCCCGCGATGAACGCCCCGGAGAGGGAGAGGAACGCGAGCGGGCTCACATTCAGGAAGAGCACGCCCGACACGATGATGGCCGCACCGGCCAGCGCCATGCAGAGCCACTGCGCGACCAGCATGAGCCAGCCGAACCCGATGCCGGGCGCTGTGCGCTTGAAGCCCTCATCGATGATCGAGGCGCCCGCCCGCGTCGACAGATCGGTGAGCCGCGTGGCCAGCGTCGCGTCGTACTCGCCGTACGGAGCCAGATCGCCGGGGGCGCGCTCGACCCCGAAGATCGCCTGGAGCATGGCGAGGTCGAGCACGTCGGTGCGTTCATCGCTCAGGTACTGCAGGGTGTACGGCGCGGAGCCGTTCTCGACCGCATAGGCGAGGATGCGCAGGTTCTTGCGCACCGCCAACCGCACGATGGCGGCCGGGATGCCCGAGGCCGGTCGACCGACCAGGTGCGCGGCCTGCACGATGTCTATGCCCTCCGGCTCGGAGTACTGCGGGATGATCGCGCCGCGACTGCGTGCCCCCGACCCCGCCCGCACGCGCGACGCGATCGCCGCACCGAGGGCCCCGAGGCTCGCGAGCCCGACCCCGCCCGAGAGCAGGTGCATCCACAGCGGAACCTCCTGCGGCTCGGGTGGCGGGGTCGGCTCGGGAGTCAGGAAGGTGCCCGGCTCGAAGCCGATCGCGACCGTGAGCGTCTCACCGGGGGCGAGGTCGGTGCTGCTCGCGGTGTAGCCGAGGTCGGTGCGCTCGATCGGGCAGGTCTCGGTCGACCCCTGCGGCCCGACGTAGCAGGCCGCAATGCCCGTCAAGGCCGCGGCGACGTCGGGCGCGAGGGTGAGGGTGGCGCTTACCCGGCCGAACGGCTGCTGCCACCCCGTTCCGTTGACGTCCCAGTAGAACTCGTCCGACGCGGTGTCGGCGAACGAGCGCACGACGTTCTGCTGCGTGTAGGTGATGACGTAGGTCTGCACGCCGCGCACGAACTCGTCAGTGCCGAGATACAGCTCGACGAAGCCTCCCGAGTAGGACGACTCGTAGTACACGGGGGCGCCGTTCTGGTCGGTGATGCTCGAGACCCGCGTGTTGAGCGGCACGCCGTCGTAGTCGTCGGGGATCGCGCGGATGATGCCGCGGTTCTGATCGAAGTCCGGGAAGCGGGCGACGATCGTCTCGACCACGAGAAGGGTCGCCGTGCCGTCCGCCTCCCGGCTGAGCGTGTAGTCGACGTCGAACGCGTCGAACGTGAAGTCGCTCGTGTCGGAGCGGACGGGCGCGGCCTGCGCGGCCGTCGGGCTGAGCGCGAGCGCGAACCCGGCTGCGAGCAGCAGCGAAGCGATGAGCCGTGCGGGTGCGCCCATGCGGGCAACCCTAGCGAGCATCCGGGCTAGCTCTCGGGGTCGTACATGAACTCGCGCAGCTCTTGCGGGCAGCGGCAGGCCACCGCCACGCGGCGGGCCCACTCGACGGCCTCGGCGCGCGTCGGCACCTCGATGATCGTGTGGCCGCCGTCGAGGCGCGCGAAGGCGTCGTAGGCGGGGCCCGAGACGGTGCCGTCGCCGGCGACCGTGGCCGCCGCGACCTCTTCGTTGATACCGCCGCCGAACACGTACACCCCGGCCGACTTCATGTCGCGGATGACCTGGTGCGACTCTTCGACCACCTGATCCCACTCGCCGTCGGCGACCTGCATGACACCGCTGGGGAAGGAGATCAGGTATTTCGTCATGGGCTGACCGTAGCGGGGATGACGTCGTACGTCACGCGCACGAGTCCGTCATCCGGCGTGGCGTGCACCCCGCGCAGCGACAGCAGCACGTCACGATCGAGGTCGCCGAAGAGACGCCGACCCTGCCCGATCAGCACGGGGGCGATCGACACGGTCACTTCGTCGATGAGCCCGGCCGCCAGGAAGGCCTGGATCGTCTGCCCGCCGTCGACGTAAACCCGCCGGGCCCCGCGATCGGTCAGGATGCTCCGGGCCTCGTCGAGCGACCGCGCGACGGTGACGCGCTCGTCGTCGGTGACCAGCCCGGAACTGAGCACCACGACGGTCTTGCCCTCGAACGGCCACGGGTCGAAGGTCAGCACGGTCTCGTAGGTGTGCCGCCCGATCAGCAGGGTGTCGATCGCGGGGAAGAACGTCTCCCACTCGAGCGCGGGGGCGGGCGCGGCCGGGGTGCCGGCGCTCGCCGCCGCGATCGCGTGCTCGCGCGCGGGCGGGTCGGTGAGCCAAGACAGCTCGCCGTCGGGGCGGGCGATGAAGCCGTCGAGGCTCACGCCGATGAAGACGCAGCCGCGCCAGGGGCGGGTTCTGTCGGGGGTCTCGGTCATCTCCAGGTCTCCAGCATTCGGTCGAGGGTGGCGGTCGCGGGGGTGGGCTCGAGGGCGGCGGCGTGCGCTCCGCGCAGGCTATCGCAGCCGCCAGGGCAGCACGGCGTGCAGCAGGGGCAGCGTCGACGCCCCGAGCAGCACCCAGCTGAGCACCTCATCGGTCGGGCGCAGCAGCACGCCGCCGATCAGCAGTGCGGCGAAGAGCACCGCCGAGGTCGTGCGGCGCACGCTGCCATCGAGCACGCGCAGGCGCTGCTCGACCTCGGGGCTGCGCACGGCGAGCTCGCCGCGGTCGAGACGCGTGGCCAGAGCATCCAGTCGTTGGGGCAGGCGCGCGAGCGCCGACAGGATCGCGATGCCCTCGCGGCCGACCGAGCGCAGGGTCGAGGCGCCGCCGCCGTTGAGCAGGGTGCGGGCGAAGGGGTCGACCGCATCCCACATGTTGAAGTCGCGGTTGAGGGCGCTCGTGACGCCCGAGATGAGCGAGATGGTGCGCACGAGCAGCAGGTAGTTCTCGGGCAGCTGGAACGGCAGCGTGCGCACGAGCTCGCTGAACTGCAGGGCGAACTGCTCGAGCTCGCGCGGGTCGATGCGCGTGAGTTCGGCGACGCCCATGCCGCCGAAGCGGTCGAAGAGGGCGGTGATGGCGCGCTCGAGCTCGACGGTGTCGGCGCTCGGCAGCAGCACCCCGAGGCGCTGGGTCGCGACCACCCAACCGCGGGCGTCGCGGGCGGCGACGGCGAAGATGAACTGCTGCAACCCTTGCCGCAGGTCGTCGGGAATCTCGCCCATCATGCCGAAGTCGATGTAGGTGAGGGCGAAGCCGCCCTCACCGCCGGGCGTCACGAAGATGTTGCCGGGGTGCGGGTCGGCGTGGAAGAACCCGGCGACGAAGATCTGCTCGAACGTCGCGCGCGCCAGCTCGGCGGCGACCGCGTTCGGGTCGATGCCGGCCGCCAGCAGCGCGTCGACATCGGTGATCTTGATGGCCGTCACATCGCTCAGGGTGAGCACGCGGCGGGCGCTGCGCTCCCACACCACGGTCGGCGTGCCGACGCGCGGGTCGTCCGCGAAGTCGGCCGCGAAGCGCTCGACGTTGCCGGCCTCGGTGCGGTAGTCGATCTCGGCGAGGCTCGTGGTGGCGAACTCCTCGACGAGGGCGGGAGCATCCGCCCGCCTGTTGACCAGCCGCACGCGCGACAGCCAGCGGCCGACGCGGCGCAGCGCGGCGAGGTCGACTTCGACGATCTGCTCGATGCCCGGGCGCAGCACCTTCACCACCACGGCGTCGAATCCGAGGTCGGCGGCGATACCGGGCGACAGCCGCGCGCGGTGCGCCTGGCCGAGGGAGGCGGCGGCGATCGGCGCGGTCTCGAACGACGCGAAGGCGCGATCGAGCGGGATGCCCAGCTCGCGCTCGACCTGCGCGACGATCGCCTCCAACGGTTCGGGCGCCACCTCGTCCTGCAGCCCCTCGAGCTCGCGGGTGATCTCGGGCGGCAGGATGTCGAGGCGCGACGACAGGAACTGCCCGACCTTGATCATGAGGCCGCCGAGGTCGGCGGCGAGGTCGTGGAACCGGCGCGACAGCACCTGCAGGCGACGGATGCGCCCCCGCGCCGCGAGGCGCGCGAGCCCGAACCGCGGCAGCACGAGCTCGAACCACCAGGCCTGCGCGAGCGCCCGCGCGGCGAAGCGCATGATGCGGCGGTAGCGCGCACGGAGGGCCCGGTCGCGGCCGGGGTTGGTGGTCGGTCTCGCTGCGGCGGGATCGGCGCCGGAGGGCACCGGCCTAGTCCTCGGTGTGAGCGGTGTTCGCCGTCTCCTCGGCGAGGATCGCGTACAGCTTGCGGCGCGTCTCGTCGAGCAGGGCGGCGGCGCGCTGCTGCTGCTCCTTCGTGCCGGTGCTGGCGACCTGCGCGGCAGCCTGCGCGAGCTTCGCACCGGCCCGCGGCACCGCGGTGGTGTGCTCGGCGCGGTGGTCGTTCCAGCGCCCGCTCATGCGGTCGACGAACTCGCTCACGTCCCAGTCGGGGCGCTTCCATCCCGGGCGCCCGGCCGACTCGCGGCTCTCGCGGCTCGCGCCGGTCGACGCCTCGTGCGCGGCGGCCGCCGCCTCGCGGCCCGCGTCGGTCAGGGTGTAGACCGTGCGCTCGCCGTCGGCGTGGGCGCTGAGCAGCCCCTCATCGGTGAGCTGCTGCAGCATCGGGTAGACCTGACCTGCGGTGGGCATCCACGCCCCGCCGCTCGCCGCGGCGATCGCCTGCATGACCTGGTGGCCGTTCTTCACCTCGCCGCTGAGCGCCGAGAGGATCGCCGTACGCAGGTCGCCGTGCTGCCGTGCACCACCTTGCCCGCCGCCGGAGCGCGCCATCACGGCGTCGCGGAGGTTCTCGAGGGCCTCGCGGATCTCGGACGAGTTCGGGGGAGTGCTGCGCATGACGGGTCCTTCCGGCCGATCGCGGGGGCGCGTTCGCCCACACCGCTCGCTGAAGACACTACGAGCGTGACCTGGATGCCCGCCGACGGCAGCCCCGGTGCCGCCTGGGTGCGCGTGTTCCGCGCACGGGCTCTTCGCGTGCCGCTCTCCCGGGCGTCCCCGCGCCACTCACCGGGGCGCCGTGGTGACCGCCTTCCAGATCTGCGGATCGGAGTGAAGGAGATTCGGTTGCGTCCGCAGTTCTGGAAGGGGTGGACGACCCGTCCGGTCGGAGGA
>OFDN01001753.1_pt1 | contig 13360 bp, 10 predicted proteins | sample 1520971 | NCBI WGS metagenome assembly OFDN01 (sample SAMEA94257418, study PRJEB24077) | hot springs metagenome | biome: Aquatic biome; feature: Geographical feature; material: Water | place: India | collected 2012-06-12 | depth 5 m | reverse complement strand
CATCAAACTCAAGGCGTGACAACTCAGCAATTCGATCAACAGTAGCGCGGTCAATTTTCATGGTGTTCTGAATAATGTGGTGCAAAGATAAGCTGTCAAAGATTAAATGACTTATTTCAACTTATTTACTTTCTCCCACATCAAACGATTCATTTCACCCTCTTCCTCGGAACTATTGATTTCATAGGAATTTTCAAGCTTCCAATGGCCTTCTTCATTAGTCATGAAACAAAGCTCCTTATATGGAAATACGGGGTTGAAGAGTCTCTCAGACTCATACGCTCTGTGGAGGAATTTTGACTCTACTAAAAAAACTATCGCTTGAAAGTCCTGCTTAATTTTTTCGACACTACTGCTATTTAATCTCTCTTCTTCTAATAGCGTTTCTTGTTCGTTAGAAAAGTCTGGAGTCTTGCTTTTGGGAATCAAAAAGACATGAGCATTGCCAATTTTTTGATTGGTCGAATCGTAAATACATCCATAATCTGGATAATAAAAAACACCTTCGTTGTATATGAATTGATTCCGGCAAACGTCGAGGGATAAGAGGCTATCAAGGTAATTCAGCTTAAGATTATTATTAGCAGGTGATTTAGGCTTGTCAAGATTTTGCTCAAAACCAGTGAAGTTTGAGCAACCAATAAATAGAATAAGCAAGAATGAATAATGAGTTACAATCATATTTTCAATTTTAATTCATCCTCCAATCTGTTAAGCCTATTTATGCAAAATAAAACATCTGTAAATATCGCCCATCATTAATCTCTTTTAGGCATTCACAATTTGTCATTTGTCACTTGTCTCTTGTCACTACAAGTCTCTAGCGCGCTTTCGATTTGGGCGAAAACAGTCTTCTTCAGATTGGGAATGTCTGAGTCGGTCATGTCTTTTGTTTCGATTGGGGCGTGAACTACGGTTTTGACGGCGTGTGGTAGGCTGTATTCGAAGAGATTCGAGGGCTCGAGCATGATCTTGTAATTCTGCTGAAAAGTAATCGGTACGATTGGCACCTTTTGATCCACGGCCATCTTAAATGCGCCATTCTTAAATGACTTCATCTTGGGTGCATGCGATGGTATGGTGCCCTCTGGATACATAGCAATGCATTCTCCTCTTTCAATGGCGTCATACGCTTTCTTCAAAGCATCATAAGCTTTTCGCGATGATTCACGATGCACAGGAATATCTTGTTTTCTAAAAAACAAACCAAACAAAGGCCATTTCAATAATTCACTTTTTCCAATAAACAAGAAGTAATCTGGCACCACCGAATACATGAAAACGGTATCGAGATAACTGCTATGGTTGGATACCACAATGTAAGGGGGCTTCGGAAAAGGTGCTTTCTTTTTTACTCGCACAGGACAAAACAAGAACAACTGAAACGCACGCGACCACCACACCTTTAAACGAAAAGCCGCACCAAACCACTGTTTCCTGCTTAACAAGATCAGGAAAAATGGATACATTACAAGCAAGGAGATCCAAAAAATGAAGCCTATCCAAAGCTTGTAAATAAAATATATGGGTCCTAAGGCTCGCTTCAAGGTTGATCTAATAGAAAAAGGAAGGCGAATATACGGTCAGATAAAGGTTTCATTACTTACTTTGCACCTCAATCTTAAGTTATGTCACGAATTTTAACAGGCGTTCAAAGTACAGGCGTTCCACACCTTGGCAATATTCTAGGTGCGATCATCCCTGCTATTGAACTCAGCAATGATCCGCAACACGAGGCTTTTCTATTCATCGCAAACCTCCATTCTTTGACGCAAATCAAAGACCCTGAAGTGATGAAATACAACACCTACTCCGTGGCTGCGACATGGCTTGCTTGTGGTTTTGATATTGAGAAAAACACATTGTATCGCCAAAGTGATGTGCCACAGGTGACTGAATTGGCGTGGCATCTAGGGTGTTTCACCCCCTTCCCTATGCTAGCAAATGCGCATAGCTTCAAAGATAAATCTGATCGACTTAGTGATGTTAACGCGGGATTATTTACCTATCCTGTATTGATGGCAGCGGATATTATTCTTTACGATGCCAACTATGTTCCAGTAGGAAAAGATCAATTGCAACACCTCGAAATCACTCGCGACTTGGCAAGTGCTTTCAATCATAAAATGGGAGAAACATTTGTAGTGCCTGAAGCAAAAACAAATGAATCCACCATGTACATTCCGGGTACAGATGGTCAGAAGATGAGCAAGAGTTATGGTAATTTCATCAATATCTTTTTACCTGAAAAGGAATTGAAAGATGTGATTAATAAAAAGATTGTTACTGACGCCACTCCGCTAGAAGACCCGAAGGACGCAGATGGTAGCATTGTTTATCAATTGTACAAATACATTGCTACGCCAGAGGCTGCCGCTGAAATGAAGTCCAAACTAGAAGCTGGCGGCTACGGCTGGGGTCATGCGAAAAAGGATCTATTCGAAGGAATAATGAATCGTTTCTCGAAAGAAAGAGAAGTGTTTAATTACTACATGAACAACCTTCCTGAGCTCGATGAAAAGCTCATGGTTGGCGCTAAAAAAGCTTCAATGGTAGCAGATAAAACACTCGCTCGTGTGAGAGAGAAAATTGGCTACTAATTATTTCTTCAAATAACGTTCATACAATCCTACTTGCTTATTGCTCAAGTCGATTTTTCGACCTTGGATAAATGCGTGCGTCAATTGATTGCCTAGCATATCCAACGCATCTCCCTTTGAGATAAAGAATGTTGCATCCTTGCCCGTTTCAATAGATCCACATGTTGCATCTATGCCTAACAGCTGCGCTGGAGCAAGTGTCAATGCTCTTATTGCTTCCTCATAAGGCAGTCCATGAGCTACTGCGGTTCCTGCGTGAAACGGCAAATTGCGCGTTCCCATGCGCTCCATGTCGCCTTCGTTCTGCAATGAGAATACAACACCTGACTTGTGGAGCAACGATGCGAGTTTGTAAGGCAAATCAACATCATCACCTTCCAATTGTGGTAATGAATGTACACGGCAAAGCATCACACCTACTTGAGCGCGCTTCAATTCTTCAGCGATCATCCACGCGTCATACCCTCCGATGATAACCATTTTCGGAATGCTCATTTCTTCTTTAAATCGGAGTGCTTCTTTGATCGCGCGCACTTCATCTGCATGCACATAGAGTGTCTTTCCTCCATCAAAAATCCCTCGCATTCCTTCAAATCTTACTTCTGTTAGCGGAGGATTTTTCACAGCTAAATACGCTTTTGCTTCTTTGAAAAAGAGTTGAATCTCCGTTAGTTGTTGATCGTAAGATTTCACCTTCTCTATGGTCAATTTCTTTTTATCATAGTGCTTATGATACACTTGCGGCCAATTGAGGTGCAAACCATCATCTTCGCGAATGACAGCATCTTCCCAGTTCCATGCATCGAATTGCATCACTGAAGAAGCTCCAGAAATTACACCACCTCTAGGACAAATTTGCCCCATTAAAACCCCATTGCTGCGCACGGTCGGAATGATCTCCGATTCAGTATTAAATGCAATAACCGAACGAACGCTCGGTTTGTATGTTCCTACTTCAGCGACATCATCCATCGCACGCACCGCATCGATTTCATGTAATCCTAACGTACTGTTTGTAGCGATAAAACCAGGATACAATTCCATACCAGAAGCGTCGATTACTTCTTTGTATTTGGTCATGTCAATGCGAACCAATTTCGCATCTGCAACGAGTGTGAACTTTCCGTTTTCGAAACCGACTACTGCGTTTTCAATCACCTCCCCATTTCCAACATGCACCTTCGCATTCATAATGAGAATGCTGTTGCTTTGAGCGGGAGCTGGCGCAGGAACGCTTTGTGCGATCGCTGTCGCAGCCACAAAAAGCAAACAAATACTTATATATAAATTCTTCATTTCTTTCAATTATTGACGGTAAAATAATCCCATTGATGATTGATCCATTGTATCGCAATGGAAGTGGCGGCGTGGTTTGAAAGATGGTGTAGTCATCGATCCTCCGCTATCTTTTACCTGTAACATCTTCTGAATAATGCGGGCTCTTTCTTCTTGTACTTTGACACGCATCTTTTCATCTTCGACAGCATCGAAGTAGCAAATACCATCTACATATGTTTTTTGAACTTTAGCATAAATGCTCAATGGATGGTCTGTCCAAAGCACGATATCTGCATCCTTCCCCACTTTTAACGAACCCATGCGATCATCCAAATGAAGCAATTTCGCAGGATTTAACGTTACAAATTTCAATGCTTCTTCTTCTGGAACTCCTCCATACTTCACCGTTTTGCCTGCCTCTTGATTGAGTCGGCGCGCCATTTCAGCATCATCAGAGTTAATTGAAACCGTGATTCCCTCTTTCCACATCAATGCAGCGTTATATGGGATAGCGTCTTTTACCTCCATCTTATATGCCCACCAATCAGAGAAGGTAGAACCTCCAGCGCCATGCTCTTTCATCTTGTCGGCTACTTTGTATCCTTCCAAAATGTGAGTGAATGTATTTACCTTGAAACCCATGCTATCCGCCACGTGCATAAGCATATTGATTTCGCTTTGCACATAGCTATGACAAGTAATGAATCGTTGTTTATCTAAAATTTCAGCTAAGGTTTCGAGTTCCAAATCTCTTCTTGGTGCCACTGCTGAAACAGGTGATTTCTTTTTACCCTTCGTTGCTGATACGGTATTGAATTTCTTCCATTGATCTACATACTCGCGGGCTCTGATGAAATGATCGTAATACACTTGCTCCACGCCCATTCTTGTTTGCGGGAAGCGTACTCTATTGAAATCACCCCAATTGCTTTGCTTCACGTTTTCGCCCAATGCGAATTTGATAAAGCCATCTGCACCTTCGATTTGCATCTGATCTGCATTTGCACCCCAACGCATTTTAATCAAAGCGCTTTGTCCGCCAATAGGATTAGCAGACCCATGAAGCAATTGCGCAGCTGTCACTCCGCCGCTCAACTGGCGATAGATATCGATGTCTTCGGGCCAAAGAACGGAAGCCTCTTCTACTTCTGCACTGCTTGCTTGAGAACCCTCGTTCACACTGGCTAGAGCGATGTGGCTGTGTTCGTCAATGATACCTGGAGTAACGTGCATACCGGTGCCGTCGACAACATCAGCTCCGGGCGCGCTTAGATTTTTTCCTACAGCCTCGATCTTTCCATTGGCAATGATGATATCGGCATTTTCTAACTTACCTTCTTTCTCATTGGTCCAGATCGTTGCATTTTTTATGTGCACACGCTTTGCTTCTGGTTTCTTTTCCCATCCAAAAGCAGTAAATGGATACACTACATTTCCAATCTCCTCTTTTGGAGCGTCCGCTGCAGCGGCCTTTTTCTCTTCTTTCTTTACACCATCTTTCAATACATTAAACACAAGCATTGCGTCCGCTTTACGACCATCTTTATATTCTAGCGTTCCGCTCCATCCGTTCAAAGATTTCCAACCTCCAAATCGAAGTACGCCCAGTTCTTTCGCGGCAGAATCTGGTTTGAGTGTAAGCGTTACAAAATCCAATTCTTTAGAAAGCGATGCTTGAAAACTCAACGTATCAGTTACCACATTTGATCCAGCTACATCACCAATAATATACTTATATCCTTTATTTTTTTCACCACCATATTCAATATTGAATACGTCAGCACCAGCAGTGAGCGTGTACTTTCCAGCTTCGAGCTTTGGCTCCGTTGGAGCTTTCACCTCAAATCTTTCTCCTGAAATATAATGATCTAAAATTTCTGAATCATTCGAAAAAACATCTCCAGAACTAATGAAGAAGTTTGCCGCATAACCAATTTCCAACTTACCGAATGAACGTTCGGTATTTGTAATTTTTGCTGGCACCGTAGTCAATGCAGCGAGGGCTGCTTGTTTCGATAATCCTTTTTCAACTGCCTTACGCCAATTTTTCAAGAATTCTGATTTGTCCAACAATCCACTTGAAGTAAACGCAAAAGAAATTCCCTTGCTATTGAGAATAGAAGCATTGTATGGCGCCATTTCCCAATGCTTTAACTCAGAGAAATCAACCCAACGTGCCAAGTATGGATCGCTCACATCATAGGCGCTGGGATACTCTAATGGAATGATGTAAGTCGCTTTCGTTGCAGCGATATCATCTACTCTTTGGTATTCAGTACCGCTGCCTTTAATGATATATTGAACACCGAATTCATCTCCAATTTTATCTGCTCGCAATACATTCCATTTATCGCCTGCATCAAAAAAAGATGGAAGTTTTTGCAAGTCATTCATTTCTTGCAAAGCGATGTTGATGCCTTCTTGAGATCCGCCATTGGCGTACCATTGCGCATCATAATATGTTTGACGAAGCAACGCAATACTGCCCATCAATGACGAAGGATAATCTTGACGGCTTGTTCCTTTATTGAAAGAATAATGCGCCCCCACTTTTGCGCGTAAAATATCTTCATTTACATCATCGCCCAATTGCACTAATGCAGAACTTCCACGGACGATGCCGTCTTGCACATGAGTCAAAACTAATCCGAATCCTATTCCTCTATATTCTTTTGCTTCATCTTCATTCACATCAAAAAGCAATGCTGCCTGTTGATCCGATTTGATAGCTTCATTCCATCCGAACGCGCCTTTTCGATTGCTTTCAATTTGTGGTCCACGTCCTCTCATAGGCGCGTCCCCGCTTGGTTTTGGCATACCGTAGCTCGAGTGAAGATCGATAAATGAAGGATAGATGTACTTTCCTTGAAGATCTATCACCACCGCATTCGCAGGAATGACAAGGGTTTTACCTACACTCACCACTTTACCTCCCTCCACAAGCATCATGGCGTCTTCCATTAATAATTCTGGATTGACCATAATATTCGCATGAGTAAATACCGTAGAAGTTACTTCCTTAGGCTTTACACCATTGTAAGGAAAAGTAGACTGGGCGTACGTTGCAGCACACCAAAGCAGTGCGCAAATCGAAAATAGAATTCTCATCAAATGTTGCGTTATTATTCTTAAACAGCTTCAGCTACTACTTCCTCTACGACATCTGGAAGTTTTGATTTCAAGAGATTTTCAATACCACCCTTGAGGGTTGCCGTGCTAGATGGACAACCGCTGCATGAGCCCTTCATTTGAACGTACACTTTTTTATCCTTGTACGCCATGAAATCAATAGCACCACCATCTTGCTCAACGGCAGGACGAACATATTCATCCAACAAGAATCTGATTTCATCATCATACGGAGAAGCTTCCATCGCGCTGTAATCGACAGCTGGCTTTGGTGCTCCCAATTCTGTAGGATCAGCAATCGGTGCTCTTTGCAGGAGTTCTGATGGAATTGCACTTACGGTCACTTCGTTATCCATGAGCCATTCGCGAATGTATTCGCGCAATTGCATTACCACCATTTCCCATCCAAGTGATCCGTCTTTTGTAACCGTTACAAAATTTCCGCTGATGAAAACGTTGGTTACAAATGGGAAATTGAATAGTTCTTCTGCTAATGGCGAAGAGTTTTTCGCTTCTGCCTTCGAACGATACTCCACCTGGAGACCGCCTGAAACCAATGCTCTATCAGCTACAAATTTCATCGCCGAAGGATTCGGCGTCATCTCAGCATAAACTGCTGTAGGTATCTTCTTTTTTTCCATGATAAATTCGTTCGTGGTTCGTGGTTCTTAATTCAACAATCACTAGAGATATGTTGTCTCTTGTCGTTTGTCTCTAATTTACTCTTCATCATTGAGAATGAATCCTACGGAGCGCCAAATTTCGGCTATTTCCGATAGATGCACCTCATATGGGCTATAAACAGCGTTGTCGCTAACTAGTTTTAACGAATCTTCAATTCTGTAAACTCTCTTGAAAACTATACCATCTCGCTCGGTTACAACGATGTGGCGCTTGCCTTCTTTGAGAAGTCTCAGGTTTTCCACTTTAGTGCAAATAATGTACGAACCGTCAGGAATAGGCAACATACTATCTCCTGAAATCTGAAATACACGCATGTCGCTGGTCAATACAAGATCGGTAGTTGTTAGATCTACCGTCGGCAATGTATCAATGTATCCGATGTCAGAAAATCCAGTTGTGTAACCTGCTGCTGCTAATACTGGCACTACAGGAATTTTACTTTTGTCAAAAATGGATGTTGTTTTCATTGATTTATTTAAGTCACGACCGATAAGGTCATCTACATCTATTTCAAAAAGCTTTGCCATTTCCATGAGCAAAGAGAGCTTGGGCTCTGCTCTTTCTTCTTCATAGGCACCGATCACTGGACGCTTGATTCCCAGAGCCGTAGCGAGGTCAGCTTGCGTCATTTTTCGTTGCTTGCGCAAAAATTTTAAGTTATTTGATAGGTTTCCCATGAGTACAAATCTAAATTGCATCCGCTATGTCAAAGAAACACCTTATTTTCCTTCATGGATTCCTTGAGAATGCAAATATGTGGAATCTCATATTAAACCGCATCTCTAAATCCAGTTATGAGCTGCATTTCCCAGAGATTCCAGGCCATGGAAAAAATTTGAAACGTGTTGAACCCACCATGGAATCCTATGTGCAGAATATCATCGAGCAGGTGAATATTCCTGCGGGTGACTCTTACTTTCTTGTAGGCCATTCAATGGGAGGCTATATCGGCGCGCATTTCTGTACAACTCTGAAAGAAAGATGTCTCGGTCTGTGCTTGTTTCATTCCAAGGCTGGCGCGGATGATGCGGAAAAAAAAGCGGATCGTGATCGTGCAATTGAAGCTGCTAGAGAAAATAAAGCGCTTTACATCCGCACAATGATCAACGGGTTGTTTCCTGATGCCACAAGAGAAAATTTCAGGGAGAAAATTGAAGAGCAAATTACATACGCACAAAGTTTAGAAACAGAAGCAATCACTGATGCGCTCACAGTAATGCGTGATCGTTCTAGCACTCTAGAAGCGATGATCAATCGTGATTTTCCTCTCTACTATTTCCTGGGTTCAGAAGATAAATCCATTGCACTTGCAGTGGCTATGAATGAAATTGAAATCCTGCCTGGCAGCGCTCCACAAGTCGTTCAAGGCATTGGTCACATGGGCCATATCGAACATCCTGTTTCAGCGGGCGATTTTATTCAGCGCATACTTCGCGCAAGCGAATAAACTTTTTAACAGGATTTAAACTTGTTAACTAGTGGGGGAGGTTAGGATGGCTGTATTTAAATTAGCAGTATGTGCGGGAGATATGCCATAGTTACGAAGATTAAGGAAATTGAGAAGAAGTTTGGAGTGACTGCTCCTCCAACTTTTTCTTTCAATCCTAATACCAACGTGAGTGCTGGAGAATACGCGCCGGTCATTACTAGTGATGCGCCGCAGACTCTTCAGACATTGCGATTTGGTTTGACTCCTCATTGGGCACAAAAATCAATGCTATTTATCAATGCTCGCTCAGAAGGAGATCACAACAAAGATGACCTCTACAACTACCAAGGAGCCAGAGGTATTTTAGAAAAACCATCATTCCGTAAACCAATCCGCTCTCAGCGTTGCATCGTGATTGCCGACTGTTTTATCGAAGGACCAAAAGATGTTGGGCTGAACAAACCTTTTTGTCTGTATTTACAAAACGGCCAACGTCCATTTGCTATGGCGGGTATTTGGGATGAATGGATACATCCTCAAACAAAGGAACACATTAAATCATTCTCGGTTGTAACCACTGCCGCAAACGATCTACTCCGACGCATCGGTCATCATCGCTCACCTATTGTACTTGCTAATGAAGATGTAAAAGATTGGCTTAGTCTTTCCACTCCACTAGAAAGAATCGTTGAATTGATGCGTCCTCCGCAAGAAAATCTATTCAACGCCTATCCCATCTCACCAGCCATCAAGGATCCTCGTGCGAATGGTATGCAATTACTCCAACCCATCGGTGAACGTGTATCTCCAGAATACCGCTATGAAGTGACGCAAGAACTTCAACTTTTTGGAATGGGTGAATCGCGCGCTAGACTGCGTAAAAAGTAAGCACTATGTATCTGTGTGCACATTCTTACTACTCTCTGCGATATGGCACCATCCCTCCTGAAGACCTCTTGAAAATGGCTTCGGAAGCGGGTTTGGATGCTTTCTGTTTGACAGACATAAATAACACTTCAGCAGTTCTCGACTTTATTCGATTATCCAAAAAATACAATATCAAACCTGTTGTTGGTATTGATTTTCGCAATAATATCCAACAACAATTCATTGCTATTGCGAAAAACAATAATGGATATTTTGAAATCAATAAATTTCTTTCTGAGCACCAAACCTCTGGAGAACCCATTCCAGAGAGGTGTCCAGAACTCCCTGACACTTATATTATATATCCTTTTAAACATACCAAACGAACATTCGGTATTGAAGAATTAAATGAAAACGAATTCATTGGTATTGCTCCACATGAAGTCGCTTCCTTAAGATTTCATCCGTATAAAAACTATCCAAGCAAACTCGTAGCACTCGTACCTGTTTCATTTCGAAACAAACGCGATTTCAATACACACCGCCTCCTGCGGGCAATTGATAACAATATTCTTTTAAGTAAACTACCAAAAACCGAAGAAGCTCGTGATGACGAAAAGTTTATTTCGCAGAAAGATTTACAAGAGATATATGAAGACTTTCCAGCACTAATATCAAATACCAATGAGATTATATCGCAGAGCGAAATTTACTTCGATTTTGGAAGTAACGCTCCCATGCAGAACCAATCGACTTATACAGGAACAGTTGATGGTGACTACGAATTAGTGCGCGCCCTGGCAATGGAAGGGCTGTCTTATCGCTATCCAGAAACAACTCCTGCTATTTTGGAGCGCATCGAAAAAGAATTGAGTATCATTCGTGAAAAACAATACCTCAGTTATTTCCTCATCAATTGGGACATCACACGATATGCGCGCGAAAAAGGATATTTCTATGTAGGACGCGGCAGTGGTGCCAATAGCATCCTTGCTTATCTGCTGCGCATTACAGACGTCGACCCGATAGAACTCGATTTGTATTTCGAACGTTTCATCAATTTATATCGAAAAAATCCACCCGATTTTGACATCGATTTCTCATGGACCGATCGCGAGGATATTACCAACTACATTTTTTCCAAATTCCCAAATGTCTGTCTGCTCGGAGCATACGTGACGTTTCAATTCAAAGCAGTGGTGCGAGAACTAGGAAAAGTTTTTGGCTTGCCTAAGAATGATATTGATCTACTTTCCGATGGGAAGTTTGAATATGAAAAACTCGACTCGCTGCAACAACTGGTGTTACAATATTCAAGTTATATACAAGATTTTCCTAATCAACTCAGCATACACGCTGCGGGTATTCTTATCACAGAAAAGCCCATCCATCACTACACGGCCACCTTTTTTCCACCGAAAGGATTTCCAACGACCCATTTCGATATGATTGTGGCCGAAGATGTGGGCATATACAAATTCGACATTCTTTCACAACGTGGTTTAGGAAAAATAAAAGAGGCCATTGATATCATTCAATACAATCAACCCGACCATGAAGTCTTTGATATTCATGATATGCGAAGATTCAAAAAAGATGAACGTATCAAAGATTTATTACGTAATGCAAAAGCGATAGGTTGTTTCTACGTCGAGTCCCCTGCCATGCGGATGTTGTTGACCAAGCTGCAGGTGGATGATTATCTCGGGCTTGTAGCGGCCAGTTCAGTGATTCGACCTGGAGTTTCTCGCAGTGGAATGATGCGTGCGTTTATTCAACGTCACCGCTTTCCAGAGCGAAGAAAAGATGCACATCCCATCATGCTCGATATCATGCCAGAGACCTACGGAGTGATGGTTTATCAAGAAGATGTAATCAAAGTAGCCCACTATTTTGGAGGCTTAGATTTAGGCGAAGCAGATTCTCTTCGTCGCGGTATGTCCGGAAAATTTCGAGGTCGCGAAGAATTTGATAACGCACGAAATGCATTCTTTGAAAAAGCAAAACTGAAAGGACATCCTGAAGATATGATTGCTGAAGTTTGGCGTCAAATCGAAAGCTTTGCAGGATACGCTTTTGCAAAAGGTCATAGTGCGAGTTATGCGGTGGAGAGTTATCAGAGTTTGTTTTTGAAAGCCTATTATCCGTTAGAATATATGACCGCCACGTTGAATAATTTTGGTGGTTTTTACAGTACTGAGCTTTATGTTCATGAGGCGCGCATGCACGGCGCGACGATCGCTCCTCCTTGTGTGCAGCGGGGTAGCGCCGTTTGTGTTATTTACGACCGAACGATCGTTCTAGGGATGGGACTTGTAAAAGACATCGAGCACAACACCATCATTGCAATCCTTGATGAACGAAAAAACAACGGCCCTTTCGATTCTTTTGAAGATTTTCTTCAACGTGTAAGAATATCGCTAGAGCAAATTTCTACCCTTATCAAAGTAGGTGCATTTCATTTCACCTTAAGAAGTAAAAAAGAATTGATGTGGGCAGCGCACTTTCATTTTGCTGGATCAAAAATGAATTTGCCCGATCAAGGAATGTTTCAGACTCCGGTCAAAACGTTCACCTTGCCTCCTCTCGAACACTCTTGGATTGAAGATGCGTATGATGAATTGGAACTGATTGGATTCACCTTGTGCAATCCTTTCGACCTTTTACAAAGCGCTCCAGCCAACGACTTCATGGCGCGCGATCTCATCAATAATGTGGGCAAAACGGTGTTAGTGATTGGCTATTTAGTGACGATCAAACCTTCGCGCACTGCAAAAGGAGAGCGCATGTATTTCGGAACCTTCATAGATCGTGAAGGATATTTTTTAGATACCGTGCACTTCCCGCCTGTGGCGCAGCAGTATCAATGGCGTGGCAAAGGCATCTATGCGATTCGTGGAAAAGTAAGTGAAGAATTCGGCGCCATCTCCATCGAGGCCACCTATCTAGAAAAGCTCCGATACATGGACGACCCGAGGTACTTGTAACATCTTTTAGTGACGAGTGACTAGTTACTAGTTACTAGAGTAGTGACTAGTGACAAACGACAAACGAATTTTTATTTAATAATTACGCCATTTCGATTTTTTCGAATGAATAATTTCTAATTGTTAAAATTTAAATTTATTTATAAGATGCTTTTTTTCTTTGAGAAAAAGGATTAAATTCGTTTTGGTAAACAACCGAAAGCTACGTCTGAATTAATCTTTATGTTCCTGTATCGCGAGACAGCGAAATGTATCTATTAGTATAAAGAAAAGGCTTGAGGTGGTAAACGCCAACTGCAATCAACATTTTACACAAACTCAAAACCTTTTCTTATGAGAAAGTTTCTTAATTCAATTTTACCCCCCCCAACAACTATTCCGCAAAA
>OFDN01001750.1_pt1 | contig 13368 bp, 12 predicted proteins | sample 1520971 | NCBI WGS metagenome assembly OFDN01 (sample SAMEA94257418, study PRJEB24077) | hot springs metagenome | biome: Aquatic biome; feature: Geographical feature; material: Water | place: India | collected 2012-06-12 | depth 5 m | reverse complement strand
GTCACCGCTCGCAGTTCTGCCAGACGCATGGCGAGCTCGGCTTGTGCGACTTCCTGGCCACTGCTTGCGAGCTCCATGCGGGCCGACCGCTTGCCACCGAGTTCGATGGGCTGGCTCAGCTGGAGGGTGGTTTGGCGAGTGGCCCGACCCGTGTCCTGCTGTTCAAATCCCAGCGAAGGGTTGGGAATGATTCGGGCCTGCTGAACGGCCCCCTTACTCGCCTCGACCTCAAGCTCGGAAATTCGAAGCAGTGGGTTTTGGCGAAGTGCCGTCTGAAGTGCCGTCTCCAGCGTCAATCCGGCACTCTTTGTGCCTGGATTCTGAATAGAAATACTTGTTGGACTTGAGGCAGGTGGCGTTACCTGCCCAAGAGCGAATGTGGGAAGCAGCACCGTGCATAGCAACGGCACACAAAATCTGCGCATCGAATTCTCCAGAGTTGTACAAACAGCCGGAAGGATTCGACGAGAGCAGCAGTAGTCAGGTCATGAAAAAAGAGAAATGCCTGCAATAAGCGCGCTCGCCGAATCAGGCGACGCGCCAATTGGGACGATCAAGGAGATCGGGGCCGCGGGTCGAGAACAGACCCGCAAGATGCACTTGGTACTCCAAACCTTGCAGAGCTTCTGGAGTCTGGAAGGCCATGGGCACGGGCTGAACGCTGCTCAGGTGGCAGACGTTGCAATCGGAGTCGGCCAATTTGATGCCCGGGACACTCTCCGACGACTTCACCTTAACAGTACCGTTGTCGGCACTGTCTTGATGCTGATGTTCGTGATGCCCGACATGCCAAGCGTTGGCTGCCGTCTCATGCTGGCAATAGCCTGCAGCCGCTGCCCAGGTGAACTGGAGCGGCAGCAGGACAAGCAGCAAGATTGATAGCCAGCGGCGCATGATCAAATTATAAGTAGAAGTACTGTTGGTTGTGATGGCCCTAGACTGAATGGCCTATTCTTCCCAATAGCGTCGGTTTATGGTCTTGGCCTATGCTGCGGGCTTCCCGCATTGGGCACAGAATTTGGCCCCTGCTTGCAGAGTCCCGCCGCATTGCGTGCAAGTAGCAGGCTTCATTGAAGTGCCGCATTGCTGGCAAAAACGTGCACCTGCAGCATTGACGGTTCGGCAGCTGGGGCAGGCAATACCGCCTCCACCGCCGCCGCCCACGTTCCCGCCATCGTTTCCACCAGGTTGTGGGTAGTAACCCTTGCCATGATGGCCGCGTCCACCGTGATGCCCACCAAAAAGTCGATCAAAGATACTCATGGTCGTCCGTCCTTTCTAAGTTACGACGTGGACCGCAGCAGAGTTGGTTGGTCGCCGCGGCCCGTTTTACAAATAAATGGTTCCTGAATGTGCTCGTACAAAGGGGCATAGTCAACGCCTCAGAGGGCCGGCGCGAATCCGGCTTTGATCCGTATTCGGCGCTGCCGCCGTGTAACAGTCCTCCAGAACACTGAGGCGCGGCTGATACAGCGTTGTGCGCACCTGTGCCAGGGATAACACGGTATGAAAAAGGTTGTCATGCGAAAGCGATCGGTCGGCCGTATTCCGTAGGCACCCTACATCGAGCCCCTGACGCAGTTCCATCGCGCGAGACATCCACAGCACCATGGGCACGTGCGTTTGTTCACTGGGCGCCATTTGGTACGGAATGCCATGCAAGTACAGTCCCTTTTCTCCCAGAGACTCCCCATGATCCGAGACATAGAGCAATGCTGTCGGACCTTTTCGCGCTTGCAACCATTGGATGGTTTCAGCCAGCAAAAAGTCTGTGTAGAGAATGCTGTTGTCATAGGCGTTGACAATTTGCTCGCGTGAGCAGTTCTGTAGTGCGGCCTTGTCGCATTCAGGCAGAAACTTCTTGTGCGCATCCGGCGGCCTCTTGAAATACGCTGGGCCATGGCTGCCCATCTGGTGCAAGACAACGACCGTACCTCGTGCCCGACGTTGCGCGTCCAACCCCGCCACTCGCGCTGGCAACTCACGCAGCATGACCTCATCCTGGCATTCCCCCCCCCTGCACACACCAGGCAGATCTAGGTTGCTTGTATTTACGCTGGGGATCCGATCGCATACCCCCTTGCAACCACTCTGGTTATCGATCCAAAGCACGGCCAGGCCGACCTTCTGGAGGAGATCAAGGAGGTTTTCGTAGCGGACATTGCTGGCCTGGAACTCGTCACGCCCCTGGTGGGAAAACATGCACGGGACGGAGTCCTGTGTGTTGGTCCCGCAGGAGCTCACCCTGGGGTAATAGACAAGTTGCCCCTGCTTTTGCAAAGCTTCCAGACGCGGCGTGGTGTCTCGGTCGTAACCGCCGATCGCAAAATTTGCAGCTCGTGCCGTTTCCCCTACGATGAGGACGATGAGTGGAGCCTTGTCCGTACTCCCGTCGCCGGTGTCGCGCAGTACTGCATCTTCACCAATGGGCTGAAGCGGCTGACTCACCTGAGCCGCTTGGCCCACGGCATTGCGGCCAGCCGCATACAACGTGTTGTAGGGATTCACCATATAGCGCAGCGGCTTGTGGTTTCGCATGAGAGAAGCCAGGTCCTGAAAGTTGGCCCAGGTCAGCATTGCCACTGCGAGCAGTGCGGCCGCAGCAACCCCCAGTTGCTGCGATAGCAGACGGCGTAAGGTGATTTTCCGAACCTCCTGACGCCACCACCACCAACCCGGCAAAAGTACACCTAGTGCCAACGCTACGAGCATCCCACCTGACAACAGGTCACGTACCTCTCGTGTGTCCGTATACAGGACATTGCGCAGCATGCTCGGATCGATCACGACGCCATACGTCAACATGAAGTAGCTGGTCGACGTAACCGTGAACAGCAATACCAGACCTACTGGCTTGCGCCAGCGTGGCCAAACGATGAGGGCCAGCAAGACCATGGTCAACGCCAGGACCAGAAGGCCTAGAGAAATCATGGTGACCAGGGCTCGCAAGCCTTGCGTTTCTGGGAGACGCCAGATGGCAGTCCAGAGCGCCAGGTTTCCGATGGTGGTCAGCCAGAGTGCCAGAATCGCGCTGAGGGACAGCGGATGCCACAAGATTCGCATTCAGTTCTCCGAAAGTTTGAAATGGAAGAACTGGCGAGCAAGATCTGCATGTCACCATGCATCGCCCGGCTGTGCAGGCGATTTAGAACGGGGAAGAAAGTGCTTGCTTCGCCAGTTAGGCGAAGCCAGGCCACTGAGGGCGATCGATCTGGGTTGGCGCAGGCTCAAGGTGAGGAGGATTCATATATTGGAAATCCTCAAAGCCTGATGTTGTCGGGACGGATGCCAAGACGATCGGCAAGAGCGCTGGCGTCCCACCGTGATGGTGGGCGTGTGCCTGGTTCTCCGTCGTGACGGAACCCGAGAAAGCGACATCCAGCTCGGACGTCTGGTCATCATGCCCGTCGTTGTGGTGACCCCAATGTGCAACTGCCTCGCCCTGCTCATGGTGCGAGCAATATGCGCTAGCTGCAGACCAAGCGGATTGCAGCGAGATGAGCACAAAAAGACAGAGTAGAAAGCCACGACGCATAGCCGAGATTTTAGCGATCTTGCTCCGAAATTTGAACGGCCTCTCCTAAATCTGGCGGAAACCAGGTGATTTTTGGTGAAAGGCTACGGAAGGCAGCAGTAAGGACTACCGTCCATGATCGAATTGCCCCACCGCACAACACAGAGGAAAGGCAAGCATTGCCAGCTCGTAGCACAAGTAAATGGCTATGAAAATGACGCGCCACGGCACACACCCCAGGTTCAAGAATCTTTCTCTACTCGGGAATGATCATGGCTGGAGCCATGCCCTCCATGTCCATGAAGCAGATGCATGAGCGGACACAGCATGAGCAGCAGATAAGGCCACCAGCCCAGCAGGTGCCCCCAATGCTCCCGCAGGAGATAGAAAGCCGCAATCACGGCGGCAGCTGTCCACGCCAAGGTTGCAGGCCTTCGCCACACCGGCAGGCCCTGCTCGTTCGAATGCTTGTGTTCAGGGGGATTCATGTCTTATCGCTCCCAAGGCTAGACTCATCGCTCTTGACCTTGCCGGCATCACGCTCTAGCAGTGTCTTCGCCTGCTCATATGCCTCGGGGCTCAGTTCGCCTTTGGCAAGGCGTCGCTGCAGGATTTCCAGTGGTGACTCTCTCGTGGACCGCTCGGTGCGTCCCGCGGGTGAGCGCGCAGCGTAGACGAAAGCCACCACCAGGACGAGCCAGAACAGCCACCAGAAGGCGTGCATGCCACCCATGTAGTAACCATGATCGAAGAACATGGCGATGTCTCCTTGCTTACCTGGGTGACGAGGCCGGCATGCGGTCCATCATCATCTGCATCATGGCCTGCATCATTTCCATGCGCTTTTCCATCATGACGTGGCGCTGCATCATGCCGGCCATCATCTGCGGCCCCATCGCCGGTGCTGCCGACGCTGCGTTTGCGTCAGGTGGGACTGGCGCGTTCGAGGCGCTGCTTGGCATGCCAGCGCCACCACCCATCATCATGCCCATGCCCCCCATCCCGCCCATGGACATCCCCTGCATCTGGCCCATCATGCTCATGCTCTCCTGCATGGTTTTCTGATGCTCGATCATCAGGGCCTGTCGCTCCTGCGGGGTCTTGGCAGCGGCCAGCTTGCGGCTCATCTCGCGCATACGCTGCAGCTGCGTGTCCATGGCCGACATCTGCTGCTCGGCCGTACGAGGGGCCGGCGAAGCGGTGGCGGGTGCAGCTCCGCCCGGATGGTGCTGTTCATGCTCCGCCGCGGTCTGCGCCGATGCAGCCAGAGAGGCCATTGCGATGAGCAGGGTAAACGGTAGTGAGTGGGAAACCTTCATGATCGAACCCTTTCGTGGCTGGTGCCGGCAAGCGCTGCCGGATATGGCGCCATTTCCACGCCCCAATGACGTTTGATGCGCATGCCATGTCTCGACTTTAGGTTTTAAAAGTCGCCTTGAACATGACAACGAGATTACAAATCTGTCAGGAAGAATGCTTGGCCCCTTGCGCGATCTGCGGACAAGTTCCCAAACGAAGTGATCAAGACGCTCAGTCGTGAAGCTTCATGGCTTAACGAAGACGTAGTGCGTTTCCGATCACCGACACCGAGCTCAGACTCATTGCCAGAGCAGCGATCAGCGGCGAAAGCAGCCATCCAGTCAACGGGAACAGCACGCCAGCAGCAACAGGAATGCCCAGGGCGTTGTAAATGAAAGCAAACACGAGGTTCTGCTTCATGTTGCTGACCGTTGACTCCGACAAGACACGAGCAATCGCAATGCCTCGCAGGTCACCCTTGACCAGCGTGAGTTGAGCGCTGTTCATGGCGACATCAGTGCCCGTGCCCATGGCGATGCCAACATCGGCCTTGGCCAGAGCCGGGGCGTCGTTGATCCCGTCACCCGCCATGGCCACGATGCGTCCTTCCCGCTGCAGCTTCTCAACCAGCAGCAATTTGTCGGCGGGCTTGACCTCTCCGTGCACCTCATCAATGCCCAGTCGAGCGCCGACGGACCTGGCCGTGGTCAAGCCGTCTCCCGTTGCCATGATGATGCGTAAGCCCGCTGCCTTGAGCGTCTCCAGGGCCTCGGGGGTGCTGGTCTTGATCGGGTCAGAGACCGCCAGCAGGCCGGCCAATTGGCCTTCAACGGCCAGATACATCACGCTCGCGCCTTCTGTGCGCAAGGCCTCAGCCCGCGCAGTCAGAGCCATGGTAGAGACCTGCATTTGCTCCATCAACGCCGTATTGCCCAGGGCAAGCTTGCGCCCTGCCACCATGCCCCGTACGCCGATCCCGGAGCTGGACTCAAACTGATCCGGCTTGTCCAGAACCAGCTGACGTGCCCGCGCAGCCTGAACGATCGCGTCCGCCAGGGGGTGCTCGCTGCCCTGATCCAGACTGGCGGCCAGACGCAAGACTTCGTCCTCCGTGTACCCCTGGGTGGCTATCGCACGATTGAAGGCTGGGCGTCCTTCTGTCAAGGTGCCGGTTTTGTCGATGATCAGCGTATCTACCTTACGCAGATGCTCAATGGCAGCCGCATCACGGAACAGGATGCCTTTGTTCGCACCCCGCCCAGTCGCCACCATGATGGACATGGGCGTGGCCAGACCCAGGGCACAAGGGCAGGCGATGATGAGAACCGCCACGGCATTGATCAGGCCATACACCCAGCGCGGCTCGGGACCCCACAGGCCCCAGGCCAGCAGCGTCAACAAGGCAACGAACACCACCACCACGACAAAATATCCTGCGACGATATCAGCCATGCGCTGCATGGGTGCCTTGGAGCGCTGGGCCTGGGCCACCATCTGGACGATCTGCGCCAGCATGGTTGCGGCCCCGACCCGCTCGGATCTCATCACGAGTGCGCCACTGGTATTCAACGTCGCTCCAATGATCTTGTCCCCCATGCGCTTGGTCACGGGCAAGGGCTCCCCGGTCAGCATGGATTCATCCACGGCGCTGCTGCCCTCGGTCACGACCCCATCGACGGGCACTTTCTCCCCGGGACGCACCCGCAGCAGATCGCCCACATGCACATGCGTGATCGGCACATCCTCTTCTGCTCCATCCTCTCGGATACGGCGCGCTGTCTTCGGGACCAGTCCGAGCAGTGATTTGATTGCAGCTGAGGTTTGCGACCTGGCCTTGAGCTCCAGGACCTGGCCCAACAGCGTCAGGGAAATAATGACCACCGCGGCCTCGTAGTAGACAGCAATGCGCCCCATTGACAGGAAGGAGTCAGGGAATACGTTAGGGGTAACCGTGGCTACCACGCTGTAGACAAAGGCAGCCCCTGTTCCAAGCCCGATCAGCGTCCACATATTGGGACTACGGTGCACGACAGACTGCCAGCCTCTTTCGAAAAATGGCCAGCCTGCCCACAGGATGACAGGCATCGACAGAATCAGTTCGATCCATGTCTGTGTACGTGTCTCGAACCAGTGGAACTGGTGGCCGAACATGGCCAACACCGTGACGATGACGGTCAGCGGCAGGGTCCACCAGAAGCGACGCTGGAAGTCGCGCAGCTCCGGGTTTTCCTCTTCTTCAAGCTCCGGGATCAGGGGCTCCAGCGTCATGCCGCACTTGGGGCAGTTGCCAGGCAGGCTTTGCCTGATCTCGGGATGCATTGGGCAGGTGTAGATGGCTCCCGACGGGGGTGTCATCGCATCGGCTGTGATGCTTGGAGGGGCAGATGGCGCCGTGCGCTGCGGATCTTGGTGAAGATGACTCGAGCCGCTCTTGTGCTGGGCTGGACGTTCAATGTACCGAGCTGGATCAGCAATAAACTTGGACTTGCAGTTCACACTGCAAAAGTAGTACAGGCGCCCTGCGTGCTCACTATGGTGCTCAGATCGCTGGCTCACCTTCATGCCGCAGACCGGGTCATGGAGATCGCCCATGGACTCAGTGTCGTCTGCGTGATGATCGTGGACGTGGTGTTCGTGCGCCATGGCTAGTTCTCCCATCTGTTTGATACTTCAGCACAAACAGCCTCCGCCCGCAGTCTGCTGACGGAGGCTCTGAATGCCTTTTGCCGACCGATGTCGGCATCGATCAAGCCTAGCGCGCAGGCTTGATCTCGGTCACGACAAACTTGCCCGATTCCTGAACGACCATGAATTCGACTTTTTCACCTGGTTTCAGATTCGACAGGATGCTCTTGTCTTTGGCGGTGAACACCATGGTCATGCCGGGCATGTCCAGATGCTTGATCTCACCGTGCTTGATGGTGACTTTGCCAGCATCAAGATCCACTTTGCGGACTTCACCCTGGGTCATCGAAGCCGCCATAGGGGCTCCCATCTTGTTGTGGTCCATGGCCATTTGGGCCATGCTGCTCATGGGGAGTGCGACTCCCATCGACAGGGTAGAGATGGCAAGAATGCGTTTGAGTGATTTCATGTTTTCCTCGCAGATTAAGAATTAGGGCAGCGGATGCGTTTTGCGGTCAGGTGCTGCTCAGCGCTTGCCCACCTTGACGGCGCCCTTCATGCCTGCTTCGTAGTGCCCCGGCATCAGGCAGGCAAAGTGCACGGTGCCTGCTTTGGTGAACTGCCAAATGATCTCACCTTGCTTGCCGGGTGCCAACGTCACCTTGCCGGGCTCATCGTGCTCCATGTCAGGGAATTTCTTCATCTCTTCCAGATGTGCCAGCAGATCCTTCTCGGTGCCCAGGCTCATCTCGTGCTTGACCTTTCCGACGTTCTTCACGACAAAGCGCAGCGTTTCCCCCTGTTTGACCTGAATATCTGCCGGGCTGTAGCGCATGTTGTCGCTCATCTCTATCGTGATGGTGCGGCTGACCCGTGCTGCCACGCCAGGTTTGCCGATGGCCGTTTCCTCGTCGCCGTGACCATGCCCCCCTCCGTGGTTTCCGCCTGCAAAAGCAGCGGCTGACGCCGTCAAGGCGACGAATGTGGTGAGCTTGCGAATGAACGAGATGTTGAATTTCATGGTGATCTCCTGGGTTGAGTCGGGGTGTCAGTGACCGCTGTGTGAGTTCGGCTTGCGAACCTTGACTTCGGTGGCCTTGGCAGGCTGTTGGACGCGTGGCATGGACTGGCCGCCTTCCGACTTGAAACGTGCCGGTTCAGCCAGAGGGCCGGTGTATTCATGCGCGACGGTGCCTTCGGGGTGCTTGAACCAGCCCGGATCTGTGTAGTCCCCGGGTTTCTGGTCCTTGCGTACTTTGACCATGCTGAACATGCCGCCCATTTCCACCGAGCCGAAGGGACCTTGCCCGGTCATCATGGGTGCGGTGTTGTCCGGAATAGGCATCTCCATCTCGGTCATGTCGGCCATGCCGCGTTCGCCCATCACCATGTAGTCCGGGATCAGGTTGTTGATCTTCTTGGCAATACCACGGTGATCCACGCCGATCAGCGTCGGAATGTTGTGACCCATGGCATTCATGGTGTGGTGGCTCTTGTGGCAATGGAAAGCCCAGTCTCCCTCTTCGTCTGCCAGGAACTCGATCTGCCGCATCTGGCCGACGGCCACATCGGTTGTCACCTCATACCAGCGCGTGCTCTTGGGGGTAGGGCCGCCATCGGTTCCCGTGACCAGGAACTCATGCCCGTGCAGATGGATGGGGTGGTTCGTCATGGTCAGATTGCCGATGCGGATCCGCACCTTGTCGTTCAGGCGCACGTTCAAGCTGTCGATGCCCGGGAAGATCCGGCTGTTCCAGCTCCACAGATTGAAATCCAGCATGGTCATGATCTTGGGCGTGTAGCTGCCCGGATCAATGTCATAGGCGTTGAGCAGGAAGCAGAAGTCCCGCTGGACCTCATCAATCAGAGGATTCTTCGCCTTGGGGTGTGTGACCCAAAAGCCCATCATGCCCATGGCCATCTGCGTCATTTCATCGGCATGCGGGTGGTACATGAACGTTCCAGGTCGGCGCGCGACAAACTCGTAGACAAAAGTCTTGCCTGAGGGAATCGCGGGCTGGTTCAGACCCGCCACACCATCCATGCCGTTGGGCAAACGCTGCCCGTGCCAGTGCACACTGGTGTGCTCTGGCAGCTTGTTGGTAACGAAGATGCGCACGCGATCACCCTCGACCACCTCGATCGTCGGTCCCGGGCTCTGACCGTTGTAGCCCCAGAGATGGGCCTTGAACCCGGGCGCCATTTCTCGCACCACAGGCTCGGCGACCAAATGAAACTCCTTGACGCCGTTGTTCATGCGCCAGGGCAGGGTCCAGCCGTTGAGTGTCACCACCGGGTTGTAGGGGCGTCCACTGTTGGGGACGAGTGGCGCCATGGTGTCCGGACGGGTCTGGATCACCGGCTCGGGCAAGGCAGCCATGGCGACGCGGCTCACGGTACTTGCGGCTACAGCACCACCGGCAATACCGGCAAACTTGAAAAATTCTCTTCTGGAGGTCATCGGCGTATCTTTCATTCAGTGAGGTGCAGCGCCGCCGGCAGGCGCAGCAGGCATGGCTGCCACTACGGTGTTGATCGGTCGGCCAATCAGGGAGGCCTGCAGCGCTGCGTCCGCCAGCCAGAACTGTTGTTCGGAGTTGATGGCGTTCATCACGGTCGTGACCTGATCACGCGCATCGGCCAGAAGCTCGAAGATGCCGATGATCATTCCGTTGTAACGCAACTGGTTCTCTTCGGCGATCACTTTGCGCAGCGGCACCACCTCGTCTCTGTTATGGCGAGCGATGTCGTAGGCGGTGCGGTAGGCGGAGTAGCTTTCGCGCAGACTGGAACCGGCTGATCGGACGGTAGCGTCCAGCTGATTGGCGGCGGCCAAGGTACGGGCACTCATGGCATCGCGTTGCATGCCGCCCCAATCGAAGATCGGCAAGCGCACGTCGATTTCGTATCCACGTGCGACGCTACGCTCCCCGGCGCTGTTGTCAGTGCTAGTGTTGCGCCGAGCGGTCAGCTCGATATCGGTGAAGCTGGTGACCATGTTCAAGCCTTGCGCCCGGGCCGAAGCGGCCAGCGTGGTCTGGGCGAGCCGGATATCGAGGCGATTGCGTGTGGCAAACGTGCCAACCGTCTGGGGATCAATGGCCTGCTTCGGCAGTTCTGGCAGGCGCTCAGGAAGTTTGAGCATCTGAGCCTGTTGCATATCCAGACCGAGAAGCCGGACAAGTTCTTCGCGGGTTGCCGTCACCTGGTGGGTGGCAGTTGCCAAACGGGTCCCGGCGTCTGCGTAGAAGGCCTGCTCACGCGCTCGGGTGAGGCGATTGAAGTTCCCGATGGCCTGCATTCTGCGGGCCAGTTCGGCGCTGGCGGAGGCACTGTCATACACCTGCCTGGCGTACTGCAGGGACTGTTGTGCAGCTACCGCGCGAACCCAAGCCTGGCGCACGCGGGTGACCTGGTCAACCACGTCGCCCGTCAGCCGGAGCTGAGCCACCTCAATGCGACGGGTGGCGATCCCCTGACGGCTGGGCAGCGTCAGAATGTCCAGCAGACCGAAGGTGAGCGCACGGTTCAGCTCCAGTTCATCACCTGCGACCATGCGTTCCAGGGAGAAGATGGGGTTTGCAATTCTCCCTATCTGCGCCGCATCGGCGGATTCAGCCCAGCCCTGCGCCACAAGCGCCTGCAGCGACGGACTGTTGAGCAGAGCCAGCTGGACGGCCTCCCGCTGGCCCAAAGGCGTTTGAAGCAGCTTCTGGGCTGCCTCAGCTCGCTGCTGGCGCTCATCCCCCGTACGCGCCAGAGACAGCTGGCCTTCAGTGAAGCTCTTAGCTTCCTCGTTCACCCGGTCTACGTTTTGCTCGACGCTCACGCTGGCGCAACCGGAGAGAATGGCCAAAGACATGGCTGACAGGACCAACTTGCCCCGGGAGGTAGTCACAAGGCGCTTCATTGTTTGCCACCTCCATGATGACCCGTGTGCGGGTCGGGGGCATCGGAAGCGTCCTTGACGGCCTCGCCCGTGGCAATTTCCTTGGCGTAACTACGCCAGCCACCGATGCGGCCCACCCTATCGTTGGCCTCGGACCAGGACTGAATGGTCTGGTCTGTGTAGGGCTGGAAATCACTGAGCGCGGACTTGTACTCGACTTGAGCGGCAGGAAGGTTCTGGACTGGGTCAGTCGTGGTTTGAGCTGCAGCTGCCCCAGCAAACATGACAAAGCTCATGGGTAGCCATGCCTGGGTGAGTAGACGGTGGGGTTGGACGGGCATGTTTTCCTCGATGTGAATATCAACACTCGCGGATCGGATTCTGCGGATCCCAGGTCGTCAGATTGCTGTCGAACGGATTACATTTTTGTAATCTTTGGGTCACCATCCCTGGAAGTTGTCACACTACGGGCCAGCGAAGGAGTGGAACCAGCACGTGAAAATTCTGATTGTTGAAGACGAGAGCAAGACCGGGGAGTACCTGCGGCAGGGTCTGAGTGAGGCCGGGTTTGTGGTTGACCTCACCCAAGATGGGGCCGATGGCCTGCATCTCGCCCTGCAGGGTGACCATGACCTCGTGATCCTGGATGTGATGCTGCCCAGCCTGGATGGATGGCAGGTGTTGGAGACGCTACGCAAGCGCGGCCTGCAGATGCCAGTTCTGTTCCTGACGGCGCGCGATCAGGTGGAGGATCGGGTCAAAGGACTTGAGCTGGGCGCGGACGACTACCTGGTCAAGCCGTTCTCTTTCTCCGAACTCCTGGCCAGGGTTCGAACGATCCTGCGCCGCGGCCGCAACAGCACAGACCCCACCACACTCCGTGTCGCCGATCTTGAACTCGACCTGCTGCGTCGAAGAGTTTCACGGGATGGCCAACGCATCGATCTCACGGCCAAGGAATTCGGTCTGCTGGAACTCCTGATGCGACGCCAGGGTGAGGTCTTGCCACGTTCCCTGATTGCTTCGCAGGTCTGGGATATGAACTTCGACAGCGACACCAATGTCATCGAGGTGGCGATGCGGCGGCTGCGCGTCAAGATCGATGAAGGGCGTCCCATCAAGCTGATCCAGACGGTCCGTGGCATGGGGTATGTGCTGGAAGCCCCGGAGGGAAGCTAGATGTTTCAGTCTCTTTCCCTGACCAGCCGACTCACGATTTTCTTTACGCTGGTCGCCGCAGTCGTGGTCCTGGGCCTCGGTGCGATTCTGCACATTTCGACTGAGAGGCACTTTGTCGAGCTGGATCACATGGCTTTGAAAGACAAGCAACATCTGATCGAAGAGATTCTCGGGAGTTCTCCCAGTGTGGAGGACAGCACCAGCAGACTGAGCGAAGCGCTGGGCAGTCACCATGGGCTTTATGCGCTCATCACGGACGGGCAAGGCAAGGTCATTTTCAGCTCTGAGGGGTTTCGACCTCCGCAAGCCACAGAGCAGAAAATCGAAACTCACGTGGCTGAGCGCTATCTGCATTGGCGCGATGCGCAGAGGGAGTTTCACGGCCAGACTTTTCAGGTCATACCAGCCTATAGCCCGTCGACTGAGGTGAGAGTCCTGGTGGCCCTAGACACGGAGCACCATGCGCAATTCATGGCTGAGCTGAGACAGACACTTTTGATTTATGCCGTGTTGGCGACTTTGGTCAGCGGCGTGCTGGGTTGGTTGGCAGCGCACCGTGGAATGGCGCCGCTGAGGGCCATGAAATCGCGAGCCTCTAACGTAACAGGACAAAAGCTGAACCAACGTATGCCCGTCGAAGCGGTACCTGTCGAGATGGCGGACCTAGCGCATGAACTCAACCAGATGCTCGACAGACTGCAGAGAGACTTCCAGCGGCTGTCCGATTTTTCTTCTGACCTGGCGCATGAGCTGCGCACGCCGATCAGCAATCTTCTGACGCAGACACAGGTGGCCTTGTCGAGCCGGCGTGATGCGGACACCTACCGGGACATTCTGGCGTCCAACGCCGAAGAGTTCCAAC
>OFDN01001748.1_pt1 | contig 13407 bp, 15 predicted proteins | sample 1520971 | NCBI WGS metagenome assembly OFDN01 (sample SAMEA94257418, study PRJEB24077) | hot springs metagenome | biome: Aquatic biome; feature: Geographical feature; material: Water | place: India | collected 2012-06-12 | depth 5 m | reverse complement strand
CTGAGCCGCGTCAGCGGCGGCGTGAGCACTGAGCCGCGTCAGCGGCGGCGTGAGCACTGAGCCGCGTCAGCGGCGGCGTGAGCGGCGCGCCAGCGCGATCACCGTCACGCCCAGGCCCAGCAGCAGGGCCGCGGCACCCGCGAGCCACGCCGTGATGCCGGAATCGGCGCCGGTGGCCGCGAGCTCAGCATCGCCGTATTCGAACGAGCCGGCATCGATCAGCCCGGTGCGCTCGACGTTGCGCTGATCGACCGTCTCATCGGTGACCGCGGCCTCGAGCTCGTCGAGCGTGTCGGCGAACCGGTCGCTCACCGGCGAGAGCGCCGAGACCGGCCCGAAGAAGTCGTCGATCACGCCGTCGGGCACCGCGTCGATCGCGGGGCTGCCCGCGACGAGAGCGATGGTCGGCACCGATCCGCCGTTGTCCTGCGCCGAGGGCGCCGTGCCGACGATCGAGGCCAGGGAACGACCGAACTGCGTGCTCGGGTGGGGGGTGCCGAGCGCCGATTCGGCGCTCTGCGTGGTCGAGAAGACGTTTCCGCCGGCGTCGCTGTACGCGTCGGCGGTGTAAGCCCCGACCTGCGCGTTCGTGCGGGAGCCCGCGAAGATGTTGCCGACCAGATCCACTGTGTCGCCGTCGCCCTCCGCCATGATCGCCTCGCTGGCATCCGCCTCGACGACGTTGTCAGCGCGGTTCTCGATGAAGGTCGAGAGCGCGATCTGACCGGACGAGGTGAAGATGGCCCCGCCGGCCTCGCCCGCCGCGTTCTCGAGGAATGTCGAGTTGATCGCGAGGGTGGCTCCGTAGTCGGCCATCGCGCCGCCGACGGTCTCCGCCTCGTTCTCGATGAAGGTCGAACCTGCGGAGAAGCCGTACTGACCGCCGAAGACCGCGCCCCCGACCTCCGCGAGATTCTCGGTGAAGGTCGACTCGATGGCGACGAGGCCGAAACCATAAACGGCGCCGCCTCCGATCGCTACGTTGTCAGTGAAGGTGCTCGTCGCGACAACCACTCCGAAGCCGTAGACGGCGCCACCGGCGCCGGTCTCCGCCACGTTGTCGGTGAAGGTGGAGTCGACGATCTCCACGTCGTAGCCGCCGCCCGCGTTGAAGATGGCACCGCCATCACTCGAGGCCGTATTGCCGCGGAACACCGAGTTCTCGACCGTGAGGCTGCCGTCGCTGGCGATCGCTCCACCGTCGGTGGAGCTGCCATCGGTGAACGTGATGTTCTGCACGGTGAGGTCAGCGCCGTTCGAGCCGAGCAGCAGGCCCGTGAGGTCGTTGCCATCCAGTTCGGCCGCGGTAAGCCCGAAGAGCGTGACGTCGTGGTCGAACGTGAGCGGAGTCGTGAGCGGGAAGGTGCCCGAGAGGCAGACGATCGCGGTGTCGGCATCCAGGAGCGCCTGGATGTCGGTCTCGTCGGCACTCGACGCGTCCAGCGTGTTCGCGATCGTGCAGTCCGCCTCGGTCGCAGCGAGCGCCGGTGTTGCGGCCGTCGCGCCGATGCCGACGAGGAGGCCGCTGGAGGCGACGGCGGCTGCCCGAGCCGCGCGGAGGCGCAGCGCTGTGGACTCGGGAGCGGGGGGAACGTCGGGCACGGGTGACCTCCTGCAGGCGCGGCGGGCTGTCGACCGCACGCGAATCGTGCTCGAACTCTACAGTGGAGGGGCCGAAGGCGCACCCGTTCGAGCGCGCGCCGCACCAGGAGGTCTGAAGCGATGTTCGCCCCCGCGCAGCACCTGCAGCGCCACGCCGCCGACCGCCCGGACGATCTCGCGCTGGTCGCCGCGGATTCCCGGTGGACGTTCGCCGAGCTCGACCGTTGCGTCGCGGCGGTCGCGCATCGCCTGCGCGACCTCGGCATCGAGCCCCGCCACCTCGTCGCGATCGATCTGCCGCCCGAGGAGGACTGGATCGTCACCCTCGCCCTGCTGCGCATCGCGACCGCGACCGTGTCGCTCACGGGCGTCGCCGATCTCGGGGGTCTGCCGGTGGATGCCCTGCTCACCCGCCCCGGAGCCCCGCGGTTCACGGCACCCCGTGTCGTGACCGTCGACCGGCTCTGGATCGAGCAGGCCGTGGCCGACGCCGACGAACGGGACGACCGGGCGGCGACCGTGCTCTACGCGCGCGACGACGCGATCTGCCGCGTGATCATGACGAGCGGCACGACGGGCGCCCCGCGCGGCGCGGCCCTCTCGGTGCGGGCGGTGCAGCATCGCCTGGAGACCCTGCACCGGTACTGGACCGACGAGCGCATCGAGCTCAACCTGATGACGCTGTCGACGACGGGCGGGTTCCACACGGCTCTCGCGAACCTCCAGCACGGCACGCCCTACCTGGCCCTGCCCGCCGGAGACGCGGCCGTCGCGCGCATCGCCGCCGAGCTGCGGGTCGAGGTGATCGCCGGGTCGCCCGTGCAGGTCGGTCGCCTCGTGCAGCTGGTGCGCGAGGCAGGCATCACGATGCCTTCTCTGCGGGAGGTGCGCACCGCGGGCGGGGCCGCGACCCGCACGCTGCTGGAGGTGATCGGCGCGACCCTCGCCGTGCCGGTTCGCGGCGTGTACGGCTCGACCGAGGGCGGCGGGGTGACGATGCGCATGCTCGGCGTCGACAGCGATCCGGCCGATGTCGGCGCACCGCTGCCGGGCATCGAGCTGCAGATCGTCGACGAGCGCGGCGCACCGGTGGCCGACGGGGTGTCGGGGGCGGTGCGCTACCGGTCGCCCGGCATGGCCGACGGGTACCTCACGGGCGGCGACGACGGGTCGTTCCGCGACGGCTGGTTCTTCCCGGGCGACCAGGGGCGCCGCGGCGCCGATGGGCACCTCGTGCTCGAGGGCCGCACGAGCGAGATCGTCAACGTCGGCGGCGTGAAGGTCGACCCCGCCGCCGTCGATGCCGCGGTCGAGGGGTTTCCGGGCGTGGTCGACGCCGCCACCTTCCTCATCGAGCAGACACCCGGCGTGCCCGAGCTCGGCCTGGCGGTCGTGGCGGCGGCCGGCTGCGACCTGCGCGCGCTCGACGCGCTGCTGCGGCAGCGGATGCCCGGCAAGCACCCGACCGTCTACGGGCAGGTGTCGGTGATCCCCCGCACCCGCACGGGCAAGGTCGAGCGGCAGCGGCTGACGGAGGAGTTCGCCCGCCGCCTCGCGCGCCCCTGACGGCGGGCGACTCAGCGCGCGGCGGCCCGCAGTGCTGCGATGAGCAGCCGGAACCCCCGTCGCGGCGCCGCGAGCTGATTGACGGTGCCGACGACCGCGAGTCCGCCGACGGGGTCGGCGAACATGACGTGCCCGGTCATGCCCGCGTGACCGATGAGCACACCGGGCCGCGGCAGCCGGGTCAGCGCTCGCGGCAGCGTGAGGGCCATGACCCCCACGCCGTAGCGCACGCGCGGGAAGAGCGGCAGCGCGCCCTCGAGGGCGGTCGCGAGCACCGGCTCGGGCAGCAGCGACCCATCGACCAGTGCCCGCAGAAACCGCATCATGTCGGCCGTCGTCGAGACGAGCGCTCCCTCGGCGCCGAGGGACGCCAGGCGGCGGGCCCCCCGATACGACTGCCGCCCGTGCAGGATCGGCGACGCAGCGTCGAAGAGGGCGAGCGTCGACGGGGTGAGCAGAGCCGTGTCGCTCATGCCGAGCGGGGCGAGCAGCTCGCGGTCGAGAGCGTCGGCGAGCGAGCATCCCGCGACCGTCTCGATCAGGCGCCCGACGAGCTGGTAGTTCGTGAAACTGTACTCGGCACGACCCGTGCCCGGGGCGAACGGAGCCGTCATGCCGCGCGCGAGCTCGAGCGCCTGCTCGTAGGTCCAGCCCGGGTCGGCCGCGGTGACCGCGGCGATGTCGCTGCGCGGGTCGAGCGCCTTCGCCGCGTAGTAGTTCGGGATGCCTGACGTGTGGGCGAGCACGTCGCGCACGGTGATCTCGTCGACCCGGTCGATGCCGCCGAACCGGTTGAGCCCCACGAGGTCGTGGCGCGGCAGGATGCTCACGAGCGGCTGCTCGAGCGCCAGGTCGCCCGCGGCGACCCGGCGCAGCACCAGCGCGGCCGCCACCGTCTTGGTGCTGCTCGCGATCGCGTGCAGCGCCCGCGAGCCGGGCGCCGCCCACGCGTGGTCGAGGGCGCCCGAGCGGTCGCTCACGCGCAGCTGCAGCTCGCTCACGCGAGGATCGCGGGCCAGGCGGGCCGCACCGCGGTCGAGGCGCTGCTCGATCGACGTCATGCGTCAACGGTAATGCGCGCGTTCGCGCACCCGCCGTCCCGCGCACCGCTTGACGCTTCCCTTGAGGGTCGCTCATGCCCTAGCGTGACGGCAGGGCGTCGGTGTCGGCGCGCATACGCCTCTCGACCACCGACCAGAAAGGCGGCGCTCCGTGCCCGTCATCCCCTCCGCCCCCCGCTCCCGCCGACGCACCGGCGCGGCCCTCATCGCGATCGCGGGCCTCGCGCTCTCGCTGCTCGCGGCCCCGACGGCGACGGCCCGACCTGCCGGTGACGACAGCTACGACCCGTCGATCATCGGCGGCACCAACGCAGTCATCGGTGATGCCCCGTGGCAGGTCGGCCTGGTCTACACCGGTGCGCCGAGTGACTATCAGGGGCAGTTCTGCGGCGGGAGCATCCTGTCGTCGTGGGAGATCGTGACCGCCGCCCACTGCGTCGACTACGGCGGTGACGTTCTCGTCGCCAGCGATGTGAAGGTGCTGGTCGGCACAGCGACTCTCAGCACCTCGCGCGCAACGGCGGTGCAGGTCGCCTCGATCACCGTGCACCCCGACTGGGACTGGACGACCTACGACAACGACGTCGCCGTGCTGCGCCTCGCGGCACCCATCGCTCTCTCTCCGGGCGTGCAGGAGGCGATCCCGCTCGCGAGTTCGACCGTGGCCGACGGCACGTCGGCGCTCATCACGGGCTGGGGCAACACCTCGACCACCGGCTCGTCGTACCCGACGCAGCTGAAGAAGGCGACGGTCACGACCGTCTCGGACTCGTCGTGCAACACGGCCTACGCGGTCGACGGCGGCATCTCGCCGTCGCTCATGCTCTGCGCCACCGGCGGCGGCTTCACGATCGACGCCTGCCAGGGCGACAGCGGCGGCCCGCTCGTCGTCTCGGTCGGCGGCGTGCCCACCCTGGCCGGCATCACGAGCTTCGGCGTCGGCTGCGCCGAGGCGCCGTACCCCGGCGTGTACACCGAGGTGAGCACCTTCCGCACCTGGATCCTCGCGCAGCAGACCGGTGGTCCGCAGGTCGAGCGCATCTCCGGGCTCAACCGCTACGCGACCGGTGTCGCCATCTCGCAGGCGGCCTTCCCCGACCCCATCACGAGCGTGCCCGTCGTCTTCATCGCCTCCGGCACGAACTTCCCCGACGCGCTGAGCGCCGGTCCGGTCGCCGCCGCGCTCGGCGGCCCGCTGCTGCTCACCAACCCGCTCGCGCTGCCGAGCGAGGTGACCGCGGAGATCAACCGCCTCAACCCCGACAAGATCTACGTCGTCGGCGGAACGGGGGCCGTCTCGGCCGCCGTCTACACCGCGCTGTCGAGCCTTGCCCCGGAGATCGAGCGGGTCTCGGGAGCCGACCGCTACGCCACCTCGCGCGCGGTCACCCGCCTCGGCTTCACGACCGCCGACACGGTCTACGTCGCCACCGGCACTGGCTTCGCGGATGCCCTCTCGGCGGGCGCGGCGGCGGGCACGCAGCCGGCTCCTGTCGTGCTCGTGCCCGGCACGGCGTCGGCGGCCGACGCCGAGACGCTGCAGCTGATCACCGACCTGGCGGCGACCGATATCGAGGTCGTCGGCGGCACCGGCGTGATCTCGAACGGCATGTTCGCGTCGCTCGACGGTGTTGCGAACGCGGTGCGGCGCGCCGGCGCCGATCGCATCGCCACCGCGGTCGCCGTCAACGCCGCCGCGTTCACCACCAGCGAGTTCGTGTACCTCACGAACGCGTTCTCGTTCCCCGACGCTCTCGCCGGCGGCGTGCTCGCGACGCTCGAGCCGGGGCCGATGTTCACCGTGCCCACGACGTGCGTGCCCGCCGCGGTGCGCTCGGCGATCACGGCGCTCGGCGCCACCGAGGTGCGCCTGCTCGGCGGCACGGGCGTGCTCGCGGTGAACGTGGCCGCGCTGCGCACCTGCTAGCCCGGCACCGCTGCCGCACCCGAGAGCCGGCCGCCCGACACCTCAGTCGGTCGGCCGGCTCTCGCCGTCGGATGCCTTCTGCGCTGGCTTCGCCCGATCCTTCCGGGTGGCGAACGAGAAGAGGGCGAGCCCCGCGACGAGCGCCCCGGCCCCCACCCCGTACGACAGCACGTCGGCGGCACGGTTGGCGTCAACGAGAATGCCGACGAACACCACGGCGATGATCGCCACGACGACGCCGATGAGCTTCGATTTCAGATCATCGAGGTCGTTCACCCGCAGCCAGCTCGGCACGGCGATCTCGGCGTCGACGAACAACTCGTAGAGCCCGTACCCGATCACGAGCAGCACGGTGCCGAGCAGGATCGCGTCGACCGCGGTCAGCACGTCGACCGTGGTGGTCTTCAGCTCAGCGCCGAACCACACCGTGTCGACGACCGCCAGCACGACGGCGACGGAGCCCTGCAGCATGAGCAGGATCGCGCCGATGATGGCGGCGATCGCGGGAAGGACGACAACGAAGCGCGTCGCGCCGAGGATGCGTCTCATGGCCCGATGCTAGAGCCGCCAGCCGATGACACGGCGTGAATCAGGTGATGATCCCCCGCGCCCAGGAGAGCAGGGCGTCGAGCACGACCGCCGCGCGCTCCTCGTGCGGGAGGTGCCCCGCGCGCTCGATGACGACGAGCTCGGCACCCGGCAGGAGCGTCGCCAGCCGCTCGGTGTCGGCCGTCGGCACCACGGTGTCGGCATCGCCGGTGAGCAGCAGGGTCGGTACGGTCAGTTCATCGAGCGCCCCGGCCAGACCGTTGTCGCGGGGTGCCGTCGTGAAGCGCCAGAGCGCGGCCTCCCACCCCGCGACGGTGAGCGGAGCACGATACCCCGCGCGCACGGCGTCGGTGAGGGCGACGGGGTCGGCGAAGCTCTGCTCGAGCAGCTGCTCGCCGGAGGAGGCGATGCCCTGCACGAGCAGCGGCCCGAGCCGGTCGATCTGCGGAACAGCGAGCACCGGTGCGAGCCAGGCCGGCGTGCCCCCGGTGGTGAGCACCGCCGGCGCGATGAGCACGAGGCCATCGACGCGGTCGGGGTGCAGACGTGCGTACTCCCCCGCGATGAGGCCGCCGGCCGAGTGGCCGACGAGGATCACCGGGCGGGCATCCGCGAACCGGTCGATGATCGCGTCGAGCAGCTCGAGATTGCCGGGCACGCCGTAGGGGTTCGTTCCCTCCCACTGCGCCGGCCGCTCGGTGAAGCCGAAGGCGGGCCGATCGTAGGCGACCACGTCGCCGAGTGCGGCGAGCGGCTCGAGAACCTCGCGCCACGAGAAGGTGCTCGCGCCGAAGCCGTGCAGCAGCACGACCACGGGAGGCTCGGCGCTCTCGCCCGTGTAGGCGGCCGTCTCGACGTGCACGCTGAGCCCGCCGACGTCGACGAACTGCGCGCCGGGCCCGGCCGCCTCGCGCGCGGAGAGCGTTCCGTTGGTCTCGACGGGGATCAGGAACGGCACGATCAGCGCGGCGAGCACGCCGCTGAGCAGCGCCCAGAGCGCCGCCCGCCGAAACCGCTTCATACCCCTCACGCTAGATGCTCGCTCCCAGCGTTTGCCGAGACGCGAAGCGCGGCGACCGCGCTCGTCGCGCGGAAGCGCCGCGACGCCGCAGAAGCGGCGGCGACGCCAGACAACGCCGCGCCCTCGGCAGGAATCGAACCTGCGACCAAGAGATGAGAAGCACCGCGAGATTCGCTCCGCGCCCTCGGCAGGAATCGAACCTGCGACCAAGAGATTAGAAGGCTCCTGCTCTATCCGCTGAGCTACGAGGGCTGGTGCTCCCAGGCTACCGCGGCGGGTTCTCGGGCGCTGTTCAGCGCGGCCCTGCACGCTGGGCTCGACGCGAGAGGAGCATCCGCATGGGCGATCGCCTGCTGGGGGTCTACAACGCCGACGGCGGCCTCGTCGGCGAGCTGCGGTACATCATCGGGCACGCCCTCGGAACGACGAGCTGCGCGCTGTGCGACATCACGCACTCGCCGATCCGCCGCAAGCGCGAGTGGGATGCGCTCGTGGCCGACCTGGGCATCCGCGTCGACCTGCGGCACCTCAACGAGCTCGATGAGCGCGAGCGGGCCGCCGTCGCCGGCCGCGCCCCGATCGTGCTCGTCGAGACCGATGGGATGCTGTCGCCCCTGCTCGATGCCGACCAGCTGACCGCCCTCGACGGGTCGGTCGCGGCGTTCGGGGTCGCCGTGCGCGCCGCGCTCGCGGCGATCGGCGACCGTGACGGGCTCAGTCGAGAGCCTGCGCCAGAGCCGTCAGCAGCCGACTGAGCGTCGGAACGCCGGTCGCCCGCAGCACTTCGCGATCATCCGCGCCGTAGATGATCGTGGTCGGCGTGCTCGTGATGCCGAGGTCGGCCGCGCGGTCCTGATGCGCGGCGACGTCGAGCTCGGCCACCTGCAGCGCGGGCACGAGCGCCTGGGCCTCGGCGACGACCTCCCGCGTGCGATGGCAGGGGTCGCAGAAGGCGCTGGTGTACAGCTCGAGACGCATGCCTCCAGGGTAGGCCCGCGGGGTCGGGGGTCGGCCCGGCTGGGTAGACTGCCGCGGTGAGTTCAACGACCGATCGCCTCGTCTGGATCGACTGCGAGATGACGGGGCTCGATCTGGCGGTCGACGAGCTCGTCGAGGTCGCGGTGGTCATCACCGACTACGAGCTCGAGCCCGTGCATCCCGGCTTCTCGATCGTCATCGCGCCCAGCGAGGCGGCGCTCGCCACCATGAGCGAGTTCGTGCGCGACATGCACGCCGCGAGCGGCCTGCTCGACCAGCTGCCGGCCGGCGTCTCGATCGCGGATGCGGAGCAGAAGGTGCTCGCCTACATCACCGAGCACGTTCCGACCGCCGGCCAGGCGCCGCTCGCCGGCAACACGATCGGCACCGACCGCGCGTTCCTCGCCCAGCAGATGCCGAGCGTCGATGCGCACCTGCACTACCGCTCGGTCGACGTCTCGAGCATCAAAGAGCTCGTGCGCCGCTGGTTCCCCCGCGTGTACTTCAACGCACCGGCGAAGAACGGCGGCCATCGCGCCCTCGCCGACATCCTCGAGTCGATCCGCGAGCTCGACTACTACCGGCGCGCCGGCTTCGTCGCCGAGCCCGGCCCGACATCGGAGGAGACCCAGCAGGTGGCCGCCGACATCGTGGCGAAGTGGCAGCCCCGGCTGTAATAGACTGTCGTGGCTCCGCTCGCGCAGCGGATGCATGGTGGGTATAGCTCAGCTGGTAGAGCGCCTGGTTGTGGTCCAGGAGGTCGCGGGTTCAAGCCCCGTTACTCACCCCACTGCGTCAGCACCGCGTCGCTCCCGTTCACGCGGGATCGGTCACGGTCGCGTCCGTCGGGTCTAGAGTGACCCTCATGTCGGTGACCGCACCGACCCGATGAGGAGGCGCCGATGTCGACGATCGTGCCGCTGGACGTGATCCCCGTTCCGCTCGAGCCCGCGAACCCGGTCGAGCTTCTGCCCGGGGGCGGGGCGATCGTCGGGCTCTTCGCCCTCGCCTTCATCGCCGCCATCGCCTTCGGCGTATGGCGCATGATCGTGGTCAACGAAGCCTCGAAGCAGCTCGGCCTCACCGACGAGCAGCGGTTCCTGGCCGTCACCGACGAGCAGGCGGGAGCCGCGATCGTGACGGGGTCGATCATCTCCAACGCGGTCACCGGAAGCTCCGCGGGCACGGCGGCGACCGACGGCACCGGCGACCTCGCCAGCAGGCTCGACGCCCTGCAGGCCGCGCGTGACCGCGGGCTCATCACCGCCGATGAGTTCGCGCAGACACGGCAGCGCATGCTCGACGAGGCGTGACCGGTCCGACCCGGAGCGCCCTCCCCCGGCCCGCACCGCCTCCGGGGGAGAATGGGGGCATGAGCTCGTCCGCCTCCACGACCGCACCGGCCGCCGTCGTGCGCGCGCAGGCGCCGCGCGGCGAGGCCGGCCGCGATGCGGGAGAGCAGACCGGCACCCTGCTCGTCGAGCAGCCCCTGCACGCGGCCGACGTGCCGTGGCAGGTCGTGGTCTGGAACGACCCGGTCAATCTCATGAGCTACGTCGCGTGGGTCTTCCGCCGGCATTTCGGGCTGGATGCCCCCACCGCTGAGCAGCGGATGATGCAGGTGCACACCGACGGGCGCGCGACCCTCGCCGACGGCAACCGCGAGGTCATGGAGCGCCACGCCGAGGCGATGCACGAATACGGGCTGTGGGCCACCGTCGAGCGGGCGCCGCGATGACCGGCGCGCGGGCGGGAGGGCCGTCGTGCGGGTGAGCGCGGCCGCGGCCGAGGAGGTCGCCGACGGGGTGCTGGGCACCGTGCGCGTCGAGCCGGAGGAGGCCCGCATCCTGGTGTCTCTCGCCGACCAGCTGCAGGCGCTGCTCGCGGACGCGCTCGACGCGAGCGCCGACCGCGACTCGGCGGTGCGGCGGGTGCTGCCCGACGCCTATCGGCACGAGCCCGAGCTGGCCGACGAGTGGCGGCAGCTGAGCCGTCGCGGCCTCGTCGATCGCAAGATCGGCTTCGCGCGCACGCTGTCGACCGCGCTCGCGCCCATCGTCGATGCGGAGGGCGCGGGCACCGTTGCCCTCTCCGAGCCGGAGGCGCTCGACTGGGTGCGCGGCCTCGCCGACCTGCGGCTCGTCATCGCCGACCGCATGGGCATCATCGTCGACGGCGATGAGGGCACCTTCGCCGAGCCCGGCCTGCGCGACGTCTACGACTGGCTGGCGTGGCTGCAGGACTCTCTCGTGCAGCTGCTCGAGCGGGCCACCGAGCCGCCGGTCGAGGGGCGCAGCGCATGAGCACCGAGCCCGAGCCCCTCCGCCTCGACGCGGAGGCCTTCGAAGCCCTCGTCGTCGACGGGCTCGACCAGCTGCCCGACGACATGGTCGAGGGGCTCGACAATGTGGTGTTCGTGGTCGAGGATCGCCCGGAGGATGGCTCGCTCGATCTGCTCGGCCTCTACGAGGGCACCGCGCTCACCGACCGTGGGCAGTACGGCTTCGGCGAGCTGCCCGACCGCATCATCCTGTACCGCGAGCCGCTGCTGGCCGCCGCGGAGGGCTCGCTCGAGACCCTGCGCGACGAGATCCACATCACGCTCGTGCACGAGATCGCGCACTACTTCGGCATCGACGACGACGAGCTGCATCGACTGGGGTGGGCGTGATGAGCGGTTCCGTGTCGACCGGGCGCCGGGTGCGGCGCACCATCAGCGCCGCTGTCGCGCTCGCCGTCGTTCTCGCGACCGTGTACGCGGCCGCCGCCCTCACCAGCCCGGTGCCGCGGCTCGTCATCGACGAGCAGCTGCCGGGCGCGGCATCCGGATCGTGGGCCGACGCGGTGCCGCTGCCGAGCGCCGGGGCGTCGGCGATCGTCGCCGGCGGCACGGCCCCGATCGCGGCAGGGGATGCGGAGCCGCGCCCCATCGCGGGTGCCGCGAAGCTCGTGCTCATCGCCGTGGCGCTCGACGCCGAACCGCTCGCGGAGGGCTCGCCCGGCCCGGCGATCACGATCGACCAGGCGGCCGTCAACCGCTATCGCGAGCTCGACGCCGCGGGCGCGCGCACGGTCGCGGTGGAGTTCGGGCAGACCTGGACCCGCCGCGACCTCATCGCCGCGACCCTGTTGGGCTCGGGCAACAACATCGCCGAGCTGCTGATCGAGGAGGTCTTCGGCGGGCCCGAGGCCTACCTCGCGGCGGCAGCCGACTGGCTCGACGAGAACGGCTTCACCGCGACGACCGTCGCCGACGGCGCGGGCCTCGACCCGGCCTCGCGATCCACCGCGACCGAGCTCGCCGCGATCGCGCGCCTCGCGCTCGCCGAGCCCGTGGTGGCCCAGCTCATCGCCGAGCGGCCGCGCACGACCTCCGGCGGCGCGGCGTACAGCGACGAAGCGGCCTTCCTGCGCGACAGCGGGGCGCGCGGGCTCGTGCGCAGCTACACCGACGCGGCCGGCGTCTGCATCGTGACGACCATCGAGGTGGCCGGCGAGACGGTCACCGCCGTGCTGCTCGGGCAGCCGGGCTACCCGCAGGCCGAGCAGGCCCTGCAGGCCCTGCTCGACGGCCTGCAGGGTGCCATCGGCGAGGTCGAGGTGATCGCCGCGGGTCAGACCGTCGCCGTCGCGCGCTCCGACTGGGGGCATCAGACCGAGCTCATCGCGGTCGAACCGATCGCGGTCAGCACGATCGACCTCGACGCGCTCACGCTGCGCATCGATGCGGCCCCACGGTCGACGATCGTGCGCGGCGCCGACGCCGGCCAGCTCGTCGCCCTCATCGACGGCGTCGAGGTGAGCGTGCGCCTCGAGTCGACGGGGGCCATCACCGAGCCGGGTGTCGCGTGGCGGTTCGCCGACCCGTTCACCGTGCTCAGCCGCTGGACGGGCTGAGCGCCCCGTCCGGCAGGCCGTCGGGCCCGAACCGAGCGGCGTCGACCACCTCGTCGGCCGTGCCGCGCGGGTCGTGGCGACGCGCGTGCCACTCCTCCTGCCGCGCCCAGCGGGTCCACTCGCGGGCGAAGGCCTCGCCGTCGCGCGCGATCGCGCGGCGGCGGCGCTCGGCATCGTCGGGCAGGTCGACCCACACGGCGTGGTCGGCGAGCGCGCGGGCGGCGGGGCTGACGGCACCGCATCCCTCGATGATCAGCGGGCGCTGCGGGTCGAGGTCGTGCCACGTGCCCGGCCGGGCGTCGACCCAGTTCCACGATCGCCAGCGCGGCGGGCGCCCTTCGGCGATCGCGCGCAGCACGTGCTCGAGCACGTGGGCCTCGCCCGCCTCCAGGCCGTCCCACCCCGGGTAGACGTCGTCGAGGCTCAGCAGCTGCGCGCCCGTGCGGCGGGCGAGCGCGGTGGCGTAGGTGGTCTTGCCCGACCCCGAGCGTCCGTCGATGAGCGTGATGCGCGGGCGGTCGGCGCGCGCGGCGGAATCAGCCGAGGGCATTCGTGAAGCTCCCGGTGATGATCGCCGCGGCGACGGCGATGACAGCGACGCCGACCGCGATCACGACGACGAGGGTGTCGGATGCCCGCCACGGCGACGGCCGCCACCACGTGCGCGGCCCCGGCGCCCCGAAGCCGCGCGCCTCCATGCCGATCGCAAGCGCCGACCCCCGGCGGATCGCCAGCACGAGCAGCCCGAACACCTGCCCGCCGAGGCGGCGCAGGCGCGAGCGGTCGCCGAGTAGATCGGAAGAGCA
>OFDN01001747.1_pt1 | contig 13417 bp, 15 predicted proteins | sample 1520971 | NCBI WGS metagenome assembly OFDN01 (sample SAMEA94257418, study PRJEB24077) | hot springs metagenome | biome: Aquatic biome; feature: Geographical feature; material: Water | place: India | collected 2012-06-12 | depth 5 m | reverse complement strand
GGCCGCGGCAGCGGCCGGGTGGGGGCCCCTCCGCGACCACCCCGCCTCAATACCCCCGCGCCGGGTCCACCATGTTGAGCAGCGGCTTGCCGGCCAGGGCGCGTTCGTAGTTCTCGATCAGCGTCGGCGCCGCGGTCTTCGGCGAGATGCCGCCGGCTACGTGCGGCGTCACCAGGATCTGCGGCAGCTCGTAGAAGGGGTGGTCCGCAGGCAACGGCTCCTTGGCGAAGACGTCCAGCGTCGCCCCGGCGATGTGGCCGCTGCGGACGGCCTCGGCGAGGTCCGGCTCCACCACATGGCCGCCGCGGCCGATGTTGATCACGTAGCTGCCGGCGGGCATGGCGGCCAGCGTGTCCTTGTTGAGGATGCCGGCGGTCTGCGGGGTCAGCGCCAGCACGCAGACAAAGGCGCGGGCCGACGCCAGGAAGGGCGGAAGGCCCTCCTCGCCAGCGTAGACCTCCACCCCGTCGGTCGGGCGCGGGGTGCGCGACCAGCCGGTGACCGGGAAGCCCACGGCGCGCAGTCGCGCGGCGACGGCACCGCCCAGCACGCCCAGCCCCAGCACGCCGACCGGGAAGTCGGCCTTGTGCGGCGGCTCCTCGTGCTGCCAGTGGCGGGTGCGGGTGTTGCGCTCGAAACGGTCGAGACCACGGAAATGGCGGTAGACGGCGGCGACCGCGTAATCGACCATCGACTCCGTCAGGCTGGGATCGATCATGCGGGCCAGCGGCACCGGCGGCAGCGCCGACAGGTCGAGCTGGTTGATGCCGGCCCCCAGAGTCTGGATGCCCTTCAGGTTGGTGTAGGCGCCAAGCCCGCCCGGCGGCGGCTTCCACAGCAGCGCGAATTCGAACTCGGTGGGATCGGTGGCGTCCGGCCAGTCCACGATGTCCAGGTCCGGCCGCAGCGCGCGCACCGCCTTGCCCCACCCGATGGGATCGTCGATGTCGCTGGAAAACAGGATCTTCCGCACCACGCCCGCACCTCCGTCCATCCTCAGCCGTCCGTCATTGGCCGTCCGTCCTCGCCTGTTGCGAAAATCGCAGCACCGCCGCCCCTGGCGTTTACAAATTTTTCAAACTGATGTTTGGCTGAATGGAAAGCACATTTATTGAGCGCGTCAACACCAAGTCAACCGCCATGATGCGCAGCGAACAGGCAGCAAAGCACTGTTTTTAATCAGTTGCCGCCAAGTTGACAGCGCGTCCCGCCGTCAGTGTAATCAAAGGCGGCTGCGGCCCCCGATAAAACCGATGGGAGTAGGGACGGCGTGATGACGACGATCCTGGAGACGGGCCGGGTGCATTCCGGGCCGCAAGAGACGGTTCGTGCCGATTTGTCCGTCGCACACCGGGTGGCGGCGCGTTTCGGGATGACGGACCTGATCTATACCCACTTCTCCGCCCGCGATCCCTTGGACGAGGATCTGTTTTACATCACGCCCTACGGGCATCTCTTTCACGAGATCGATGCCGACACCCTGTCCCACATCCGCATGACGGAGGACGGGATGGTGGTGGAGGGGCGGCTGAACCCGGCCGGTGCGGTCATCCACGAAGCGGTCTACGCCGCCCGCCCTGACGTCGGCGCCATCTGCCACACCCACACGCGGGCCGGGGTGGCGGTGTCCTGCCTGAAGGACGGGCTGCTGCCGATCAGCCAATTCTCGCTGCGCTTTCACGGCCGCGTCGGTTACCACGACTACGAGGGCGCCACGCTGGTGCCGGGCGAGCGCACCCGCCTGCAGGAGAGCGTGGCCGGGGTGGACGTGGTGATCCTGCGCAACCACGGTCTGCTGACCATGGGCCGCAGCGTTCGCGAGGCGCTGTCGCGCATGTATTTCCTGGAGCGCGCCTGCCAGGTGCAGATCGACGCGCTCGCGACAGGACGCCCGCTGGTCGTCCCGTCCGAGGAGATCGCCGCGGTCACCCGCGACCAATACGCCGGCTTCGGCGAGGAGGACATGGAGGAGCGGATGGACCTGGAATGGGCCGCCCTCTGCCGCCTCGCCGCCTCTCAGGGAGGGTATCGCCATGCGTGATCACGTCGGCTGGCGCGCGCGCCTCGGGCTCGTCTACATGGCCTCCAGCATCGTGATGGAGCCGGAATGCTATGCCATGGCGCCGGAGGGGGTGTCGATCCACACCGCGCGCATGCATCTGCCGGCCGTGACGCCCGAGGGGCTGCGGGCGATGATGGACCATGGCCCGCTGGAGGAGGCGGCGAGGCTGCTCGGCTACGCCCCGCTCGACGCCGCGGTGTTCGGCGGCACCAGCGCCAGCTTCCTGGAGGGGCTGCGCTACGACCAGTCGGTGATCCAGCGCATGCGCGCCCTGATGGGGCCGATCCCGATCACCACCGCGTCCACCGCCGGGCTGGCGGCGCTGAAGAGTTTCGGCGCCAAGCGCATCACCTTCGTCGGCCCCTATGTGGAGGAGGTGACCGCCCGTGGCCGCGCCTTCTTCGAGGCGAACGGGGTGGAGGTGCTGGACGCGGTCGGGCTCGGCATCGCCGGCGACCACGCCATCGGCAGCGTGCCGCTGGAGGAGGTCTACCGATTCGTCAAGCGCAGCGCGGTGCCCGGCTCCGACGCGGTGTTCATAAGCTGCACCAACTTCCGCACGGTGGGCGCCATCGCCACGCTGGAGCGGGATCTGGGCGTGCCGGTGGTCAGCGCCATCCAGTCGAGCTTCTGGCACGTGCTGCGGCTGGCCGGCGTGGCCGGCGGCAAGACGGAGTTCGGCAGCCTCTTCGCGCAGGGGCTGCCGCAATGACCGCGTCCCCAACGCTGCGTCTCACCCCGCTGACCGACGCGCTGGGCGCCGAGGTGCTTGATGTGGACCTGTCGGGTGGCATCGACGACGGGCTGTTCGCCGCCATCGAGCGCGCTTTCCTCGACCACGGGCTGCTGCTGTTCCGCGGCCAGTCGCTGACGCCCAACCGCCATGTGGCGCTGAGCCGCCGCTTCGGCGGGCTGGAGCACCATGTGCAGAAGCGGTTCCTCTATCCCGGCCATCCTGAGATCCTGGTGATCGGCAACGACCACGCGCCGGACGGCACGCCGACGGGCTACTTCATCCCCGGCGACGGCGACTGGCACACCGACATGTCCTATGTGGCGCGGCCCAGCCTGGGCTCGCTGTTCTACGCGGTGACGGTGCCGCCGGAGGGTGGGGACACGGTGTTCGCCGGGGCCACCGCCGCCTGCGACCGCCTGTCGGACGCGGACAAGGAGCGGCTGGCGCCGCTGCGCGCGGTGCACGACTACCCCTATTTCGATGCCAAGATGTGCGCCACCAACCCGCGCCGGACGCCGCTGGACGACGAGCAGCGGGCGCGGGTGCCGCCGGTGGCCCACCCGATCCTGCGCACCCACCCCGTGACCGGCCGCAAGGCCATCTATCTGAGCCCCGAGGTGATCAGCGGGGTGGTGGGGATGGAGGACGCGGCGGGCCGGGCGCTGTGCCAGGAGCTGGCCGATTACGCCACGTCCGAGCCCTTCCTCTACCGCCACCGCTGGCGGGCCGGGGATCTGGTGATCTGGGACAACCGCTGCACGCTGCACAAGGCGACACCCTACGACCATCACCGGTATGTCCGCACCATGCACCGCACCACGGTGTCGGGCGACGTGCCCTACTGACCATCGCGACCCCGCGCGGGGGGTGATCCCGTGACCAGGATGCCTTGAACAGGAAACCTTGAACAGGAAGGGGTGCTTACGATGCGCAACACGCTGTTCGCTCTCGCCGGTCTCGCCACCCTGGCCGCCACGCCGGCGCTGGCCGCCGACAAGCTGGTCATCGGCAACGAAGGCACCTACCCGCCCTTCAGCATGGTCCAGCCCTCGGGCGAGCTGATCGGCATCGAGCCGGAAATGGCGCGCGAGATGTGCAAGCGGATGGGCGTCACCTGCGAGTTCGCGGTGATGGACTTCAAGGCGCTGATCCCGTCGCTGCTCCAGGGCAAGGTCGATGTCGTCGGCTCGCAGATCAAGCCGCTGGCCGAGCGCAAGGAGAAGGCGCTGTTCGGCATGCCCATCGTCTTCAACCACGACACCTACGTCGTGCCCAAGGCGAAGAGCTACACCTTCACCAAGGACGGTTTGAAGGGCGTGAAGATCGGGGTGCAGCGCGGCTCCTCCCAGGCCAAATACATCACCGAGACCTTCGGCGACGCGGTGAAGCCGGTGCTGTACGACAACCCCGACCAGATCCGGCTGGACCTGCTGAACGGCCGTGTCGACATGGCCTTCGGCGCCAAGCTGAACTGGACGGTCGAGCTGATCGACAAGCCGGAAGGCAAGGACTGGAAGCTGGCCGGCGGCGACGTGTGGACCGGCGACCCCTCCATACCCGAGGCGGAACGCGGCTCCTCCTGGATCGCGCGCAAGGGCGAGGCCGCCCTGATCGCCAAGATGGACGCGGCGCTCAAGGCGATGATCGCCGACTGCTCGGTCACCAAGATCCGCAAGAAGTACCTGTCCGTGCCCATCGTGCCGGGCGAGGAGGCCTGCGAGGCCAAGAGCGGTTGAGGATTTACCCCCTCCCCCGCCGGAGGCGGGAGAGGGGATCAGACGAGGAGTCGGGTGTGCTCGAACTGATTTCCTTCGGCGAGAAGGGTTACGGCTGGCTGCTGGTGCAGGGCGCCTGGGTCACGCTGCAGCTGTCCTTCGTGGGCTTCGCGGCGGCGCTGGTGATGGGCGTGCTGATCGCCATGGCGACGCTGGAGCGGCGCGGGCTGCGCTGGATGGCGTGGCGGATCTACGCCTCCATCTTCATGGGGGTGCCGTCGCTGCTGGTGATCTTCCTGCTATTCTTCGGCGGGGCGGAGATCGTGCGGTCGCTGCTGGCGCCCTTCGGGATCAAGGCCAAGCTGGACATGACGCCCTTCACCGCCGGGGCCGTCGGGTTGGCCATCGTGTATTCCGCCTACATGGCGGAGCTGGTGCGCGGCGCCATCCAGAATGTGCCGAAGGGGCAGTTCGAGAGTGCGGCGGCTCTGTGCATCCCGCGCGTCCACATCTGGACCAAGGTGATCCTGCCGCAGGCGGCCCGGCTGGCGCTGCCGGGGCTGGTCAATCTGTGGATTATCCTGCTGAAGGATACGGCGCTGGTCTCGCTGGTCGGGCTCAACGACATCATCGCCCAGGCGAAGATCGCGGCGGGATCGACCAAGCAGCCCTTCGTCTTCTACACGGCCGCGGCCGTCTTCTTCATCATCTTCGGCGCCGTCACGGTGCGCTACAGCCGGTATCTGCGCGAGCGGCTGGAGCGCGGGCAGCGCACCGCGGCAACCTGAGGTCCATCCATGTCCTTTGACTTCGCGCTCGCGTGGCAGAATCTCCCGGCCCTGCTGGCCGGGGCGGTGACCACGCTGTCCCTCACCTTTCCGGTGATGGCGCTGGCGGCGGCGATCTCCCTGCCCATGGTGCTGGCCCGGCTGTCGACGAACCGCCTGCTGTCCGGCTTCGTCGTCCTGTATGTGGCGCTGTTCCGGGGAGCGCCGTCGCTGATCCTGCTGTACCTGATCTACAACGGTCTGGCGCAGATGGACGCGGTGCGCGACGGGCCCTTCTGGTTCCTGTTCTCCAGCGCCTTCTTCTGCGCGGTGGTCGGCTTCACGCTGAATCATTCCAGCTACGTCATCGAGATCCTGGCCGGCGGCCTGCGCGCGGTGCCGGCCGGGCTGGTGGAGGCGGCGCAGGCGCTGTCGCTGACGCCGCGGCAGGTCTTCCTGCGCGTCAAGCTGCCGCTCGCCATCCGCTACGGGCTGAAGGCCTACCAGAACGAGGTGCTGATCTTCATGAAGAGCACCTCGGCGGTCAGCGCCATCACGCTGGTCGACCTGATGGCGGTCGCCAACGAGGTCTTCTACTTCACCTACGACCCCTTCACGCCGCTGCTGTCGGCGGCGGCGATCTACTGGGCGATGACCAACATCCTGCGGCTGGGCTTCGAGATGATCGACCGCCGCCTCAACCACTACCTGCACATCGCCGGGCTGTCGGATGGTGCGCGGGCCTCAGCCGCGGCGGCGGAGATCCCCGTCCGCCAGAACGGCCTGACCCGCATGTTCGCCCGCCTGCGCGTGTGACGACCGAGGAACGCCTTATGTCCGATACCTCCGCTACCGTCGCCGTCAAGACCACCGCCGTGCGCAAGCGCTACGGCACCTTCGAGGCCTTGAAGGGCATCGACCTGGAGGTGCACAGCCGCGAGAAGATCGTGATTTGTGGCCCGTCCGGCTCCGGCAAATCCACCTTCATCCGCTGCATCAACGGGCTGGAGCGGCACGACGGCGGCAGCATCACCGTCAACGGCATCACCCTGACCGACGCCCCCGGCAGCGTGCTGGACGTGCGGCGCGAGGTCGGCATGGTGTTCCAGCAGTTCAACCTGTTCCCGCACATGACGATCCTGGAGAACTGCATGATGGCCCCGCGCCTGGCGCTCGGCCTGAACCAGGAGCAGGCGCGCGAACGGGCCATGAAGTACCTGACCCGCGTGCACATCGCCGACCAGGCCAAGAAGTACCCGAGCCAGCTTTCGGGCGGCCAGCAGCAGCGCGTCGCCATCGCCCGCGCGCTGTGCATGGAACCGCGCATCATGCTGTTCGACGAGCCGACCTCCGCGCTGGACCCCGAGATGATCAAGGAGGTGCTGCAGGTGATGGAGGAGCTGGCGGCCGACGGCATGACCATGATCTGCGTGACCCACGAGATGGGCTTCGCCCGCACCATCGCCGACCGCTGCGTCTTCATGGACCGCGGCGAGGTGGTGGAGATCGCCGAGGCCGAGCGCTTCTTCACCCAGCCCGACAGCGGGCGTTTGCAGGCGTTCCTCAAGCAGATCCTGCATTGACGGGGGTGCGGATCGCGGAACACCATCCGGCGGCCCGGCGTTGAACCGGCGCTGTCGACCGTTGGATGGTGGAGGGGAAGCATGGACCGTGTCACCGGCGGCTGCCTGTGCGGCGCCGTGCGTTTCGCGGCGTCGGGGCGCCCGGACCGCGTCGGCGTCTGCCACTGCATGGACTGCCGCAAGCACCACGGCGCGCTGTTCTACGCCGCCGCCATCTTCCCGCAGGAGGCGGTGACGGTCGAGGGCGAAACCCGCGACCACGCCGGCCGCCATTTCTGCCCCCGCTGCGGCTCGTCCGTTTTCGCCCGCTTCGCCGGAGAGATCGAGCTGCATCTGGGCGCCATGGACGAGCCCGACCGCTTCACCCCGACCTACGAATGCTGGACCATCCGGCGGGAATCCTGGCTGCCGGAGTTTCCGGGGACGACGCGGTACGAGCGGGATCGGGAGACTGCGTCCCCGGATGAGGCGCTGCGCCGGAAGGTGCAGGCCGCACTCGCCGATCCGCGTCCGAGCATCCCGGCGGAGGAGGTGTTCGCCAGCCTTGAGCAGGCCGCGCAGGAACCCTCGCCCCCCCGGGGAGAGGGTGGAGCCGCAGGCTCCGGGTGAGGGGGCTTTACCGCGGCTGTCGGGTAAGGAAGAACCTCTCCTGGGGGGCGGCATTCAGCGAGCACCTTGAAGGCGCTCCATGATTTGCCGACGGTGGTCCATGCCGCCAAAGAAGACGGCGAGGATTTTCACCACCGACTGCTCTTCATCAATCTCGAAATAGACGAGAAAGCGGTTGCTGGTCACGGTGCGGATGCCCGTCCGGATATCCGGATGCTCGGTTCCGCGGTGGGGATGCCGCTCGAAGCTGCGCAGATAGCCGATGGCCTCGTCAATGCGGGCAGCGGCGCGTAATGCGGCACTGTCCGCATCGTCGCCGAGGCTGCGATAGGCCTCGAAGAGGTGATCCTCGATAAGGTCCAGATCGCGCAAGACAGACGCAGCGCGAAGCACCCTATAGCGACGCACGCGCCGTCCTCTTCCGGTCGAGCATGGCGCGGATTTCGGTCTCGCCCTCGTCGAGGTCGATGAAGGGGCCGGCGCGCCGTTGGTCGATCAGCGACCGCAACGCCTCAAGCTCCGCATTGTGCAACTCGTTGTCGCGGCGGAGCATGTCCAGGCCACGTTGGAGCACGGCGCTCAGACTGGAAAATTGTCCGGCTTCCACGAGGCTGCGGGCGTAGGCTTCCTGATCGTCAGTCAGCGAAATCGACGTCTTCACGGTCATGTCGGCGCCTCCCGATGGTAAAGTACCACCGGGTAGCACCGGCTTCAAGGGCTGCCCAAAGCTGTGACCCTCTCCCGCGCCCTGCGGGAGAGGGTAACGGCGGTTACGCTCAGAACCGCAGCAGCTCCGCGCGCACCACGCTGGGCAGGGCGGAGATGCGTTCCAGCAGGGGGCCGTCCACCGGCTGGTCGACGGACACCAGGCACACGGCATCGACGCCGGGGGCGACGCGGCCGAGGTGGAAGGAGGCGATGTTGACGCCGGCATCGCCCAGCGCCACGCCCAGCCGGCCGATGAAGCCCGGCTTGTCCTCGTTGCGGATGTACAGCATCGTCGGCGTCAGCTCGGCTTCCACGGGCACCTCGTCGATGGCGACGAGGCGCGGCTTGTCGCCGCCGAACAGCGAGCCGGCGATGGTGCGGCTGCGCGATTCGGTCTGCACCGTCACCTTGATCAGCGTGTGGTAGTCGGCCGCCTCGCCGCGCTTCACCTCGCTGACCTTGATGTCGCGCTCGCGCGCGATGGTCGGCGCGTTGACCATGTTGACCGATTCCATCAGCGGGGTCAGCAGGCCCTTCAGGAGCACGGCGGTCAGCGGCCGGGTGTTGAGCTCGGCCACGTCGCCCTCGTACTCCACCGTCACCGCACGGATGGACGAGCGCACCACCTGCCCCAGGAAGCCGCCGAGCTGTCCGCACAGCGCCATGTAGGGCGTCAGCTTCGGGGCGTCCTCGGCCGAGACGGACGGCATGTTGATGGCGTTGACGATGGCGCCGGTCAGCAGATAGTCGGCCATCTGCTCGGCCACCTGCAACGCCACCTTCTCCTGCGCCTCGGTGGTCGAGGCGCCGAGGTGCGGGGTGCAGATCACCTGCTCCATGCCGAACAGCACGTTGGTCTTCGCCGGCTCCACCAGGAACACGTCGAAGGCGGCACCGGCCACCTGGCCGCTGTCGAGCGCCGCCTTCAGGTCCTCCTCGACCACCAGACCGCCGCGGGCGCAGTTGATGATGCGCACGCCGCGCTTGCACTTGGCGAGCGCCGCCGCGTCGATGATGTTGCGGGTCTGGTCGGTCAGCGGGGTGTGGAGCGTGATGAAGTCCGACCGCGCCAGCAGCGTGTCGAGATCGGCCTTCTCCACGCCCAGGTCGGCGGCGCGCTCCGGCGTCAGGAAGGGGTCGAAGGCGATGACCTTCATCCGCAGCCCCAGCGCGCGGTCGGCGACGATGGAGCCGATGTTGCCGCAGCCGACCACGCCCAGCGTCTTGCCGGTCAGCTCCACGCCCATGAAGCGGTTCTTTTCCCACTTGCCGGCGTGGGTGGAGGCGTTGGCGGTGGGGATGTCGCGGGCGAGAGCCACCATCAGGGCGATGGCGTGCTCGGCCGTGGTGATGGAGTTGCCGAAGGGCGTGTTCATCACCACGACGCCACGCGCGGTGGCGGCCGGCACATCGACGTTGTCGACGCCGATGCCGGCGCGCCCGACCACCTTCAGGTTGGTGGCGGCGGCCAGGATGTCCTTCGTCACCTTGGTGGCGGAGCGGATGGCGAGGCCGTCGTAGCCGCCGACGATGGCGGCCAGCTCATCCGGCTTCAGGCCGGTGCGCACGTCGGTCTCGATGCCGCGCTCGCGGAAGATCTCCACGGCGCGCGGGCTCAGGCTGTCCGAAATCAGGACCTTGGGCATGTGCGTGTCTCCGTTCCCAAGGGGCTCAGGCGGCCGGCTTCAAGGCGTCGGCCTTGACGGTGGCGAAGGCCCAGTCGAGCCAGGGCAGGAGCGCGTCGATGTCCGACCCCTCCACCGTCGCACCGCCCCAGATGCGCAGGCCGGCCGGCGCGTCGCGGTAGGAGGCGATGTCGAGCGCCACGCCCTCCTTCTCCAGGAGCGCGGCCAGCTTCTTCGCCACGTCGGCCTGGGCCGCCGGCTCCAGCGCGGTGATCGCCGGGTCGGTGATGGTCAGGCAGATCGAGGTGCAGGAGCGGGTCGCCGGGTCCTTCGCCAGGAAGCCGGCCCAGCCCGCCGCCTCCTGCCAGCGCGCGATGCGCTCCAGATTGCCCTCCGACCGGGCGATCAGGCCGGGCAGGCCACCGACCGACTGCGCCCACTTCAGCCCGTCGATGGCGTCCTCGACCGCGAGCATGGAGGGGGTGTTGATGGTCTCGGCCTTGAAGATGCCCTCGTTGAGCTTGCCGTCCTTGGTCATGCGGAAGATCTTGGGCATCGGCCAGGCGGGCTTGTGCGACTCCAGCCGCTCCACCGCGCGCGGGCTCAGCACCAGCATGCCGTGCGCCGCCTCGCCGCCCAGCACCTTCTGCCAGGACCAGGTGACGACGTCGAGCTTGTGCCAGGGCAAATCCATGGCGAAGGCGGCCGAGGTGGCGTCGCAGATCGCCAGCCCCTGGTGGTCGTCGGCGATCCAGTCGCCGTTCGGCACGCGCACGCCGGACGTGGTGCCGTTCCAGGTGAAGACCACGTCGTGCGTCCAATCGACCTGGGTGACGTCGGGCAAGGACCCGTAACCGGCCTGGAGCACCCGCGCGTCGGTCAGCTTGAGCTGCTTGGTGACGTCGGTCGCCCAATCCTTGCCGAAGCTCTCCCACACCAGCATGTCGACGGGACGCGGCCCGAGCAGCGACCACAGCGCCATCTCCACGGCACCCGTGTCGGACGCGGGCACGATGCCGATGCGGTAGCCGTCGGGCAGGCCGAGGATCGCGCGGCTGAGGTCCAGCACCTCCTGAAGCTTCGCCTTGCCCGGCTTGGAGCGGTGGGAGCGGCCGAGCAGAGCGCCGTCGAGCGCGGCCGGCGTCCAGCCCGGGCGCTTGGCGCAGGGGCCGGAGGAGAAGTTGGGGCAATCCGGGCGGATGGAAGGCTTCATGGCGATGACCTCGCGCTTAGCAATGCGGCCGGTTGGGCGGCCGCGGCCCGCCGCGGACCTTAGGCAAGGTGGTTCGCCCCGTCAACGAACCGCGGGGCATGGCAGCTTGTCGCAGGGGGCGCTTTGCGGATTCGCAAAGCCGGGCTTCGCGGGTGTGCGTAGCGTCGCCGGAACGACGTCGGCGCAGCGCCGACACTCCTGCTTCAGCGAGCGACGATGACCGTCTCCAGCTTCGAATCCGCCGCGGCGGATCTGTCTCCGCGCAAGACCTCCCTCTACGCCGAGCACAGGAAGATTTATCCCAAGGGCGTCAAGGGGCCGTTCCGGCGCCTGAAATGGGCGGCGCTGATCGCGCTGCTGGCGATCTACTACGTCACGCCCTGGCTGCGCTGGGACCGCGGATTCGGCGCGCCGGACCAGGCGGTGCTGGTCGATATGCCCGGCCGGCGGCTGTATTTCTTCTTCATCGAGCTGTGGCCGCAGCAGGTCTATTACCTGACGGGGGTGCTGATCCTGAGCGCGGTCGGGCTGTTTCTGGCAACCGCCCTGGCCGGGCGGGTCTGGTGCGGCTACGCCTGCCCGCAGACGGTGTGGTCGGATCTGTTCCTGTGGGTGGAGCGGCTGATCGAGGGCGACCGCGGCGACCGCATCCGGCTGGACAAGGCGCCGTGGTCGGCGGGCAAGCTGGGCAAGAAGGCGGCCAAGCATGGCGTGTGGCTGCTGATCTCCGCGCTCACCGGCGGCGCCTGGATCCTCTATTTCAACGACGCGCCGACGCTGGTGCGCGAGATGATCAGCTTCGATGTGTCGTCGAACGTCCTGCTGTTCATCGGGCTGTTCACCGGCACCACCTATCTGCTGGCCGGCTTCGCGCGGGAGCAGGTGTGCATCTACATGTGCCCGTGGCCGCGCTTCCAAGCGGCGATGCAGGACGAGGAAAGCCTGATCGTCACCTACGAGGATTGGCGCGGCGAGGGCCGCGCGCACCTCAAGCGCAGCCAGAGCCGCGACGAGCGGCAGGCCCAGGGCCATGGCGACTGCATCGACTGTGGGGCCTGCGTTCATGTCTGCCCGACGGGGGTGGACATCCGCAAAGGGCCGCAGCTGGCATGCATCGGCTGCGGGCTGTGCGTGGACGCCTGCAACGAGGTGATGGGCAAGATCGGTTTCCCCGCCGACCTCGTGCGATTCGACACGCTCAACGCGCAGGTGGCGCGGGCCAACGGTGACAAGCCGGTGTTCCGGTTGGTGCGCCCGCGCACCATCATTTACACGCTGATCCTGCTGATCGTCGGCGGGCTGATGACGGCGGGGCTGGTGTTCAAGCCGCGGGTGGACGTGTCCATCCTGCGCGACCGCGCGCCGCTGTTCGTCACGCTGGCCAACGGCGACGTGCAGAACGCCTACACCGTGAAGATCCTGAACATGACGCGGGTCGCGCGGACCTACCGCGTGACCGTGTCCGGCGTGCCGGGTGCGGCGCTGGCGCTGGCCGGCGAGGGCGGCGGGCCGGCGACGGACCTGGTCGTCGCGGCCGATGCCGACAGCGTCGCCACCCACCGCATCCTGCTGCGGGCGCCGGCCGGTGCCGTGAGCCGGTCGTCCACACCCGCCACCTTCATCGTCACCCCGGTGCCGGACGGCGAGCCCGTCCGCTACGACACCGTGTTCATGGCGCCCTGATCCCCGGGACGCCGCATCGCAAGGAGGAAGCCCCCATGACCTTCGACGCCCCCACCTACATCGCGCTCGCCGGTGCCGCCAGCGTGATCGTCGTCACCCTCGGCGTGTTCATCTTCCTGCTGACCCGGCGCAACAAGTAAGGGTTGGCGGTCAGGCGGTCAGGCGGCCAGCAGCCCGAGCGGCCTTTCCAGGCGGAAGCCGGGGAAGGCCCGCGCCGCCGCCTCGGGGCCCAGCAGTTCGGCCAGCACGGCGCGGTAGTCGGTGGTCACCGCCAGATCCACCCCGCGGTCGAGCTGGTGGCTGGCGAGGCCGGGCCAGCGCCCGAACATCCGGCCGCCGGCCACCCCGCCGCCCAGAACCAGCATCGCCCCGCCATGGCCGTGGTCGGTGCCCTGGCTGAGGTTGCCGCGCAGGCGGCGGCCGAACTCGGTGAACACCACCAGCCGCAGGCTGCGGTGGTAGCGCTGGGTGTCGGCGTGGAAGGCGGCGAGCGCGCGGGCGAGCTGGCCGACGGCGGTGGAGAAGCGGCCGGCCTGCTTCTCGTGGGTGTCCCAGCCGCCGACATCGACGCAGGCGGCGCGCAGGCCGATGTCCATCTTGACGACCCGCGCGACGGCCTGGAGCGCCCGGCCGGCCTCGCTGTCGTCGTAGGCGGCGCTACCCTCCGGCGCGTAGGCGGCGACCTTGCCGTCGGTGCCGCGCGGCAGCCGCCGGTC
>OFDN01001745.1_pt1 | contig 13426 bp, 12 predicted proteins | sample 1520971 | NCBI WGS metagenome assembly OFDN01 (sample SAMEA94257418, study PRJEB24077) | hot springs metagenome | biome: Aquatic biome; feature: Geographical feature; material: Water | place: India | collected 2012-06-12 | depth 5 m | reverse complement strand
GGTGCCGCCGCGCCGGGCCGCGAGATCCGCGACCCGGCACGCGAAGCCGGGATCGCAGGGCACGCGCTGCGCGACCGCGGCGCCCTGCAACGTGACGCCGGCCGGGACGCTGGCACCCGGAAACGTCACCCCCTCCGCAGCACCAGGCAGCGGGTCGAAGGAGAATCCGTCGGGTGCGGTCATCGTCGGCACCATCTTTTGTAGTGTGGGCGCGATCTTACGCAAGCACTAGCTTTCGCGCAACAGCCCGTCCGGAGCCGCCCGGCCGTGGCCGCGGGCGATTGCGCCGCACCCCGGCCGGGCCCGGAACGGTCGCGGCGGTGGACAGCGTCCGGCGAAATGGCTTAAGGCTCCCCCGCCGGTGGAGTGCGCGGGGAACCGAGGACGTGGCGAAGACACAGAAGGGTGCGCTGCCGCTCGACGCGGCGACGGGCAAGCTGGCCGGCCGCCTGTGGCGGGAGTGGGTCAGCCCCTACCGCGGCCGCATGGTCGTCGCCATGCTGCTGATGGGCGTGGTGGCGGCGGCCACCGGCGCCTACCCGCTGCTGATCGAGCAGTCCTACGCGATGTTCCAGGCGGACGACCGGCTGAAGCTGCTGCTGATCCCGCTGGCCATCGTGCTGGTGACGGTGGTCAAGGCCACGGCGCTCTACGCCCAGACGGTGGTGACGGCGTCGGTGGTGCAGCGGGTGATCGTCGATGTGCGGCTCGCCATGTTCAAGCATCTGCTGACCGCCGACATGGCGCAGCTCCACGCCGCCCCCACCGGTACCCTGACCAGCCGCTTCATCAACGATGTCGACCTGATCCGCAACGCGCTGAGCCGGGTGCTGACCGGGCTGATCCGCGACGTGCTGACGGTGGTGGCGCTGGTCGGGTCGATGTTCTACCTGGATTGGGCACTGTCGCTGATCTTCTTCGTGGTCTACCCGCTGGCCGCGATCCCGATCGTGCGCATCGGCCGCCACATCCGGCAGGTCAGCCGCGAGACGCAGGCCCAGATGGGCGACATGACGTCGTTGCTGTCGGAAAGCCTGTCCGGCGCGCGCATGGTGAAGACCTTCAATCTGGAGGGGTACGAGGCGAAGCGTGCCGACGCCGCCTTCGAGGAGAATTACCGGCTGTCGATGAAATCGACGCGCCAGCGCTCGCGCCTCGACCCGATGCTGGAGGTGCTCGGCGGCATCGCGGTCGCCGGCGTCATCGCCTTCGCCGGCTGGCGCATCACCAGCGGGTCCGGCACGGTGGGGGAGTTCTCGGGCTTCGTCGGGGCGCTGCTGATCGCCGCCCAGCCGGTGCGCGCCATCGGCACGCTGAACACAGCGTTGCAGGAGGGGCTGGCCGCCGCCCAGCGCATCCTCGACGTGATCGACGCCCCGCCCACCATCCAGGACCGGCCGGACGCCAAGCCGCTGCGGCTCGAGCGGGGTGCGGTGCGGCTGGAGGATGTCAGCTTCGCCTACGAGCCGGGGGCCGACACGCTGAAGGGGGTGTCGCTGGACGTGGCGCCAGGCAGCACGGTGGCCCTGGTCGGGCGCAGCGGTGCGGGCAAGTCCACGGTCTTCAACCTGATCCCTCGCCTCTACGACGTGACGGGTGGCCGCGTGCTGGTGGACGGGCAGGACGTGCGGGCGGTGACGCTGGCCAGCCTGCGCCGTGCCGTGGCGGTGGTCAGCCAGGACACGGTGCTGTTCAACGACACGCTGCGCGCCAACATCGCCTTCGGACGGCTCGACGCCAGCGACGCGGAGATCGAGGCAGCGGCCCGAGCGGCGGCCGCGCACGACTTCATCGCCGCCCTGCCGGAGGGGTACGGCACGGTGATCGGCGACCGCGGGGTGCGGCTGTCGGGCGGCGAGCGGCAGCGGGTGGCGTTGGCCCGCGCCTTCCTCAAGGACGCGCCGATCCTGTTGCTCGACGAGGCGACCAGCGCGCTGGATTCGGAATCGGAGCGGCTGGTGCAGGAGGCGCTGGAACGGCTGACCCGCGGGCGCACCACGCTGGTCATCGCCCACCGCCTCGCCACCGTCCGCAACGCCGACCGCATCGTGGTGATGGCGGATGGCGGCATCGTCGAGCAGGGCACGCACGAGGCGCTGCTCGCCGCCGGCGGGGTCTACACCCGGCTCTACCGCCTTCAGTTCGCCGAGGACACGACGGCCGGGGCCTGAGCGGACAGGGACAGGGCGGCCGGAACCTGAGCAGACAGGGCGGCGTCCTCCGGCAGCCCGGCCTCGGCCAGCCGGTCCAGCCAGAAGCCGCGGTCCATGCGCGCCCAGGCGTGGCACCCGAAGGGCAGCCGGCCGCCCAGCCGGGCCGTCGCGACCGCTGGCTGCGCCTCCACCGCGAAGGCCAGCGCCTCCTCTGGCGCGGGCAGCCGGTAATCGGCCAGGAAGAAGGGGGCGTGGTAGGCCCAGAACTCGTCCTCCGGCCGGTCGAAGCCGTCCAGATAGCGCTCCGCCAGCGGCCTCCCGTCGGCCGCGCGGCGGGCGCGGAGGATGCGGGCGACCAAGGCGCGCAGGTGCCCGCCGCGGGCGAAGTGCCGGCGCTGCTGGGCCAGCCGCGGCCAGGGCGACAGCCGGTCGCTCTCCAGCACGGCGATGGCGTGGTCGATGCGCCGCAGCGACAAGCCGCCGTTGCCCACCGCCACCGGCCGCGCGCCGGGGCCGCGGGCGTACCAGGGGGCGCCGAGATAGCTCCACCCCGCCCGGCACCAGCGGTCCAGCCCGCCGTCGAACAGCAGGCAGTCGAGCTGGTGGATCAGGATGAAGCGGTAGCCGGCGAAGATCCGGTAGAACCAGCCGGACAGCATCAGGCGGTTGTAGGCGGCGATGCCGGCCATGCAGGCGTCCGGCACCCGCAGGACGCGGAAATCATCGTGGGGGAAGTCCAGCGCCAATCCCTGCGGGACCAGCAGGACGCGGTCAATCCCGCCGAGATGGCGGCGCAGCAGGAACAGGGACAGCGCCTCGTCGACGGACGGACGCGGGGTCACCAGCGGCACCACCACCGCCACCTCGCCGCGTCCGGCGTCCGGCAGCGGGTCGGGCGGGGCGGACGGGAATCCGGGCGGCGGGGAATGATCGCGCTTGCCGTGCCGCGGTCGCGGTGGCGTCCGCGTCATGCCAATCACCTCAGCCTCCGGTCCCCGTCGCGATGCGGCCGCAGACTAGCAGACCACTTGCGGCGGCGCATCCTCCGCCATCAGCCGCCGGGTGCTGCCGGGAACTTCGCCACCACGTCGCGCACGTTGCGGTCGCGAGCGACGGTGAGGGGCAGCCAGGTGCCGGGCGGCTGGCGCTGCACGGCGGCGGTGAGGTCCGCAGCCCGGCGCACCGGGTTGCCGGCGGCGGCGGTCACCACATCGCCCGGCTTCAGCCCGGCCGCGTCGGCGACACCGCCGGCCTGGACCGCGCGGATTACGGCACCGTCGGCCGTGTCCTCCAGCCGCACGCCCAGCCTGGGGCGCGGCGTCTCCGCCCCCTGCACAGGCCCGAGCCCGAAGACCGCGTCGGCGAGCCCGTCGTCCAGGTCGTCGCAGGCGCGCGCCGCCTCCCACGGCAGCAGCACGACCGCATCGCGGAGGCCGAGGTCGGCGAGCTGGTGCGGAACCCCGTTCCGTCCCTCCGCATGGGCCATCCCCATCAGCGCGACGACGGTGCGGCCAGTGGCGCGGTGGGTGTCGGCGATGCGCTCGGCCATGGCGCGGTCCCACACCGACTGTGCCTCCACGAAACGCTGGAAGCCCGACGACTGGCGCTCGCCCGGCCCATGCGCGGCCATGGCCTCGGACAGCCGCTCCAGATAGGCGTCGGTGGGGCGGGCCGGGTCGCCCACCCCCTCGCGCTCGCCCTGGGGAATGGCGGCCCAGCCTTCCTTGGCGGTGCGGGAGACCAGCGCGCGCTCGACGTTCAGCGCCACCAGCGGGATGCGGTTCATGCGGGCGAAATGCAGGATCGGCAGGTAGAGCTCCGCCGGATAGCCCCAGACCCGGTCCCAGTCGCTCTCGCGCAGGAATTCCGCCTCGCCGGTCTGGCCGGCAGCCCAGCGGTCGAGCGCCGGCTGGACGCGGCGGGGGAACATCTCCAGCCCGATGGCGATGTCCGGGTTGCGCGCGTGGATGGCGGCGATGGTCTGGAGCTGCCAGCGGTGGTGTTCCGGGCTGTCGTGATGCTCGCCCAGCAGAACCGCCGGGGCGTGGGCCGCGCGCGTGATCAGCCCGGTCGTCTCCAGCGGCCGGCCGGCCCCGGTCGCCCAGAAGCCGGGCGCGACGCACAGGCCGGACGCCGATTCGGCCGCGGCGGCGGGGCGGACGCCCGGCTCCTCGCCGACGCAGGCGGCCAGGAACAGCGTCATGACCAGGGCGGCACGCACGGGTCCTTACTCCCCCTCCGTCGAGCTCCAGCCATGGAGGTTGGGTGCGGGAGCCGTCCGGTCAACCACGACGATGGGGCCGGGGGCGGTGCTGGCGGGGCCGGCTCTGGCGGACAGGCTCGTTCCGCGCTATCCTTCGGCCATGCCGCACCGCAAGACCGTCATCCTCACCGGCGCCAGCCGGGGCATCGGACACGCCACCGTCAGCCGCTTCAGCGCGGAGGGATGGCGCGTCATCTCCTGCTCGCGCGAGGACGTGCCGGCGCATTGCCGCCGTGACCCCAACTGGACCCACCACATCACCGCCGACCTGGCCGACCCCGCCAGCCGCACCGCCTTCGTGGAGGAGGCGAACCGGGCGCTCGGCGGCGATCCGCTGCACGCGCTGGTCAACAACGCCGGTGTGTCGCCGAAGACGCCGATCAAGGAGCGTCTGGGCTGCCTGAACGGCGACATCGCGGGCTGGTACCGGGTGTTCGAGCTGAACTTCTTCGCACCGCTGGTGCTGGCGCGCGGCTTCGCCGCGGCGCTGGCGCGGGGCAAGGGGGCGATCGTCAACGTCACGTCCATCGCCGGGCACCAGGTGCACCCCTTTGCCGGTTCCGCCTATTCCACCTCCAAGGCCGCGCTGTCCGGCCTGACGCGGGAGATGGCGGTGGAGTTCGCGGAGATCGGCGTGCGCGCCAACGCCGTCGCCCCCGGCGAGATCGAGACCGCCATGACCGGCCCGGAGTACGACGTGCTGATCCCGCGCATCCCGTTGAAGCGCATGGGCACGCCGGAGGATGTGGCGGCGGTGATCTACTACCTCAGCGGCCCCGATTCGGGCTATGTGACGGGGACGGAAATCTTCATCACCGGCGGGCAGCACCTGTTCTGAGGCGGAAGCCCTCCCCCCATCGGGGAGAGGGCGGGGCCCACCCTCACCCCAGATCGAACGCGGCCACCGCGTTCGCGAAATCGTCGCTGAAATGCTCGCCGACGCGGATGACGGCGACACCCGGCGGCACCTCGCGCAGGGACGGGTTGTCGAGGCTCATCGAGGTGAGCAGCGCCATCTTCACGTCCTTGGTGGCGCTCATGGCCTTGAGACCGCGGATCAGGTCGAGCCCGGACAGGCCATCCATCACCATGCTGGCGATCAGCATGTTGGGCGGCACCCGCACGGCGTGGCCGATCGACTCGATGGGGTCGTTCACCTTCACCATGCGGAAGCCGCAGGCCGCCAGCTCCAAGCCCACCTTGCGCGCCACCACCTTGGACGGGGTGACCAGCATCACCTCGACGTCGCGGATCTCGACGTCGGTGATCTCGAACTGGTAGCGGACGGGCAGGGCGCGGATGATCTGGTTGGTCTCGGCCAGCGCCGGCTGCTCGGCACGGTCGACCACCTCGGCGATGCGGTCCAGGAAGACCTGGAGGTCGGCGATCTGCGGCGGCGTCACCGTGCGCAGGCCGTTCAGGTAATCCTCCAGCCGGTGGGCGATCAGGCTGACCGTCGGGTAGCCGAAGGAGGTGCCCATGCCCTTGAGGTTGTGCGCCTCCAGCCGGACAAGCCCGACCACGTCGGCCGAATCGCGCAGCCCCTTGGTCACGCTGTCCAGCACGTCGTAGAGGGTTTGCAGGCGGTCGCGGGCGTCGTCGACGAATTCGAGCCGCAGCCGTTCTTCCAGGTCGTCGTGCAGGTTCGGGGAGGCCATCGGGCGTTTCCGTTCTTGGGTGTTCCGGCACCATGGGGCTGATGCAGGGTACACCAAACGGATAGCCGCGGACAGAGCCGGGCGCGATCCGCTGCGGTTCGCCGCAACCGCAGGCTAGAGGCGAGCCATCAGCTGGTTGAACCACGCCAGCCGTTCGCGGGTCTGGGCGATGTCGTGGCCCAGCCACTCCGTCAGATGGCCGCTGTCGCCGGCGTGGCGCTGCATCAGGTCACCCAGCCGCGCCAGCTCCGTCTCGTGCAGCATGGCGAGCTGGTCGATCTGGTCGCGCTGGGCTTCGCGGTCGAGCAGATGCAGGAATCGCAGCTTCAGCGCCACCACCAGCTTGTTGAAGCCGTCGGTCGAGGGGGCGCGGAGATTGGCACGGATCAGCGTGTCGAACTCCGCCCGGCCGGCGGCGGTGGGGCCTAGGAGCGCGTTGTCCTCCATGCCCGTGCCGTCCAGCGCCTCGATCAGCCCCTCGTAGCGCAGCAGCTCCAGCGAGGTGCCCATCAGGTCCAGCGACGGACCCATGATGCGGTCGAGGAAGTGGCGGACGGACGACGCAAGATCCGCGTAACGCAGCGGCCCCTGCTGGATCAGCGTTCCGAGAACGACGAGGCGGACGGCCTCCTTGGGCATCAGCGAATTGTCGCGGTACATGATCCGAGCCCCGTCCGTTGATAGCCGTTCGCAACTCCAATGTAGGACGGGCGCAGGGCGCTGTCCAGGGCGACCAAGAGACGCAACACCGATGACGGGCATCGGAACGCCGGGGGAGGGTGCCTGTTTGTGCCGACGGGGGCCGCGCCGACCTGCGGTCGCGTTCGAAGGAGCCAGACTCGTGACCACACTCGTGAAGAGCATCGCCGCCGCCGGCCTGTTCCTGCTCGCCGCGATCCCGACCGCGTCGGCGCAGAGCCAGGGGCAGCGACCGGTCGACCCGAGGCAGTCCAACCCGGCCCCGGTCGAGCGTGGAGCGCCGGAGCAACTCGGCGACGCCGACCGCGACTATGACCCCGGAGAAAAGGGCGTGGGCGAGCAGTACGGCACCAGCCGGCCCGCCGACACCCTGACCAGCCCGGCGGACCCCAGCCGCCGCCCGACCACCGGCGCACCGGACGCCGCCGGCCGGAGCGAGGGGGGTATGGGAACCGGGGCCACCAACGCCAAGCCGCAGGAGCAGCTGAAGGGCAGCGGGCAGTAGGGGGGAAACCCCCTCGCCCGCCTCCCGGCGGGAGAGGGCAGAAAAGGTCAGGCGGCTAGCTTGCGCAGGTCCAGCCGGCTCCACACGTCGAGCATGGCCTCCACGAGATGGGCCATCATCGCGTCGTCGTGCAGCGGGCTGGGGGTGAAGCGCAGGCGCTCGGTGCCGCGCGGCACGGTGGGGTAGTTGATCGGCTGGACATAGACGCCGTGACGTTCCAGCAGCTCGTCCGACGCGCGCTTGCAGCGGTGGGCGTCGCCCACCATCACCGGCACGATGTGCGACACCGACGGCATCACCGGCAGGCCGGCCTTGCGCATCAGCTCCTTCAGGGTGGCGGCGCGTTCCTGGTGGCGGGCACGCTCGATCTGGCTGCGCTTCAGGTGGCGGATGGAAGCGAGCGCTCCCGCCGCCAGCACCGGGGCCAGCGAGGTGGTGAAGATGAAGCCGGGGGCGAAGCTGCGCACGCAGTCGATCAGCGCCGCCGAACCGGTGACGTAGCCGCCCATCACCCCAAACGCCTTGCCGAGCGTGCCCTCGATGATGGTCAGCCGGTCCATGGCGCCGTCGCGCTCCGCCACGCCGGCACCGCGCTCGCCGTACATGCCGACGGCGTGCACTTCGTCCAGATAGGTCATGGCGCCGTGGCGGTCGGCGACGTCGCACAGGTCGTGGATGGGGGCGATGTCGCCGTCCATCGAATAGACGCTCTCGAACGCCACCAGCTTGGGCCGGGCCGGGTCGATCTGCGACAGCAGCTCGTGCAGATGGGCCGGGTCGTTGTGGCGGAAGATGTGCTTCTCGGCGCCGCTGTTGCGGATGCCGGTGATCATCGAGTTGTGGTTCAGCGCGTCCGACAGGATGACGCAGCCCGGCAGGATCTTGCCCAGCGTGGACAGCGTCGCCTCGTTGGAGATGTAGCCGGAAGTGAAGAGGAGGGCTGATTCCTTGCCGTGCAGGTCGGCCAGCTCGCGCTCCAGCAGCACATGGTAATGGTTGGTGCCGGAGATATTGCGGGTACCGCCGGCCCCGGCGCCGCACTCGTCCAGCGCGGCGTGCATCGCCTCCAGCACCACGGGGTTCTGACCCATGCCCAGATAGTCGTTCGAGCACCAGACGGTGACCGGACGCTCGACCCCGCCGGCATCGCGGTAGGTCGCCCGCGGGAAGGCGCCGGCGTGGCGCTCGAGATCCGCGAAGACGCGGTAGCGCCCGTCCTGCCTCAGTGTGCCGATCTGCTGCCGGAAGAAGCTCTCGTAATCCATCGCGTCGATTCCGTATCCGTCTGTCCGCCGGTGCCATGCCCGTCGCCCGGCCGACCCGCCGGCGATGACCCTTTCGAGGCACAGGATTGCATCTTTGTTTCCGAAGAGCCATACGACATTGACCGAAGTCAATAGTATGGCGACGGATTGCTGCCGCGCCCGCCGGTTGCATCCACCCGCGGGCGCGGCGGCAGGGTCCGGCTCAGTGGCTCATCAGCACGGGCACGGTCATGTGGTGGAGCATATGGCGGGTCATGCCGCCCAGCACCAGCTCGCGCAGCCGCGACCGGCCGTAGGCCCCCATGACGACCAGATCGGCGGACTCGTCGGCCACCGTGTTCAGCATCATGTCGCCGGGGTCCACCTGTTCGGTCGTCACATGCGCGGCCTCGACGCGGCAGCCGTGGCGCGACAGGTGGCGGGCGATGTCGGCACCCGGCTCGTCGCCCAGCACACCCTTGGGGTTGACCGCCATGATGATGACGCGGGCGGCGCGGGTCAGCAGCGGCATGGCGTCGCCGACGGCGCGGGCGGCCTCGCGGCTGGCGTTCCAGCCGACGACGATGCGCTCGCCGATGCTGTCCCAATGCCCGGCATAGGGAACCACCAGCAGCGGCCGGCCGCATTCGAACAGCAGATCCTCCGGCAGCGCCACCGGGGTGTCGCGCTCGCGCCGCGGGTCGGGCTGGCCGACCACCACCAGGTCGGCGTAGCGCCCGTGCACCGCTGCGACGTCGGTGGGGTGGCCGCGCACGACGCGCCATTCCGAGCGGTCGGTCAGGCCGAAGCGGCGCATGGCGTCGTCGAACAGGTCGCGCGCGGCCTGCGCCTGCTCCATCTCCACCTCGCGCTGGGTGATGCGCACGGATTCCGGCAGCTCCGCCTCGATGTAGGCGGGCAGGGGGGCCTGGCCGATGACGTAGAGTCCGGTGAGGTGCGCGTCGTTGCGTGCGGCCACCTGCGCCGCGGCCGCGACCCGTGCGGCGGCGGAGGGCTGGTTGTCCACGAGGACCAGCAGATCCTTCAGTGCCATGGTCTCTTACTCCTTGGGGCGGCCGGCGTCCTCCCGGCCCGTTCGCACCGGCCCTCCCCTTCGATTGCGGCCGGCATGCGACGATGATGCGCCCGCGCGGAACGCGATGTCCCTGCGCTGGATCAGTCCTGTCGGAAATCGCGGCGCTTTGTTTTGACGGACGGCCCGCCTTTCGCGTAATTGTTCGGTGTTGCTCTCCAGCGGTTGCCGTGTAGCCCGACCAGTCAATGACCCCGGATCACCCTCTCGACACGCTTGCACGCGCCCTGTCCGGTAGCGGTTCGGCAGCCGCCGGGCTCGTTGCGTTCCGTCACCTGCTCGACGCTATGCCGGTGATGATCGGCTTGGTGGATGAGCGCCGCCGCCATGTCTTCGCCAACCACGCGTATCTGGAGTTCGCCGGACGCTCGATGAAGGAGCTGGACGGCCTGCCCATGGCCGAGGTGCTGGGGGAGGATTTCCACCGCGCCGCGCAGTCCGCCATCGAGCGGGTGATGCGGGGCGAGACGGTGCAGACCGAGGGCTGGATGCCCAACCCGCGCGGCGGCCAGTGCTACATGCTGCGCGTGCTGGCCCCGCACCGGGCCGAGGACGGCAGCGTCGCCGGCTGCTTTACCCTGCTCCAGGACATGACGGAGCGGCGGCAGTCGCAGGACGACCTGTTCCGGCTCGCCTACTACGATCCCGTCACGGCGCTGGCCAACCGCGCGCTGATGCTCAAGCACATGGGCGACTTCCGCGCCATGGGCGAGCAGTTCACGCTGATCGTGGTGGAGGTCGACCGCTACCCGGACATCCGCAGCAGCCTGGGCCAGGCCTTCGCCGACGAGTTGCTGGCCGATCTGGCCGAACGGCTGACCCGCGACGGCGGGCCGGTGGATCTGCTGGCGCGGGTCAGCGACCACGGATTCGGCCTGCTCATCTCCGGCCCCTGCGACATGCCGGTGATCGAGCGGCGGCTGGAGACGGTGTCGGCCATCGTGCGGCAGGCGCGCTCCAGCACCGGGGCGGCGGTGTTCCTGTCCGCCAGCATCGGCGTGAAGGCGACCGGCGAGATGCCCGAGCGGGCCGAGGACGTGCTGCGCGATGCCGAGATCGCCGCGTCCCGCGCGCGCGAGGGTGGCGGCGGGCGGCGGGCTTGGTTCGAGCCGGCGATGCACGCCCGCGTGGTCGAGCAGGTCAGCCTGGAGCACGACCTGCGCGGTGCGCTGGAGCGGGAAAGCGGGCTGTGGCTCGCCTACCAGCCCATCGTCGAGCTGGTCACCGGCGGCCTGGCCGGATTCGAGGCGCTGGCGCGCTGGAACCACCCGGCGCGCGGCAACCTGCCGCCCGGCGTCTTCATCCCGATCGCCGAGAGCACCGGTCTGGTGGTGTCGCTCGGCCGCTGGGTGCTGCGCGAGGCCTGCCGCCAGATCGCCGACTGGCAGGAGAAGCGGGTGCCGGGATCGGCGCCGCTGTTCATGAGCGTCAACCTGTCGCCGCGCCAGCTCGTCGACCCCGGATTCGTCAAGACGGTGCGCGCCATCCTGCGCGAGACCGGCTGCGAGCCGCAGTGGCTGAAGCTGGAGATCACCGAAAGCGCGGTGATGGACAAGGCCGAGCAGGCGATCGCCATCCTGCAGGAGCTGCGTTCGCTCGGCATCAAGATGTCGATCGACGATTTCGGCACCGGCTATTCCAGCCTGAGCTACCTGCACCGGCTGCCCATCGACAGCCTGAAGGTCGACCGCTCCTTCGTCTCGGCCATGCACCAGTCGGAGGAGAACCGGGCCATCGTGCGCATCATCGTCGATCTCGCCCGCATCCTGGGCTTCGACGTGATCGCCGAGGGCATCGAGACCATGGCCGACGCCAACCTGCTGCGCGCGCTCGCCGTGGATTACGGCCAGGGCTACCACTTCGCCCGGCCGCTGCCGGTGGGCGACGCCGAGAAGCTGGTGACCGACGAGCCGCCCTGGCGCGAGCGGGGGTAAAAAAAAGCCCTCCCCCGTCGCAAGATGGGGGAGGGTTCGGGTGGGGGCCCGGTGCGGAGACGCGGCCCGCCGGCTTACGCCGCCTTGTCCTTCACCGAGCAGGTCTTCACACCGAACAGGGTGTAGGCCGGGCAGAAGCCGATGAAGGCGGTCAGCAGGGGCACGACGCCGATCCAGCCCCAGGCGGTCTGCGGCCCGACGAAGACGAGCGCGATCAGGATGAGGCCGACGATGGCGCGCAGCGCGCGGTCGATGGTGCCGACATTCACGGGCATGGGGGTTCTCCTTGGCTTGGGACAGGGGGTGCCCTGTCCTACGCCCGCGGCACCGGCGACGTCTGTGACGTAATCACACGGCGTCGCCGGACAGCCGCTCCAGCGCCGCCGCGTCGCGCAGCAGGATGTGGCCGCGGGCGAGGTCGACGAGGCCGCGCCGCTCGAACTCCTTGAGCTGCCGGCTCACCACCTCGCGCGCGGTGCCCAGTTCCACCGCCAGCGCCTGGTGGGTGGTGTCGAGCCCGCCGCCGGCGTCGCGGTGGTCCAGCAGGAAACGGGCGAGGCGCAGGTCGATGCGGCGGAAGGCCACCTCCTCCACCAGCATCATGAAGCCGTTCAACCGGCTGCCGAAGGAGGCGAAGACGAACTCCCGGAACACGGCGGAGCGGGCCAGCAGCTCCTGGAAGGGCTTGGATCCCAGCCCCAGCGCGCGCAGGTCGGTCTCCGCCACGCCCTCGGCGCTGTAGTCCTGGCGGGTCATCAGGCAGACGGTGGTGAGGATGCAGGTCTCCCCCCGGCCGACGCGGTAGAGCACGATCTCCCGCCCCGACTCCGACACCATCTGCACCCGCACCGAGCCATCGACCATCATCAGGAAGCTCTGGCACAGGCTGCCGGGCTGGAACAGCACGGTGCCGCGGGGGATCTCCAGCCTTGCGGCGGATTGCCGCAGCAGGGCCAGCGCCTCCGGCTCCAGCCCGGCCAGCAGCGGGAAGGCCTCCAGCCCCGGGGCGGCGTCCGTCATCGCGGTCTCCATCATGGCGCCCTCACATCCGGTCGATGAAGGCGGCGACGCGGGCCAGCTCGCGGGCGGCGCGGGCGACCAGCGCGTCGATGCCGTCGTGGCGGCGCTCGACCATCGCCAGCTCGATGGCGTCGCCGGCCGCCGCGAGGTCGCGGGCACCGATGGTGCGCGACGAGCCGGCCATCTTGTGCGCGGCCTGCCGCATCTCGTCCCACCGCGCGTCCGCCAGCGCCCGCTCCAGCCGTTCCTGTGAATCGCGGTTGGACGACAGGAACTCGTCCAGAAGCTGGCGGATGAAGGCGTGGTCGTCCTCGAACAGGGTGGACAGCAGCCCGGTGTCCAGCGGGTCGCCGGCGGCGACCGGCGGTTCCGCGGGCACCGGCTGGGTGGCGGCTGCGGTCGCGGTGTCCGCCGCGCCGGCCATGCAGCGTTCGATGATGCGGCGGAGGTTGTCGATCTCGACCGGCTTGGAGATGGTGTGGTCCATGCCGGCGGCGAGGCATTTCTGCACCTCGCCCTCCATGGCGTTGGCGGTGATGGCGACGATGGGGATGCGGCGGCCGTCGCCGGCGTCCAGCTCCTCCGCGCGGATGGCGCGGGTCAGGTCGAAGCCGTCCATTTCCGGCATCTGGCAATCGGTCAGCAGCAGCGCGTAGCGCCCGTTGCGCCAGAGCTCCAGCGCCTCGCGCCCGTCGGCGGCGATCTCCGCCACATGGCCGAGCAGACCGAGCTGGCGCTGGATCACCAGCCGGTTGGTCGGGTGGTCCTCGGCGACCAGGATGAGGCGGCCGGAGTCACGCGCGGCCTCCAGCGACGGCACCCCGCCGGCGGTCGGCGGGGACGCATCGGGACCGGCC
>OFDN01001744.1_pt1 | contig 13432 bp, 7 predicted proteins | sample 1520971 | NCBI WGS metagenome assembly OFDN01 (sample SAMEA94257418, study PRJEB24077) | hot springs metagenome | biome: Aquatic biome; feature: Geographical feature; material: Water | place: India | collected 2012-06-12 | depth 5 m | reverse complement strand
GTCGCCAACCAGGTCGAGCAGCGCAAGGGCGACGTCGCCACCGCCCTGCCCTCCAGCCTGGCGACCGCCGCCACCTTCGATCCCGAGATCGCCTACGCCGGCGGGGCCATGATCGGCTCGGAGGCGCGGGCCAAGCGGTTCAACATCCTGCTGGCCGGTGGGGTGAACCTGACGCGCGATCCGTGGGCCGGACGGAATTTCGAATATCTGGGCGAGGATCCTCTGCTGGCCGGGGTCATGGCCGGGGAGCATATCCGCGGCGTCCAGTCGAACAGGATCGTTTCGACCATCAAACATTTCGCCTTCAACGCGCAAGAGACGGGGCGGATGATCATGGATGCGCGGCTGGACGAGGCGTCCCTGCGCGAAAGCGACCTCTTGGCCTTCCAGATCGCCATAGAGCGGGGGAACCCCGGCTCGGTCATGTGCGCCTACAACAAGGTCAACGGCGACTGGGCCTGCGAGAACGACGTCCTGCTGAACCAGGTGCTGAAGCGCGACTGGGCCTATGACGGCTGGGTCATGTCGGACTGGGGCGCGGTCCATTCGACCGAGAAGGCGGCCCTGGCGGGGCTGGACCAAGCCTCGGGTCAGGAGCTGGACCGGGCGCTTTATTTCGACGCGCCCTTCCGGGAGGCTCTGGAAGCCGGACGGATCCCACAGGCGCGGCTGGACGACATGGTGCGCCGCCTGCTGGTCGGCCTGATCCGGACCGGGGTGCTGGACGCGCCCGTGGTGACGACCGAACAGCCGATCGACTACGCCCGCAACGCCGAGGTCGCCCGGCGCGCGGCCGAGGCCGGAATCGTGCTGCTGAAGAACGACGGCGGGGTCCTGCCCCTGGCCAGGACGGCGAAGCGGATCGTGCTGATCGGCGGCCATGCCGACGTCGGCGTCCTGTCGGGCGGCGGATCGTCCCAGGTGCGGTCGGTCGGCGGGGCGCCGGTCGAGATTCCCCTGACCTCGGGGGCCGCAGCCTCGTTCGCGCGGATCACTTGGCATGCGTCCTCACCGCTGAACGCCATTCGGGCGATCGCGCCGGAGGCGACCGTGACCTATGTCGACGGCAAGGATCCGGCGGCTGCGGCTGCTGCGGCGCGAGCGGCGGACGTCGCCGTCGTCTTTGCGACCCAGTGGACCACCGAGGCCCAGGACGTCGAGACCCTGTCCCTGCCCGACGGACAGGACGCCCTGATCGAGGCGGTCGCCGCCGCCAACGACAAGACCGTAGTGGTGCTGGAGACCGGCGGGCCGGTGCTGATGCCCTGGCTGGAGAAGACCCCGGCGGTGATCCAGGCCTGGTATCCCGGCCAGCGCGGCGGCGAGGCCGTCGCCCGCATCCTGTTCGGCGAGGTCAATCCGTCGGGCCGTCTGCCGATCACGTTCCCCGCCTCGGCGGATCAGGCGCCGCGCCCGACGCCGCCGGGCCTCGAGGCGCTGAAGAGCGCCGAGGCCGCAGCCGCCGCCAATCCCGGCGCACCCCAGGCCGGCGAAATCCAGGGTTTCGCGGTGGACTATGCCGAAGGCTCGGACGTCGGCTACCGCTGGTACGAACGCGAAGGCAAGACGCCCCTGTTCCCGTTCGGATACGGCCTCAGCTACACAAGCTTCGCCTATTCCAACCTGGCGGCGTCCAGCGCAGACCAGCTCAGCGTCAGCGTCGATGTGACCAATACCGGCGCGCGGGCCGGCGCCGAGGTTGCGCAACTCTATGTCGCTTCGGGCGATCGGCCCCGCCGTCTGGCCGCCTTTGCGCGGGTGAACCTGGCGCCGGGCGAGACCCGTCGCGTCACCCTGACGGCCGAGCCGCGCATCCTGGCCGAATACGACACCGCCCTGCCCGGCTGGCGCATCACGCCGGGCGATTACCGCATCACCGTCGCCCGTGACGCCGCTGAGCCGGGGTTGAGCGCGACCGCCACGCTTTCAGGGTCGACCATCAAACCTTGAACCAATGCCGCACAACAAAACGCGGCGCCACCGAGGAGGGAGAAAGAGATGAGAATCCACAAGAGGCCCATGGTTGCGGCCTTGCTGGCGAGTTCGGCGCTGGTCGCGCCGGCCTACGCCCAGACGGGGCCCCAGACCGCTGAACCGGCGGCGACGCAGGAGCCGACCGAGGTCGGCGAAATCGTCGTGACCGGCATCCGCGCGTCGCAGACCCAGTCGATCAACGTCAAGCGCAACGAGACCGCTTTGGTCGATGCGATTTCGGCGGAAGACATCGGCAAACTGCCTGACGTCACCGTCGCCGACGCCCTGCAACGCATCGCCGGCATCCAGATCCGCCGCACCGCAGGTGAGGGCTCCACCGTCAACATCCGCGGCCTGCCGCAGGTTGTGACCCTGCTGAACGGCGAACAATATCTGAGCCCCGGCAACCTGGGCAGCGCCCAGCCGAACCTGAACGACGTGCCGTCGCAGCTGATGAGCTCGATCGTCGTATTCAAGTCGCAGGACGTGACGAACGCCCTGTCCGGCATCTCCGGCACCATCGATCTGCGCACCCGTCGTCCGATGGACTTCAGCTACGGAACGACCGTCACCGGCGCCGCCGAATACCAGACGGGCGAACGCACTCGTCAGGACGACTACCTGATCAACGGCCTGCTGAACTGGCGCGGCGACCGCATGGGCGTCATGGTCTCGGGCGTGCTCAGCAATTCGAACCTGGGCAATAACTACGCGGGCACCGCCGGCAGCCTGTTCGGCAGCAACGACTGGGGCGGTTCGGGCAACGCTTGGCTGGCGCCCCACGGCTACGAAATGTTCAACCGCGTGGTCGAGCGCGAACGGGTCGGTCTGAACGCCGCCTTCCAGTTCGACATCGAAGACGGCATTCGTCTGACGGCCGAGGCCTTCTACACCAAACAGGACGAGTACAATCGCGCCGCCGGCCTGAACGTCTCCAACCGCTGGAGCGGGCTGGGGTGGACCACCCCGACCGAGTCGACCGACACGGGCCTGGGTTGGCTCGACGTCGAGGAATATGATCTAGACGCCTGGTGGGTGAACTCCTTCACCGTCAACCGCGTCACCAACAATGAGTCCAAGAACTTCAACCTGGAGCTGGACTACGACAAGGGCGGTCCCTTCACCTTCAATGCGCGGGCGATCAAGGCCGAGGCCTCGCTGCTGAGCATGAACGGTCAGGTCCAGGGCGACCTGTCCAACTGGGAGTACGGATCGGACCGCGCCTTCACCCTGTTCCGCCAAGCGGCGGACCGCACCCGCGGCACCTTCTACCCCGCCTCGATCGCCGCCCTGTATCCGGCCTCACGCTATTCCAACAACGTCGTCGGCAGCCAAGGCGGTCGCTACATCACGCCCAACCCCTTCGGTTATGGGGCGGACCCGCAACTGCATATCGATACCGGCGGTTCGAAACTGGCCTGGAGCGGGTTCGAAAACAACATCGTCGGCGGCTTGGGCAATGTGCCGCTGAGCCAATATATGTCGAACCTCGATTCCTATACGGTCGGGGCCTATTCATCCGAAGGCAACCAGCGCAACAACTCGGATCTGACCGTTGTCCGTTTCGACGGCTCGTATGAGTTCCAAGAGCGCCCTGCTTTCGGCTTCCTAACCCGCGTCGACGCCGGGGTTCGCCACAGCGGTCGCGAGGTGGAGATCACCAACTTCCATCTGTTCTCGGACTTCTACGCCAATGCCGGCGCCGGCAACCAAGCGGGCTGCTCGGCCCAGTGGAAGGCCATCGACGTCGTGATGGACAATCCGCAGTGCCAGTCTGGCGAGTTCGTGACTAACCCCGGGTTCAATCCGGCCTTGGCGGTTGCGACCACGCCCAGCAGCTGTACGGCCGGCACGGTGGCCAACGCCCCCACCTGCTTCCAGGGCTATACCGTCAACCGCCCCACGCTGCTGCGCGAAAACAACAATACCTACTTCCTGACCGACTTCGGCTCGGTCGCCTCGGGCATTCCGGGGGTGTGGGTGGCTGATCCGCGCGATTTCGACGACCCCCGCGCCTTCCAGCAACGGGTCTTCGGCAACGCCTATGACGTCATCATTCCCGGCAACTCCTATGACGTCGATCTGTATGAGGACAGCGCCTATCTGAACGGCGCCGTCGAGTTCGGCGCCCTGCACGGCGACGTGGGCGTGCGGATGGTCCGGACCGAGCTTCGGGTCCGTCAAAATCAAACCGGCGACGTGCGCGCCTATGGCGACACGAACAACGATGTCGGCGACACGATTTCGAGCCGCAGCTACACGGACTGGCTGCCGTCGGTGAACCTGGCCTACGACTTCAGCGACAAGCTGCGTCTGCGGGCCGCCTACGCCAAAACCATGATCCCGCTGGATCTGGGCAACTACGGCGGCGGCGTCACCATATCGACGGCGGACTCCCAAGGTCCGACGCCCGCCGATCCGACCGCTCCGCCCGTCGGCGTTCGTCGGGTGACCGGGGCCACCCTGTCCGGAAGCCCGGACCTTGACCCTTGGCGTTCGGATAACTTCGATCTGGCGCTGGAGTACTATTACGGCCCGGCGACGATGTTCAACATCGCGGCCTTCCGCCTGAACATCGATAGCTTCGTCACCCGCGCCACCGTCCCCCAGAGCGGGTCATATGCGGACGGCGATGGCGTCATCCGCAGGCTGGTGGACGTCAACCGTCCGGTACAAGGCGACGGCGGCCAGCTTCAAGGCATCGAAATAGGCGCCAAGATCGGTCTGTCGGATTTCATCGACACGCCCATCTGGTCCGATTTCGGCTTCGACGGCAGCTACACCTTCTCGGACAGCTCCTCCAACTCGACGGCCCTGAACGGGGACGAACTGCCGTTCCAGGACAACTCGAAACACTCGCTGAACGCCGCCGTCTGGTACCAGGGCGACAAGCTTCAGGCGCGGGTCGCCTGGAACTATCGCACGCCGCGCCTCAACAGCACGTTCGGCAGCATCCCGATCTATCAGGATACGTCGCAATACGTGGATGTGAACGTGACCTATGACGTCAACGACATGGTCACGGTTTACGCCAACGGATCGAACGTCCTGGGCGAAATCGAGGAGTACTACCTCGAGTTCAAGCCGGGTGTGGAACAGTTCCAGAGCCGCAACGAGTTCGAGCCGCGCTACACCATCGGCGTGCGCGCTCGCTTCTGATCTCTTCCTGAGCAGACTGGCCGGCGGCATTCGTGTCGCCGGCCTCTTTTTTCGCGTATTGGGATCAGGCCATGGATGAGATCGACGATCCTCGCATCCGTTCCGTCGTCATCGTCGGCGGCGGCACAGCCGGCTGGATGACGGCTGCGGCCCTGGTCCAGCATTTCCGCAGCACACCGCTGAAGATCACCGTGGTCGAGTCCTCCGACATCGGCACGATCGGCGTGGGCGAGGCGACCATTCCCACCATCCGTCGGTTCTATGGGCAGCTGGGTCTGCGCGACGACGACGTGATGCGGGCCACCCAGGCGACCTGCAAACTGGGGATCCGCTTCATCGACTGGTCCGGGCCGGGCTCGGACTTCATCCATCCCTTCGGCCTGTACGGGCAGGACGTGAAGGGGATCGGTTTTCATCATTACTGGCTGAAGCAGAAGCGCGCGGGCGACCCCGCGCCGCTGGCGGCCTATTCCTTGGGCGCGTCCCTGGCCGCCGGGGGCAAGTTCATCCAGCCCTCGCCCAATCCGCCGTCCCAGCTGTCGGTGTTCGACTGGGCGCTTCATCTGGACGCCGGCCTGTTCGCCCAACATCTGCGCGCCTATGCCGAGGCCGGGGGCTGCGCCCGGATCGACGCCCGCATCCGCTCGGTCGAACTGCGGCCCGAGGACGGTTTCGTGCGCGCCCTGGCCCTGGACGACGGGCGCGAGGTCGAAGGCGATCTGTTCGTCGATTGCTCGGGCTTCAAGGGGCTGGTGATCGGCGAGGCCCTGGGCGTCGGGTTCGAGGACTGGGGCCGCTGGCTGCCTTGCGACGCCGCCTATGCGGTGCAGAGCGCCAACCGCCCCGGCGACGCCCCCGCCCCCTTCACCCGTGTCACCGCCCGGTCGGCCGGATGGCAATGGGGGATTCCGCTGCGCCACAGGGCCGGCAACGGCCTGGTGTTTTCCAGCGCCCATCTGAGCGACGATCAGGCCCTGGCCGAGCTCATGCCCCATCTGCTGGGCGATCCGCAGACGGAGCCCCGGCGCATTCCCTTCCGCCCCGGCCGGCGGTCGCAGGCCTGGGCCAAGAACTGCGTCGCCATCGGCCTGTCGTCCGGCTTCCTGGAGCCGCTGGAGAGCACCAGTATCGCCCTGATCGAGACGGGCATCGAGCGACTGAAGGCCCTGTTCCCCGACCGCCGCTTCGCCCAGCCGATCCTGGACGAGTTCAATGATCAGACTGCGCGGGAGATGGAGCGGGTGCGGGACTTCATCATCCTGCACTACAAGCTGAACCGGCGGACCGACACGGACTTCTGGCGCGACTGCCGCGATATGGCCGTCCCCGAGACGCTGGAGCGCAAGCTCGCCCTGTGGACCGCGCGGGGCCAGTTCGTCCGCTATCGGTGGGAGATGTTCCACCCGGCCAGCTGGCTGGCCATCTATGACGGCTTCGGCCTGTATCCCGACCATTACGACCCCGCCGTCGACGCCATGGACCCGGCCTATCTGGCGCGCAGCCTGGCCGAGATGCGGACCAATATTGCCGACTTCGTCGCTCGGACCCCCGATCACGCCCAATTCCTGGCGGGTCTCGATCCCGCCGCCTCAGCCGCATGAGACCCGAGATGGACCAACCCCGCCGTCCCCTGAAGAAGATCTGCATCGTCGGCGGCGGGACCGCCGGCTGGATCGCCGCCGCCCTGATGGCCGAGCATTTCAAGGGCCGGATGGCCGAGGTCGAGTTGGTCGAGTCCGACGACATCGGCACGATCGGGGTCGGCGAATCCACCGTGCCCCCCTTCCTGGAAATGCTGAAGAAGCTGGGGATCAACGAGCAGGACTTCATCCAGCAGACCCAGGCCAGTTTCAAACTGGGCATCCAGTTCGACGACTGGACCGAGAAGGGCGAAAGCTATTTCCACCCGTTCGGCGCCATCGGCGTGCCGGTGGACGTCAGCGACTTCTATCCGGTCTGGCTGAAGGCGCGGATGAACGGCTATCAGCGCCCGCTGATGGACTTCGCCTCTGCGGCGCGGATGGCGGCCCACGAAAGGTTCATGCTGCCGTTCAAAGCCCAGCGCAGCCCTATCGGCGGGGCCTCCTACGCCGTCCATGTGGATGCGAAGCGGGTGGCCCGCTATCTGCGCGACTTCGCCGAAGCGCGGGGGGTGAAGCGGACCGAGGGCATCGTCGAGGAGGTGATGACGCGGCCCGACGGCTTCGTCAGCGGGCTGAAGCTGAAATCGGGCCAGACGGTCGAGGCGGACTTCTTCATCGACTGCACCGGCTTCCGGGCCCTGCTGATCGGCAAGACATTGGGCGTCGGATACACGGACTGGTCCGAATGGCTGATGTGCGACCGGGCCATCGCGGTCCAGACCGAGAATGTCGGGGCGCCCAAACCCTATACCCTGGCCCAGGCGCAGGACTGCGGCTGGCGCTGGCGCATCCCGCTGCAGCACCGGACCGGCAACGGCCATGTCTTCTGCAGCCGCTACATGTCCGACGACGAGGCGACGGCGCGCCTGCTGGCCCAGGTCGAGGGCCGGGCGGTGGTCAATCCGATGGTGGTGCCGTTCAAGACCGGGGTGCGGGAGAAGATCTGGGACAGGAACGTCCTGTCCCTGGGTCTGGCCAGCGGCTTCATCGAGCCGCTGGAATCGACGGCCATCCACCTGATCTATCGCGGGATGGACTTCTTCTTCCGCCTGATGCCGGACCTGGATTGCGATCCGAAACTGGCGACCGAATACAATCGGCGGATGACCGTGGACTACGAGGAGATTCGCGACTTCATCATCCTGCACTACGCCCTGACGAGGCGGGACGACACGCCCTTCTGGCGGGCATGCCGCGACATGGCCCTGCCCGAGGGGTTGCAGCACAAGCTGGACGTCTTCCGCGCCAACGGCAGCCTGGTCGAGGCGCTGGACCCCCTGTTCCGCAATGTCAGCTGGTATGCGGTGATGGACGGCATGGGGGTGACGCCCCGCTCCTATCCGCCGCTGGTCGACCGGATCGACTTCACCGGCCTGACCGCCGAGATGGACCGGGCCGCCGATATTCTGAACGCCTTCGTCAAGGACCTGCCGTCGCATCAGCAGTTTCTGCAGGACAACTGTCCCGCCCCGCCGGTCGACCTGGCGCCGGTCGCCCCGGCCGCCGTACCCGCTTGATGCCGGCGCGCTTGCCTTGTCGCCGCCGAGCCTGACAGTATGAGGCGGGGATAAGGAACCAGAGTTTGCGCCGCGCCGTCACCATCAAACACGTCGCCGCCGAGGCGGGCGTTTCGCTGCAGACCGTGTCGCGGGTCATCAACAACGAACCGAACGTGCGGCCCGTGGTGCAGGAGCGGGTGCGGGCGGCCGTGGCCAAGCTGGGCTATGTGCCCAGTCTGGCGGCCCGACGGATGGGGGGCTCGCGCTCCTATCTGCTGATGGCGCTGAACGACCGGGACCGGACCATCGAGGGCTGGAAGTCCGGCGAGGGCACCGACTGGGTCGACCAGATGCTGATGGGCGGCATGCTGAAGTGCGAGTCGCACGGCTATCGGATGATCTTCGAACTGGTCGACACCCATTCCGACCATGTGGATCGCGCCGTGCGCGCCGCCCTCGCCGCTCTTCACCCCGATGGCGTCATCCTGACCCCGCCGCACAGCGAAAACCCGGCCATCACCGGCCTGCTCAGCCAGTTGGGCCTGCCCTTTGCGCGGATCGCGTCGATCGCCGAGGGCGACGGTTTCGCCGTATCGATGGACGACGCCGAGGCCGCCGCCCACGCGACGGATCATCTTCTGTCCCTCGGCCATAGGCGCGTCGGCTTCGTCACCGGCAGCCCGCAGTACGCAGTCAGCGACGCCCGCCTGTCCGGCTATCGCGCCGCCATGAGCGCCTCGCCCCAGGGGCTGGACGAGACCCTGATCGGACGCGGCGACTTCTCCTATGAGTCGGGTGTCGCCGCTGTGGACGCCCTGCTCGATCTGCCGTCGCCGCCGACGGCCGTCGTCTGCAGCAATGACCGCATGGCCCTGGCGGCGATCCGCACCGCCCAGCGGCGCGGTCTTTCCACGCCGGCGGATCTGTCGGTCGTCAGTTTCGACAACACGCCCCTGGCGCGGTTCGCCGACATGACGGCGGTGATCCAGCCGGTCGCCGAGATGAGCGCGGTCGCCGCCGACCTGCTGATCCGGTTCAAGGCGGGGGAAACGGACCTGCCGTCCCAAAGCAGGGTGGCCTTCGGCTTTGCGCCTCGCGGCTCGACCGCCCCGCCCCGGTCTGGCGGCTCACGCTAGGCGACAGTCTTTTCGCGGAGGCCTTAATAAGTCCAGCAGCGCCCGGATCACATGATATAGGGCCGTCTCTCCTGTTCGTTTGAGGATGTTAGGATGCGCGTCGCGATGATCGGCACCGGCTATGTGGGCCTGGTGTCTGGGGCCTGTTTCGCCGATTTCGGCCACGTCGTGACCTGTATCGACAAGGATCCCTCCAAGATCGAGCGTCTGGAACGCGGCGAGATTCCGATCTTCGAGCCGGGGCTGGATGATCTGGTGGCCGCCAACGTCAAGGAAGGTCGGCTGTTCTTCACCCTGGACGGGGCCGAGGCGATCCGCCGGGCCGATGCGGTCTTTATCGCCGTGGGCACCCCGACCCGCCGCGGCGACGGTCATGCGGACCTGTCCTACGTCTATGCGGCGGCTGAGGAAATCGCGGGTCTGATCGACGGCTTCACCGTGATCGTCACCAAGTCCACGGTCCCGGTCGGCACCGGAGACGAGGTCGAGGCGGTGATCCGCAAGGCCAATCCCAACGCGGACTTCGTCGTGGTCTCCAATCCCGAGTTCCTGCGTGAGGGCGCCGCCATCGGCGACTTCAAACGCCCCGACCGGGTGGTGATCGGCGTCAACGACATCGAGGGCGACGCCGGCGCCCGCGCCAAGGCGGTGATGAGCGAACTGTACCGTCCGCTGAACCTGAACGAGAGTCCGCTGCTCTTCGTCGGCCGGCGCACGTCCGAACTGATCAAATACGCCGCCAACGCCTTCCTGGCGATGAAGATCACCTTCATCAACGAGATGGCGGACCTGTGCGAGAAGGTCGGCGGCGACGTTCAGCAGGTCGCGCGCGGCATCGGCCTGGACAACCGGATCGGCTCCAAATTCCTGCACGCGGGCCCGGGCTATGGCGGCTCCTGCTTCCCCAAGGACACCCTGGCGCTGGTGCGGACGGCGGTGGACGCCGGCGCGCCGGTGCGGCTGATCGAGACCACCGTCGAGGTCAACGACGCCCGCAAGAAGGCCATGGCCAGCCGCGTCCTCGAGGCCATGGGCGGCGATCTGAAGGGCAAGACCGTGGCCCTGCTGGGTCTGACCTTCAAACCCAACACCGACGACATGCGCGACGCGCCCTCGCTGGACGTCGCTCCGGACCTGATCGCCATGGGCGCGACGGTGCAGGCCTTCGACCCCGAGGGCATGACCGAGGCGGCCCATCTGCTGCCCGGCGTGGTGTTCAAGGACGGCCCCTATGACGCCGTCGAGGGCGCCGACGTGGTCGTCATCCTGACCGAATGGGATCAGTTCCGGGCCCTGGATCTGAACCGGGTGAAAGGGCTGCTGCGCGAGCCGGTGATGGTCGATCTGCGCAACATCTACCGGCCTGAAGACGTGCGGGCCCGGGGCTTCCGGTACAGTTCGATCGGGCGGCCCTGAAGGACCGGGCCCGCGCGGCCTGCCGCCGCCGGCGGTAAGCGTCGCGGGCGCCCGGTGGAGGATTTCGCCACTCCGCCTGATTTCATGATATGCGCGTCCCAGCGGGCGCCAGCCTCCAGTCGCTACTCGTCGGGCCCATCATGACCACTGTTCTTGCAATCTCGGGAAGTCTGCGAAACGCCCGCTACGGACGCGGCAACGATGCGCTGGTGCGGGAGCTGGAAACCCTCAAGGACCGCACGGAGCTGGTGACCTGGCTCCGGGCGCAGACCCAGGCGCGCCTTAACGACTTCAAGGAAGCGGGTCGCGAGGAACAGTTGCCGTTCGACGTGATCTACCAGCGCCTCCGGCGCCTGAGAGGCGTGCGCGGACTGAGCAATTCCGAAGCGCTGGCCGCCGCAGCTCTCTGGGGGGCGCGGCAGGAAGGCGCCGACATCCGATACCTTTCGCTCGCTTCGCATTTTCCGATGAGCGGCGACCCGCGGGATCTGGACTCCCTGAGAGCCGCCCTGATCGCGGCCGATGCGATCATCATCTCAAGCCCTGTCTATTTCGGGGACCGGGGCTCCCTGACCCAGTCGTTGATCGAGTTCATCGCCGCCGATCCGGTCCTGCAAAAGGCCTGCGCCGGGAAGGTCTACGCCGGCCTGGCCGTCGGCGCGAAACGAAACGGAGGCCAGGAAACCACGCTGATCTACCAGCTCCTGGACATGGTGAACCTCGACTTCCTGGCCGTCGGCAACAGCAGCGAGACGACCTCGCAATATGGCGGCACCGGCGTGGCGGGCGACGTCGGCACCCTTCACAACGACGATGAGGGCATCGAGACCAGCATCGGCGCCGGCCAGCGCGCGGCGCGGACCGGAGCCCTGCTGGCGCGTGGCCGCGAGGCCGGCCAGCAGCTGGCGGACCGGCTGAGAATTCAGCTCTGGCTGCTGCAGGACACGACGGACGGGGCGGGTCGTCGGTATTTCGATCGTTGGGCGTCGGAGGCCATGGCGGCCGACCCGGACCTGGACGTGAAGGTTCTGGACGTCACCCAGTCCCGCGTCACACGCTGCATCGCCTGCGACATCTGCCCGATCGAGGTCGGGCCCAGGGAAGACTACCGGTGCATCATCAAGGCTTCGGACGACTTCTTCGTCCAGAACCATCAGGTCCTCACTGAAGCCGACGCCGTCCTCCTGTGCGCCTACAGCCCCAGCGACCGGGGACAGGTGGTGTCGGCCTATCAGCAGTTCATCGAGCGCACCCGATATCTGCGCCGGGACAACTACGTCTTCAGCGACCTGCTGATGTCGCCGTTCGTCATCAGCGAAGTGTCTGCTCGCCAGAACCTGCACCTGCGCATGCTGACATCGGCGGTGCGGCACCACACGGTGCTGCACCACCCGCTCATCGGCTTGATGCACAAGGGCCAGATCCTGGACGAGGGCGGCTTGCGCGAACGGGCCGCCTCATTCATCGCCCGCGCCCGGGAGCTCACGATCGGACGCTATCTTGGCGGCCTGCGCGAGGATGTGGTCTACCAGCCCAAAGGCTATGAGATCAGCGCCCGGAAGGCGGCCGAGGACCAGGCGCTTGGCCGCACCCAAGGCTCCATTCGGGCCAACGCCGAAGCCCATTCCACCGATGCCCGCCGCCGTCTGGCCGGCTGAACAAGCGAACCCCGGACCATGCCGCAGAAGGTGCTTGATACTGTGATCGAGGTCGTGCGCGCCTTTGCGCCGCCGGCGACGACCATCGACGCCGATACTCCCCTGCTCGACCTCGGCCTCCTCGACTCCGCCAGCATGGTCAATGTGCTGCTGGAGCTGGAGTCCCGCCTCGGCATCGTCATCGGCCCGTCGGATCTTTCGTTCGACCATTTCCAGGACTGTCGTCTTCTGGCGGAGACCCTCGCCCACAGGATCCCGGCTTGAGCGACCGATGATCCAGCGGTTACGAACCGGCGGCTGGCGTCGGCGCGCGCCCGGGGCGATCGCGCTGACGACCGCGGACGCCGTCCTGACGGTGGGCGAGGCGGAAGCCGCGGCCGACGAGGCCGCGGGCCGGCTGATGGGGATGTTTCCAGAGGGCGGCTGCCTGCTGTTGCCTTCAGCTGATCCGCTGGCGTTTCTGACAGGTCTGATGGCCTGCTCGCGCGCCGGCCTGACGGCCGCCCTGGACCGCCGCTCCGCGCGGCGGCCCTGCGGAAGCTGGTCGGGACGAAGGAGCGGCCGTCGTTTGTTCGATCGAACAAAGGAGCAGGACTTTCTTGGCGTTCATCGGCCATGTCGCGGATCCTGGATGAGCCAAAGAGGCTCGGCCCGGCCGACTACGGCGGCGTCCTCCAAGGCGCCGAAGTAGCGGCTGTCGAGCGAGCCAGCGGCGGGGTTGAACAGGAAGAGGTCGTGCTCGGCGAGGACGAAGCAGCCGCGCCATATCGGCAGCGCTCGCCCTGTCCGGTCGCGAGGTTCAGCGTGCCCCACGAGCCGTCCGTCCACCGTGATCGCGTCCTCTTGGCGGCAGACCCGGCTCGGCGCGCGCGCCGCAACCTTTTTGATCAGCAGCACGCCGGCCGGCAGGTAGCCGCGACGGTCCAGCCACCCGGCGAGCGGCTGCG
>OFDN01001743.1_pt1 | contig 13443 bp, 12 predicted proteins | sample 1520971 | NCBI WGS metagenome assembly OFDN01 (sample SAMEA94257418, study PRJEB24077) | hot springs metagenome | biome: Aquatic biome; feature: Geographical feature; material: Water | place: India | collected 2012-06-12 | depth 5 m | reverse complement strand
TTCCGCTCCAGCTTCGACGAGATGGCGCGCCAGTCCGAACTGGACGAGCTGCGCAAGGAGGTCGAGGCCCTGCGCACCGGCCAGATGGTCCCTCTCGGACCCGAGGCCGACGCGGCTTTCCGCGACATCCGCAACGACCTGAACCAGCCGCTCTACACGCCGGCCGGACAGCCGCAGCTGTCCGGTCCTGATGAATGGCCCGACAGCGCGCCCGTGATGGAGCCGCTGGAGACCGCGGCCGAGCCGGAGCCAAAACCCAGGGCGAAACCTCGGGCCAGGGCGGCCTCCAACAAGGTGACCGCGGCGAAGCCGGCGAAGGCCCCCGCCACCCCGCGCAAGGCGGCGCCGGCCGCGTCCGTCAAGACGGCTACAGGCAAGAGCCGGCCCGTTCGCGCCCGGAAGGTGGACCTGTGAGCCGGCTCGAGCGGGACGAGGACGAGATCGAGGCGTCGCGCGCGCCCCTGATGGATCATCTGATCGAGCTGCGCGGGCGGCTGATGGTCTGCGTCGTCGCCTTCGTCATCGGTTTCATCGGCTGTTTCGCCTTCGCGGAGCCGCTGTACATCTTCCTGGTCAAGCCATTCGCCGCCGCCGCCGCCTTCCACACGGCGGTCGGACCCGGCGGCCATGTCTCCCCGCTGGATCTGATCCTCGGCACCGCCGGGCTGAAGCCGCTGCCGACCGTGGATGGCCAGATGGTCAACCTGATCTACACGGCGCCGCTGGAGTTTCTGTTCACCAAGATGAAGCTGGCCGGCTTCGGCGCGATCGTGGTCGCCTTCCCGGTCCTGGCCTGGCAGCTCTACAAATTCGTCGCCCCGGGCCTGTACCGCAACGAGAAGGGCGCCTTCCTGCCCTTCCTGATCGCGGCCCCCCTGCTCTTCCTGCTCGGCGCGGCCCTGGTCTATTTCGTGATGCTGCCGTTCGTGATGTGGTTCTCGCTCAGCCAGCAGATCACCGGCGGCGGCGTGTCCGCTGAACTGCTGCCCAAGGTCTCGGACTATCTGAACCTGGTCACGGCCCTGCTGCTGGCCTTCGGCCTGTGTTTCCAGTTGCCGGTCGTGATGACCCTGCTGGGGCTGGCCGGCATCATCAGTTCAAAGGTCATGGCCGAGGGCCGGCGCTACGCCATCGTCGGGGTTGTCGTGGTCGCGGCCGTCGTGACTCCGCCCGATCCGATCAGCCAGCTGATGCTCGCGATCCCCCTGGTGCTGCTCTACGAGGTGTCGATCTGGTGCGTCCGTCTGATCGAACTGCGCCGCCGGAAGGCCGATGCGGCGGATGGCGTCGCGACCTGACCGGAACCTCTGCGGCAGCGTGGCCGTTTGCACCGGGTTCCCATTCAGGAGTCCGCCCATGACCAGCCTCATCCGTCTGACCGCCATCGCCTCGATCGGCGCCCTCGCCTTCGCCGCCGCGGCCTGCACGCCGGCGGAGACGGAGACCGACGCCGACGCCGCCCGTGACACCGACACGACGACGATCATCGAACGCGAGGTCCCGGCCGAGCCGGTGGTCATCGAGCGTGAAGTTCCCGCCCCGACCCCGCCGGTGGTCGTCGAGGACCGTCGCGACGGCGACAGCACCACCGTCCGCGCCGATGGGAACGGCATCGAGGTCGAGACGACCAACCGCTGATCCGGTTCCAGACGTGAAAAGGGCGCCGGACGGGAGACCGTCCGGCGCCCTTTGTCGTCAGCCCCCGCTGTCGATCAGCAGCTGTAGTACATGTCGAATTCGACCGGGTGCGGATGCAGTTGCAGACGCATCACCTCTTCCATCTTCAGCTCGATGTAGCTGTCGATGAAGTCGTCATCCATGACGCCGCCCTTCTTGAGGAAGGCGCGATCCTTGTCGAGGCTCTCGAGCGCCTCGCGCAGCGAACCGCAGACCTCGGGGATGTTGCCGCGCTCTTCCGGCGGCAGGTCGTAGAGGTTCTTGTCGGCGGGCGCGCCGGGATCGATGCGGTTCTCGATGCCGTCGAGGCCGGCCATCAGCAGGGCCACGAAGGTCAGATAGGGGTTGCCCATCGGATCGGGGAAACGGGCTTCGATGCGCTTGGCCTTGGGCGAGTTGACCCACGGAATCCGGATCGAGGCCGAACGGTTGCGCGACGAATAGGCCAGCTTCACCGGGGCTTCGTAACCCGGAACCAGGCGCTTGTAAGAGTTGGTGGTCGAGTTCGCGAAGGCGTTGATGGCCTTGGCGTGCTTGATGATGCCGCCGATGTACCACAGGCATTCCTGCGACAGGCCGGCGTACTTGTCCCCGGCGAACAGGGGCTTGCCGTCGCGCCAGATCGACTGGTGCACGTGCATGCCCGAGCCGTTGTCGGCGAACATGGGCTTGGCCATGAAGGTCGCGGTCTTGCCGTAGGCGGCCGCGACGTTGTGGATGACGTACTTATAGAGCTGCAGCCGGTCGGCCATGGTCAGCAGGTCCGAGAACTTCAGACCCAGTTCGTGCTGGGCCGGGGCCACCTCGTGGTGGTGCTTCTCGGGCTGGAGGCCCAGGTCGCGCATCACGCCCAGCATTTCGCCGCGCAGATCCTGACCCGAATCGACCGGGTTGACCGGGAAATAGCCGCCCTTGGGCCCAGGGCGGTGGCCCATGTTGCCCTCGGTGTATTCGGCGCCGGTGTTGGCGGGCAGCTCGGTCGAATCGTAGCTGTAGCCGGTGTTGTGAGGCTGGGTGTTCCAGCGCACGTCGTCGAAGATGAAGAACTCGGCTTCCGGGCCGAAATAGACCTGATCGCCCACGCCCGAAGACTGGACATAGGCCAAGGCCTTCTTGGCCATCGAACGGCTGTCGCGGTTGTAGGGCTCGCCGGTGTCCGGGTTCAGCACGTCGCAGAACAGGAACATGGTCGTCTGCTGATAGAAGGGGTCGATATAGGCCGTGGTCAGGTCCGGCTTCAGCAGCATGTCCGACTCATTGATCGCCTTCCAGCCGGCGATGGACGAGCCGTCGAACATGGTGCCTTCGTTCAGAAAGTCCTCATCGACTAGGTCGACGTCGAAGGTCACATGTTGCAGCTTGCCGCGGGTGTCGGTGAAGCGAACGTCGACGTATTTGACGTCCTTTTCCTTGATCTCTTTGAGGATCTTGCTGGCGCTCATTCTCGGAAGTCCTGTTTCTTGGTCGTTGGGGAGGAAGAGGGGCAGGTGAAGTCAGACCGCCTGAGCCCCGGTTTCGCCGGTGCGGATGCGGATCACGTCGGCGACGTCGGAGACGAAGATCTTGCCGTCGCCGATCTTGCCGGTGCGGGCCGAGGTCTGAATGGCCTCGACGACCGCAGGCGCCAGGTCGTCGGCGACGACGACCTCGATCTTGATCTTGGGCAGGAAGTCGATGACGTATTCGGCGCCGCGGTACAGTTCGGAATGGCCCTTCTGGCGGCCGTATCCCTTAGCCTCCAGCACGGTCATGCCTTGCACCCCGACGTCCTGGAGCGCCTCTTTGACGTCATCCAGCTTGAAGGGCTTGATGATGGCTTCGATTTTCTTCATGGCGACCCCTGAACGGCGTGCGAAATGCAGCGGCGTTCGGGCGGGAATGGGACACATCAAAGCCATCGAAGGCAAGCAGTTTTCGCAGAAAAGTCACGGATATTCGGAGTTCGGATGATTGAAACCAACGACCCGGCGATCTGGCGCAATTTTCTTCCGTGGCCTGGGCCGGAAACGCATAAGCATGCGCGGGGACGCTTGGGGGTGGTGTCCGGTCGGGCGCATCAGACCGGGGCGGCCCGTCTGGCGGCGCGCGCCGGCCTGAGGATCGGCGCCGGGGTGGTGCGGATTCTGTGCCCGCCCGACGCGGTCGCGACGATCGCCCCAACGGTCACGGCCGTCATGCTGACCCCCTTCGGATCACCCGAGGCGCTGGGGCGGGAGGTCGAGGAGATGGACGCCGTCGTCGCCGGCCCAGCCGCCGGGCTTGACGAGGGTACAGTGGCCAACATCCAGGCCCTGGCGCTGAGCGGCGCGGCCCTGGTGATCGATGCGGACGGTCTGTCGGTGTTCAAGGGCCGCAGCGCCGAACTGTTCGCCGTTCTCGACCGCGACGACGTGCTGACGCCCCATGAGGGTGAGTTCGAACGGCTGTTTCCCGGCCTGTTGAAACAGGGCAGGGCGGCCGCCGCCGTCGAGGCCGCCCGCCGCGCCCAGGCCGTCGTCGTGCTGAAGGGCGCGCAGACCCTGATCGCGGCGCCGGACGGCCGGGTGCGCCTCAATCCCAACGGCTCGCCCTGGCTGGCGACGGCCGGAACCGGCGACGTCCTGGCCGGCATGATCGGCGGCCTGATCGCCCAGCGTATGGACAGTTTCGAGGCCGCCAGCGCCGCCGTCTGGCTGCATTCCGACGCCGCCGCGCGGTTTGGTCCGGGTCTGATCTCCGAAGACCTGTGCGACGTGCTGCCGCAAAGCCTGAAGGCGTTGCGGTGAAGCCGTATCAAGCGCCGCAGCAGCCTTCCTTCAGTGACGATGGATCCGCCGAAGGCGCCCTAATCCCGGCCCATTAGGCGCTCGAGTTCGCAAAGGATGAGTTCCATCGCCGAGAGGAGCGTGGCTTTTCCGTCATCATCGGGCTGAGCCGCCCATACGCATGTCCTTGCGCATGCCTCGCAAGGCCCCACGAATCCGTTAAGACGTTGGCGCGTAATCGAGCGGAGCGCGCAGCGGACTTGTACGTCGAAGGCGCTGATGCAGCATCTCGAGGATGGGCCCGGTGCGGGAGCCTTGCAAACTCAGTCTCAGCGTTACGGAACAGGAGTCTCAGGCTTACGGCGCCAATCCTGCGGAAATGCTGAAATCTCAGGATTAGCGAAACTCAAAGCAACACCGACCAACTTGGGCTTTCTTCGCAGACCACACAGTCTCGGAGCGTGTTGCGAAAATAGGCGGCTGAATTATTGGAATTAATCTCGCAATTTTAGGGTCAAGCCCGTTGCACTCATTATCCGAGGCCCTGTTGCGAGGCCGCCGCCGCTTGGGTGGCTGCTAAGCGGGAAAGTTCCAGAAATTCGAGACGTAGAAAGCTTGTGGATAAACGCCAGGGGCGAAGCGAGGCGTCCGCTTCTGACTCGGAGCGGCAGTTCCGTGAGTCTGCTTTGGGTGACTGAGACGCAATAGTCTCGAGTGCTAGGACGAAGCGGCAAGGCGGCGAAGATTGTCCCTCAATTGTCCCCGCACATCCTCGACGGGCCGACGCCAGATTTTTGCGAGACCAGTAATAGCCAAGCTGGCATCCCAAGGCATGAGACGTTCGCCATCGACCATAGCAAAGGGGCCATCCGTCTCAGTCAAAACTCGATCGACCGGCATGGCGGCGACCAACTTTTGTCCCCGCTCCGACGCCAGCATTGCTGGCCCGACGCTAAACCAAGCTCGCGAGGTTACTGCCCGTCTGAGTTCGGTCCCGCTTCCGGAAAACCAATGAAACACTGGCGAACCAGACTTTGGATGGGCCTCCAGTGCATCAAGAACGGCCGTCGCGGCTCGACGGCTGTGGAGCGATAAGATGCGGCCTCCAGCGCGCTCACAGTTCCGCAGGAGTTCGCCAAAGACTGCCTTCTGTTCGGTCCAAAACGGCCGACATTCCGGCGAGCCGTCCAAACCAACCTCTCCAACATAGGCAGTGCGGGGGAGTAGGTCGGCAAACAATCCCGTTTCTCCGCAGCGAATGTGCGCCAACTGCGGGTGCAGGCCCAAACCGGTTCGGATACGTGATTTTCCCTTGGCCAAGGCCTCGGTGCCTTCGAACGCCGAAGGTGTGGTGGTCACCGACAGGACGTAGAGACCATCGGCCTCGCAACGTTCAGCCACCGCCGCCGGATCGGGGTAGAGATCCAGATGGCAGTGCAGATCGATCACTTCACACCATAGGCCCCATGTAGGGCGCGGAACTCTGAAAGTCCGCGCTCTAACATTCCGCGCGTTGCCTCGCGATCAAGAAATGGAGAACTAAGAGCGTGGCCGATCCAGGTATCGACGCCGCTCGCCTTTGCCAAGGCCAAAGCCATGGCGACGGCTCGCACGTCATCGAACATCGCGTGGTCGGCGTCATCCTTGGCAAGGTTGTCATAGATGTAGGTGGTGTCGTCCTGGCGTCCCCACCGGATGAAAGCCGCTCGCCGAACCTGGCAGGGGACGCAGCGCCCGCAATGCCGATAGCCGAAACGCTGAAAACGCCCGCAGCTGGTGGATCCTGCGGCAAGCGAAGCCAGACGAACCTGATCACGGCAATGGAGCATCATCTCGCCCTTGGTCAGACCGACGTAGGGATTGGTGAGTTTGACGCCCAGTCCCGCAGCATCGAGGACAGACTGTAGCCGCCCCAGATACTCGGGGTGGGCGGTTCGCGTGCTCAGGCTCCCCAATCGGATGCCCGTCAGTGGTGCGTTGAGCGCAATGAAGCCGTTCTCGCAAACAAACAACGGAACCGTTCCACCGGCTTGCACAGGCGCGAGGGAAGTCGCTGTCGCGACCGCGAAGGCGATGAAGGCGATGGAGCGGGCGCGCTGGGAGTCCTCGGTCGCCTCCGGAATCTGCACATTCGGATTGACCTGGATGTGCCTCAGTCCCAGCAAACTGGCGAAGACCCTCTGCTTCGCGCCGTCTCCCCGGACGGTCTGACTCACCGCAAGGGGATTCCAGCCCACGGCCTTCAGATCGATGGCACCGATCAAGCTGTCCAGTCCGCCCGAAAGTAGCATTACACTGTCATTCGCCGGCCTGAACGGCTTGGGCAGCTTCGCTGGCGCGAACCCGCCCGCAGCGAACCGCAGCGTCCAGACGTCGCTCGTCAGGAACGCTAGGGCGCGCTGGAGTTCGGGAGCTTGGGTCTGCCAGAAAGCGGGGTCCGATACGGCGATGTCCAGTTCGATTTCCCGCGTCCATCCATCGGGGCTGCGATCCCGCACCACGTTGAAATCAGCGGCCACGACCGACAACGCGATGGCCAGAAAATCCCATCCGCGCTGCGAGGGTTGTAGCTTCTGCCGCCGGAACATTCCGGCCGCCGCCTCGCCGGCGCTCGATCGGCCCGGAGACCCGGGTTGCCCAAACAAGGTGACACGCATCGCCCCGTCAGGCGCACCGACCACGTCGAAGCCGGCAGGTCCGCAGATCAGCCTCATTCGCCATATCCCTCAAAGACGACGAAGGTCTCGCGTAGCGCAGCGCGCACGATCTGGGAGACCCGGCCGGTCGTTAGCGATTGCCCGGCCTGCTGCAGTTTACGGAAGGATGAGGCGACGGTTTCGCGGATGTAGTCGCGGACCTCCTTCAGGCGGGCCAGGGCCGTGGTGGCGGACGGAGCGCTATCGCGAAGCGCTTTGCCAACATCCAGATCGAACCGGCGAAACACGTCGCTGGCGGTAAACCGCTCCACCGCAAACGCCCGTTCCTCCGGGGAGAGATTCACCAGGTCCGCGTTGGGATGGGTGGTCAGCAGCTCGCTCAACGCATCGCGGATAGAGGCGCGTTCCGCCTCGGCGTCCTGGGTCCCGTCGACCGGCCGCACGGCCTCGACAAGAGCGTCCATGACCTCACCCGCGTCCTTGCCCGCGAGGCTTGCGGCATCTACGCCCGAAATCGGCGGCCCGCCCGCGGCGAGACCGCCCAGTGCGCTCGCCAGCGCCCCCGCGGTGGCGGCGGTGCCGCCCATGCGGCGTGTCGCCGTGCCTGAACCGCCGTAGCCCGTTCTGGCATACTGACCCAGACTACGCTGCAGGGCGCGTTGGTCCCCTGTCCGGGCGAATTCGCCGATGTTCCGGCGTACGCCCAGGAAACGACCTGGCGGCGCCAGCGGCGCCGGTTGAGGGGCGGGAGCAGGGGCGGGAGCGGCCTCCGGCGGCGCGTCCGGCGCGTCCGGCGCGTCTGGATTGGCGCCGTCTCCATCGGGTTGGGGATCCGGCCCGCCCGGCGGCGGCGCAGGTGTCCAGGGCGGGACCATGGGAACGCCGCCGCCCGGCCCCCCGCTCGACTGGGACGTTCCCATCAGCCTCCCCTTTTCACTTTGATCGCCGCCTTGACCGGCGGCGAGACCGCGGCCGTCAGCCAGTAGTCCATCAGAGCGCTCGCCCAAGGCTGTTCGCCGATCTTGGGAATGATGTTGGCGCGAATCTGGGCCGGCGGTCGTTCGCGCAGAAACGCTGCGATCCGGGCTCCTTGTGCAGGATCCACATTCGAGAGGGTTAGACAGGCCTCAAGAATATCCGGCACGCCCCATTCCTGCTCCTGTCGCGCCTTCGCGAGCAGGCGGTCCATCATGACCGCGGTTTCGACCCGCGGCACTGCCACCAGACGATCCTTCAGCAACGACGCCATGTCCGGATGTTCGAGCAAGGCCAGGAGCAGTTCCGCCGCTTCCGACGACAGGCGATCTTCCGGCGTGATGAGCGGTGCGTGCTCCCGGCTCACATACAGGGCGCCGCGCAAATCCAGGTCGGCCAACTGCGGGGCCAGCAACAGCCATTCCTTCACAAAGGCACTGTCCCACGGGGCCTCGAGCGCCAAGTCCGCGCCGGCGTTCGCCTTGGCCTCCCACTCCGCCAGGAAGGCGGGTTTGCCGGTATCGCTGCCCGTCACGGCGCCGACGAGCGCGGCATAGGCGGTCGGGTCGCCCAACCGCTCGAACAGCAGCAGTTTGACGAGAACGGCTTCATCGACACCGACCCCCTGAGCCCGCGAAATCGTCATGCGGATGGCGAGCGCGTTGAGAAAGCGCTTGATCAGTCGCGGATTGCCCGAGATGCCGGCCGCCGACGTCATCAGCGGCGCGAGGCGTTCGGCCGTATCGAAACGCGCAAGGAGCGCATCGGGCAGGTCCACGCCGAGCGACTGCACGAAGGCGCGATCAACCCGCTTGCCTTGCCAGGTCTTCTGGAGCTGGCCGGCGATGCCGTCGCGGATTCGTTCCCGGTCGGTCGTCCCGAGACTGCTCTCATCGACGTAGAGCATCATCATATAGGCCCGCACTTCCTGGGTGCCCAAAGGCGGAACCCGGATGGGGACCTGGATAAGCTTGTCGAAATAGCTGGTGATTAGGGCTTCGTCGGGCACCCCCTCGAAATGCTTGCGGACGGCGTGTTTGATCATGTCCGTGTCGGCGGCGACCACGAAGGCGGTGTTGCGCAAGAAGAGAAACAGCCGGATGGCCTCCAGCGTGGAGATGGTCGTTTCGGGCAGACAGCGATCGAGGTCGTCGATCAGCACAACCAGCGTCACGCCCAACGCCTCCAGCGTCTCCTCGAAGTCGTCCCGGAGCGCCTGGATTTCCTTGGGGGGCGACGAGTCCGCCACCGGATGGAGCAGCCCCTCGGACGCCCTCGCGACCTCACCCGCCTTGGTCTGCCCGTCTTCCAGTAGCTTTTGATCGACCCCGCCGGTCAGCGCCCGGACGCCGAGATTGTAGATTTCACCGACCAGGCCGATGGGCGGCCCGCCCAACGCGAGGGAAATCGCCGTGCCGCCCGTCAACTTCGCCAACCGAAGCCACCGCACGCGTTTCAGAAGGGCCGCAGCCTTGTCCAGGCCCGTGGCCCGAGCCTTGGCCTCGTCCTCCAGCTTGGACGCGATCACGTCCATCAGCGCCGCACGGGCGTCGTCATAACCCTGATAGAGCCAGGCGTTGAATTCCACGAAGACGAAGGGGCGGTCGCCCGGCGAGGCGATCCGCTGCGTCAGGGCCGCCTGGGTCAACTTGATCATCGACGATTTGCCGACGCCCCATGCTCCCGACACGCCGATGGAAACCGGCCGCCCTTTTGCTTGGGCAATGATCTCACCAACGGTCTGGGCTACGCCTGAGAAATTCAAAAAATCTCGGTCGGTCTCATTATCTGGCCACATCTTCACGCTCGCGAATCAGAGACAAGTCACGACCATAGCGCGTAGCGGCTAAGTTGAAACATGCAGAGAAAACATCGTTCTCTCGCCGTTAATTTCTGTCGGTTGACTGCCGAGGCGACCCATTTTCGAAATGGCGTCGCAGGGCCGCCGCAGTCTGGGCCGTGCGCGACTATTTCAAGGGCGGGCGGTACAAGGTGAAGGAGTTTCTGGCTGTCGGCGCGAGAGACGGCGAAGACGATCGGACGGTGCGTAGGCGTACAATGTCCGCTCATGGCGCATTGCTTTCTATCAGCTCAGTCGAGAAGGGGGCTCTGCACCCCACCGGCGATCTTGGGTGAGGTCAGATTTGTTCTCGGTTGCGCCTTTCGATCTCACAGATACTTCGTGATCTCGCGAAACTCTCCGACAGCCTGACGCGCCTCCGCCCGGTCGCCTTCGGCCGCGTGCGCCAGGCAATGGTCGATGTGATCGTGGATTAACGTCTTCTTCGCGGCGGCGACAGCTTTTTCGATCGCATGCAGTTGCTGGGCGAGGTCGAGGCACGACCGCTCGGCCTCGATCATGCCGATGACCGTGCGAAGGTGCCCTTCGGCCCGCTTGAGCCGCTTGATGATGTCGGGGTGCGAGGCGTGGGATACGTGTGCCATGGAATTTGACCTATCCCCCCGGAGAGGATAAGGCAAGATGAAATTCCAGTCCGTGGGGCGCGCGGATCAGACCCGACGAAGGGAAACGACGTGCGCCGAGATGAGGAGAAGCGAACCTAGAACCGTGCTCCCCACTGTCCAGCCGTGCCCCATGAGTTCGGTGGCGCCGAACACCAGAAGCGAAACCCCGAAGACGGCGACCGTCTTGATCGCGGTCGCGATGTCTGGCCGGCGCAGGATCGATCCGTAGGCGAAGGCGGCCGCCACCAGAGCGAAGACGCCGTGCAGCCATTCGGTCGTCGCCAGGCCGACCAGCGGCAGCACGCTGACCAGCACGGGAGCCGTCAGACAGTGCAGCAGGCACATCACGGACAGACCGGCGCCCAGGACGTCTCCAGACCTGCGAGGCGTAAAGGCTTCCGACAACGACATACTCCGATGTTACCCTGTAACGTTTATCTCCGTAAGTCAGGCATTGAAAGATGTTCTCTCCGCTTCGTAACGCCGCATATCGTCATCTCTTCATCGCCCAGGTTTCGGCCCTGCTCGGAACGGGGATGGCGACGGTAGCGCTGGGGCTGCTCGCTCATGACCTCGCCGGCGCCAATGCGGGCGAGATCCTCGGGGCGGCCCTGGCCATCAAGATGATCGCCTATATCGGCGTCGCGCCCTTCGCGAGCGCCTTGGCGGCGAAGCTGCCGCGCAAGACTCTGCTGGTCGGCCTCGATCTCGTTCGCGCGGGCGTGGCCGTCGTCCTGCCGTTCGTGGGCGAGGCGTGGCAGGTCTACGCCCTGATGACGGTGCTGTATGTCGCGTCGGCCGCCTTCACGCCGGCCTTCCAGGCGATGATCCCGGACATCCTGTCGGACGAGGCCGAATACACCAAGGCGCTGTCGCTCTCGCGCCTCGCCGCCGATCTGGAAAGCGTCGCCAGTCCCATCGTCGCCGCCCTGCTGCTGGCGGTCATCAGCTACAACAACCTCTTCGTCGGCACGGCACTGGGCTTTGTCCTGTCCGCAGGTTTCGTCGTGACGGCGATCCTGCCGCGCCCGTCGGACACTCGGCCCCTGCCTTTCCTGCGTCGTCTGACCGGAGGTGTGCGTCTGTTCGCCTTCACGCCCCGACTGCGCGGCTTGTTGGCGATCAGCCTGGCGACGGCCGCCGGCGGCGCCATGGTGTTCGTCAATACGGTTGTTCTGGTGCAGTCCAACTTCGGTCTGTCGCAACAAGCCACGGCCTGGGCGCTGGCGGCCTTCGGCGGGGGGTCGATGACGGCCGCCATCGTGCTGCCTCGTCTGCTGCACAGCGTGACCGATCGGACGGCCATGGTCCTGGGGGCGGGACTAATGACGGCGGTTCTGGCGGCGGGCGCCATCGTCGCCGACACCTATCCGATCCTGATCGGCCTGTGGATCGCGATGGGGTTCGGCTACTCTCTGACCATCACGCCGGCGGGGCGGGCCTTGCGCCGGTCGGCGGCGCCCGAGGATCGGCCGGCCCTGTTCGCGGCCCAGTTCGCCCTGTCCCATGCCTGCTGGCTGGTCGCCTATCCCGTCGCGGGCCTGGTTTCGGCCGAAGCCGATCCGAGGACGGCCTTCATGGTCCTGGCCGGGCTGTGCGGTCTGGGCGTCGTGGTCGCCCTGTCCATCTGGCCCGCGCACGATCCGCTGAACCTGCTGCACAGCCACGATAACCTGGCGGCCGACGATCCACATCTGAAGGAAGGCATGACGCCGGATGGAGCGGGCGCGGCGCACGCTCACCCTGTGGTCATCGACGATCGGCACAGACGCTGGCCGAAATCTTAGGCGTTGGCGGAGCGCAAGCAGGAACGCTCCGCCAACCCAGCGACCCGCCCTCAAGGGCGGGCCGCACAAGCCGGTGTCAGACCACCCGCTTGATCTCGGTATAGGCGCCCTGGGTGCGCAGGGTGATGGTCACCGGCTCACCCGTGCGGTTGCGCCAGAACCAGCCGTGACTGCCCGTGAAGGCCGCCGTCAGTTCGCCGGACTGTTGCTGCGCCGACCCCTTGCCGTAGCCGTGGTAGGACAGGCCCGGCCGGTCGGCATGGGTGTCGAAGTTGATCTTGCCCCCGCTGCTGAGCCAGGTGAACCGCGCCTTGGCGCCTTCGGCCATCACCAGCTTGATCTCGGCGCCCTGATCGGGAGCGAGCGTGATCACGGTCTCATCGTTTCGCACTTCGGCGGCAGGCGTCGAGGCGGCCTGCGCAGGTGCAGCTTGGATGGGCGCAACGGGAGCCGCCCCCCCTGCAGAAGGCGTCGCGACGTCGAGCGGCGGGGCCTCCGACAGGCCGGACGCAGCGGCCGCGTCTGCAGCGGCGTCGGCCTCCGCCTCGGCGGCGAGTTGCACCTTGATACGGCCCATTTCGGTCAGGCCGAACACCGAGCCGATCCGGGTCGGATCGACGCCGTACTCGCTGGGCAGCACCACGGTCACGAGAAGGACCGAAGCGACGGCTGCGGCGATACCGGTGGACTTGAGAAGCTGACCCGTGGTCGGCAGGTCGGAACGGGCGGGACGGTTTGCGTTGTACATGGAGGTGTCTCCGATCACATGACGAAGAAGCCGACGAGCTGATAGCCCATCAGGATGAAGCCGCAGGTCATTAGGACGACCTGGGTGAGGTAGCCGTGTTTCCAGAAGCTGTTCGACTGACGCCAGAAGCCCATCAGGATCAGGATGCCGCCCAGAGCGAGAAGTTGGCCGATCTCGACGCCGATGTTGAAGGCGATCAGGTTCGGGATCAGACCGTCAGGTGACAGGTTGAAGTCCTGCAGCTTGGTGGCGAGGCCGAAGCCGTGGAACAGACCGAAGATCAGGGTCGCGCCCTTGGTCGACGGCTGGAGCCCGAACCACCTCTGGAAGGCGCCCATGTTGTCGAGCGCCTTGTAGACGACCGACAGGCCGATGATGGCGTCGACCAG
>OFDN01001741.1_pt1 | contig 13450 bp, 11 predicted proteins | sample 1520971 | NCBI WGS metagenome assembly OFDN01 (sample SAMEA94257418, study PRJEB24077) | hot springs metagenome | biome: Aquatic biome; feature: Geographical feature; material: Water | place: India | collected 2012-06-12 | depth 5 m | reverse complement strand
TGCACGGCGCCAACCGGCTCGCCTCGAACTCGCTGCTCGAGGCCCTCGTTGTCGGCTGGCGCGCGGGCGACGCGGTCGGCGCCGCGGGCTCGGTGCCCGCGCTGCCGGTGCCCGTACACCTGCCCGCACCCGCACCCGCCTCGCGGGTCTCCACAACTCAGGAGTCGGTGGGCTCCGACCCGCTCGACAACCCCGTGCCCGTCGTCGCCGAGCTCGCCCCGGATGCGCTCGCCCCCGGCTCGACGCCGTGGAGCGCCGACCGCGTGCGCGACCGCGCATGGGAGGCCCTCGGTCTGGAGCGCACCGGCGACGAGATCGCCGCGTTCGCCCGAGAACTCGCGGATGCGCGGCCCGCCGACGACGAGGCCCGCTCGCTGCTCCCGCTCGCGCGCCTGACGGCCTCGGCCGCACTCGCCCGCACCGAATCGCGCGGCGCCCACTGGCGCGACGACTTTCCTGACACCGACCCCGCGCAGCGCGTGCGGCGTGTCGTCGTGCGCCCGTCAGGCGCATCTCCTGAATTGTGGAGGTCGACCGCGGTGGGTGCCGGGGTCGCCCCGCAGGAGGTCAGCGCATGAGCGGCGAGCCCTCGGCCTCGGCCGCGCGAGACCTCACGGGCGCCACCCTCGCCGCCGTGACGGCGATCGTCGACCGCGCGCTCGACGAAGATGCGCCGTGGGGTGACGCGACAAGCGAGGCGGCGATCCCCGCCGACGCTCGCGCCACGGCTCGGGTCGTCAGCCGCGTCGCCGGTGTGTTCGCGGGCGGCCTGGCACTCGAGCTGGCCTTCACGCGCGTCGACCCCGCGACGCGGGTCACCCTGCTCGTCGCCGACGGCGAGCCGCTGACCCCCGGAACGGTGATCGCCGAGATCTCCGGCACCGCGCGCGCGGTGCTGCGCGGCGAGCGGGTCGCGCTCAACCTCGCGCAGCGGCTGAGCGGCATCGCGACCCTCACCCGCCGCTACGTCGACGCGGTCGCGGGTGCGGTCTCCGCATCCGGCCGCCCGGTGCGCATCGCCGATACGCGCAAGACGACGCCCGGTCTGCGGGTGCTCGAGAAGGCGGCAGTGCGCGCGGGAGGCGGGCACAACCACCGTCACTCCTTGAGCGATGCCGTGATGCTCAAAGACAACCACCTCGCCGTGCTGCGGCGCGAGGGGCTCGACCTGACGGAGGCGATCCGGGCCGTGCGCGCCCGCATCCCGCACACGATGCACCTCGAGGTCGAGGTCGACCGGCTCGACCAGCTGCCCGCGGTCATCGCCGGCGAGCCCGACACGATCATGCTCGACAATTTCGGCCTCGACGACCTGCGCGCCGGGGCGGCCCTCATCGCCGGGCGCGCGATCGTCGAGGCGAGCGGCGGGGTCACCCTCGAGACCGTGCGCGCCATCGCCGAGACGGGGGTCGATGTCATCTCTGTCGGAGCGCTCACGCACAGCGCCGCGGCGCTCGACCTCGGCCTCGACGTCTCGGTCGACGAGTAGCGCAGAGCGGGCATCCGTGACCCTCATCGATCTCGATCAGGCGGCGACCACCGCGACGCGGCGCGCCGTGCTCGAGGCGATGTGGCCGTGGCTGACGGGCGAGCACGGCAACCCCTCGTCGACCCACGCGCTCGGGCGGCGGGCGGCCGACGGCCTCGCGGATGCCCGCGCGCGCATCGCCGCGATCGCCGGGGTGCGCCCGGCGCAGGTCGTGCTGACGAGCGGCGGAACCGAGAGCGACAACCTCGCGGTCGTCGGCCTGACGCTCGCGGCGATCGCCGCCGGGCGCGATCGCCATGTCGTGGTCAGCGCGATCGAGCACGAGGCGGTGATCGCCTCGGCCGACTTCCTCGCGCGCTGGCACGGCGTCGAGGTCACGCGCGTGCCGGTCGACGCCGAGGGCGTGCTGGATGCGGAGGCCCTGCGCGCCGCCCTCCGACCTGGCACCGCGCTCGTGAGCGTGCAGGCCGCCAACAACGAGGTCGGAACCCTGCAGCCCCTCGATGCCGTGGTCGACGCCGCGCGCGCCGTCGGAGCCCGCGTTCACACTGACGCCGTGCAGTACGCCGGGTGGTACCCGCTCTCCGAGCTGCCGCCCGTCGACGCCGTGACGATCTCCGGCCACAAGCTCGGCGCCCCGAAGGGCGTCGGCGTGCTGCTGCTGCCCACCAACGCCCCCGTCGAGCCGGTCATCCACGGCGGCGGGCAAGAGCGCGAGCGGCGCTCGGGCACCGAGAACGTCGCGGGTGCGGTCGGGCTCGCGCGTGCCCTCGAGCTGGCGGAGGACGACCGCCTCGCGCACCCTCTGGCCGAACTCGAAGCGCAGCGCGACGCGTTCATCGCGGCCGTGCTCGACGGGGTGCCCGGGGCGCGGTTGACCGGGCACCCCGCGCGACGGCTGCCGTGCCACGCGTCGTTCGTCGTGCCCGGCATCGGCGGCGAGCCCCTGCTCATCGCGCTCGACGACCGCGGCGTCATCGCCTCGAGCGGCTCGGCGTGCGCCGCCGGCCGCGACGAGCCCTCGCCCGTGCTGCTCGCGATGGGCCACGACCCCGACTCGGCCCGCACCGCGATCCGCTTCACCTGGGGTGTCTCCACAACTCAGGAGTCGCTCGACACCGCTGCGCGTGAGCTCGCGGAATCAGCGGCCTCGCTGCGCGGGCTGGGCTGAGCTTTCGCCGAATCTCCTGAATTGTGGAGACGCCGCCGCGCCGACGGGGCGGCGAGCGGCACGGCGCGGGATACTGGAGCCGTGCCGACCTACCGTGACGAGATCGTCGTGTTGCGCACCCACAAGCTGGGTGAGGCAGACCGCATCGTCACGATGCTGAGCCGCCAGCACGGCAAGATCCGCGCGGTGGCCAAGGGCGTGCGGCGCACCTCGAGCAAGTTCGGCTCGCGCCTCGAGCCGTTCATGGTCGCCGACGTGCAGTTGTACCAGGGGCGCAGCCTCGACATTGTGCAGCAGGCCGACACCCTCGGCGCGTACGGCGCCGAGATCTCGGGCGACTACGCGCGCTACACGGCCGCCACCGCGATGGTCGAGACGGCCGACAAACTGACGGGCGACGACGGCGGGGGCATCCAGCAGTACCTGCTGCTGGTCGGCGCCCTGCGGTCGCTGGCCCGTGGCGAGCATCCGCCCGGTCTGACCCTCGACAGCTACCTGCTCAGGGCGCTGTCGATCGCGGGATGGGCGCCCAGCTTCGGCGACTGCGCCGTGACCGGCGCGCCCGGCCCCCACAATGCGTTCGTGCTGCAGCTCGGCGGCATGGTCGCCGACGAGGTCGCCCCGCCCGGGGCGCCGCGGGTCTCGGACGCGACGCGCGAGCTGCTCGCCGCTCTGCTCACCGGCGACTGGGATGCGGCCGAGGCGAGCGCGCCGGCCGCGCGCGCCCAGGCCACCGGCATCGTGGCGGCCTATACCCAGTTCCACCTCGAGCGCGGGCTGCGGTCGCTGCCGCACGTCGACCGGTCAGAGCCCGTGTCGCGGGCGGCGACGGCGTGAGCATCCCGCCCGCCACGTCGTCGGCGCGCCCCGCTGCCGTCTCCACAATTCAGGAGTTGTGATGGCCCGAGAGCCCCGACACACCGAGCCGCTGCGTCCGATCGACTGGACGGGCGAGCAGCCTCCTGAATTGCGGAGAGAGGCCGTGCCGCAGCACGTCGCCATCGTCATGGACGGCAACGGCCGCTGGGCCAACCGGCAGGGCCTCACGCGCGTCGAAGGCCACCGCGCCGGCGAGGCGAGCCTGCTCGACGTCGTCGCCGGGGCCATCCAGATCGGCGTGCGGCACCTCAGCGTCTACGCCTTCAGCACCGAGAACTGGAGCCGCAGCCCCGACGAGGTGCGCTTCTTGATGGGCTTCAACCGCGAGGTGCTGCGCCGCCGGCGCGACCAGCTCAACGCCTGGAACGTCCGCATCCGCTGGGCCGGTCGCCGTCCCCGCCTCTGGCGCAGCGTCATCAGCGAACTCGAGGAGGCGCAGGCGCGCACGGCCCGCAACACCGGCCTGACGCTCACGATGTGCGTCAACTACGGGGGCCGCATCGAACTGGTGGATGCGGTGCGCGCGCTCGCCGCCGACGTGCAGTCGGGCCGCCTCGACCCGGCGCGCATCACCGAGCGCACGATCGCGAAGCACCTCTACGAGCCCGACCAGCCCGACGTCGACCTCTTCGTGCGGTCGAGCGGAGAGCAGCGCACGAGCAACTTCCTGCTCTGGCAGAGCGCCTACGCCGAGATGGTGTTCCTCAACACGCTGTGGCCCGACTTCCGGCGCCGCCATCTGTGGGCAGCGATCGAGGACTACGCGCAGCGCGACCGCCGCTTCGGCGGGGCGGTGGATGCTCCCTCCGCCTAGCTCGTCGGCGCGCAGCCGCACCACCCGCGGTCAGTAGACTTCTGCCTTACGTGCTACTCGGCCCCGGGCATCCAGCTCGGGCGGAACAGGAGATCCCCACCGTGGCTGCCCCCTCTCGGCTCGACAACGTCATCGCGCTCGCCAAGCGGCGCGGCTTCGTCTTCCAAGCCGGTGAGATCTACGGCGGTTCGCGCTCGGCGTGGGACTACGGCCCCCTCGGCGTCGAGCTGAAGGAGAACATCAAGCGCCAGTGGTGGCGCGCGATGGTCACGCGCCGCGACGACGTCGTCGGGCTCGACTCGAGCGTCATCCTGCCGAAGCGGGTGTGGGAGGCCTCCGGCCACGTCGAGGTCTTCAGCGACCCGCTCGTCGAGTGCCTCAGCTGCCACAAGCGGTATCGCGCCGACCACCTCGAGGAGGAGTTCGAAGAGAAGAAGGGTCGCGCGCCGGTCGGTGGGCTCGCCGAGATCGCCTGCGCCAACTGCGGCACGCGCGGCCAGTGGACCGAGCCGAAGGAGTTCTCGGGCCTGCTCAAGACCTACCTCGGCCCCGTCGACGACGAGTCGGGCCTGCACTACCTGCGCCCCGAGACCGCGCAGGGCATCTTCGTGAACTTCGCCAACGTGCTCAACGCCGCGCGCATGAAGCCGCCGTTCGGCATCGGGCAGATCGGCAAGTCGTTCCGCAACGAGATCACGCCCGGCAACTTCATCTTCCGCACTCGCGAGTTCGAGCAGATGGAGATGGAGTTCTTCGTCGAGCCCGGAACGGACGAGGAGTGGCACCAGTACTGGATCGACACGCGCCTGCAGTGGTACATCGATCTCGGTGTGAACCCCGACAACCTGCGGCTCTACGAGCACCCCCGCGAGAAGCTGTCGCACTACTCGAAGCGCACCGTCGACATCGAGTACCGCTTCGGCTTCTCGGGCTCGGAGTTCGGCGAGCTCGAGGGCATCGCCAACCGCACCGACTTCGACCTCTCCACGCACTCCAAGCACTCCGGCGTCGACCTGTCGTACTTCGACCAGAGCAAGGAGGAGCGCTGGACGCCGTACGTCATCGAGCCGGCAGCCGGCCTCACCCGCTCGCTCATGGCCTTCCTCGTCGACGCGTACTCCGAGGATGAGGCTCCCAACACGAAGGGCGGCGTCGACAAGCGCACCGTGCTGCGCCTCGACCGCCGCCTCGCGCCGGTGAAGGCGGCCGTGCTGCCGCTGTCGCGCAACGAGCAGCTCTCGCCGGTCGCGCGCGAGCTGGCCGACCGCCTGCGCCAGCACTGGAACGTCGACTTCGACGATGCCGGCGCGATCGGCCGCCGCTACCGCCGGCAAGACGAGATCGGCACGCCGTTCTGCGTCACGGTCGACTTCGACACCCTCGACGACCAGGCCGTGACCGTGCGAGAGCGCGACACCATGGCGCAGGAGCGCATCCCGCTCGACAAGCTCGAGGGCTACCTGGCGGGCAACCTGCTCGGCGCCTAGCCGCGCGGCCCTCGCCGCCCCACCCCCGACCCGCGTCGGTCTCCACAATTCAGGAGTCGCGGCGCGCGGGAGGGCATCCTCGGGGTCTCGTCGGCGTGTTGGCCCCGATCACCGTCGCCGTCTCCTGAATTGTGGAGGCGCGCCGGGGTCGGGGTGTCCCTCACACGGGGAGGCTCGGGCTGCAGCACGAGCGGGAGCCGTGCACGTAGCCGGCGGGGTGCGCGCGCCGGGCATCCTGCGGCGATGAATGCTGCGCACCTCGTTGCCCGTCACGGCGGCGCCCTCGACCGACGTCGGCTGCACGAGCTCGGCGCCACCGACCACGATCTGCGGCGGGCCCTCACGGCCGGATCCCTCAACCGCCCCCGACGGGGCTGGTACTCGAGCTGGGCCGAGCATGATCGGCGCTTCCGGGCAATGCGCGTCGGCGGCCGGCTCACCGGCATCAGCGCGGTGGCCGCGCTCGGCGGCTGGGTGCTGGGGCGGCATCCCCTCCACATCGCGGTGCCGACCAACGCCGCCCGGCTGCGCAGCCAGTGGCGACGCGATGTGCGGCGAGGGGATGCTCGCAACGACGATTCCGTCGTGCACTGGGTGGCTCCGGCGCACGACCGGAGCTCGTCGACGGGCATCGTCGACCTCGCCGAAGCGATCGAGCTCGTCTGCCGCATCGAGCCAGCAGAGCAGGCCATCGCCGTGCTCGACTGGGCTCGCCGCAACGGCCGTCTCGATCGACTCGAGCTCGCCGCGCTGCGCGAGCGCTTGGGGCCGCTGCGCTGGCTCGTCGACGCCAGTGTCGACGACTGCGATTCGCTGCCCGAGAGCCTGGCGCGCACGCGCCTGCGCGCCGCGGGCCTGCAGGTCAGCACTCAGGTCAGATTCACCGAGGGGCCCGAGCGCATCGATCTCGTGCTCGAGGGCGCGGTGGCGGTCGAGGTCGACGGCGACGAGTTCCACCGCGATCGCTTCGAGTCCGATCGTGCCCGCGACCTCGCCATCACCGCGTCGGGCCTGCACGCGCTGCGGCCGAGCGCTCGGCAGGTCTTCTCCCGCTGGCCACGAGTCGAGGCGGCTGTCGTGCGCGCGCTGCACGAGCGCGGCATCCTCGTCGATCTCCACAATTCAGGAGTCGCGCAGCTCGAGAGGCCGGCAACACGCCGTGAGAGCCCGCCTCACGGCTTGCTGCCGCGCAAAGCTCCTGAACTGTGGAGACGAAGCCGGGCGACGGTGCGTGGGCGAGGGGAATAACCGGGTCGGCGGCACGTTGACCTGAGGGTGAGCAACCCGAGCAACCCGAGCAACCCCATCGACGTGCAGATCTGGTCCGACGTGCAGTGCCCCTGGTGCTACATCGGCAAACGCACGTTCGAGGCCGCGGCGGCGCAGTTCGACGGCGAGGTCACGGTGACCTACCGCAGCTTCGAGCTCGCGCCCGACACGCCCGTCGACTTCGAGGGCACGCCGATCGACTACCTCAGCCAGCGCAAGGGCATCAGCCCCGAGCAGGCGCGGCAGATGGTCGATCGCGTGAGCGGCATCGCCGCGAGCGTGGGACTCGAGTACCACTACGACCGCATCCACCAGACCAACACAGTGCTCGCGCACGAGCTGCTGCACTTCGCGAAGGCGCACGGCAAGCAGGTCGAGCTCAAGGAGCGCCTGCTGCGCGCCTACTTCACCGAGGGGCGCCACATCGGCCGCGCCGACGAGTTGGCCGACCTCGCCGCCGAGGTCGGGATCGACCGTGAGGCTGCCGCGGCCGCGCTCGCCGAGCACACCCACCTCGCGGACGTGAAGGCCGACATGGCGCAGGCCGTCGCGTACGGCATCCAGGGCGTGCCGTTCTTCGTCATCGACAGCCGCTACGGAATCTCGGGCGCCCAGGAGACCGCGACATTCTTGGCCGCCCTGCAGCAGGCCGCCGCCGAGCGCGACGCCGTCGGGGCCGACGCCTCGTGACCATGGATGCTGCACCGAAGCCATTCGCGATGCTCGGCGACCCCGCCGCCGAGGCCTGCGAGGGCGACGCCTGCCTGATCCCCGGCTCTGCCCCCGCTCCGGTCGCCTCCACAATTCAGGAGTAGCGTCCGCCCGAGGTGCTCGACACGCCGTGCGAGCGCTCCCGCCACCATCCCCGCTCGCTCGTCTCCTGAATTGTGGAGATAGGCGACGGTCAGCGCGGCGCGACCGGCTCGCTGATGTCGGCGACGACGGCACCGAGCGCCGCGATGAGCTCGTCGGCCTGCACGAACAGCGAGTACCCGTGCTCGCCCGCGCCCATCGAGACGCGTCGCCCGACCATTCCGGCGTCGGCATAGACGGGCCACGCGGTCGTCGAGCCCAGCGGCGTGATCGTTCCGCGCTCGTAGCCGGTCGCCTCGAGCGCGAGCTCCGGCGAGGGCAGCTGCAGCTTGTTGACGCCGACGAGCGCCCGCAGCTTCGGCCACGCGATCTGCCGGTCGCCGGGGATCAGCGCGAAGAGGAACGTGCCGTCGCTGCGCTTGACGACGAGCGATTTCACGATGTCTGCCGGCGTGATGCCGAGCAGCGACGCGGCCTCCTCGAGCGAGTTCGCCCGCATCCGTTCGATGAATTCGACCTGCAGCCCGCGGGCCGCCGCGTCGGCCGCGACCCGCTCCCGTCCACCCTGCGTCATGCCTCCATTGTGCGCGCCCTAGGCTGACCCCATGACCAACGGCGCCCCCCTCCGCACCGGCATCATCGGCTTTGGGCTCGCGGGGCGGGTGTTCCATGCTCCGTTCCTCGCCACGAATCCGGCCTTCACGATCACGGCGATCGCCACGAGCGACCCCGGCCGTGCCGCGCAAGCAGCGGCCGCGCATCCCGACGCCGCGATCATGTCGACGGATGCCCTCCTGCAGCGCGCCGGAGACCTCGACCTCGTCGTGCTCGCGTCGCCGCCGCACGTGCATCGTGAGCAGGCGGTCGCGGCGCTCGAGGCCGGGGCGGCTGTCGTGATCGATAAGCCGTTCGTGCCGACGGTGGCCGACGCCGAGGCGATCATCGCGGCCGCCGAGGCTGCGCAGCGCCCGCTGACGGTGTTCCAGAACCGGCGGTGGGATGGCGACTTCCGCACGGTGCGCACCCTCGTCGAGAGCGGCGCGCTCGGCACCGTGCACCGCTTCGAGTCGACCTTCGAGCGGTTCGGCGCGCCGAAGCGCGACCAGTGGCAGGGGCAGATCAGCCCGGCGCAGGGCGGCGGCATCCTCTTCGACCTCGGCAGCCACCTCATCGACCAGGCGCTCACGCTCTTCGGCCCCGCGACCCTCGAGGTGGCCGAGTTGCGCGCTGTTCGCGACGGGCTCGGCAGCGAGGACGATGCGTTCGTCTCGCTGCGGCACGAGAGCGGCGTGCGCAGCCACCTCACGATGAGCCGCGTCGCCGCGCAGAGCGGCCCGCGCTTCCGCGTGCTCGGCGACCAGAGCGGCTACACGGTCTACGGCCTCGACGGGCAGGAGCCCGACCTCAAGGTCGGCCGCTGGCCTGGCTCCGACGGCTACGGAGAGACGCCGAAGGCCCAGTGGGGTCTGCTCGGCGTCGACAACGGCGAGCAGCCGCTCGTGCCCGTGCCCACCGAGCAGGGCGCCTACCCCGACTTCTACGCGCAGGTGGCGGCGAGCATCCGCGACGGCGCGCCGGTTCCGGTGGATGCCCGCCACGCGCTCGAGACCGTGCGCATCATCGAGCAGGCCCACGCCCTGAACCCGCGCTGACGCGCGCCGCGCGGCGGCCTGAGACAATAGACGCACCATGTCGACCGCCACTCTCCCCGCGCCGCTCAGCATCGGCCCGATCCCGCTGAGCGTGCCGGTCGTGCTCGCGCCGATGGCGGGCATCACGAACACGGCGTTCCGGCGGCTGTGCCGCGAGTACGGTGCGGGGCTCTACGTGAGCGAGATGATCACGAGCCGCGCGCTCGTCGAGCGCACGCCCGAGAGCCTCCGGCTGATCCGCCACCATGAGAGCGAGACGCCGCGCAGCATCCAGCTGTACAGCGTCGACCCGGTGACGGCGGGCGAGGCGGCGCGGTTCCTCGTCGGCGAGGGGCTCGCCGACCACATCGACATGAACTTCGGATGCCCGGTGCCGAAGGTCACGAAGAAGGGCGGGGGAGCCGCCCTGCCGTGGAAGCTCGAGCACTTCCGCAGCATCGTCGAGGCGACCGTGAAGGCTGCGGGCGACATCCCCGTGACGGTGAAGATGCGCAAGGGCATCGACGCCGACCACCTCACCTACCTCGAGGCGGCCCGTGCCGCGGAGGGGGCGGGCGTTGCCGCCGTCGCCCTGCACGCGCGCACGGCTGCCGACTTCTACAGCGGAAACGCCGACTGGGACGCGATCGGCACCCTCAAGGAGACCATCAGCAGCATCCCCGTGCTCGGCAACGGCGACATCTGGTCGGCGGAGGATGCCCTGCGCATGGTCGAGCAGTCGGGCTGCGACGGAATCGTCGTCGGGCGCGGGTGCCTCGGCCGCCCGTGGCTGTTCGGCGATCTCGCGGCGGCGTTCCGGGGTGAGCAGCACAAGGCCATGCCGTCGCTCGGCGAAGTCGGCGACGCCTTCCGGCGGCACGCCGAGCTGCTCGTCGAGTTCTTCGACGACGAGGCGAAGGCCTGCCGCGACATCCGCAAGCACGTCGCCTGGTACTTCAAGGGATACCCGGTCGGGGGCGAGCTGCGCGCTCGCCTTGCGGCCGTGGAGAGCCTGCAGCAGATGGACGACCTGCTCGGCGAGCTCGACCGAGACGAGCCGTACCCGGGCGCTCCTGCCGAGGGCCAGCGCGGCCGCGCCGGTACGCCGAAGAAGCCCGCCCTGCCCGACCGCTGGCTCGAGAGCCGCGAGCTGACCGGCGCGAGCCGTGCCGAGGTCACCGCCGCCGAGCTGCACCACTCGGGCGGGTAGCGCGTGCACGATCACCTCACGCCCGGCTACACGCCGGCCGACACCGAGCGCTGGCTTCCGGAGGAGCACTCCAGCCGCCGCAGCGACTTCGCCCGCGACCGCGGCCGACTGCTGCACTCGAGCGCCCTGCGCCGCCTCGCCGCGAAGACGCAGGTGCTGAGCCCGACCGCGGGCCTCGATTTCGCCCGCAACCGCCTCACGCACTCGCTCGAGGTCGCGCAGGTGGGCCGCGAGCTCGCCGCGAGCCTCGGGCTCGACCCGGATGTCGTCGATACCGCCTGCCTCGCGCACGACCTCGGCCACCCGCCCTTCGGGCACAACGGTGAGCGCGCCCTCAACGACTGGGCCCGCGACATCGGCGGCTTCGAGGGAAACGCGCAGACCCTGCGGCTGCTCACCCGCATCGAGCCGAAGGTTCTCGGCCCCGACGGCCGCAGCTACGGGCTGAACCTCACGCGCGCAAGCCTCGACGCGAGCACGAAGTACCCCTGGCCCCAGGCCCAGGGCATTCCCGACCCGAGCGGGCGCAGCAAGTTCGGCTTCTACGACGACGACGCGGCCGCCTTCGAGTGGATGCGCGCCGACGCCCCCGACCGCGTGCGCTGCATCGAGGCGCAGGTCATGGACTTGAGCGACGACATCGCCTACAGCGTGCACGACTTCGAAGATGCGATCGTGAGCGGCTACCTCGACGTGCCCGCTCTCGGCGCTCGCGTGAACCACGACGAGCTCGTCGACGCCATGTTCGAGTGGATCGGCGGCGAGATCAGCCACGACGAGCTCATCGCCGCCTTCGACCGTCTCGACCACCTCGATGCCTGGCTCGACAGCTGGGACGGCTCGCGCCGCGACCTCGCGCGTCTCAAGAACCTCACGAGCTCGCTCATCGGCCGCTTCGCCCACGAGGCGGTGCACGCCACGAGGGCGGCGCATCCGGATGCTCCGCTCGCCCGCTTCGGAGGCCAGGTGGTCGTCCCGCGCGCGACCCAGGCCGAGATCGCCGTGCTGAAGGGCATCGTGGCCGCCAACGTCATGTCGACGAACGCGCGGCAGCCGATCTACGCCCGTCAGCGCGCGCTGCTCACCGAGCTCGCCGACGCGCTGTGGGCCGCCGGGCCGGCCGCCCTCGATCGTGCCTTCGCCGACGACTTCGCGGCGGCGCCCGACGACACCGCGCGCAAGCGCGTGATCGTCGACCAGGTGGCGTCCCTCACCGACCAGAGCGCGATGAGCTGGCACGAGCGGCTCGTCGCGTGACGGTCCGACCCTCAGCGCTCCGCGCCTAGAATCGGGCCTGTGGCAGGCCTCATTCGACGAAGCGACATCGATGAGGTCCGGTCGCGCACGAATCTGGCCGACATCGTCGGCGACTACGTCGCCCTGAAGAGCGCCGGCGTCGGGTCGATGAAGGGGCTGTGCCCCTTCCACGACGAGCGCAGCCCGAGCTTCCACGTGCGACCGCAGGTCGGCTTCTACCACTGCTTCGGTTGCGGCGAGGGCGGCGACGTCTACTCCTTCCTGCAGAAGATGGACCACGTCACCTTCCAGGAGGCGGTCGAGCGCCTCGCCGCCCGCATCGGCTACACCCTGCACTACGAGGACGGCGGGCAGGCAGCCGATCAGGGCAACCGCAGCCGGCTGCTCGCGGCCAACGCCGCCGCGGAGCAGTTCTTCCGGGCGCAGCTCTCGACGCCCGAGGCAGAGCCGGCGCGGCGGTTCCTCGGCGAGCGGGGGTTCGATGCCGCGGCCGCCGAGCGCTTCTCGATCGGCTACGCGCCCAACGCCTACGACGTCGTCGGCGCGCACCTGCGCGGGCTCGGCTTCACCGCGGAGGAGATCCTCGCCGCGGGGCTGCAGGGGCAGGGCGACCGCGGCCCGTACGACCGCTTCCGGGGCCGTCTCATCTGGCCGATCAAAGACGTCACGGGCCAGACCCTGGGCTTCGGCGCGCGAAAGCTGCTCGAGACCGACCAGGGCCCCAAGTACCTCAACACCCCCGAGACCCCCGTCTACTCGAAGTCGAAGGTTCTCTACGGCCTCGACCTCGCCAAGCGCGACATCGCGCGCGGCAAGCAGGTGGTGGTGGTCGAGGGCTACACCGACGTCATGGCCTGCCACCTCGCCGGCATCACCACGGCGGTCGCGACGTGCGGCACGGCCTTCGGCAGCGACCACATCACGATCATCCGCCGCGTGATGGGCGATGTCGACAACCGCGACTCGCACGGTCTCGGCGAGGTCGTCTTCACTTTCGACCCTGACGAGGCCGGGCAGAAGGCGGCGAGTCGCGCCTTCGCCGACGAGCATCGGTTCGCGGCGCAGACCTTCGTCGCGGTCGCCCCCGACGGCCTCGACCCGTGCGACCTGCGGCTGCAGCGCGGCGATGACGCCGTGCGGCTGCTCATCCAGAGCCGCAAGCCGATGTACGAGTTCATGGTGCGCCGCCAGCTCGACAGCTTCGACCTCGAGACCGTCGAGGGCCGCGTCGCGGCCGTGCGCGCGACCGCGCCGATCGTCGCGGGCATCCGCGACGAGGCGCTCGCGATCGGCTACACCCGCACCCTGGCCGGGTGGATCGGCATCGACCCGGCCGAGGTCAATGACTGGTACATGGTCGTCTATGCCGATGCCTATGAATGGGTGGAGCTGCCGAACACCCATGGCATGGCGCTGCATGCGGATGGGGG
>OFDN01001737.1_pt1 | contig 13475 bp, 11 predicted proteins | sample 1520971 | NCBI WGS metagenome assembly OFDN01 (sample SAMEA94257418, study PRJEB24077) | hot springs metagenome | biome: Aquatic biome; feature: Geographical feature; material: Water | place: India | collected 2012-06-12 | depth 5 m | reverse complement strand
CTAACGTAACCAAAGAGTCTGCAACTCAAGACTATCGTAATGCGCCAAATACATTTGGCTGGATTGTAGAAATTGATCCATTCGATAGCCGCTCAAACCCAGTAAAACGTACTGCATTAGGTCGTTTTGCTCACGAAGACTGTCGCGCCAGCCGCGCAATTGAAGGGCAAAAATTTGCATTCTATATGGGCGATGACTCGCGCGGTGAGTACATCTACAAATTTGTATCAGATGCAACATGGGATCCTAAAGATGTGAATGGTGGCTATCGAGCTGGCGACAAATATATGAATTCAGGGAAATTCTATGTCGCTAAATTTAATGCATCAGGCACAGGAGAGTGGATTGAACTGGCTTATGGTAAAAATGGCTTAACCGAAACAAACGCTATTTACCCATTTAGCTCACAAGCGGATGTCCTTACTTTTGCTCGTCTTGCAGCAGATGCTGTAGGAGCTACAAAAATGGATCGTCCAGAATGGGTTGCTGTAAACCCTGAAAATGGTGAAGTGTACGTGACTTTAACCAATAACTCGAACCGTGGTTCAAGCTATGCAACAGATCCTGCAAACCCACGTAACTACACCGATCCTGAAGGTGGTAAAGGTAACGTCAATGGTCATATTATCCGCTTTAAAGAAGAGAATACTGCAGCAACATCATTTGAATGGGATATCTATCTATTTGGTGCTGAAGCAAGTATGGATCCGACAATTAACCTTTCTAATTTAAGCGATGCAAACGACTTCTCAAGTCCAGATGGTATGTGGTTTGACCCACGTGGTGTTCTTTGGATTCAAACAGATGATGGCGCATATACAGATGTTACAAACTGTATGATGTTAGCAGCACTACCTGGTCAAGTTGGTGATGGCGGTGTTGTAAAAACTGTTGGTGATCAAAGTACAATTGCTGGTGCTCAAGTCACCGATAAAAACTTACGTCGCTTCCTTGTTGGGCCAAAAGAATGTGAAATTACAGGTGTAACCATGACACCTGACTACAAAGCAATCTTTATTAACGTTCAGCACCCAGGTGAAGATTCAAAGAGTTTTGATGCGCCAAGCAGCCATTGGCCTGCAACACAAACTGACATGAACAATAAAACTGCACGTCCTCGTTCAGCAACGGTTGTCATCACCCGTAAAGACGGCAAAGCAATTGCTGGATAACATCCATAAATTAAAAATGCCGACATCACGTCGGCATTTTTTATGCCTCAATGTTCAACTGTTGCTGCACAATATCTCCCTTTTGCTCACCATATTGTGTTTTTTCCAGCCATGTAAATTGCTGCGCCTGCATACGTAAAAAATTGGAACAACGTGTACCGTAAAGTGGACTTTGAATAAAAGTCGATGACAACAACGCTTCCATCTCCAATGAAATCCCTGTTTGCGGTAACAATTCAGATGCAACTTTGCGTTCATCTTGCAAAATATCCCACGCCGCAGCATTTAGCTCTGCCGTTGCAAGATCAGGCAATTGCAGCATCGGTAAAAACTCCTGCGTAAAGCGTTTGCGTAAGCGTGCAGTTTTCTCCCAAGGGTCACTCATCAATCCATTCGACACCACATAAACGCCTTTAGCTAAAACCTGCGGCGCTTCTCCACGGTTACTCATGTACACCGCTTGAGTGGTGTCACCCACAAATAAATTAAAACCTGCATATTCACATTGCTGTTTTTCTAAGGCTTGCGCAAAACGGATAGGCGTTTGCTCAGATTCTAAAAAAGCCTGAATAATATGCCCACGTGAAGTTGGATATTCACGAACATCATTCGCATCACGATAATTGGTAATCACAGCCCAGCGTCCCGATGGGGTAATGCCCATCCACGTACCGCCCGATTCTAAATCTTGCCCTGCAACAATTGGACTATCAGACCATGCTGCCAGTGCTGCTGTCGGACGCCGATAGAACTCATCTCGATTTGAAATCAAACACAGTGGTGTGTCTGTCAAGACCTGCCAAGCCAATGCCACAATACACATAATTTAAACTCTTGATCTTTACACATTGAATGTACAACATTTTTCATCACATTCAGCTAAAATCTGTGCAAAACAGAATCACAAGGAACAGGAATGCTCACCTATCCAAATATTGACCCCGTTGCTATTTCGCTCGGGCCTTTGCAAGTCCATTGGTATGGCTTGATGTATTTACTGGCATTTTTATTTGCATGGGGTTTGGCAACTTACCGTGCCAAACAGCGTGGATGGACACCAGACATGGTTTCCGACCTGATCTTTTACGGCGCTTTGGGCGTGGTGATTGGTGGACGTGTCGGTTATGTGTTTTTCTACGGCTTTGAACAATTTTTGGAAAATCCACTGTGGTTATTCCAAGTCTGGACAGGCGGCATGAGTTTCCATGGCGGCTTTCTGGGCGTGATTTTAGCCATGCTGTTCTGGTGTAAAAAATACAAAATGACGTGGTTTCAAACCTTGGATTTTATTGCCCCATGTGTACCTACAGGTCTAATGTTTGGTCGTATTGGTAACTTTATTGGTGGTGAATTATATGGTCGCCCTGTGACCGATCCGAATTTTGCTTTGGGGATGATTTTCCCGACCGATCCTTTACAATTGGTACGTCATCCATCGCAATTGTATCAAGCCTTATGTGAAGGTCTAATCCTGTTTATTGTACTGTGGTGGTTTAGCTCCAAGCCACGTCCACGCATGGCAGTGTCTGCCCTATTCCTGATTGGTTATGGTTTGGCACGCTTTGTTGTCGAATTTTTCCGCGAACCCGATCATGGTCAGCTCTTTATTGCATGGATGAGTAAGGGACAATTCCTGAGCTTGCCAATGATTTTGGTCGGTATCTGGATGATGTGGTATGCCTATCAAAAGAAAATTTATGATTGGGGTCCGCATAAAAATAGCTAAACCGCTATCCATTTACATGCAGCTTTCATCTATTCAGGCGAAGTTAATCTTCGCCTTTTTTATGCTACAGTGCCATCTAATACTTATACTTTTCAGACATCAATATCTCACATGCTTGAATTTTGGTTTAACCCACAGATTACCGTCAAAAAGAAAATTGCCCTGCTGCTGCTAATCGCGTTGGTCACCACCGCGTTATATCTTTTAGAACCCTTAAAGCTCGATGCGATTTTAATGTTTCTGGCTGCAGGTCTTGTTTTTTTAATTTGTCGTTACTGCAAAATTCATTTTACTGCGCTACATCCAACAGGTTGGTTAGCACGACTATTGACTTGGATTCCGCTAGCGTTGTTACTCGCACTGATTTTTATGCAGATTCAACACGGTGAAATCTTACTGTCGGGCGCACAAGGCATTGGCTTTACTGCTTTGGCTATTTGCCTGTTTTCGCCGTTGGCTTTACTGCATCAACATCACGCTTCCGACACACAATAAAGTCACAACTTAAAAAACTCTGCTATTATTCTTTCTGATTTACTGGGCATCGAATCGCCCAAACAAAAAATATTTCTTTTGCTTGACCAGAGAACGCTATGCGCCAGTATTTAGACCTACTCCAACATATTCTTGACCATGGTGGCGACAAAGGTGACCGTACCGGAACAGGCACACGTTCAGTGTTTGGGCACCAAATGCGTTTTAACCTTGCACAAGGTTTTCCACTGCTGACTACCAAAAAAGTACATTTCCGTTCTATCGTAATTGAGCTGTTATGGTTTTTAAAAGGCGATACCAACGTCAAATATCTACAAGAACATAAAGTCAGTATTTGGGATGAATGGTCTACCGCAGAACAAACCGCGCGCTTTGGTCGTCCTGAAGGTGAACTTGGCCCAGTGTACGGACATCAATGGCGTAATTTTGGTGCAACACAAAAAGCCGATGGTCTGTATGAGCAAGATGGTTTTGACCAAATTGCATGGTTAATCAATGAAATTAAAACCAATCCAAATTCACGTCGTTTAATCGTGTCAGGCTGGAACCCGAAAGAAGCAGGTCAAGTTGCTTTACCGCCTTGCCATACTTTATTCCAGTTTTTTGTGCACAACGGCAAACTCTCATGCCAGCTATATCAACGCAGTGCCGATGTGTTTTTAGGCGTGCCTTTTAATATTGCCAGCTATGCTTTACTAACCCACATGATCGCGCAAGTCTGTGATTTAGAAGTCGGAGATTTTGTCTGGACAGGTGGCGATACGCATTTATATGCCAACCACTTTGAACAGGCACAGTTACAGCTAAGCCGTGAACCACTGGCGTTATGTCAGTTAAAACTCAATCCTGAAATCAAAGATATTTTCGATTTTAAATTTGAAGATATTGAAATTGTAGGCTATGAGTCACATCCTGCAATTAAAGCACCTGTCGCTGTTTAATTGCCTGTTGCTAGATTTATCATCTCAACATTTAAATTGCCCCAACGTCCCCAAAAGATGCTTGGCAGACTAAGAAAATACGAGCCTAATTATGTCATTTCAAAATTTAGAAGTTGTACACGTAGTCGCTATGGATCAACAACGCTGCATTGGTCAGGGTAACCAATTGCCGTGGCATATTTCGGCAGACTTAAAACACTTCAAAGAAATCACCCAAGGTGGCGTGGTGATTATGGGACGCAAAACCTTGGAGTCGATGGGACGCACCCTGCCTAAACGTGTCAATTGGGTGATTACCCGCGACCCAAACTGGGCATTTGAAGGCACAAAAGTGGCGCATAGCATTGAAGATGCCTTGCAACAAGCCGTTGCCGATGTTCAAGCCTCAGAAAAACCAAACACTTTATTTATTATTGGTGGTGGTGAAATTTTTAGCCAAACTATGCCGATTGCTGACCGTTTGGAACTGACACATATTGAACTAGATGTTCAGGGAGATGCGCATTATCCTGCCATTCCTGCCGAGTTTAAAAAAGTGGCCTCAGAACAGCATGTCGATGAAAAATCAGGGATTGCCTTTGAGTTTGCCCGCTATCAAAAATAATGCTGACAGCCTTGGCAATATTTGATTATGATGACTTAAACGGAATTTAACTTTGCCTCAGGAATGGCGGATGCTGCATTTCATCTTCAGTTTAGGTGTCGTTCTTTCTTCTATTTGGCTCAGTATGGCCTTGTGGATTCATCAGCCTTTGGGTTGGTTAATGAGCCGTGTGCTGATTGGGACTTGGCTAGCCTTCACCCTCAGCATTTTGGGCATTTATATCACTCAGCATTTGCTCAGTCGCAATCAGGATATTTTGGTTTATCTTTTGGGTTTTACCTTGGGGCTGTTTTGGTATTTTGGGATGGATGCCAAGCAAGACCGTGACTGGAACCCTGAAGTAGCCCGTATGCTGCATTATGAACAAGTACAAGATCAGGTCACGCTGCACAATGTCCGCAATTTTGACTGGCATGCCGATGGTCGCTATACCGAACGTTGGGAAACCCGCCAATTTAACCTGAAACAGATTACGGGGGTGAATATCATCACCTCTTACTGGATGGGGCCAAAAATTGCGCATACCTTAGTCAGTTTTGACTTTGCCGATCAAGCGCCACTCACCTTTTCCATTGAAATTCGTAAAGAAAAACACGAAGAGTTTTCTGCGATTGGTGGCTTCTTTCGGCAATATGAACTCAGCCTTGTCGCTGCCGATGAAAAAGATATCATCTACACCCGCAGCAATATTCGGGGTGAGCAAGTTTATTTTTTCCCGATCCAGCTCAATCCACAAGAAGCACAAGCACTGTTTCAGGAATATCTGCATAAAGCCGATGCTTTAGCCGCCAAAGCGCGTTGGTATAATACGTTGACCAGTAATTGCACCACGCTGCTGTTTGACATGATTCAGGCAGTATCTCAAAAACGTTTCCCTGCCGACTATCGTCTGTTTGCTTCGGGTTATTTACCCAATTATTTATATGATTTGCATGCGCTGGATCATCGTTGGGATATGCAAACTTGGTATCAACGTGCCCACATTAACCCACGTGTGGAAAACTTAAAAGATATCCACAGCCAAGACTTTTCCGCGCTCATTCGACAAGGCGTGCAGCTCGATTCTTCAGCAAACATCAGCACGCCTTATTCGCATCCGACTTATCAGAACAAAGTGCTGCCCTGACCTATTTTGGTCATTTTGCGCAGATACAATCAATTCAGAGAAAAAACCACACCATATCTTGGAAAAAGTTGCAGCAAACATACAAATTCAACTAGAGCCACGGCGCATAATTTGTTTAGATAGCAACAATTTCAAAAAATTAGAGATCATTCCATGCTAAAAAAATACTTCGGGATCACCTTATTGGGTGCAATGATTGCTTTATCAGGATGTGAAACTATGCCAACTCAAACGAGTGCAAGCCAAATTAGCGCAATCAATCAAGCCAACTTAGTACAACGTACATGGACTGCTACGCAATTGGGCAACAGCATGTTAAAAACAGAAGCAAACCGCCAAAACTTGCCATATTTAAACTTTGATGCCGCCACACAAACAGTCACAGGTTCAGATAGTTGTAACCGACTCAGCGGTAGTTATGTCGCAGGACGTGACACCCTACAATTGGGGCAATTGGCAACCACGCGAATGGCTTGCTTAAATAACAACAACTTAGATCAGAAATTTCATGAAGCCCTAAATAAAGTGACGCATTATCAGGTCTATGGTAAAACCCTGAAATTGCTAGATCGCCATGGAAATTTACTGATTCAATTTGAAACACCAACGGCTGCACGTTAACGGCTAAGCCTAATAATAGACAGGCTTAAAATGGTTGATTCATAAAATATAAGGACAAAATCATGCAACAAGCATTGTTTGGTGGCGGATGTTTCTGGTGTGTCGAAGCCGTATTTTTACAACTGCAAGGCGTAGAAAAAGTCACCAGCGGTTATGCAGGTGGACATACCTTAAACCCAAGCTATGAAGATATTTGCCGTGGCGACAGCGGACATGCAGAAGTCATTTTGATTGATTTTGATGAGCAGCAGATCAGCTATTCACAATTACTTGAGGTGTTTTTTGCCACACACGACCCAACCACATTAAACCGTCAGGGCAATGATGTCGGCACACAATACCGCTCTGTGATTTATTATTTAGATGCTACACAGCAACAAGCTGCCGCCGAGATGATTGCAGCCTTACAAGCTGAAGGTGTGAATGTTGTGACTGAACTCAGTGCAGCACCTGAATTTTACCCTGCAGAAGACTATCATCAGAATTTCTTTGCCAAAAATCCAAATCAGGGCTACTGCAATTTTTCCATTCCACCGAAACTGAATAAATTACGCAGTAAATTTCAGCATTTACTGAAAGTATAACCATTGGATTTAAAAGCAATGATAAAACGGTGATACTCATCTTTTGATGACATCACCGTTTACACCACTATTTATTTTACAAAAGTCGTCCAGACAAATGCCTGAGTACGTCCTTGTAAGGTCATCTTCAACTGATCGCCCGACTGTAATGCTGCCACCCCTGCAGGTGTACCAGTCATTACCACATCACCAGGTTCTAAACTAAATACTTGGCTAATATCTGCCAACAATGCCGCAATATCAAAAATCAATAAACTGGTATCGCCTTGCTGACGTAATTCATCATTAATGTCCAAACGATATTGCACGTTTTTCCAGTCCTGAATTTCCGATACATCCACCCAATCTGCCAACACACAAGAACCGTCAAACGCTTTGGCTCGTTCCCACGGCTGTCCTTTTTTCTTGAGTTCATCCTGCAATTCACGCAAAGTTAAATCCAAACCCAAGGTCACTGCACCTACAGCATCCAATACTTTGGCAGGATCTCTGTCTGCATTTAAAGGTTGGTCAATGCGTAAACTCAATTCACATTCATAGTGACAATTGCCCCAGACCTTATTCCACGTAATCCCATCACTTAAACTGCGTAAACTGCTTGGCGGTTTAATAAATAACACAGGATAATCAGGTACAGCATTACCTAATTCTTTGGCATGGTCTGCATAACTGCGACCGACACAGACAATTTTAGATGGACGTGTACTCATGATCATCCTCAAATAACTCGTAAATTGGGAAAATTAAAACTTACTTTTTAAAAGTATTTTCAAAAACCGTTTGTTCTGCAGGCAGATTAAATGCACGTTTCGGTACAATCACCACTGTACGATTTTTTAATTCCAGCATATAGGTGAGTTTACCCACAGCGAAATTTTGCACCTCGTTATAATGAAATACCTGTTTACGACCATTGGCATACAGCTCGGCATAGTCCTGAAATAAATCAATGCCTTGCTCGCTTTTTCCAAATTGGTATTTTACAAACTGGCGTTTAAACATCATTGGCAAAAACCAATAACGCATTAAAGTTTGCAAGATTAAAAAGAAAGCACCGAGCGCAACATAATAGCGACCTACCCCATCGAAGCCCAAATAAAAGCCCCAAGCAATAATCGCCACACTAATCAGCGGTGTAATAAAACGAGTGAATTGTTTTTTACCAAAAGTCGCAAGGGCAAAGCCGTCTTGAGATTCTTCTAAATTTAAAAAATAGCGCAAAGACAATGCTGGCTGCGTGTCAGACATAAGCTCATCATCAAGTCATTCAAATTGAGCTAAATCTTACACTAGATTGAGCACTTTCCTTATTTTTTTCGTGTTTATTCGCTCAAAGCCAGACGTAAAACAATGGTCATGCTTTTGACACAGAAATTTCATCATTTTTAGATAGTGTAGATGCAAAAAAACCGCATCAAAAGTGCGGTTTTTTATTTCAAGTTGGTGCGCTCAGAGAGATTCGAACTCCCGACCCCTTAGTTCGTAGCCAAGTGCTCTATCCAGCTGAGCTATGAGCGCGACATAAGTAAAGCGTGGCGGTGAGAGAGGGATTCGAACCCTCGATACAGTTACCCGTATGCGTCCTTAGCAGGGACGTGGTTTCAGCCACTCACCCATCTCACCGTAACGTGCCGCCATAATACAAATTAAGTGCTAGCACTGCAAGCTTCGATACCACAATTTTTGCATATTTTTGCTCAATTAAATATTTTTTAAACAATTTTCAGGATTCATCACCAGAATTACGCCTGAACTTTTGGCAATCGCTGCACAAAAACTAGAAACATCGTAAAATAACGACAGAAAACACATTATTGCAATCATTTACGTGCAGTCTTTCCGTACATGACTTATGCTAAACCTATCTTCTGACATGAAGTTTATTCCATGATGAAAAATTGGGTCGATCCTGAAGCAAAAGCTGAAGCCGAACGCTACGAAAATCCTATTCCAAGCCGTACCTTAATCTTAGAAACCATTGAAACCTTGCAAGCGGCACAGTCACATGCAGACTTGGTTGAGCATTTTGCGATTGCCGATCAAAAAAGTATTGATGCCCTGAGCCATCGTTTAATTGCCATGGTGCGTGATGGTCAGCTCATGAAAGATGGATTCAAGTTCCAGTTGGCTGCAGAACAACCGACTCATGACGCCACGGTTTACATCAACAGTAAAGGTTTAGGCACAGCCAATATTGCAGGTCATGAAGATATTTTATTGCCTGAACGCGAACTACGTTTGGTGTTTAATGGCGATCAAGTCAAAGTCCGCCAGACATCGGTAGATCGTAAAGGCAAGGCATGGGGGTTTATTACCGAAGTCACCCAGCGTCGTGTCAAACAAATCATTGGTAAATTGTCAGAATACGATGGTGAATATTTTATTCAGCCTGCCCAGCCAAATAGCCATCAACCCATTACCCTTGAAAAAGAATTAATTGAACATGCCCAAGTTAAATTGGGCGATTCTGTGCGCATTGCGATTGACGACTATCCAACCCGCGAAGAATTTGCCACAGGACATATTATTCAGTCGATGGCAGACAAAGCCGAAACTGAAATTATTATTCCGCAAACCATTTTAGAATTTGGTCTGCCGTATGAATTTCCTGAAGATGTCATTCAAGAAGCCGAAAGCTTTCAAGAACCGACAGCCCAAGACCGTGAAGGACGTGTTGATTTACGCGATTTAGCCTTAGTGACTATTGATGGTGAAGATGCCCGCGACTTTGACGATGCAGTATATGCAGAAAAACGTCCAGGCGGTGGTTACCGTGTCGTGGTCGCAATTGCCGATGTCAGCCATTACGTCCGCACAGGCAAACCGTTGGATGATGAAGCTCAGGAACGTGGGACTTCAGTCTATTTCCCGCATTTTGTATTGCCGATGTTGCCTGAAGCTTTATCGAATGGCTTATGTTCGCTCAATCCACAGGTTGACCGTTTGTGTATGGTCTGCGATTTAAAACTGTCACGCGCAGGTCGTGTCACAGGTTTTGAATTTTATCCATCGGTCATGCATTCCAAAGCACGTTTAACCTATACTCAAGTGGCACAATATTTTGAGGGTGATAGTGCGGCAATTCCAGAAGATCGGGAGGTGCGCAAATCATTAAATACTCTGTTCCAACTGTATCAAGTGCTGAAAGGTTTACGTGCTGAACGTCATGCCATGGAGTTTGAAACCGTTGAAACCTACATGACCTTTGATGAGTTAGGTGGAATTAAAGAAATTTTGCCGCGCAGCCGTAACGATGCGCATAAACTGATTGAAGAATGTATGTTGCTCGCCAACGTTGCCGCAGCGGAATATGCACTGAAACATGATGTGCCGATGCTGTACCGTGTGCATGAGCCACCTGAGTTTTCACGTATTCAAAAAGTCCGTGATTTTGTCAAATTACTTGGGCTACATTTTCCAGAACAACCCACTCAGGCCGACTATCAAGCGGTGATTGAAGCCACTAAAGATCGTATTGATGCACCAAGTATTCACGCGGTGTTATTACGCTCAATGATGCAAGCCTATTATGGCGCCAATAATTCAGGTCACTATGGTTTAGCTTACGATGCCTACACGCATTTCACTTCACCAATCCGTCGCTACCCTGACCTATTGTTGCATCGTGCCATTAAAGCGCATTTAAAACAAAAACCATCACCACTTTCGGGCGCAGCTTTAGATGATGCAGGCGAACATTATTCTGCAACTGAACGTCGTGCCGATGAAGCCTCACGCTCTGTCACCACATGGCTAAAATGCCACTATATGCAGCAGCATTTGGGTGAAGAATTTGTGGGCGTAATTTCTGCAGTAGCCGAATTTGGTTTATTTGTTACTCTCAAAGACCTTTATGTCGATGGCATGATTCATGTCAGCCAGTTGGGCGATGACTTCTTTGTATTTGACCAAGCCAGCCAAAGTCTAATTGGACAAGCACGTGGTCAAAGCTTTAGCTTGGGCGATGAAGTTAAAATTAAAGTCGCGGCTGTCAATTTAGAAGATCGCAAAATTGATTTTGAGCTCATGCAGCAACTCACCCATGCAGGTCGTGCTATTCGTATGCGCGCACCGCGCGTGGCAAAACCGTTCAGCCGTGAAGCCACTGAAGAAGTTTTTTCTGAGCGTCCAAGCAAGGCGACTTTAAGTGAAAACGGTGAGCAACCTGTGCCGAAGAAAAAGCCAAAAAGCAAACCGAGCTCTTACGGTAAAAAAACCTCAGCGAAGTCGGAAGCTAAACCGAAAGACAAAGCCAAAAAAAAGACCAAGGTGAAAAAGAAAAAAGCCAATGCCAAGTCTAAATTGGACTAGCATCAACTATTTTCAACTTCTTTCTAACCACTTCAAAAAGAGCTACGGCTCTTTTTGTTTTTGGGGATCGCGTCAAACAGCCGTATTGTGCTGAATTTATCACCTTGATTAGCTAAATCTGCCCTTATGCCTTGATTTCAGCCCTCAAAAGCCCTACATCTATAAATCATGAAAGAAATTTAGATGGCACTCAAAAAATGAAATTACAGCAAGCAACTTTACCTGTTCCACAGTTTGATCAAATTACCCTGGCAGATTTAAAACAAAAAATTGAGCATGCCATTCAGCAGGGACAAAACTTTTTAAATAATCTGACTGCAGTACCTGAAAATACGACGGCGCAATTAAATGTTTTAGAACAGATTGATCAGCTCGAAAATAACATGAGCGAAGCATGGGGCGTGCTGTCACATTTAAATGCGGTCATGAATAATCCTGAAACCCGCGAAGTGTATCAAGCGCTGTTACCAAGTTTAAGCGACTACTACACTCAATTGGGTCAGCACACGGTGTTGTATCAAAGCTATCAACATATTCACGACGCCAACACCTTTAAAGATTTGCCTGCTGCACAACAAAGCGCAATTCAACTGGCATTGCGCGACTTTAAACTGTCAGGTGTGGCCTTAGAAGGTGAAGCTAAAAAACGCTATGCTGAAATTTCAGCGCGTTTATCGCAACTGTCATCAGACTTTTCCAATCATGTGTTGGATGCCACCCAAGCCTATTACAAAGTATTGTCCGAAGATCAGCTCAAAGGTTTACCGCCAAGCAGCGTTGAATTGCTGAAACAATATGGTCAGCAACGCGAATTGGAACAAGCTGTGGCAACACTGGATATTCCTGCCTATTTAGCCATTATGACCTATGCCGATGATCGTGCTTTGCGCGAAACCTTGTATCAGGCATACACTACTCGCGCGTCCGATCAATCAGCCCAGTCTGAATTTGACAACACCCCGATCATGGAAGAAATCTTGCGTTTACGTCAAGAAATGGCGCAATTGCTCGGTTTTAACAACTATGCAGAATTATCCCTTGCCAGCAAAATGGCACCAAGTGTCGAAGCAGTCGATCAATTCCTGCGTGAACTGGCAGAACATGCTCGTGCACCTGCAGAACAAGAAATTGCCGAACTCAAAGCCATTGCCGCCCAAGATGGGATTGATACCTTACAACCGTGGGATACAGGCTACTATTCTGAAAAATTAAAATTACAGCAATTTAACCTTTCACAAGAAATGTTAAAACCATATTTCCCTGCACCGAAAGTGGTTGAAGGTCTATTTAGCATCGTCAAGCGTTTATACGATGTCGATATTATTGAGCGCGCTGCCCCTGTTTGGCATCCTGATGCACGTTATTTTGAACTTGAAGATCAAGGTCAAGTGATTGGTGGTTTTTACTTTGATCTATATGCCCGTACAGGCAAACGCGGCGGCGCATGGATGAGTGGTTTCCGTTCACGCATGCAATTGGCACAAGGTTTACAAAAACCAATTTGCTATATGGTGTGTAACTTTACCCCACCGATTGGCGATCAGCCTGCGCTATTGACTCATGATGAAGTGATTACATTATTCCATGAATTTGGCCATGGCTTACATCACATGCTGACCGAAGTGGATAATATCTCAGTTGCAGGTACGCATGGTGTTGCATGGGATGCCGTTGAATTACCAAGCCAGTTCATGGAATTTTGGGCTTGGGATAATGAAAGTTTGGATGTACTCAGCGAACATACTGAAACTAAGCAAACTTTACCGCAAGAATTGCTATCTGCTTTGTTGAATGCACGTTTCTTCCAGTCAGGTATGCAAACTCTGCGTCAGATTGAATTTGCTCTGTTTGACTTAACCATTCACCGTCAAACACCCGCTTTAAACAGCGAGCAA
>OFDN01001733.1_pt1 | contig 13498 bp, 17 predicted proteins | sample 1520971 | NCBI WGS metagenome assembly OFDN01 (sample SAMEA94257418, study PRJEB24077) | hot springs metagenome | biome: Aquatic biome; feature: Geographical feature; material: Water | place: India | collected 2012-06-12 | depth 5 m | reverse complement strand
ATGGCGGTATCCCGCATCACCGTGCCGCTGGCCATCGTCAAGACCTCGGGCGGCATCCTGTCGGGTGGCGCCTCGGTCAAGGTCGAGCCGCTGCCGCGGCTGGCGCGCGATGTCACGCGCTTCACCTTCCGCCGCGAGCGCGAGGCCGCGCGCCTGCGCCTGGACCGCCACCTGCTGCTGCCGGCCGACCTGCTGAGCGTGGAGACGGTGGCCAAGAGCGCCGACAACACCGGCGGCATCGGCCGCGCCCTGGGCCTGCTGGGCAGCAACAGCGCCGCCGGCGAGTACCGGTTGAATGCCGACCCGGCGCGCTACGAGGCCGAGGTGCTGGCCGCCCAGCAGGCCTGGGGCGAGGCGCTGGTGGCCATCGGCAAGGCGCATGAGACGCAGGGGCCGGCCGCGGCGCGTGCACTGGCCGGCCAGGTGATCGACAGCGCCTACGGCTACCAGTTCGGGCCGGTGCTGTTCAAGCCCACGCTGACGGTGGCGCCGCAGACCTTCCGCATCACCCGCGAAGGCGCGCTGGCGTACTTCGTGGGCGGCGACGCGGCCTATCCGCAGGACACCGGCTTTGCGCTGAAGGGCTGGCGGCAGGTGGAGGTGCGCAACGCGGCCATGTTCATCGCGGCCGACACGGCCACCACCATGGGCCACGTCACCTTCACCGACCGCGACGGCAAGCGCACCACGGTGGACAAGACCTGGAAGTTCCTCAAGGACGACAGCGGCAAGCTGCGCATCGTGGTGCACCACTCGTCGCTTCCCTACGTCGGGCCCTGAGGCTGTGGGTCGAGGCTGACGAATACGCCGGCCTCGTGCTGGCCGGCTGCCGCGGCCATCGACATGAAATGCTTGAGCGCCCGCAGCGAGGCATCGTCCTGTGGCGCGCTGGCCATGTCGGCATCCACCCGCGGTGCATGCCGGTCGTCCAGGTAGCCCAGCGCACCGGCCAGCAGCCGGGCCTGCGTGGGCAGCAGGCTGCCCGCATGCAGCGCCAACTGCAGCAACTGGCTGGAGGTGACGACGGTTCGGCCGCTGAAGCGCCCACCCCAGCGCAGGCGCAGCGGCCGCCGCAGCTCGTAGTGGCGGTGCAGCGGGCGCAGCCTGTCCACTTCGCGGCCATCGGCCTGCGGCGCCTGCAGGCCGGCCAGCAGGCCACGGGCGGCCGGCGCGTCCAGGTCGTCGGGCAAGCGCTGCAGCAGCCAGTGCTCGGCCGCGGCGGTGATGGGGTGGCGGATGACGCCGGCGCATCCCAGGTCGCGCAAGCCTAGGTGAAAGGGGCAGTGCCGGCAAGCCTGCGACAGCTCGGCCAGCGTGCCGTCGCGTGGTGGCGCGGGGGCGTGCTGGGCGGCGATGCGCAACTCCATCAGCCGGCCATCGCCCAGCCGCTGACGTGCCGCGCAGGGCAGGGATGCACAGAAATGGACGGCCATGGCGCCTCCAACGGTGGCAACTGCCGGGGGCATCGGAACCACTATCGTCAACATCGAGGCCGCCCTGTTCGCCTGGACGGTGGCGTGGATCTCTTGTACCCAGTGCGGGCCAGGGCCGGTTTGCGTTGGATCAAGCCGCGCCGGCCGGCGTGTGGATGTGGGCGAACAGCAGCATGTCGTGGAAGCGCCCGCCCCAGCGCGCACCGTCGCGCAGGCGGCCTTCCTGCTCGAAGCCCAGCCGCCGCAGCAGGGTGATGGAGGGCTGGTTGTCGGGATGCACGATGGCTTCGATGCGGTGCAGCTGCCGGTGCTCGTGGCCCCAGCCGATGGCGGCCTGCAGGGCTTCGTGCATCAGGCCGGCGCCCTGATGGCGGGGCAGCAGCTCATAGCCGATGGTGCACTGACGCCAGCCGGCGTTCCAGCCGAACAGGCCGCAGGTGCCGATGAGCCGGTCGTCCTCCCGCAGGCACAGGCCCCAGCGCGTCCCGGGATGCGGCAACGTGCGGTAGCCGGCGAACATCTCGATGAGCCGATGCGCGCCGGCCAGGTCGTTGATGGGGTCGCTGCCGAACCAGCGCATGGCCTCGGCGTTGCCGTGCAGCGCGAGGAGGGCCGGCGCGTCGGCGGGCGTGATCTCCCGCAGGTGGAGGCGCGGCGTGTGCAGGGTGGGGAAGGGGCCGGCTGGGCCCGCAGTGGCGTGGCTCATCATCAGCCCATCGGCGTGCACAGCTCCACCAACAAGCCGTCCGGGCAGCGCAGGTAGGAAACGGTCTGACCCCACGGCTTGCGCTGCGGCGCGGCCAGCTCCGTGGCGCCTGCCGTCAGGGCGACTGCATGCGCGACGGGCACGTCGTCGGTGGCCAGGGCGATTTCGAAGCCCAGCGGTTGCGGGGAACTGTGGGCCGCGACATGGCCCCCTGGGAAGTTTGCGTGCCCCAATGCGTGATCGGCGAACGCCAGCGTGGTGCTGCCGGTGTCGAGCTCGCCGTAGGTGCCGGACTCGTGCAGGAAGCGGCGGCGCAGTCCGAAGGCTCGCTCGAAGAAGTGCAGCGAGGCCGCGCCGTCAGGAACGTAGAGGATGGTGTAAGCGAGTCTCATGCGGGTTGGGCTCCAGGCCGATGGCCACCAGCAGCCCCAGGTGCTGAAACAGCAGGCCCAGGCACAGGCCCGCGAAGAGCGTGTGCGCCATGTACAGCCCGCGCGCGAGGCGTGTCGACGCCAGCAGTGCGGTGCGGGCATGGGCCAGCAAGTCGGCCGGGTGCCGCCAGGCCATGACGGCCAGCGCGGCGATGCAGAAGAGGGCGCAGGTGGTGGCCTGCCGTGCCAGTCCCACCTTCGGCCGGACAGCGCCGCTCACGCCGCCGCCTTGCACACCGCCTCGATGGCATGGCCGGCCGGGTCGATGACGAAGGCGGCGTAGTAGTGCTCGCCGTAGTCGGGGCGCAGGCCCGGCGGGCCGTTGTCACGGCCGCCGTGGGCCAGCGCGGCGGCGTGGAAGGCCTGCACCGCGGCGCGTGTGGCGGCGCTGAAAGCCAGGTGGAAGCCCGGGCCCGGCGCGCTGGCACCGGGCCGCAGCTTCAGGCATAGCAGGTCTTCGCCGTCATGCACGCCGTAGCCGATGGCGTCGTCGTCCTCGAATACCCGGCGCAGGCCCAGCGCGCCCAGGGCGGCGTCGTAGAAGTGGCCGGCCTGGGCCAGGTCGGCCACGCCGAAGGAGAGGTGGTGGAGCGGATGCATGGCCGCAGTGTGCCGGCGGCGCGGCCGGCGCTGACCGGCCGGTGCATCTTCACCGGGCGCCGTGTCAACCGGGTAGCGGCGGCTCGCTGCTGCCGTGCGCGTGATGCGGCAGCTGCGCATCCGACGGCGCCCAGGCGACGCGGTCCGCATGGAAGATCTCGCGCGTGGGCGGGCAGCGGTCGGGTTCATCCAGCGTGCCGGTGGTCAGCTCGATTTCACCGGGCGAGTCGGCGTGCTGGTAGCTCAGCGGGCTGCCGCAACGGGCGCAGAAGCCGCGTGTGACGCCGGGCGAGGAGTTGAACAAGGCAGGTGCACCCTGCAGCCACCGGAAGTGCTGGCGCGCCACCACCACCCAGCCCACGGGCGTGGCGCCGCTGGCCAGCCGGCAGCTGCGGCAGAAGCAGTTGCTGCTGGACAGCGGCAGGCCGTCGAAGCGGTAGCGCACGGCGCCGCACAGGCAGCCGCCTTCGAAGGTCGGGGTGGTTTCGGCAGCGGTCATCACGGGCCTTTCAGGCAGCGGGCGCAAAGCGCCACACCCCATCATCATCACGCCGCCGCTGCAGCTGACCGCCATGCCACAGCATGTGCAGGTGGGCCAGGGATTCGGCCATCGCGAAGGTGGTCTGGTGCGCGTCCAGCTCGCGGCGGAACAGCACCGGCAGCATGTCGGCGGCGCTGCCGGGGCGCTGGGCCAGGGCGGCCATCACGTCGGCCAGGCGGTCGTCGTGGTGGCGGCGCAGCTGGCTCACGCGGGTGTGCAGGCCCTTGAAGGGCCGGCCGTGGGAGGGCAGCACCAGCGTGTCCTCGGGCAGCTCGGCGGCGGTGCGGGCGATGGAGGCCAGGTACATCGGCAGCGGATTGCCTTCGGGTTCATTGCCATGCACGCCCACGTTGGTGCTGATGCGCGGCAGCACCATGTCGCCGGCGATCAGCACGCCGGCCTGCGCATCGTGCAGCGAGATGTGCTCGGGCGCATGCCCATGGCCCGCGATGCAGCGCCAGCGCGCATCCGCCACCTGCACGACCATGCCGTCCAGCAGGCGCCGGTAACTGGTCGGCAGCGCCGGCACCAGCTGCGCGAAGTGGTCGCTGCGGTGGCGGATGAGCTCCAGCGTCCGCGCATCCGCGAGCCCGTGTGCAGCCAGGAAGTCGGCGTTCTCGTCGCCGCCATGGCCGGTGCCGCTGCGCGCCAGCTGGGCCACGCCGAAGTCGGTGGCGCTGATCCACATGCGGCACTGCCAGCGCTCGGTCAGCCAGTGCGCCAGGCCGATGTGGTCGGGATGCATGTGGGTGACGATCACCCGCAGCACCGGCAGGCCCTGCAGCGCGGTGTCGAACACCTGTTGCCAGGCGGCGCGGGTCTCGGGGCTGTCGATGCCGCAATCGACGATGGTCCAGCCCTCGCGCCCGTCCTGCCGGTCGCGCAGCAGCCACAGGTTGATGTGGTCCAGCGCGAAGGGCAGCGGCATGCGCAGCCAGTGGATGCCTGGCGCCACCTCCAGCGTGCTGCCGGGTTCGGGCAGGCTGTCGCCCAGGGGATAGACAAGCTGCAGTTCGTCGGGGTTGGCCATGGCTTGGTGCGCGGCCCGGGCCGCATTACATTTACGTTTACGTCAACGTCAGTGTAGACATGCCCGCCGCCCCCCGCCCCGCCCCGGAAGGCAAGACCTTCAGCATCACCGAGCTTTCGCAGGAGTTCGATGTCACCCCGCGTGCCATCCGCTTCTACGAGGACATGGGCCTGCTGGAGCCGGAGCGCCGCGGCATGAACCGCATCTACAGCCACCGGGACCGCACGCGGCTCAAGCTCACGCTGCGCGGCAAGCGGCTGGGCCTGAGCCTGACGGAGGTCAAGCAGCTGGTGGACATGTACGAGTCGCCGTCCGACACCACCCAGCAGCTGGAAGCCTTCCTGGCCATGCTGCAGTCGCACCGGCAGCAGCTGGAGCGGCAGCTCGACGACCTGCAGCTCACGCTGGCCGAGATCGGCCAGCATGAGGCGCGCTGCCGCCGCATGCTCACCGAGGCACGCCGTTGCGAGCCCGGCGCCAAGCGGCCCGCCGCGCGCAAGCCGGCGGCGGCCAAGCGCCCCGCGTCCAGCCGGCCCGCCCGCAAGATCAAGGAGACGACATGACCCCCCGATCACCGCTGCCCACGCTGGTGGGCCAGCGCTGCACGCTGCGCGAGCTGGTGCCGGCCGATGCGCCCAGCCTGCAGCGCAATGCCGACGACGTGGAGGTGTGGCGCAACCTGTTCGAAGGTTTCCCGCATCCATACACCATGGCCGATGCCATCGCCTGGTGCGACGGCGGCGCGCATGACTCCGCCTACGGCCATGTGTGGGGCATCGATGTTCGCGGCGAAGTGATCGGCTGCGTGAACGTGGCGCCCCAGCAGGGCCCGCTGCGCTGCAATGCCGAGGTGGGCTACTGGATCGGCCAGCCGCACTGGCGCCACGGCATCGCCACCGAGGCGCTGGGCCTGGTCACCGACTGGGTGTGGCAGGAACTGCCCGACATCACCCGCCTGTTCGCGCCCATCTTCGCGTGGAACACCGGCTCGCAGGCCGTGGCCCGCAAGTGCGGCTACGTGAAGGAGGCCGACATGCCGCGCAGCGCCATCAAGGACGGCCGCGTGATCGACCGGGTGCAGTTCGCCATCTACCGGCCTTGACGCCACCCTCCCGTTCCACAACTTCAGTCATCAACATGAGTTCGCATTCCCTTGACGACCTGCTCGGCAAGAACCGCAAATGGGCGGCCGACGTGGAGCAGCGCCAGCCCGGCTTCTTCAGCAGCCTGCTCAAGCAGCAGGAGCCGCAGTACCTGTGGATCGGCTGCGCCGACAGCCGCGTGCCGGCCAACGAGCTGGTGGGCCTGGCGCCCGGCGAGCTGTTCGTGCACCGCAACGTGGCCAACGTGGTGGCGCACTCCGACCTGAACTGCCTGTCGGTGGTGCAGTTCGCGGTGGACCAGCTCAAGGTGCAGCACATCATGATCGTCGGCCACTCCAACTGTGGCGGCGTGCGCGCCGCGCTGTACAACAAGCGCGTGGGCCTGGTGGACAACTGGCTGCGCCATGTGCAGGACGTGCGCAGCCGCCACCAGGCCTGGCTGGACACCGTGCCCGAGGCCCGCAAGGTGGACGCCCTGTGCGAGCTGAACGTGCTGGAGCAGGCCCGCAACGTGTGCGAGACCACCGTGGTGCAGGACGCCTGGCAGCGCGGCCAGACGGTGGTGATCCACGGCTGGTTCTACGGCCTGCACAACGGCCTGCTGCAAGACCTTCGCATCACCGTCGGTAGTTCGGACGACGTGAACGGCGCCTATGAAGCCAGCCTCGCGGCCCTTCAGCAGCGCTACGCCCTCACCCCCTGACAGCGTGCTCCGCTTCCACCGAACATGTTCCCGCACCAGCTCACCGACGGCCGTGCCTTCCACATCGCCCAGGCCCTGCGCGATGGCTTCAACCGCCACTACACCCTGTTCCGCCAGACCAGCGCGGAAGCCAAGCAGCGCTTCGAGCGGGCCGACTGGCAGGGCCAGCAGCGGGCCCAGCGGGAGCGCATCGAGTTCTACGACCTCCGGGTGGACGAGGCGGTGGAGCGGCTGCAGACCGAGTTCGATGCCAACAGCCTGCCGATGGACGTGTGGCAGCAGGTCAAGCTGCACTTCATCGGCCTGCTGACCGACCATCACCAGCCCGAGCTGGCCGAGACCTTCTTCAACTCGGTCACCACCCGGGTGCTGCACCACAGCTACTTCCTCAACGACTTCATCTTCGTGCGCCCGGCGCTCAGCACCGAGTACATCGAGAACGACGAGCCCGCCGCCACGCCCACCTACCGCGCCTACTACCCCACGCGGGAGACGCTGCACGAGACCATGGTGCGCGTGGTGCACAACTTCCAGCTGCAACGGCCCTTCGTCGACCTGGAACGCGACATCACCCGCGTGCTGGAGGTGCTGGAGCCCGAGATGGGCATGTCCCGCCTGCGGGCCAACTTCCAGATCCAGGTGCTGGCCTCGCTCTTCTATCGCAACAAGGGCGCCTACCTGGTGGGCAAGGTGATCAACGGCTTCCGCGAGCTGGGCTTCGCGCTGCCCATCCTGCATGACGACGACGGCCGGCTCATCATCGACACCGCGCTGCACGGCGAGGACGACCTGCAGATGCTGTTCAGCTTCGCACGGGCCTACTTCATGGTGGACATGGAGATCCCCAGCGCCTACGTGCAGTTCCTGCGCTCGCTGATGCCGCGCAAGCCGCGCGCCGAGATCTACAGCGCGCTGGGCCTGCAGAAGCACGGCAAGAACCTGTTCTACCGCGACTTCCTCTACCACCAGCGCCACAGCAGCGACCGCTTCCGCATCGCGCCCGGCATCAAGGGCATGGTGATGCTGGTGTTCGACCTGCCCTCGTTCCCCTACGTGTTCAAGTGCATCAAGGACTTCTACCCGCCGCAGAAGGAAACCACGCGCGAGCAGATCCAGGGCAAGTACCAGCTGGTGAAGACCCACGACCGCGTGGGCCGCATGGCCGACACGCTGGAGTACAGCAACGTGGCCTTTCCGCGGGCGCGGTTCGAGGATGAGCTGATCGCCGAGCTGAAGCACTTCTGCCCCAGCCTGATCGAAGAAGACGGCGACTGGCTCGTCATCCGCCACGTCTACATCGAGCGGCGCATGATCCCGCTGAACATCTTCCTGCAGGAAGCCACGCCCGAGCAGATCGAGCATGCGGTGCTGGAGTACGGCAATGCCATCAAGGACCTGGTGGCGGCCAACATCTTCCCGGGCGACATGCTGTGGAAGAACTTCGGCGTCACGCGGCACGGCAAGGTGGTGTTCTACGACTACGACGAGATCGAGTACCTGACCGACTGCAACTTCCGCCGCGTGCCCGCGCCGCGCAACGAGGAGGACGAGATGTCCGGCGAGGTCTGGTACTCGGTGGGTCCGCGCGACGTGTTCCCCGAGACCTTCGAGCCCTTCCTGCTGGGCAACCCGGCGGTGCGCAAGGTGTTCATGGCCCACCATGCCGAGCTGCTGGACGCTTCGTTCTGGCAAGCCCACAAGGAGCGCATTGCCGCCGGGCATGTGCACGATGTCTTCCCCTACGAGCCCGAGCGCCGCTTCCATCTCCGTCATGCTGTTTGAAAGGACGAACCCATGAGCAACGATTCCATCGTCATCGTCTCCGCCGCCCGCACGCCCATCGGCGGCCTGCTGGGCGACTTCGCTGCGGTGCCCGCCTGGGAGCTGGGCGCGGTGGCCATCCGCGCCGCGGTGGAGCGTGCCGGCGTGCCGGGTGACGCCGTCAACGAGGTGCTGTTCGGCAACTGCCTGATGGCGGGACAGGGCCAGGCGCCGGCCCGCCAGGCCGCGCGCAAGGCCGGCCTGCCCGATTCGGCCGGCGCCGTCACGCTGAGCAAGATGTGCGGCTCGGGCATGCGGGCCATGATGTTCGGCCACGACATGCTGGCCGCGGGCAGTGCCGACGTGGTGGTGGCCGGCGGCATGGAGAGCATGACCAATGCGCCGCACCTGATGTTTGCGCGCAAGGGCATCAAGTACGGTGCCTCGGCCGTGTACGACCACATGGCCATGGACGGCCTGGAAGACGCCTACGAGCGCGGCAAGGCGATGGGCGTGTTCGCCGAGTCCTGCGCGGCCAAGTACCAGTTCACCCGCGAGGCGATGGACCAGTTTGCCATCGCCTCCACCCAGCGCGCCAAGCAGGCCAACGAAGACGGCAGCTTCGACTGGGAGATGGCCGCGGTGACGCTGCCGGGCAAGGCGGGCGACGTGCGGGTCACGCGCGACGAGCAGCCCTTCAAGGCCAAGCTGGACAAGATCCCCGGCCTGAAGCCGGCCTTCAAGAAGGACGGCACCATCACCGCCGCCACCTCGTCCAGCATCAGCGACGGCGCCGCCGCGCTGGTGCTGATGCGCGAGAGCGATGCGGCCCGCCACGGCGCGCAGCCCATCGCCCGCATCGTCGCGCACAGCGTGCATGCGCAGGCGCCCGAGTGGTTTGCCACCGCGCCCGCCGGTGCCATCGACAAGGTGCTGAAGAAGGCGGGCTGGCAGCCCGGCCAGGTCGACCTGTGGGAGGTGAACGAGGCCTTTGCCGCGGTGACGATGGCCGCGATGGCCGAGTTCAAGCTGCCGCATGAGATCGTCAACGTGCATGGCGGCGCGGTGGCGCTGGGCCATCCCATCGGCGCCTCGGGCGCGCGCATCGTCGTCACGCTGCTCGGCGCGATGAAGAAGCGCGGTGCCCGGCGCGGCGTGGCCTCGCTGTGCATCGGCGGCGGCGAGGCCACCGCCATGGCCATCGAGATGCTGTGAAGGAGCAAGGCATGAAGGTGCTGGTGATCGGTGCTTCGCGCGGCCTGGGCCGCGAGCTGGTGCGGCAGTTCATCGCCGATGGCGCGCAGGTGACGGCCACCGCGCGCAGCGACGACGGCGTGGCCGCGCTCAAGGCCATGGGTGCGGAGGCCTTTGCACTGGATGTGAACGATGCGGCCAGCGCCTCGGGCATCGCCTGGCGCTGCGACAACGCGGGCTTCGACCAGGTCTGGCTGGTGGCCGGCGTCTACGGCCCGCAGACGCAGGGCCTGCAGACGCCGACCGAAGAGGACTTCGACGCCGTGATGCACACCAACGTGTTGGGCGCCATGCGGGTGCTGCCGCAGCTGGCCGATGCGCTGGCACCGGGCGCCCGGGTGGCGGTGCTGTCGTCGCGCATGGGCTCCATCGGCCTGCGCACGGCCAGCGCGGGCTGGCTGTACCGCGCCTCCAAGGCGGCGCTCAATTCGGTGCTGAAGGACGTGTCGCTGGCCTGGGCCGGCCGTGCCACCTGCGTGGCGCTGCACCCGGGCTGGGTGCAGACCGACATGGGCGGCGCACAGGCCGACCTGACGCCGGAGAAGAGCGCTGCCGACCTGCGCCGCACCGTCGGCGCGCTCACGCCGAGCGACAACGGCGGCTTCTTCAACCACGACGGCACGCCGCTGGCCTGGTAAGGCCGGACAAGGAACGAGAGGAGACGACCGCCATGCATCTGTCCGAAGACCACCGCGCGATCCAGGATGCCGTGCGCAGCTATGTGCAGGACCGCATCGCCCCGCAGGCCGCGCAGTGGGACAAGGCCCATCACTTCCCGGCGGCCGAGCTGCGCGGCCTGGCCGAGCTGGGCTGCTATGGCGTGGCCGTGCCCACCGAGTACGGCGGCGCGGGGCTGGACTACCTGTCGCTGGCGCTGATCCTGGAAGAGATTGCGGCTGGCGACGGCGGCACCTCCACCGTGGTCAGCGTCAACAACTGCCCGGTGTGTTCGATCCTGATGGCCTGGGGCACTGAGGCGCAGAAGCAGCAATGGCTTGCGCCGCTGGCCAGCGGCCAGATGCTGGGCGCCTTCTGCCTGACCGAGCCGCACGTGGGCTCGCAGGCCGATGGCCTGAAGACCACCGCGGTGCGCGATGGCGACGGCTATGTGATCAACGGCGTCAAGCAGTTCATCACCAGCGGGCAGAACGGCGACGTCGCCATCGTGATGGCGGTGACCGACAAGGCCGCAGGCAAGAAGGGCATCAGCGCCTTCATCGTGCCCACCAGGACGCCCGGCTACACGGTGGCGCGGCTGGAAGACAAGATGGGCCAGCACAGCAGCGACACCGCGCAGATCCTGTTCGAGAACTGCCGCGTGCCCGAAGCCAACCGCATCGGCGACGAAGGCCAGGGCCTGAAGATCGCGCTGTCAGGCCTGGAAGGCGGGCGCATCGGCATCGCCTCGCAAAGCGTGGGCATGGCGCGCGCGGCCTTCGAGGCGGCGCTGGCCTACAGCAAGGACCGCGTGGCCTTCGGCCAGCCGATCTTCGAGCACCAGGCGGTGCAGTTCCGCCTGGCCGACATGGCCACGCAGATCGAGGCGGCGCGCCAGCTCATCTGGCATGCGGCCAGCCTGAAGGACGCCGGCCAGCCCTGCCTGAAGGAAGCCGCGATGGCCAAGCTCTTCGCCAGCGAAATGGCCGAGCGCGTGTGCAGCGCCGCCATCCAGACCCTGGGCGGCTACGGCTACGTGAGCGATTTTCCGCTGGAGCGCATCTACCGCGACGTGCGGGTGACGCAGATCTACGAGGGGACGTCGGACGTGCAGAAGATCCTGATCGGGCGGACGCTGGCCACCTCCGCCGGCTGAAGCGGCGGCCGGCAGGGATTCCGCCGAGGCGCCCGCCCGGCGGTGCGTGATACGGTCAATCCACCATGAACGCCGCCTCGCCCATCGCCTTCTACTTCGACTTCTCGTCGCCGTACTCGTACATCGCTTCCGAGTGGATCGAGGCGCTGGCGGCCCGGCATGGTCGCACGGTGAAGTGGCATGCCATCCTGCTGGGTGCCACCTTCCAGCACACCGGTCTCAGGCCGCCGGTCGACTATCCGCTCAAGCGCGAATACGCCCTGCGCGACTTCGCCCGCTCGGCGCGGGCTGAAGGCATCCCTTACACGCAGCCCGAGCAGTTCCCCATCCCCACGCAGAACGCGGCGCGCATCTTCTACTGGCTGCAGTCGCAAGACCCGGCGCGCGCCGCCGCCTGGGCGCATGCCGGGCTGCGCGCCTACTTCACCCGCGGCGTACGGCTGGACGATCCGGCGGCGCTCAAGTCGCTGGCCGAGGCTTCGGACATCGACCCGCAAGCCGCTGAATCCGCCTGGGGCGACACGCAGTGGAAGCTGCGCCTGAAGCAGGCGAACGACGATGCCATCGCCGCCGGCGTGTTCGGCACGCCCTGGTTCGTGGTGGACGGCGAGCCCTTCTGGGGCAACGACCGCAAGTCGCAGATCGAGCGCTGGCTGTCCGGCAATCCGTTCTAGCCCGTTCCAGCGTTCAACGAGGTGCCCGCATGGACCTGCCCCGCCACCTGTCCATACAAGCTCACGCCAACCGGCTGGCCAACCACAGGCTGCACCAGGCCATGGGCGTGCTCGGCCGCGACGAGTTCCATGCGCCGCGCACCAGCTTCTTTCCCAGCCTGGCGGCCACGCTGAACCACCTGCTGGCCGTGGACCTGTACTACATCGGCGCGCTGTACGGCGAGCCGGGTGGCGCCCAGGCCTTCGAGCAATTCAAGCCTGCCGACACGGTGCTGGAACTGGCGGAAAGGCAGGCCGCGAGCGACCAGCGCCTCATCGACTACTGCCTGCGCCTGACGCCGGCCGGCTGCGATGCCGAGGTGGCGATGGACCGCGGCGACCATGTGCAGCGTGATGCCGCCGGCCATGTGCTGTCCCACCTCTTCATGCACCAGACGCACCACCGCGGCCAGGCGCATGCCATGTTGAGCGGCACCGCCATCAAGCCGCCGCAGCTCGACGAGTTCCTGATGCCTAGCGATGCGCACTACCGCGTGACGGACATGCAGCTGCTGGGCTGGCGCGAGGAAGGCGTCTACCGCCAGGCGGCTGTTACCACCGGTTCGTAGGCCTGCTTCATCCGCTGGAACGACGACCAGAACGGCCGCGGCGTGCGGCCGGCCAGGCGGTCCACCAGCACGCCGATGTGCGTGTGCCAGCCGCCCGACACGCTGAGCATCGAGCTGCGCGACGCCAGCCGGCTATGCGTGATGGTGAGCCGGACGCGGTCGCCCTCGGCCGGCGCCAGCTCGAACACCACCTGCGATGGCGGTGCCCCGGCAGGCTCGGGCCAGCTCAGCACCAGGCGCTGCGGCGGCTGCCATTCCAGCACCGTGCCGCCGTGCTCGCCGATGTCGCCATCGCTGCACAGCTCGGCGGGCGCGGGTGCGGGCTCCACCGTGGGCGAGAGGTCTTCGTGCTTGAAGTGCAGCGTGTAGCGGCCGCCGGCGCGCGGCTCCATCGGGCCGCCGGCAAGCCACAGCGCCCGCTGGTCGGATTCGACGAGATAGGACCACAGGCGTTCCGGCGTGCCGGGCAGCAGCCGTTCGATGCGCACGGTGGCGGGCGCGGTCACCTGGCCCATCGGCTCCGCGTCGGCATGCGGGTCCTGCAGGGGGCTGGGGGAGGTGGAAGGGTTCATCGGGCTATTCCTTTGGCGGGTCGGCGCGCCTTCTTGGCTGGCGCAGGGGCGGGTCTGGCGGCCGCGGCTGCAGCGGCGTCTTCTGCCTGCAGCGCGGCTTCCAGGGCATCGAGCCTGCGGGACCAGAAGGCCTGCTGCTCGTGGATCCACGCGCTGGCCTGGGCCAGCGGCGCGGGGTCGAAGGACAGGATGTGCTCGCGCCCCACCACCCTGCGGCGCACCAGTTGCGCGCGCTCCAGGATGCGGATGTGCTTGGACACCGAGTTCAG